>ERZ1370068.3449-contig-2562_pt1 | contig 12848 bp, 23 predicted proteins | sample MGYA00561227_ERZ1370068 | MGnify/ENA primary metagenome ERZ1370068 (study PRJEB38410, sample SAMEA6850437) | metagenome | study: Metagenomic assessment of the ecological functions of the soil: analysis of the soil microbiota associated with the...
GTCCGATCAAGTGAGGCTGATACCGGCTTTCACGCACGATCACGCGATGCACCAGGGCTTCCGGCACGCCGTTGGCCTGGGCGTGGCTGGCGACCAGCGCATCGTATTGCGCGCGCTGGGCTTGAGCCGCCTGCGGAAGCAGCGCCACCGCGGTGGCGAGCCAGGCGAGAGACAGGTAGACGTTTCATGAGGGATGGCCTCGGAGGGGACATGATGAATGAATGCTTCACGGCCGAGATTGTTGCAATCGCCGGGCGATGATGTGGCCAAATTCCGGCTTTCTTGGGCGTTTCGCCGCATCCGCTGCGGCCGATTTACCAAGAATTATGCCCTGGCGTGCTTCGATCGGGCCGGAAAACCCGCAGGAATCCGGCCGCGCCAATGACCATGTCCGTTGCCAATATCGCCGAGGATGCCAGCCCGATGCGCGGCCTGCTGCCGCTGTGGGTCGGCGTCCTGATCTATGCGCTGTTTCTGGTGGCCGGAAACCGGCTGCTGATCGATCCCGATACGATGTGGCAGATCACCGTCGGTCAGTGGATCATCGGACCATCGCGCGGTGCCCGAGACCGACGTCTATTCCTTCACCATGCGCGGCCAGCCCTGGATCTCGACGCAGTGGCTGGCGCAGGTGCTCTACGCCAAGGCCTACGCGATATGCGGGCTGGAGCGGGCCGGTGGTGCTGGCCGCGACAGCGATCGCGGCGACGTTCGCGCTGTTACGCAAGATTTCTGAGCCGGCGGCTGAGCGAAAGCACGACGCTGGTATTCGTCGCGGCGGCGCTGGCGTTGACCGTGCCGCATCTGTTGGCGCGGCCGCATGTGCTGGCGTTGCCGGTCATGGTGGCGTGGGTCGGCGGACTGATCGCCGCCGCGGATCGGCGGGGCGCGCCGTCGTTCTGGCTTCTGCCGCTGATGGCGCTGTGGGCCAACCTGCACGGCGGTTTTGTATTCGGCCTGGTGCTGATCGCGCCGATCGCGCTCGATGCGGTCCTGAACGCCGATGTGAAGTCGCGCAAGGCGCTGGCGCTGCGGTGGGCGGCATTCGCCGTGGCGGCGCTGGTGTCGAGCTGCTGCACGCCCTATGGCTGGAATTCGCTGCTGGCGTCGCAGAAGATCCTCGCGCTTGGCGCTGCGCTGCCGCTGATCATGGAATGGCAGCCGACGGATTTCGGCAGCGTCGGCGCGTTCGAGGTCTGCCTGCTGCTGGGATCGGGCTTGCGCTGTTTCGCGGCGTCAAGCTGCCGCCGCTGCGCATCGTGCTGCTGCTCGGACTGTTGCACATGGCGCTCGCGCAAGGGCGCGGCCGTCGAAATCCTGGCGCTGCTGGCGCCGCTTATTCTCGCGGCGCCGCTGGCAAGGCAGATCGGCGGCGATGAGGCTTCAACTTCAAGCGCCGCGCGCGCCGATGCGCGGCGTGCTGTTCGCCGGCGTCGCGATCGCGCTGGTGGCGGCAACGTTTGCCTATGCGTCCGTGCATCGCTTCGAGCCGCACACCGCGGCTCGCCGGTCGCCGCCGTTGTCGAGCTGAAGAAACTGAATCTGACGCGGGTGTTCAACGACTACGATTTCGGCGGCTATCTGATCGCCAACGGCGTCGCGACCTTCATCGACGGCCGCACCGAACTCTTCGGCGAGAAATTCTTCGTCGACCACAACGCCGCCAGCGGATTGATGGAGCCGGAAAATCTGTTCCGGCTGCTGGATGAATACAGCATCGAGGCGACCTTGATGCGCACGCAGAGTGCCGCGACCAAGCTGCTCGATCACATCGACGGCTGGCAGAAAATCTATACCGACGACATCGCCACGCATCCATCTGCGCAAGCCCGGTGCGGTGCATACGGTCGAGCCGGCGGTTGATCCGAAGGCGAAGTGATTCTGAGGCGAGCGCAATTACGCTCGCGCTGAGGATGACGCCACAATATGTCGCGCCACAGTTCTCTTTCATTTGCCGCTCAAAGGCGCAATGCTCTCCAACACTCGTGAGCAGCAGGACGACGTCCGCATTTCCGACAGTGATCCTGTCCATCCATCAAAAATTACCAAGTAGACAACGGGAGACTCGCCATGGCCATAGATTTCGGCTCCTTGCCCACGGCAATCCCTGCGCTCAATGCGGCAAGCCGATCCCCGCTCCGGAGTGGGTTGAAACCGAACCGCACCGCACCTCCTATCTCTGGCGCTGCCAGGCCTGCGACTATCGTTTCGAGGCGATCGCGTACTTCGCCGAGTCGGATCAGCAAGCCATCGCGGCCTGACCGCTGAGGTCATGGATTTGCGCGGCTGAGATCACGATCGATCGATTGAATCGGATCATGACTCATCCTCTTGTTGGCGCATGATCTCCGGGCGAACGCTTCGCGTTTGTCCCGAGGAAAACCGGTTTCCACTTTTCCGGATCATGCTCTCAGCATGACGCTCAGGCGGCCGCCTGCCGGCTCTGCTGGTGAACCGGCAACTGAATGCGGACCATCAATCCGTGAGGCTGCCGGTCATTGAGCGACAACTCGCCGCCATGTGCGAGCACGACGGCGTGCGCGATTGAAAGCCCGAGACCGAAGCCGGCGGCTTCATCCATGTTGCGGGCGTCGTCGCCGCGCACGAACGGCTCCAGCATGACATCCTTGCGCGCATCGGAAATGCCGGGACCATCGTCCTCGATATCGATCGTCACGATGTCCGACGACATGTCGAGACGGATCGTGGCCTCCGCGCCGAACCTGACGGCGTTCTCCACAAGGTTGGTGATGCTGCGATGCAGGTCGTCGGGCCGGACCGTGGCCATGGCATGTTCCGGGCCGTCGTAAGCGACCTTGTGTCCCATATCGGCGAATTGATCGGTGACGAGCTGCAGCGTGGTTGCAATGTCAACCAGCGTCATGGATTCGAGCTTGCGGTCGTTGCGCAGAAACGAAAGCACGGATTCCAGCATCGATCGCATCTGGTCGAGATCGCGCAACATCCGGCTGCGATTGCACGTCGTCCTCGATAAATTCGGAGCGCAAGCGCATTCCGGGTGATCGGTGTCCGCAGATCGTGGCTGATGGCGGCCAGCATCCTGGTGCGGTCGTCGATCAGAGCGGTGATCCGCTCCCGCATGCGGTTGAGCGCCTTCGCAACCGAACGAATTTCTTCAGGGCCGCGTTCGGGCAGCGGTGCAGCGGCACCGTTCAGGCTGAAGCTTTCGGCGGCCTTCGCGAATGACGACAGCGGCGCCGTCAAGGCGCGCGCGGCCCACAGGCCGAAGCAAGGTAACGCTGATGACGGCGAACAGCAGTGTCATCATCCATGGGCCGCCCCAGAACGGACGCTGCCACTGGTCCGGCAGCAGCTTTGCGGAAATCATCGCGCCGTCCGGCAGCACGATGCCGACCTTGTGGATACCATCTTCCTGCGAGCAGTGAAAGGATCCGGTAGCCGCTGCCGAGGCGGCGCTGCAGACCGCGCAGGTGCGGGCCATCCGGCTTCGTCGGCTGCGACAGCGAGACCTGGCGCAAGGCTTTCGATATCCAGTTGCGGAAATGCCCGCGCAATGTCGGCGAAGAGCCGGGGCCGTTCGGCCGCTGGCGCGGCGCCGAGAAGCTGGACCGATGCCACGAGCTGAGCGTGCGCCGCGGTCGATCGATGGATCGGGCTGGTCCGGCCGATGGATGAGGAAAGGTCGCGGTGAGGATCAGGTGTATGGCGATGATCGAGGCGACCACCAGTGCCGCGATCTGCCCGCTGATACCCCTGAGGTTGAGAAGCCCGAGCAGCTTCATGATCAGCCGTTTGCCGGGATCGTCACCGCATCCACCCGGGCGTGAACATGTAGCCGCCGGACCGCACCGTCTTGATCATGGTGGCGTTCCGGCGGATCGGTTTCGATCTTGCGCCGGATGCGGCTGACCAGCACATCGATGCTGCGTTCGAACGAGCCGGCGTTGCGGCCCTGGGTGAGATCGAGCAGGCTGTCGCGCGACAGCACGCGGCCTGGCCCGCTCGCAGAAGGTTCGCAGCAGGTCGAATTCGGCGCTGGTCATCGCAACCCGCGCGCCCGCCGGGTTGCGCAGCTCGCGCAGCCTGAAATCGATCCGCCATCCCAGAAAGGCGAGGGCGGTCGCGCCGTTGGCGGAGCTGAGCGTCTGGGCGGCCGCCTGGCGGCGCAACACCGCGTTGATCCGGGCCAGCAATTCGCGCGGGTTGAACGGCTTTGGCAAGATAGTCGTCCGCGCCCATTTCGAGGCCCGACAATGCGATCGACGTCCTCGCCGCGCGCGGTGAGCATGATGATCGGCATTTGCGATTCGGCGCGGACCTTGCGGCACAGGCTGAGGCCGTCCTCACCCGGCAGCATCACGTCGAGGATCAGAAGGTCGACGCGATGGTCGGTCATGGCCCGGACCATCTCGCGGCCGTCGGTCGCCGTCGTCACGTTGCAGGCGTTGGTCCGCAGGTATTTCGCAATCAGCGCCCGCGTCTCGCGGTCGTCCTCAACGACAAGAATGTTCGGCGATGCCATGGCCATGTGGACCTTTGTCGGTGATTCGGGGCAACCGGCGAAGGATTTTTGTTTCGCAATGTTTCTGACGTCACGCTTCGCAACATCGGCGCAACATGCTGGCCGGGCAATAAAAGACCTCGTTAAGACCATTAACCTTACGGTCAAGGTGGTCACAAGAACCTTCGGAGCCATCAATGACCTCAATCTCCGCCGATCTCCAGCAGCGACTACCAGTCGCCTCTCCAGAAGCTACAGGATGAGCTGCAGGCAGAAATAAAATCCGGCACCATCAGCTCGTCCGATCAGGACGCGCTCTCCTCCGCGCTGACCGACATCGACTCCTCGCTGCAGAGCAGCCGGGCGAGCGATTCGGCTGGCGGCACAAGGCCCTCTCCCGGCGATCTGAAGTCGAAGATCGACGACCTGATTGCCGGCGAAGTGTCCAGCGGCAAGCTGACCAGCGATCAGGCCACCGAACTGCAGGGGGTCTTCAAGGCAGCGTTCGCCAATGGCCCCGGTGGCGCCGGTAGTCCGGTGGCCCGGCGGCCGACGGCGGACGAGGTGGTCCGCCACCCGCGGACAGTGCCTCCTCCAGCACGACAGCAGCAAGCAGTTCCTCGGGCGCCAGCTCCGCCGACGACATTCTGCAGCAGTTTCTCCAGTCGCTGCAGCGAGTCGCTGTCGGCCTCGTCATCGACCTCGTACAGCGCGACCGGCAGCTCCAGCACCGCCAGCAATGCCAGCTCGTCATTTTCAGCGCTTCTGATCGACTACCAAACCTGACCTCAGGCGCGACGCACACCAAAGCGCCTCGCCATCATCCTTCCCAGAACGGGAAGGATGATTGCTCCGTCAGTGTTGCGATTGAGGAGCCTGGCATGCCTCTAAAGGCTTTCGCCGCTGAGGGAACCGACCTGCTGTTACAGCGTTGATTCGGTTCATCAACCGCAGGGAGGGTGCGATGACCGACGTCATGACCAAACCACACCAGCTGATCGCCAGCGACCGCGTCGAAGGCACCGCTGTGCGCCGGCCGAACGGCGACAAGATCGGCCACATCGAGACGGCTGATGATCGACAAGGTCAGCGGCAAGGTGTCCTACGCGATCCTGAGCTTCGGCGGGTTCCTCGGCATGGGAACCAGCCTGCTGCCGCTGCCGTGGGCGCGTCTCAGCTACAATACCAGGTTCGAGGCCTACCAGCTCGACATCGACGACGACGAACTCAAACGCGCGCCGTCGTTTCGTGCCGACAAGGATTTCGACTGGGGCGATCGCTCGCAGGAAGCAGAGTTGCATCGCTATTACGGAACGCCGCCTTACTGGGGCGGCTTCTGATCGCATCGCGACGGCGGCGTGAAGCAGTGATGCGGCAAGCGGTTTGCCGTGTGCGCCGCGATGTTCCACGGAACTCCTAGCATCATCCGCACCGCCAATCGTTTAAATTGTGTTCGGCGATCGGAACGGTCGATCGGATTGGCGTGTTTTCTCCATATCATTTCATATCAGGAGACACCCACATGTTAGCAAAACACATCGACGGCCGGTCTGGTCAGGTTCGGCACTGCTGGCGACCGTTGCGTTCGCGCAAACTCTCGACAGCAACCAGCCGATCGCGCCAACATGGCGCCGGCCGCGGCATCCGGACTCGTCGTCGTTCCAGGGTAACTGGCGCGCGTCGAAGCTCGTCGGCCTCAGCGTCTATAATGACAACAACGAGAGCCTCGGCTCGATCAACGACCTCTTGACCGACAAGGACGGAAACATCAAGGCGGTGGTGCTCGGCGTCGGCGGCTTCCTCGGCGTCGGCGAGCATCTGGTCGCGGTCCCGTTCGACAAGGTCGAAATTCGTCAATGAGCCTGTCGCTTATACCGGCGTTGCGGGCGCGCCGAATGCGAATGCGCGCAGGCACGGCCGGCGCCATCGACGACCACCGGTGCTGCGACCACGAGCACTGCACCGGCCCACGGCGGCAGCCTCAAGTCCAATCCGTGGTATCCGGATCACGCCGTGTTCAGCGCGACCAAGGACCAGCTGAAGGCAATGCCTGAGTTCAAATACGCGACCTGAACGCACGAGACCCGCTCTATAAACAAGCCTTGAGACTGATCTCGAACGGCCGGACGGCATCGATGCCGCCCGGCCGTTTTGCTTCGCTGCGCTTCTCCTAGCCCACATGGTGCGCCGCATCCTTTCGGCACTGAAATCCCGATGCTAGGGTTACCGGCGGCAGGAGCACCTGCGTCCTGCCCAATACCGAACGGGAGGACCACATGGCTGAGAGTGTCTACAAAGTCATTGAGCTGATCGGTACCAGCAAGGAGTCCTGGGAAAAGGCGGCCGCGGCCGCCGTCAGCCGGACAGGAAAATCCCTGCGCGAACTTCGCGTCGCCGAAGTGGCCCAGCTCGATTTGCAACTGGACGCCAGGGCGAGATCGAAGCCTACCGCGCCAAGCTCAAGGTCTCGTTCAAATACGAGGGCGAGTGAAGCGATGGGGTGATCGCCGGGCGGCAGTTGAAGTGACCGAGAGGCGTGAGCTGTTGCGAGCCTCGGAGGGTGACGGCTGGTTTCTGTTGCTCATCCTTCGAGACGCCGCTAAGGCCTCGGGCCCTGCTTCAACTCATATCATTTGCCGATGAAGACGAACGACGAACGCCCGAAAGGCCGTTGCCTATCTGTTCGTGCTCGCGATCCAGATATCTGGGTGCGATCACCTTTGTCTGGCAACAACTGCCCGAGTTCAGGCAGATAGTGGTCAATCCAGGCGAGCAACTTGCGCATGACACCTTCTCTGATCTTGCGACGGTCGGTATCTTGTTCGTCATGCAAATCTCGTTTTGGTGCCGTCTGCTCTATATCCCAATTCCGTTTCGGCGTCCGAACATGATCCTCAATCACATGTTTCTGTTTCTGGGCCGCCTCAGCTTCATTTTCGGCAGCGCGTTATTCTCCATTGTCGTTTTCAGGCATCTTCCAGAGCTGAGCCGGGAAACCGACATCCTCTTTGATGACCCGGCGCGGGATCGTATTGGTGGGTTGCTTGTTCGCGCTGTTTTGCGCCAGTCTTGAGGTGGAACGACTGGGTCAGGCCTTTGAGGGCGATAAGGTGGGAAAATAAGGAGTAGTCCTGTAGTGTGCGACTTGTAAGGATCAAGCTTGCGGACTTAACGCATGCCCCACGCGGCGTCAGGCACTCGGGTTTTCGGCGCAAGTGCAGTCGGACTAACATTCGTCGGGAGCGGATGGGCCAGGAAGTTCAGGCGCCGCCGAAGCCGCAAAACGTGCTGTCGCCCGACGCCTCGCTGCAGCGATTGATTAAAGGCAACGAGCGCTATGTCGCGGGCGAAGCGAGGCGCCACGATTTCAAACACGAACGTGAAGCACTGGTCGGAGGGCAGAACCCATATGCAGGAATCCTGAGCTGCGCCGATTCTCGCATCGCACCTGAATATGCCTTCGATAGCGGCAGAGGCGATTTGTTCGTTTGCCGGGTCGCCGGGTAACTTCGCCAATGACGACACGGTTGCGAGTATGGAGTACGCCGTCGCCATGCTCGGCACGCCTCTCATCATGGTGCTCGGTCACGACAGCTGCGGCGCAGTCAGCGCAACGATCAAGTCACTGAAGGATAACGTCCCGCTGCCGGGCCACTTGCCTTCCCTGGTTGCAAGCATCGCTCCCGCAGTCAACGCTGCTTCGAAGCGTCCCGGCGATCTCCTCGACGCCGCCATTCAGCAAAATGTGATCGACAATGTTGCGAAGCTCAAATCTGCGACTCCGATTCTGAACGCGGCAGTCGAGCAACGGAAACTCAGCGTCGTTGGAGGTATTTATCGGCTCAAAGACGGGAAAATCGAAATTATCGCATGAGGCGCGCCGGGGTTGTTCGCCGCAAGGCGCGGCTCTCGCTTCCAACTAAAATATCGAAAACAACCCCATGCAAAGTAGCATGGTGGTCGCTGGCATGGATGCTTTGAGCGAGATCCTGCGAAAACATTTTGACACGTCGGGCAAATCAGCGGCACTATTCCATCATCGCGCAATTTGTAAAACGCCCATGGCCCGGTCCGACAACGGGTTCTTCGGCGCGATTGCAGGTAAAAATCCTTACCCACAATTGAAGTTGCATCGGCTCGCCGAAGTTGCATACGCCTCGTCACAGCGAAGGGGTCGCCTCTCGCGTTGCCGAGCGGCGCGCGCTTCCGATGCGCGAGGCCCGAGGAGATATCGGCGTGAACACAGTTCCAGACCTCAACATGGCAACGGACTAAGGCGTTGGACTCGCATTAGCGCGTAGCCAGATTCGGATTGATGCGAGTTTGACGAACGCCAGATAGTTGGCCCTCGAGTTTAGCGTATCGGGTCGCGACACGCCGACATTGCTTGATCTGTTGAAGAACCGTTCGATCAAGTCTCCGCGCGATATAGATATGGGCTGAAGCAGATCGGGCTCTTTGCGGTTTCCGTTTCGGCGGAATGTTCGCCCATGCTCCCTGCTGGCGAGCAAGCTCCCTGATCCAGTCCGCGTCGTATCCACGATCCGCGAGCAGCATCGTTTGTGGAAGCAAGGCGCTGAGGAGAACACAGCCGATTGTCGTGCGCCTCACCGGGCGTGAGGGGCGAGATGGACCGGCAGGCCATTGGTGTCCACGACCGCGTGAATCTTGCTGGTCAGGCCGCCTCGCGAGCGACCCATATCCTGGTGATTGTTGTTCGCGATGCAGGCTCCGTGCTGGTGCACGCGCACGACGGAGGTATCGATCATCTGCACCGCCGCGTCGTGACCGGCAGCCAAGCGCATCCATGATCTGGTCCCAGACGCCAGCCTGCCGCCACCGAACGAAGCGATTGTAACAAGTGGTGCGGGGACCATAGAGTCTTCTGGCAGGTCGCGCCATGGCGCACCTGAGCGGAGGACCCAAAAGATGCCATTGAGCACGCGACGGTCATTTACCCGCCGAACGCCGCGCGGCTTGTTGGGCAGCATCGGCTTGATCGGCGGTCCATTCATAATCGCTGAGTTCGTAGCGCATGATCTGAGGCTCCGGTTTCGAGCTTGAATCACGTTCACGGCAATAGCATCAAGCCGCGATAAGTTGGTCAGCAAAGCCGCTAATGCTCTGGATCTACTTCCGCTCGGCGGAATAGCGGGACATGGCCGGGCTTGTCACCGGCTCCGCCCGGTCGCGAATGACCCAGACGTATTGTGAAAACGCGTCTGCCGGACGCTCAGAATTGTTTTCTCAATTGCCTGCTGCCAGCGGCATCTGCCAGTGCGATTGGTTTCCGCAACGACGAAATCGAGATGGAAATTCTACCGGGCAGATTCGGCGTTGAGGATTTCACGCAGCCTGGACCCAATGCGGACCTCGGCTGCTCACCTGCACATGTGAGAAAGCCGGGCGTCGCTGATCAGTCGGCACCGCTGGAAGTATCAGAATGGAGGACCGCTTTCATGCAGTCCTCCATCGCTGGAAAATTACAGGTTACGCTCGCTTTGCTTGCTCCGCCTCAACGCGGCCGGCGACGGCATCGAGAACGGCATACCTGGCCTGCTGGATCGACGCGATGGCATAGTCGATCGCGACGCCCGCTTCCCACTCCAGTTCATCGGCGTAATTCTCTGCGCGCTTGGCGCCTAGGTCATGCTTTGCACTGGGCAACGTTCGCCTTCAGGCCGTTCCAAGTCGGCAGCGACTTTCGCCTTCAGCGGCACTCCAGTGTTGAGCGGCAGTGTCACTAGCGGAATTGATTTTCTGATTAACGCCTTTCGACCGCGGCTGACGCGGCAACGCGAGCCTGCTCGCTTGCGAGCAACGACCTTATCATGCGCCTTCCTTTTCCGCCGCGGTCACAGCGTCTTCCGCACTCTTAGCTTGAACCGACAAGTCGGCGAGTTGTTCAGATAGCTTTGCCATAGTTTCCCTCCTGCTTATTGTTAACTCAACTGCAGCAGCGCCATTGGCGTGAGTGACGTAAAGGCTGTCCGACCTAAACGTCAGGACTGCTGACCATATGAAGGCATAGACCCGAGCAAGGCTCAAAGCGACCGCAACTCACGTTTTAGACATTCGCTGTGTCGCGCATCGGTCCAATTGGACCTTTGAGTCCACCTCGCCGCTGATCGGACTTTCGTTTTACGCTAGGTAGCGCTTTCCAACCAATCGGGAGGGCTTTCCGCGGCACGATAAGCTGAGCAGGCCAGGTTGGCCGGCTCGGCCATGGTGCACGCATTGGCTAAGAACTGGTGGTTGCTGTTGTTGCGCGGCATTGCGGCGATCATCTTCGGCTTGCTCGCCTTTGCCTGGCCTGGCTTGACCCTGTTGACGTTGGATTCTGTTCTACGGCGCATTTGCACTTGTAGACGGTGTGCTCGCAATCGTTGCAGCTATTACCGGTGGTGTGCCGGGGTCGCGCTGGTGGTTGGCTATTGTCGGTCTGCTTGGTATTGCGGCGGGGCTCCTGACGTTCCTGACGCCAGGTCTCACCGCGCTCGTGCTGCTGTTTTTCATTGCCGGCTGGGCGATCGCGACCGGAGTGTTTCAGATCATAGGTGCGATCAAGCTGCGTAAGGAGATCGATAACGAGTGGCTCCTGATCCTGGGTGGCATCATCTCGGTGCTATTCGGTGTCGGTATGATGCTGGCCCCGGGTGCCGGTGCGCTCGCGCTCGTCTGGGTCATCGGCGCTTATTCCGTGGTCATGGGCGTGATCTTCGTCGCACTGGCGTTTCGGTTGAAGAAGCACACTCACTCCTGATGGGAGTTTATACGGCAACGAGGTCGCCGCCGTGATTGGGATTCTTTCGCTTGGCTTGTTGGCGACGATGGTATGCCTTGCCCTCCAGGTGGTGGCTTCGGTGCTGGCCGTGCGCTACTTCGCCCAGGTCGCCAAGCGACCACCGGGTCCTGCGCCACGGTGGGCTATCTTCCTGGAATTCTCAATACTGATGCTCACGCTGATGCTCGGGAACATCGTCCAGGCCGCATTTTGGGCGCTGATCTACATGGCGCTTGGTGCCTTTGAAGACTTTGAAACGGCGTTGTATTTTTCGGGCTTAACGTTCACGTCGCTGGGTTATGGCGACGTAGTGCTCAACGGCCGCGTGCGGTTGATCGCGCCGCTGCAGGCCGCCAATGGTCTCATGATGTTCGGGATCACTACGGGCCTCTTCATCGCTGCTTTCCAGCATGCCGTCAAAAAGTGGATCGAGGCGCATCGGCATAGCGCGGGGCGTGCAGACTAAATTTGCCCATCGTGATGTCCGCGTCACAGCTTAGCGTCGCTTCGCTGCTATGCAACAATATGTCGGAGTCGTCGGGGCACAGCGGACTCTATCAGCCCGACAGATTTATGGGTTCACGGCCTGTTGGAACAGTGCCATCTTCGCGTACAAGAGTGACCAACAGATCCCAGGTAACCGCCAGCACGATCGGGCCAACGAAGAGGCCGATTGTATCCCGATTTGAAAGCTGCCTCAATAACGCCGACGATGATCACCCACATCGGCGTCTTCAGGCCGCGCGTAATGATAATCGGCTTGAGCATGTTATCTACAAAATTCACCGGCTACCATATAGGCCGTAAAGATCAGCGCCGTTGATGTCTCCATCGTTATCCAGCTCCATATGATGACTGGAAGCAGAATCACCGTCGGGCCAATTTGAACAATCCCCAGGACGAGAACAAAGAACGCAATCAGGCTCGCACCCGGCGCGCCGACCGCTATAAGTCCGACGCCGGCAAGAAGAGCTTGCAGGAGTGAAACGCCGATCACGCCTTTGCGACACGTTTCGGATTGTCGCGCCCGCCAGTTGCATGAATTCGTCGCCGCGGCTCGAAACACGCCGATGCAGAAACGAGGCAAACAGCCTCGACCAGCAAAGGACCAGGCGAAAACAGAAATCCCGCTATGATCACTGAAGCAACGAATTGAAGAATCGCGGCACCAACGCTCCCCGCGGCGCCGAGCAAGGTGCTGCCGAGAGGCTTCAGATAAGGAGCGACTGTGACAAGCGCCGCCTTGAGATTGCTTGATGCGAGTTCCCAGAATTGAAAACAGCGGCTCGCCTATCAAGGGCCATGTCTTTACAGCCTCGATCGGCGGAGGAATGGATATTGATCCGGATTCGAGGCTTTCGGAAATCGTCCGCGGAACCTCAACGCTAAATCCCGGCCGAGCCAGGTCACAGGCCCAAAGACGATCAAGAGCAGCAGGACCGTGATCAGTGCCGCGGCTAATCGTCGACGTCCACCGAGCCATCTCGCCACCAGATCAAAAACGGGATAAAGCGCCACGGCCCACACCACACTCCATGCCACCGGTCTCAATAAACGGACGAATGATCGACAGCGACAAAA
>ERZ1370068.8924-contig-7741_pt1 | contig 12846 bp, 19 predicted proteins | sample MGYA00561227_ERZ1370068 | MGnify/ENA primary metagenome ERZ1370068 (study PRJEB38410, sample SAMEA6850437) | metagenome | study: Metagenomic assessment of the ecological functions of the soil: analysis of the soil microbiota associated with the...
TGTACCCGCGCAGCGGCACAGGTTCCCGGCGAGCGCGGCACCGGATCGCGTCGCGGTCCGGCCGCGGCGTGGCATCGAGCAGGGCCCGGGCCGTCAGAAGGATCCCGGGGGTGCAGTATCCGCACCTGGGCCGCCCCCAGCTCCGCGAACGCCTGCTGGAGGGGTCGAGCCGTCGTCCTCGGCGAGACCCTCCACGGTCAGGATGAGGACATCCTGGCACTCGATCGCGAGCGCGAGGCGGGAGAGGACCGGCTGGCCGTCCACGAGCACGGTACAGGTCCCGCACTCGCCCGAGCTCGCACCCATGCTTCGTCCCGGGAGCCGAGGTCCTCGCGCAGCACCATCGAGCGAGGGTGGTGGACCGGGACGGCCACCTCGCGGCGCTCCCCGTTGCACGGTCAGGGTCATCAGGCTCCGCATCGCCCGCCTCCCGGACTCGGGTGTTCAGGTGTGATGAAACCTGATTAATACATACTGAATTCCGAGCCGCCGTGTCAATCCGGTCGAGCCAGGGGCCGGCCGCCGCCTGCGCTGGTCGCGGCGCTGGTCGGGGGCGGGAAGTCGGCGTGGCGATGCACGAGCCGCCACGTACCGCCGAAGCGCCGGTAGATGTGCGTGACGCGGATCGCCGTCATGAGGCGCGGGGGCCCATCGTCCACGGTCACCTCCCGCGCTCGAAGCCGACGGTGTACGCGAGATCTCCGCTGGAGGCGATGCGACCGAGTGCTCGGGCACGAGCCGGCCGCTCCGGAAGCGAGTGCCCACCCAGCGAAACGTCTTCGCGAGGCGTCGGAAGCCCTTGTCGATCGGCCCCCACGCCCCGAACAGGGTGGCGTCGTCCGAATCCGCCCAGCAGGCGATGTACGGCTCCGGATTGCCGGAACCCATCTCCTCCAGCGCCACCCGGACCTGCTCGAGCGCCTCGGCCAGCTTCGGATCCTCGATGGCCATGCTCATGCGCCTCCTCTGGTTCGCGGCGCCGTCAACCGCTGCGGTGAGGCTGCACGGTCGGACGCAACCGCACGTCCGAGCGAATGTTACCGCTGGCTCTGCGAGCGCGCACCGACCGGAGTGGCGCGGAGAGCGCGACCGACGGCGCCGCCGGGAGCGCGGTCAGGATCTCATCGGGCCAGCGGCGAGCGAACTCCTCCGGCTGCACCGAGGTCCCGAACAGCACGTCGGCCATCCCGCCGCGCTCGAACTCGAACATGGCCCGGGTCGCGCGCGCGACGTCCAGATCTGTCACCAGGAGCTCCTCCCGCCGGAGCTCGGTCTGGGCCCAGATCTGCCCGTCCGGCGCCACGACCAGCGAGCGCGAGTTCTGGTGCGGCTCGAGGCAGGCGTTGCAGGACGCGAACCAGACGGTGTTCTCGGCCGCCCGGGTGACGATCATGGCGTGGTGCACGGGCACCTTCCAGTCGTTCGCCCGCGTGGTGTTGCTCTGGGGATGGAAGATGACCTGGGCGCCCCTGGCGGACGCACTCCCGCGTCGACTCGGGGAACCGGAAGCCCTCGAAGCGAGATGACGACGCCGACGCGACCCCGAAGAGGCTCGAACGTCTCGAAGCCGTGCCCGGGCGTGTAGGCGAGGGCGTCGAGAGGCGTGAGCCGCGTCTTGTGGTGGACGCCGAGCACCTGCCCGCGCTCCGAGATCACCAGCGCCGAGTTGTAGCGGCTTTGCCGCGGTGAGGATCGGATTCGAGCGGCGTCTCCGTCCCGAGGATGCACGCCATGCCGAGCGCCGCGCACCCGCTTCGCCAGGCGACCTCGAGCTCCGCGAGCCACTCGACCGGGACCGGCCGGTCGGGCGTGGAGATGTCCACGCGGTAGCCGACCGTCTGCGTCTCCGGGAAGCACAGGACCTGGACTCCCTGGCGCGCGGCGTCCTCGACCATGCGGAAGATCGGTCGCGGCGTTGGCGTCGAGATCGGCGGTCTGACGGCACTGCAAGCGAGCGCGATCCGGCAGCAGTGGACGCTGGCCTCACCTCCCCCGGAATTGGCCCCCGAGTATGCCACGGGCAGCCGGCCCGGCGGGGAGGCCACGCGTGCGGGACGCCGGCGCGAAAGAGGCCGGCTAGGCGAGCAGGCTCAGGATCGTGCGCGCGTCCCGATCTTCGTGAAGGCACGGACCTCCGACATCGCGCCGGATAACTCCGTCGCCAGGAGCGTCGGCGCCTTGCGTACGCCGGACCAGGCCAGTCGAAGAGTCGCCGGCGGCGGAGACTCGACGCGCCGTCAGGCGCCAGGCGCGTCGTACGAGTAGAAGTGCCAGTACTCCCAGCGCCGCCGCCCGGCGCAGTCGCGCCTCGTCGCGCCATTCCGGCCCAAGCGCGCGATGGACATGGCGCTCAGATCCTCGGAGGGCCGGCCGTCGACGATCCACCGGGCCAGCTCCTCGCCGATGACCGGCGCGATCGACAGCCCGGCGACGTTGCAGCCGCTCGCGACGAAGAAGCCGGCCGCGCCCGGCACCGGGCCCACGATGTGCTGCCCGTCCGGGGTCATCGTGGGGATACCCCTCGGTGGAGCCGCAACGGCGCCGTCGAGCAGGACGGGAACTGCTCGCGCACGCCTTCCATCAGGCGACGCAGCACTCCCAGGTCGAGCGGGGTATCCGCAATCGGAGAAGCCCGGAAGGCAAGCTGCTCCATGTCGAACTGGGTGGGCTCCGTCTCGTAGCCGCCGGCGAGGAAGCCTCCCAGCACGGCCGCACGTAGACCGCGGCATCCATGATCCGCACGATCGGCAGCTCCGGCCTCACCCCCTCGACCGGCTCCGTGATGAGCACCTGGTGGCGCGTGGGGACCATCGGCACGTGAATCCCCGCGGCCGCCGCGACCTGTCGCGCCCAGGCCCCCGCCGCGTCGACCACGACCGGGCTGTCGATGCGCCCGCGATCGGTCTCGACCCCTCCACGCGCACCGTTGCGTAGGTGGACACCGGTCACCGTGGTGTTGGGCAAGAGTGTCGCGCCGAGCTTGCCCGCGGCGGCGGCGTAGGCGCTGGCGACGTGTGAGGGTTCGAAGTACACGTCCCCCGGAGTGTGGAGCACGGCCCGCACGCCGCTGGGCTGGAAGAAGGGATGCATGCGATGCGCGGCTTCCGGGCGAGACGACCCTGGTCCCGAGACCCAGCCTCTCGCCCCGGCTCGCCTCGCGCGCGAGCGATCTCCGCGTCCTCGGCTGTCCGCGCCAGCCTTCAAGCTTCCCCGACTGGACGATCTCGAGAGGCTCCCGGTGTCGGCGGAGAGCCGCAGGAGCCACTCGACGGCGCGCCGCGCCAGCCGGCTCATCAGATCCGTCGAGCGCAGCGTGGCGGCGTTGCGGCGGCGCGCGGCGAGGTCTGCGAGGCAAGCACATGCCGGTCGAGCAGGGCGACCCGGCGGCCGCCGCGGCGCATCAGGAAGTAGGCGGTGGCGGCGCCGAAGCCACCCGACCCGATCACTACGACGTCTGCATCCCTGACCATCTGACCCTCCCGCACCGTGTCCGTGGCTCCGCGGAAGAGGACGCCGCCTCAGCTCGCGACGAGTCGCGAGGGCTTCAGAAGCCGGAGCGTCGGCGCCAGGATGTAGCCCTGTCGCCAGGATCCCGGCTCGGCCCCGGTGTCGGCGTGCATGGCACCGTGCTCCAGATGCTCGAGCGCGACGGCGAGCGCGCAGAGACGGCATCCCAGCGGTCCTCGAGCGCCTTGAGCGCGCGCTCCGGAGCATCGGCGCGCGGGCCGTCCCGGAGGAACGCGCCCCACGCGCCGTCCCGCGCAATGTAGCGGCGCGCCGCGACTGCCGCCGCGCACTTTTCGATGAAAGTGTCCCAGTCCGCGCTCGACCCACTCGCGCTTGGAGGCAAACTTCCGGCGCTTATGGGCGTACTTCGTCCGGACGGGTGGCCGGTCGAGATCGAAGAGTCAGCACCTGCAGCGCGTTCGGGTACACCTCGCGGATGGCGGGCCGATCGGCGGTGGCCAGCGCCTCCGGGTTGAGATCGGCGCGCCCGGAGCGAGCCTCGAGGTGGTCGACGAAAGCCTGCAGCTCCACCTGGAACGCCGACAGGCTGTGGACGGACGCGGCGAACCGGCCGAAGCAGCGCGCGACTTCGTCGTCGCAGGGCCGCCGCCCCCCGGCCGCCCCGGAGGCCCAAGAGCGGCGTCGATCTCCCACCGCCGTCGCCATCCCGCGGCCGCGGCGCGCCAGCCGGTCCGACAGCCAGTCGAGCACGGCTTCGTGCGTGGGCAGGCGAGTGAGGCCCCTCCACCAGGCGCAGCGGAAACCGAGCGCCCTCGAGCACCACACGCCCGGGGATTGGCCGCCTTCCAGGCGAGATCAACACCGAGGAATCAGCAAGCTCAGCGCCGCGACCACGGGTCCGAAGCCCTCGGGATCGAACCGCCGGATCATCGCCAGCTCGTCCCCTCGCTCGGCGGCGCGGTCTCGGTCACCGGGTCGGCGAGGCGCAACGACCAGCCCGTCTCGGCGCGCACCTCGTCGACGGACACGCCGGGTGCACGCTCGCGAGGACCATCTCCCGCGTCCCCGCGTCGAAAGCGGAACAGCCCGAGCGTGGTGATGACGGCCGACGGACCGCCGCCGGGCAGTCCGGTTCGAGCCCGCCAGTCCCGTCCGTCGCCATACCCCGCGGACGTCACGTAGTCGACCCGCTCCACGAACCGCCGGCGCTCGTGCGCCATGATGACGACGTGGCGGCGGGCGAGCGAGGCGATGTCGGGAGCGCCGCCCGAGCCGGGCAGTCGGAGCGGCCGATCCCGCGGACCGACGTAGGTGGTGTTCAGGTTCCCGAATCGGTCCACCTGGGCGCCGCCGATGAACCCGAGCGTCACCCGCCCCGCCTGCATGAGCCCCATCACCTGCGCGCATCTCGGTGCACCACAGCGCTCCCGTGACGTTGGGGCCGTCCGACATGGTCACCAGGAAGCCGAGCGCGGGCGAGTCGCGCACCACGCCGTTCTCGAACAGACCCACCGCCCCCGGTGCGTGGGTCGCCCGGGCCAGGCAGAAGGCGAGCAGGGGCAGCCGCATGCCCACGAACACCACCTCGCCGTCGCCGGATCTCCCGAGCGGCGGTCGCCACCATGAGCTCGGCCGGCGTGTAGTCGCGCGTCACCAGGAGGCCCTCGGTGTCAGCAGCCGTAGTCGACCGGCGCCGCGAGCTGAACAGCCCGGGGCCGGAGCCGATCGAGTCAGGCGCCCCGAGCTTCGCGAGATACTCGGCGTGATCCCCGGGCTCTCGCACCCACTCGTCGAGCCAGGCCGCCGCGCCTCCGCCGGTGACCGAGCGCGCGTGCCAGTCCGCGTAGACCGCGTGGTCGCGATTGTAGTGGCCCTGGACGGGCGACGGGTGCGCGCCTCCCGGCAGGTGGACGACGGCCGTGACCAGGAACCCGGGCAGGAAGGTGCGGTTCGGATCGCTGCGGATCACGGCAGGGTCCACCAGCTCCTCGGCCACGACGATCACGGCCCGGCTGGCCTTCCCGGCCGCCGCGCTGACGCCCGTCGGTCCCCACGCGTGGCAGTTCCCGGCCGCGTCCGCGCGCTGGACCTGCAGGATCGCGACGTCCGGCGCGAGTGCCGGCACCAGGACCAGCGGGACGCCCGTGAAGGACACGGCGCGACACGCAGGCGCGGGTTGCGGGCGAGGATGTCCGACCCGAGCAAGCTGCGAGTCGGCAGGTACGGCACGCCCTGCGCCGCGGCCTCGAGGGCCAGCGCGATCGGAAGTTCGAGTGATCCTCGATGGTCAGCGAGCGCGGGATCCCTGCTCCAGCGCGCCCGGAAGACGTAGGCCGGCCCGTGCTGGACGTTGCCGACCCAGGCGGCGACGACGGCCCGCACGCAGCCGGCGGCGATCAGCTGCTCGAAGCAGATATCCGAGATCGGCCCGCACCAGCGTGAGATCGCGCCGCCGCTGGCGGATGAGCTCGTGGGCCGCCGCGAAGGGAATGAGGCACTCCAGCGCCGTGCCGAGCGCGACGGACGCGCCGTCGGGGACGCGTGGCGCCGGAGCGCCTCCGCCAGCGGGAGGACCTTGCTCACCGGTCTCGTCCTGCGGTCAGCGGATGCGCGGCCGCCACGCGCGCGCCGGGAGCCGGATGCCCGGGCTCACGCCGGCGAGGGCGGCCGGCGGCTCAGCGGTCGAGCCCGGCGCAGGCCGCCTCGATCCGCGCGCGAGGCCCTCGCGGATCTGCTCGAGACCGCACGCGTAGGAGATCCGGAGGTGCCGGTCGGAGCCGAAATCCACCCCCGGCACGACCGCCACGCGCGCCGCATCCAGCAGGAATGTCGTCACGTCCGCCGACCCGCGCAGGGGCTGGCCGTTGAAGCGGCGGCCGAAGAGGCCGGAGACGTCCGGGAAGGCGTAGAACGCGCCGGGCGGCATCGGGCAGCGCCAGCCCGGGATGCGATTGAGGCCGTCGACGATCACCGCGCCGCCGCTGGTCGAACTCGCCCGCCATCTTGGCGACCTCGTCCTGCGGCCCGCCGAGCGCCTCGACGGCCGCCCACTGGGCGATCGAGGTCGGGTTGGACGTGCACTGCCCCTGGAGATCGCTCATCGCCCGGACGATCTCGCGCGGACCCGCCGCGAAGCCGAGCCGCCACCCCGTCATCGCGTAGGCCTTCGAGCACGTGTTGACGAGGATCGTCCGCGCCTGGATGTCGGGGCCCAGCTCGGCGATGCTCGGCACCGCGCCCATCGTAGGCCAGCGCGTCGTAGCACTCGTCGGACACGACGTAGAACCCGTGCTCGAGCGCGAGCGCGGCGACGCGCTCGAGGTCGGCCCGCGGGTACACGGCGCCGGTCGGGGTTGTTCGGGCTGTTCAGGATCAGCAGCTTCGTCCGGGCGTCACCGCGCGCCGCAGCGCTGCCAGGTCGAGCTGGAATCCTCGCGCGCTCGTCGGTCGGGACCACGACGGGCACGCCCTCGCAGAGCGCACCTGCTCCGTGTAGCTCACCCAGTACGGCGACGGCACCACGACCTCGTCCCCGGGGTCGACGAGGACCGCACAGATGTTGAAGAGCGTGTGCTTCGCGCCGACCGAAGCGATGACGTCCGCCGGCTCGTAGGCGAGCCCGTTGTCGCGCTTGAGCTTGGCGCAGATGGCCGCCTTGAGCTCCGGGATCCCTCCCGCGTCCGTGTACTTGGTCTTGCCCTCGCGAAGGGCCCGGATCGCGGCCTCCTTCACTCGCTCGGGCGTGTCGAAGTCCGGCTCTCCCGCGGTGAAGGAGAGGACGTCGATGCCCTGGGCGCGGAGGGCGCGAGCCCGGGCGGACGGCGCCAGGGTCGGGGACGGGGTCAGGTCGGCGGGCGCGCTCGGCCAGCATGGATCAGCTCACTCCTCTTCGTGGTCCCGCGGTGCCGGGATCAGCTGCGGTTCAGCTTCTCCCGGAGCCGCTGCTCGACGCCGGCCGGAACGAGGCCCTTCACAGAGCCTCCGTGGCCGGCGACCTCCTTGATCAGGCGCGAGGAGATGTACGAATACGCCTCGTGAGGCATGAGGAACACCGTCTCCACCTCCTCGCGCAGCTTCCGGTTCATCAGGGCCATCTGGAACTCGTACTCGAAATCGGACACGGCCCGCAGGCCGCGAATGATGCGCGCGCGCCGAGCCGGGCGGTGAGATCGACGAGGAGCCCGTCGAACACGACGATCTCGATCTCGCGCAGGTGCCGCGTGGCGTCCCGGATCATCTCGATGCGCTCGTCGTCCGTGAACAGCGGCCGTCTTCGCCGGATTCGTCACGACCGCCACGACCAGCTCGTCGAAGAGCCGCAGGCTTCGCTCGATGAGGTCGAGATGGCCGTTCGTCAGCGGATCGAACGAGCCCGGGTAGACCGCGCGAATGGCCACAAATCGCTCCTGCTATGGGGCGCTTGGTGAGCTGGCGGCCACGGCCCACATCAGATCGGCGAGACCGGACCGCGCGACGGCAACGAAATGGCGCACTTAGGGCCTCGAGCCGTCGGGAGTGTACTCTTCGGCTCGGAAGAAAGTCAAGGCGGTGTCGCCGAACTGACGCGGCGCGGCGGTGCGGCGCAAGCCCCGGCACGGTCGGCAGCGTCGTGCGCGTGGAGTGCTGCACGATCACCTCGGTCCCGGCGCGGCAGATCCGCGCCGCCGCCAGCGCTTCCAGGGTGCGGGCGGCGAGCGCGGTGGCGTACGGCGGATCGATGAACACGACGTCGAACGGTCCCTCCTGCGCGCCGAGCTCCGGCAACAGACCGGAGGACGTCGCCCGCCATCACGCGCGCGGCCGCGCGCGGGGCGCCGAGGGCCGCCAGGTTGGCGCGGAGCGCCCGCAGCGCCGACTGCTCGCGCTCCACCAGGACCACGCGCGCCGCGCCCCGGGACAGCGCCTCGATCCCGACCGCCCCCGGTCCCGGCGAACAGATCGAGGACGCGCGCGCCCGCCACGGCGGGGCCCAGCACGTCGAACAGGGTCACGCGCACGCGGTCGGCGGTCGGCCGCGTCGCGAGGCCCCGCGGGCGCCCGGAGCCGCCGCCCGCGATCGTGGCCGCCGATCACCCGCATGGCTTCGCTGCCCCTACCCGATCGACGCCAACTCGAGGCCGCTCGCGCCACCGCGCGACGAGCGCCTCGCGGAGGGCTCGATGCTCCGGCGAGGCGGAGGCTGGGATCGCGCGAGGATCAGCTGCGCGGCGTCCTGGCGCGCTTCCTCGAGAAGCCGCACGTGGGTCACGAGGCTCGCGGTACGGAACTCCGGCGAGGCCCGACTGGCGCGTGCCGAAGAACTCGCCGGGCCCGCGGATCTGGAGGTCCGACCTCGGCAGGCCGGAACCCGTCCTGGGTGGCCTCCATCGCCTCCAGCCGCTGCTTCCCCTCGTCGGACATCGGGCCGCTCGCGAGCAGGAATGCAGAACGACTTGGCGGTCCCCGGCCGACACACGACCACGGAGCTGGTGGAGCTGGGCCAGACCGAAGCGCTCGGCGTGCTCGATCAGCATCACCGACGCGTTCGGGCACGTCGATCCCGACCTCGATCACCGTCGTCGCAACCAGCGAGGTCGAGCTCGCGTGGCCTTGAACGCCGCCATCATCCGTGTCCTTCGCATCGAACGACAGGCCGCCCGTGGATCAGGTCCGACCCGGAAGTCCCGGAACGGACCGCGCCTGGAGGCGCTCCGGCCATCTCGGTCGCGGCCTTGCAGGTCGCTCGCCTCGGTCTCCTCCACGAGCGGGCAGACGACGTAGGCCTGGCGCCCGTTCCTGGAGCTCGCCCGCGATGAAGTCGTAGATCTTCTCCGGGCCGGCTCGAAGCGTAGCCGTGGTCTGGATCGGCGTTCGCCCCGGCGGCAGCTGGTCGAGGACGGAGACGTCGAGATCGCCGTAGAGCGTCAGGGCCAGCGTCCGGGGATCGGCGTCGCCGTCATGACGAGGACGTGCGGGTGCTCTCCCTTGCCGCGAAGCGATGCGCGCTGGAGCACGCCGAAGCGGTGCTGCTCGTCGACGACGGCGAGCCCCAGACGCTGGAGCTCCACCGCCTCCTGGATGAGGGCGTGGGTGCCGACGCCGATGTCAGCGCGCGCCGCTGCGGAGCGCCTCCAGCGCCGCCTGGCGCTCCCGGGCTCCGCTGGCCGGCGGAGAGCCACGCCACCGTGAGCCCGAAGCGGCTCGACGAGCGCTCGCAGCGTCCGGAAGTGCTGCTCCGCGAGGATCTCGGTGGGCGCCATGAGCAGCGCCTGGCAGCCGGCCTCCACGCGCCGTCAGGAGGGCCATCACGGCGACGATCGTCTTGCCGGAGCCGACATCCCCCCTGAGCAGCCGGTTCATGGGGACCGGGCGCGCGAGGTCCGCCCGGATCTCCGACCAGACGCGCTCCTGCGCGGGCGTCGAGGGCAAACGGCAGCGCCTGCAGCGAGTCGCGTCGACGAAGCGCTCCCGGCGGCGCGAGCGGCCGGCCGTGCTCCGCGCGCCTGCCGCCGGCGCTTGAGCGCGAGGCCGACCTGGAGCACGAAGAAATCCTCGAAGGCGAAGCGCCGGCGGGCGGCCTCGACGTCCTCGAGCGTCGCCGGGGAAGTGGACCGCGCGGTACGCCGCTGCCACCGGGATGAGGCGGCGACGCCGGCGGAGCCCCTCCGGCAGGATGTCGGGCGCGTGCGCGGCGTGGGCCTCGACGATGTACCGTGCTGGAGCTGCGCGCATCGACTTCTGGAACAGGCCCTCGGTCGAGGGATAGACGGGCACGATACCCGCCCCATGTGGATCGAGGCGAGCTCGGCGTCCTCGACCGACCTCGAACTCGGGGTTCGTCGAGCACGATCCGGCGGTCCTCGGCGAGCGCCTTCTTGCCGTAGAGGAACCACCCGCTGGTCCCGCTTGAACGTCCTGGCCGAGGATAGGGTCGCCCGAACCAGAGGGCGGTGAAGTAGCCCACCTGGTCCCGGAAGGTCACCTGGACGGGACCCCGGGAGCCGGACGTGGGGGCGCCACGCCGAAGACGGTCCCCTGCACGACGCCCGTCGCCCCGAGCGGGAGCTTGTGGAACGGCACGAACTCGCGCCGGTCCTGATAGTCCCGGGGAAGTGGTTCAGCGCGTCCCGGACCGTCACCAGGCCGAGCCGCTCGAACAGGCGGGCGCGCTGGGGCCCCACGCCCTTCAGGTACTGGAGGGAGCTGTCGAGGCCGGGGGAGCCTTGGCCGCCTGGCTTCACGGCCAGGAGAGCCTCGCGGGTCGCGTGAGGTGCCAGGCTTGTCTCACCTCGGGCCCCATGGTATAGAAGTGCATTGCTCGGCGGCAAGTCGGCCCCGTTCCGGGGCGCGGCGGAGCTGCCGTGAGTCCCATCTCTCCCGAGGAGTCCAGGAGCATGGCCCAGCGTTGTGATGTCTGTGGGAAGGGTCCGGTCGTAGGGCAATCAGATCAGCCATGCGCACAACGTCTCCACGCGAGCGGTGGCTGCCCAACCTGGTGTCGATGCGGGCGGTCGTGAAGGGCCGAGCCAAGCGGGTCCGCGTCTGCACGCGCTGCCTGCGAGGTGGCAAGGTCGTCAAGGCCGTCTGAGGACCGGCCGCCGGGGCGCCAGTCGCCCCCGGCGGCCTGCATTTACAGCATGAGACGTGGGCCAGGAGCTGGCATCGTCCCCGACCCGACTTATCCTGCACTACTTCTTCTTCTTGGCCGCCTTCTTCTTCGCCATTGACAATCACCTCCTCCGTTTCGTCTCGGTCCCGCGAAGAGGCTGCACCCCCTTCGAGCGACACCTCCGACGGTCGTTTCGGCCCTACTTCTTCTTCTTCGCCGCCTTCTTCTTTCGCCATCGTGCTCACCTCCTCCTTCCGCTCGCCGTGAGCGCGGCTAGAACCCCCATCGCATCACGACGGAGCTTCTCGGCCTGCTCGCGCCCGCGCCGCTCAGTGACCGTGAAGGTCCACGTAGAGCTGCGGGAGACTCACCACCTGGAATCCCCCTTGACCACGGGGGCGTAAGAAGACGCCAGGATCGTACGGGGCCATGATAGACCGAGCCCATACGCCCTCGACGGGCTGGAGCCCGAGCACGCGCACCAGGGCCTCGATGTCCCCGCTCACGTAGCAGTGGACGGTCGAAACGCGCGTGTGCGGTCCGATCAGGACGAGCCCGCGTGGAGCGTGAAGGCATAGCTCATCCCGAGCTCGGTCGCGTGCCGGACCAGGGCCTCCATGACGCGGCGCTTGTCGCCGGCAGGGCAAGACGTAGGCGTTTGAGGCCGTTGATCACGGTAAGCTGTACGGCGTCTCCGCCACGCGTCGAGGAGCTCGCCCGGCCGGGCCACACGATAGAGCCCGTCCGGACCCTGCTCGACCCAGTCCAGCTCCTCGAGCCGCTTCATCACGTTGTGGGCAGTGCCCGAGGCTCACCCCCACGGCCCGCCCCAGCTCGTCCAGCCGCCAGGCCGCGCTCCCGCTCCACCAGGAGGGCCGCACGACGCGGTCGCCCGGGGCGCGCGAGAACGGGTCTTGAGCGGGCGGCGGACTCAAGCCCGGTGTTGGGCCGCCCCTCCCTTCTGGATCAGGACACTGTCGAACGCGAGGTAGCAGTTGCCAGACCAGGTCCAGATAGCCGCAGTTATTGCGCCGGACCAGCGCCGCCGACTGGGGGTCACGTAACGGCGCGGCGACGATCGGATAGGCGCGCCGGGAGGTGCGGTCGGAGACTCGCGGAGTCGGGTGATGGCCCTCTCGGGAGGTACCGGGGCTCGCCCTGAGCGGATCTCACAGATCAGAGTCTTGGTCTCCTGGCCCTGCCCCATCCGGAACCTGACCAGCGACATCCACCGTCTGGTCCCCGACGGTCGCATCTAGAGACTCTTGCCATTCCGCGTGCTTGCGGAAGAGCGCGCGGAGCTTCTCCGCCGCCGCCTTCTTGAATTCACGATCCGAACCATACTTTCACTTGTCCAGTCATTTTCAGCGTGCGCTGAAACCAGCCTCAGTGAAATTTGCACTGTCAGGGTAAAACTGCCGACTGTCGCAACGCGCGGACGGCGCGCTGGAGAGCGTTCGTCTCCACGCCGCCCGAATCCGGCTCCGAGGATTGGCTGTGCGTAGACCTCTGCGCACGGCCGAGACCCACGCCTGCCGCGCACGCGGGAGTCGCCGCGCTCGGAAGCTTCGCGTCCTCGACCGGAGCCCGGCAGCGCGCCCCGGCGGACGGCGTCAGCCGCGAACGAGCCGCGCGCCCGCCGGGGCGTCGAGAGCGCCGACGCGCCGCCGGAATCTCCCAGTCGGCGAGCGGCGCCCCCGAGCGGGTGGGATCGGTCCGGGTGGTCAGCCCTCGCTGGCGGCCGCCTAGCCGGACCTTGTCTCCAGCTCGGCCAGCCTATCGTCGTCCAG
>ERZ1370068.4323-contig-3400_pt1 | contig 12845 bp, 18 predicted proteins | sample MGYA00561227_ERZ1370068 | MGnify/ENA primary metagenome ERZ1370068 (study PRJEB38410, sample SAMEA6850437) | metagenome | study: Metagenomic assessment of the ecological functions of the soil: analysis of the soil microbiota associated with the...
CGGCAAGCCCGCTGATCGAAATCGAGGGCCTGCGCGTCGTCTTCCATGGCGACGACGGCCGCACCACGCATGCGGTCGACAGCGTCGACCTCGAGCGTCGCCAATGGCGCGACGCTCGGGCTGGTCGGCGAGATCCGGCTGCGGCAAGAGCGTGACCTCGCTCGCCATCATGGGCCTGCTGTCGAAGCACTCCGCCGAGGTCTCCGGCTCGATCCGCTTCGACGGTTTCGATCTGCTCGACGTGCCCGACGAGACGCTGCGCGACCTGCGCGGCAACCGGCTGGCGATGATCTTCCAGGAGCCGATGACCTCGCTCAATCCGAGTTTTACCATCGGCGACCAGATCGTCGAGACCATCCTGCGCCATCGCGGCGGATCGCGGCGCCAGGCGCGCGAGCGCGCGATCGAGCTGCTGCGCCGCGTCCACATCCCCTCGCCCGAGAAGCGCATCGACGAATATCCGCACAAGCTCTCCGGCGGCATGCGCCAGCGCGTGATGATCGCGATGGCGCTGGCCTGCGACCCGCGCGCTGCTGATCGCGGACGAGCCGACCACCGCGCTCGACGTCACGCATGCAGGCGCAGATCCTCGACCTGATGCGCGAACTGAAGCGCGCGCAGCGGCGCCGCGATCATCCTGATCACCCACGATCTCGGCGTGGTCGCCGAGGTCTGCGACGAGGTCGCGGTGATGTATGCCGGCGAGATCGTCGAGCGCGCGCCGGTCGACGAGCTGTTCGCCAATCCGCAGCATCCCTACACCGTCGGCCTGCTCGGCTCGATCCCGCGGCTCGACCGCCGCGCCGCGCATCTGGCGACCATCGAGGGCATGGTGCCGAACATGGCCAATCCGCCGCCGGGCTGCCGCTTCGCCGCGCGCTGTCCGTTCGTCAGCGACATCTGCGTCGCGGCGCCGCCGCCGCTCGCGATCGTGAGTCCGGGCCACGCCTCGCGCTGCATCAGCGCGCCGCTGGAGAGGCTGGTGTCATGACCGCGCTGCTCGAGGTCGAGCGGCCTGGTAAAGCATTTCGTCGCCGCGCGCTCGGTGTTCGGCCGCGCCGACCGCCTTCGTCAAGGCGGTCGATGGCGTCAGCTTCACGCGTCGAGGCCGGCAAGACGCTGGCGCTGGTCGGCGAATCCGGCTGCGGCAAATCCACCGTGAGCCGGCTGGTGCTGCGGCTGATCGAGCCCGACGCCGGCACGTATCCGCTTCGAGGGCCGCGACCTGCCGCGCGCTCGAACGCCGAACGAATTGCGCGCCTTCCGCCGCGATGCGCAGATCATCTTCCAGGATCCCTACGCCTCGCTCAACCCGCGCATGACGGTCGAGCCAGATCCTGACCGAGCCGCTGGCGCTGCACGATCTGGTGCCGCCGCCGCGCCGGCGCGAACGGGTCGAGGAGCTGCTGCGTCTGGTCGGGCTGGAGCCGCGCTTCGCGCGCCGCTACCCGCACGAATTCTCCGGCGGCCAGCGCCAGCGCATCGCCATTGCGCGGGCGCTGGCGGTCGAGCCGAAACTGATCATCTGCGACGAGCCGGTCTCCGGCGCTCGACGTCTCGATCCGCTCGCAGATCCTCAACCTGCTGCGCGACCTGCAGGACCGGCTCGGCCTCGCCTACATCTTCGTCTCGCACGATCTCGCCGTGGTGAAGCACATCGCCGACCGCGTCGCCGTGATGAATCTCGGCGGCATCGTCGAGACCGCGGACGCGCAGGCGCTGTTCGCCGCGCCGCGCCATCCCTATAGCCGGGCGCTGTTGTCGGCGCATCCCGGTGCCTAAACCGCGGGCAAAGCGCAGCCGCATCGTGCTGCAGGGCGAGATGCCGAGCGCGCTCAATCCGCCGTCCGGCTGCCGCTTTCATACCCGCTGCCCCTACGTCGATCGAGCGCTGCCGCATCGAAGTGCCGCAGCTGCTCGCCGGATCGGCACCGGACACGCCACCGCCTGTCACCGCATGGCGGAACTGCCGCCGCCCGACAGCATCGTTCCGGCCGACGGCGGCTTTTCGCCGACGCTGGAAAAACTGGTCGGCGGCCTTCAGCGGCGGGCGGAAGGTGCGGGCCGCGCCGGGGTTGATATCAGTCGGGGCACGCCGGCAGCACGGTGTAATCGTGGATATGGGGATCGAAGCGATGAAAATCTTGCGTTTGGCAGTGACCGCGGCGGCGCTGCTGCTTGTCGTTCGAGGCGACTGTTCAGGCCCAGACCACGCTGCGCATCGGGCTTGCCGAGGATCCCGACATTCTCGATCCGACGCTCGCGCGCACCTATGTCGGCCGCATCGTGTTCGCGTCGTTCTGCGACAAGCTGTTCGACATCGACGAAAAGCTCAACATCGTGCCGCAGCTCGCGCTGTCCGCACGAGACCTCCGACGACGGCAAGGAGGTCACGATCAAGCTGCGGCCGGGCGTGAAATTCCACGACGGCGAGCCGTTCGACGCCGAGGCCGCGAAATTCTCGCTCGAGCGTCACCTGACGCATGCCGACCTCGTTCCGCAAGCCGGAGCTGGCGCAGCGTCGACCACGTCGACGTCGTCGATCCCCTCACCATCAAGCTGGTGCTGAAGGCGCCGTTCTCGCCGCTGATCGCGCAGCTCACCGACCGCGCCGGCATGATGGTGTCGCCCAAGGCGGCGAAGGAAGCCGGCGACAAGTTCGGACTGAAGCCGGTCTGCGCCGGTCCCTACAAGTTCGTCGAGCGCGTGCAGCAGGACCGCATCGTGTTCGAGAAATTCGCCGACTACTGGAACAAGGACAACGTCTACATCGACCGCATCGTCTATCTGCCGATCGTCGACGCCACGGTGCGGCTCGCCAATCTGAAATCCGGCGGCCTCGATCTGATCGAGCGCGCTGCTGGCGACCGACATCAAGGACGTGCGCGCCGACCCGAAGCTCAAACTGTCGACCGCGATCGAGCTCGGCTATCAGGGCGTCACGCTCAACGTCGGCAAGGACAAGGCCAAGGGACCGCTCAGCCAGTCCGCCAAGGTGCGCCAGGCGCTCGATCTGTCGATCGATCGCGAGGCGATCAACCAGGTGGTGTTCAACGGCGAGTTCAAGCCCGGCAACCAGTGGGTCAACCCGGATCATCCCTATTACCAGAAGGCCTTCCGATCCGCGAGCGCGACGTCGCCAAGGCCAAGGCGCTGCTGAAGGAAGCCGGCGTCACCGCGCCGGTCAGCGTCGACTTCATGGTGCCGAAGGGCGCGGAGACCGAAGCCGTCGCGCAGGTGATCCAGTCGATGGCCGCGGAAGCCGGCTTCGACATGAAGATCAGGGTCACCGAGTTCGCGACCTCGCTGAAGCAGGCCGAGGCCGGCGAATACCAGGCCTATCATGCTGGCCTGGAGCGGACGCATCGATCCCGACGGCAATTCCTACGTCTTCCTGCACAACCGAACGCGCCGCAGAACTACAGCGCCTGGGCCAATCCGGAGGCCGACAAGGCGCTCGACGACGCCCGCCTCGTCACCGACCCGGCGCAGCGCAAGGCGATCTACGAGAAGCCTGACCAAGCTCGTGCTGGACGAAGAGCCGCATGCTCTACATCTATCACCGCAGGATCCTGATCGCGCACACCACCAGGCTCGAAGGCTACAAGCAGATGCCGGACGGCCTGGTGCGCGTGGTCGGGTTTGAAACTGAAGTGAACAATGGCCGCGCCCGGGAAACGGATAGCGCCATGCTGAACTTCCTCGCGCAAGCGCATCGTGCAGCTGATCCCGACGCTGTTCTTCGTGTCGATCCTGATCTTCTCGCTGCAGCATCTGCTGCCGGGCGATCCGGCGCTGGTCATGGCTGGCGAGGAACGCGATCCCGACGTGATCGCGCAGATCCGCCAGCAGTACCAGCTCGATCAGCCGATCCCGGTGCAGTACGTCTACTGGGTCAAGGGCGTGCTGTCCGGCGACTTCGGCGAGTCGCTGCGCATCAAGGTGCCGGTGCTCGAGCCTGATCGCGCAGAAGCTGCCGGTGACGATGCAGCTGGCGTCGATGGCGATCGTGATCGCGCTTCTGATCGGCATTCCCGCCGGCATCGTCTCGGCGGTGAAGAAGGGCACGGCCTGGGACTACGGCGCCAATCTGTTCGCGCTGTGGGGCATCTCGACGCCGAATTTCTGGCTCGGCATCATGCTGATCTTCCTGTTCTCGATCGAGCTCGGCTGGCTGCCGGCCGTCGGGCTATGTGCCGCTGACCGAGAACTGGCGCGCCAGCCTCGCCTCCACCATCATGCCGGCCTTCGTGCTGGGCAACGCGATCGCCGCGATCCTGATGCGGCATACCCGCAGCGCCATGCTGCAGGTGCTGGAAAGCGACTACGTCCGCACCGCGCGCGCCAAAGGGCCTGTCCGAGCGCTCGGTGATCCTCAAGCACGCGATGCGCAACGCGCTGACGCCCGATCATCACGCTCGGCGCGCTCGAACTCGGCACGCTGCTGTCGGGCGCGGTGCTGACCGAGCAGATCTTCTCGATTCCGGGCTTCGGCAAGCTGATCGTCGATGCGGTGTTCAACCGCGACTACGCGGTCGTGCAGGGCGTCGTGCTGGTGACGGCGACGATCTACATCACGCTCAACCTGATCGCCGACATCGCCTATGTCCTCGTCAACCCGCGGCTGAGGGCCTGAGGCGATGACCGACACCGCGCTCGGCGCGCTCCCGTACCGCCGTCCGGACGAACTGGAGAGCCCGGCGCGGCGCGCGCTGCGCCGGCTGTTCAAGCGCAAGGGCGCGGTCGTCGGGCCTCGTCGTGATCGCGCTGTTCATCCTGCTCGCGGTGTTTGCGCCGCTGATCGCGCCCTATGATCCGATCGCGACCGAGCTGGTCGCTGGTGCGCAAGCCGCCCTCGGCGCTGCACTGGTTCGGCACCGACGATCTCGGCCGCGACATTCTCGCCCGCGTGATCTTCGGCGCGCGCGCCTCGCTGCTGGCCGGCGCGATCTCGGTCGGCATCGCGCTCGCGCATCGGCGTGCCGCTCGGCTTGCTGTCGGGCTATCGCGGCGGCTTCATCGACGCGCTGATCAGCCGCATCACCGACGCGATGCTGGCCTGCCCGTTCCTGATCCTGGCGATTGCGCTGGCGGCGTTCCTGGGGCCGAGCCTCGGCAATGCCATGATCGCGATCGGCATCTCGGCGACGCCGATCTTCGTGCGGCTCACGCGCGGCCAGGTGATGAGCGTCAAGGTCGAGGACTATGTCGAGGCCGCGCGCGCGATGGGCAATCCGCGCTGGCGCATCGCGCTGTTCCACATCCTGCCGAACATCATGCCGGCGCTGCTGGTGCAGGCGACGCTGTCGATCGCGGCCGCGATCATCGCGGAAGCCGCGCTGTCGTTCCTCGGCCTCGGCCAGCAGCCGCCCGCGCCGTCCTGGGGCAGCATGCTCAACGCCGCGCAGCGCTTCCTCACCAACGCGCCCTGGATGGCGGTCTGGCCGGGCTTGCGATCTTCCTGGTGGTGCTGTCGTTCAACCTGGTCGGCGACGGCCTGCGCGACGCGCTCGATCCAAGGGAGCGGTAGCGTTTCGCGCTCATGGTGAGGGCTAAATCACAACCTCGCGCAACACCCTGTCGGCAATCCATCTCGTATTCGAGATCGATCACCGGCGGCCGCGCGAAATGCCAGGTCAGGCCCGACCGCGCGGCGCCGCGGCGGACCAGCTCCTCGGCAAAGACGTGGATGGAAGTCGTGCATGGTGTAGGTCTGCGCCGCGGTGGCATCTTTCCAGCCGAAGCCGAACTCGCCCATGCGGCGCTCCATGGCGCCGACCACATAGCGGATCTTCTCCTTCATGCCGTCGGGGCTGAGGTCGCGGTAGCGCACCGTGCGCTCGGCATAGCTGGCGCCGCCTTCCGAGCGATTCGCCGCTGCCCGCAATCACGAAGCTCGGCGTCGTGTTCTGGCTCGGCCGCGTGAACGAGAAGGCGTAGAACGACGGCTCGGCCGGCGGGTCGATCTCGGGGCAGACATTGCTGCGCGCCACCGGGTTGGTCTTGCCGTCGTAGATGCCCCATTCGCGCCGAGCGTCTTGACGTAGTGCAGGTTGAAATTGCGAAACCCTTCATCGGTGAACGCCGCCGGCGAACGCAACTCGCAGGCGCAGAACGACGTCAGCGGCCTGCCCGGCCGCCTGAATGTATTTCGCGATCTGCAAAGCCCTCGGCCAGCGGCGACCCATTTGTCGAACGCACCCGCTCGATCTCATAGCCGGGATTGGCGGCAGCCCCGCCGGAATACTGAAACACCGCCGGAATGAATCGGTAGTTGCCGGCGGCAAAGTCGCTCGTCATGTCTGCTCCCGTTGGTCGTGTTATTCCAGCTGCATCCGGACGCCCTTGGCGCCGTTGAGCAGCCGCCGCAGGTGAAAGCCGGCCAGCGCATCGTCGGCATGCTGCCCGACCAGCGCCGCGAAGGCCGGCATCGCCGCCGCGTCGTCCGGCCTCGCAGCTTGGCGAAGGCTTCGCAATATTGCTGCGTCGTCGGCGCCTCGAACACCGTCGCCGGCAGCGGCTCGTAGGCGCGCAGCGGTTCGCTGCGCCCGCGCAGCACGAGATCGCCGACCGGCCGCCCCGTGAAATTTTCGGCGGCCATCGGCGACCGCGGCGCTGACGCAGATGCGGGTGCCAAGAACTTGTTGGCGGCCTCCAGCCGCGCTGCGGTGTTGATGGTGTCGCCATAGGCGGTGTAATCGAAAAACGGCTGCCGCCGAAATTGCCGACCAGCGCCGGACCGGCGTGAACGCCGATCCGCGTGGCGCCGAAATTCACGCCCTTGGCTTTCCAGCGCTCGCGAAACTCCTGCGCCCAGACATCGAGATCGTGCGCGCAGGCGATCGCGCGCGTGCGCATAATCCGGCTGGTCGCCGGGCGCGTTGAACAGAATCTGGATCGCGTCGCCGATGATCTTGGCAACCGTGCCTTCATGGGCGAACACGACATCGGTCATGCCGCCGACATATTCGTTGAGCAACGCGCCCAGCACTTCCGGCGCAGCGGTTTCCACCAGCGAAGTGAAGCTGGTGATATCGGTGAAGATAGCCGCGACCTCGCGGCGATGCACCTCCATGCCGTTGCTCTCGCCGTCGGAGGCGAGCCTGGCGGCGATCTGCGGCGAAAAATACCGCGACAGCGAGGCATGCGCGCGCTCGGCCTCGGCCTGGCGGCGGCGCGCCTCGCGCATCATCTCGACATGGCGGATGGTCTTGTCGATCGTCATTTCGAGATCGCCGAAATCGATCGGCTTGGTCAGGAAATCGAACGCGCCGCGGTTCATCGCGGTGCGGATGTTGCTCATGTCGCCATAGGCGGAAACGATGATGGTCGATTTCTTGTCGTCGGCCTCCTGCAGCTTCTGCAGCAGCGACAGGCCGTCCATCCGGGGCATGTTGATGTCGGACACCACCATGTCGACATCCGGATGCTGCTCGATCGACTGCAGCGCCTCGATGCCGTCATGGGCGAACACGAATGCCACCGCGCCGTCGCGAATCTGCCTGCGGAATTTCTGCAGCACCAGAGCCTCGAGATCGGGCTCGTCATCGACGACGAGGATGGTTGCGGTCATGCGGCCTGCCCGAGCCTGGTATCGATCTCGTGGCGCAGCAGCGCGAAATCGATCGGCTTGGTCAAGCAGGCCCACCGCACCGCGCTCGATCGCCTTGCGGCGGGTTTCGGCATCGCCATAGGCGGTGATCATGATCACGGGAACGTCCGGCCGCTCGCGCGCGCACCTTCGGCAGCATTTCCAGCCCGCTCATCCCGGGCATGTTGATGTCGGACAGGATCAGGATCAGCGACGGATCGCGCGACTTCAGCGGCGCGGGCCAGCGCCGCCGGCGCCGATGGCGCAAACTCCATCGTGAAGCGTCCCGACTCTGCATATCGCGCCGGAATTGCTGGCGGAACAGCGCTTCGACATCGGGCTCGTCATCGACGACGAGGATGTAAACGCTCAATTCGTGCCTCCGGTATTTGTCATGTGCGGCCGCCGTCCGCGGCAGCGTAATGATGAACTCGGTAAATGCACCCGGTTCGGTATCGACGTCGATCGTGCCGCCGTGTTGTTTCACCACGATGTCGTGGCTCATCGACAGGCCAAGTCCGGTGCCTTCGCCCGCCGGCTTGGTGGTGAAGAAGGGATTGAACATCTTCTCCTTCACTTCCGGCGGGATGCCGGTGCCGTTGTCGCGGATGCGGATTTCCACGCTTGTTGCCGAGGTTTTTCGTGGTCGCGCTCAGCGTCGGCTCGAAGCGCCTCGTCGCCCGCTTCCTTGCGCTTGGTCGCGGCATAGAAGCCGTTCGAAATCAGATTGAGAAGCACGCGCGTGATTTCCTGCGGATACAGCGTCGATCATGCCGGCGGCCGGATCGAGGTCGCGCTGCAGCGTGATGTTGAAGCCGGGCTTTTCGGCGCGCGCGCCGTGATAGGCGAGATTGAGGCTCTCCTCGACGATGCGCGTTGATATCGGCGGGCCGGTGCTCGCCCGATCCTTCGCGCGAATGCAGCAGCATGTTCTTGACGATGGAGTCGGCGCGCTTGCCGTGCTGCACGACCTTTTCGAGATTGCCCTTCAGCATGCTGCGTGAGCTCGTCGATCTCCTCGCGCATCTTGTCGTCGAGCGCGACGCGGCTTGAGCACGTCGTTCAGCTCGTCGATCAACTCCGCCGACAGCGCCGAGAAATTGTTGACGAAATTGAGCGGGTTCTTGATCTCGTGCGCGATGCCGGCGGTGAGCTGGCCGAGCGAGGCGAGCTTCTCGGTCTGCACCAGGCGGTCCTGCGCGGTGCGCAGCTCGTCGAGCGAGTGCGAAAGCTCCCTGGTGCGCTCCTGCACCTGCTCGAACAGCCGGACATTCTCGATCGCGATCACGGCCTGGTCGGCAAAGGTCTGGCACCAGTTCGATCTGGCGGCTCGGCTAAACGGACCCGGCTCCAGACCTTGCCAAGCAGCAGCACGCCGTTCGACCGCGCCGTCGTCGCATCAGGCGGACACGGCCAGGATCGCTCGATATTCGCGCGAGCACCGCGCCGGCACCAAAGCGTGTACTTCGGGGTCGTGTCTGCACGTCGGGAACGTGCGGCAGGCTCTGCCGCGTCCATGAAGACCCGGCCGGTGACGGTATCCGCGATCCGGGCTTGATCGGGCTGGTATTCATGAAGTCGATGAAGGCCTGGCGTGCAACCGGATTCAGCCTGCAGCCGCATCACCTCACCATCGCGCAGGCTGATGATGCTCTGTCGACGCGCGCAGCGCCACGCCGGCCGACTCGGTCAAGCGTGGTCAGCACCGATTTCAGATCGACATGCCGAACGGCTGATGACCTTGAGCACGTCGGCGGTCGCGGTCTGCTGCTGCAGCGATGCAGCTGAGTTCGGCGGTCCGCTGTTCGACCTTGTTCTCCAGGTCGGCATAGGACTCCTGCAGCCGCGCGCCCATGTCGTTGAACTGGTTGGCGAGGCCTTCCAGTTCGTCGCCGGTCTTGATCGAAATCCGCTGGGCGAAATCGCCGCCGCCGATACGCTCGGCGCCGGCGCGCCAACGCCTGGATCGGGCCGACCATGCGCCGGGCCAGGAATACATTCCGGCCAGCACCGCTGAACATCGAGCGCGCCAGCCAGCACGATGGCGAGGCGCTGCAGCGCCGCGTACAGCGAGGCATAGGCCTCCGCGACCGGAAGCTCTGACGAACATCGTCCAGCCAAGCGGCGCGATCGGCGCCGACGCCGTCAGCACCTCCTTGCCCTGGATGTCAGCGCGCCCTGCGAATGGCGCCGGAATTGCGCTCCCCGCAGCGCCGGCAGCGGGCGGCGGCCCGCTCCCCGGCGCGCCTGCGCCGCCTGCGCGGTTCCGCCAGGCTTCTGCGCCACCGCCTGCGCTGGCCTGCACCTGCGCCAGCTTCGACATGTCGGTGTTGCGCAGCACCAGGCTGATGTCGGGATGCGCGATCAGGCGGCCCTGCGCGTCGACGACGATAGGCCTGTCCGTGCTCGCCGACCTTGATCTGCGACACCACGTCCCAGATCAGCTTGAGATTGACCTCGGCGACGCTCACGCCGGCATCGCGCCGGGTGCCGGCCAGCGACAGCGTCATATAGGGCTCGGATCTCGCGGCGGAAATAGACCGGCCCGTAATAGACCTTCGTGCGCCACGGCCTCGGTGAATTTCGGCTCCTTGCGAGATGTCGGCCCGGCTGCCGACCACGTCCATGGCGAGCGCGCGACACCCGCAGCTGCTCCTTGCCGGTGGAATCGAGCTGTGCGCCAGTTCGGTGATCGCCGGCACCTGGCGCAAGCAGCCGCAGGCGCATCGAAGCGCCGCTGCTCGATGCGTGCCGGCCGACCACGGCAGCTGCGTGGTCCAGCCGACCTGGCTTTCGATTTCCTTGATGAACTGTGCCGATCTTGGCGGCCGCCGCCTCGGCCTGCTCGCGCTGGATGCGGATCAGCGCCGCCTTGTGCTCGCGATAGGAGAACCAGACTTCGAACAATCCCGTTGGACAGCAGAGCGACGCACGACCACCGCGACGAACAGCGCGACATATTTGCGTGAACAGCCGGCTGCGGATCTTTGTCGCCCGACGGGCGCCGCCGCCGGCGCCGCGCCGCCAACCGACGGCGCGCCGCCAGCGTCTGCGGCCCTCGGGCGTGTCGGGATGGAGGGAAATGCTCATCCCGGCCAAGCTAGCAAGAACAAGCCGGGCTTGTCTCTTGCCGCAATGCGCGGAGAGGATCCAGTGTCAGAATCGACGGCGGCCGTCGGAGCGCCGCCGCCGGCCGTGGCGTCCCGGGTCGCCTTGAGCGCCGTTCGGGCCGAGATCGAAATCGGCGATCTCCTGGTCCGCTGCCGAGCCGGCCTTGGCACTGGTGGTCGGTCGGCGCAGCCAGACATAGACCGCCGGGCAGCACGAACAGCGTGAACAGCGTGCCGATCGACATGCCGGCGACGATCACGAGGCCGATCGCAGAAGCGGCTGGCGGCGCCGGCGCCGGTGGCGATCAGCAGCGGGATCAGGCCGACGCACCATCGCCGCCGTCGTCATCAGGATCGGGCGCAGGCGGATCGCGCGGCCGCCGTCTCGATCGCCGCGCGCTTGGTCGAGCCCTCGTTGCGCTGCAGCTCGTTGGCGAACTCGACCATCAGGATGCCGTGCTTGCTGATCAGGCCGATCAGGGTCACGCAGCCCGACCTGCGTGTAGATGTTGATGGTCGCCACGCCGAAGCACGAGCGGGATCAGCGCGCCGACAGATCGCCATCGGCACGCTGACCATGATCACCAGCGGATCGCGCAAGCTCTCGAACTGCGCCGCCAGCACCAGGAAGATGATGATCAGCGCGAAGCCGAAGGTGATCGCGAGCTGGTTGCCCTCCTGCACGTACTGCCGCGACGTCCGCGCAGATAGTCGTGACTGAAGCCGGCCGGCAGCATTCTTCGCCTGCGCTGCTCGAGGAAGTCCACCGCCTGGCCCATCGTGACGCCCGGCATCGGCACGGCCGAGAAGGTCGCCGAGTTGAGCTGGTTGTAACTGCGTCAGCGCGTTGGGCTCGGTCGCTGGTCTCGATCGACACCGACGGTCGACAGCGGCACCAGTTGCCGCCGGTGCTGGTCGCGCACGTAGTAACTGCGCCGAGCGATTCCGGGGACAGCCGCGTGCCGCGCGGCACCTGCGGGATCACCTGGTAGGAGCGGCCGTCGAGATTGAAGCGGTTGACGTAGTTGCCGCCGAGCAGCGGTCGCCAGCGTGTCGCCGATCTGCGCCATGTTGATGCCGAGGTCGCTGGCCTTGGAGCGGTCGATGCTGCACCTGCGACCACCGGCTGGTTGAAGTCGAGGTCGCTGTCGGCGACGATGAACAGGCCGCTCTTGCGCGCCGCGTCCTTGAGCTTCTCCATCTGCTCGTAGACGCGCTCGGAAGCCGGCGGTCGAGTTGATCACCATCTGCACCGGCAGGCCGCCGGTCGCGCCCGGCAGCGGCGGCAGGTTGAAGGCGAAGGCGCTGCACGCCGTCGATCTCGTTGAGCTCGGCCTGCACCAGCGGCTGCAGCTTGATCGAGCGTGCGCTCGCGCTCGTCCCACGGCTTCAGCAGCATGCCGGCGATGCCGTTCTGCGCGCCGTCGATGCCGTTGACGACGAAGCGCAGGTCGGTCTCCGGGAACGCTGGCAAGACCTTGTCGAGCTCTTCGCCGATAGACGTCGATGTAGTCGATGTTGGCGTATTTCGGCGCCTTGACGCACCGAGAACACGATGCCCTGGTCCTCTTCGGGCGCCAGCTCCTTGCGCCGTGTGCATATAGAGGAAGCCGACCAGCCCGAGGATCGTCAGCGCGAACAGACCGGTGATCGGGCGATAGTCGAGCGAGCGGTCGAGCTGCGCGGCCGTACCAGCGCGTCGATCGCGCCGAAGACCCGGTTGACGATCCGCGGCGAACCGGCCCTGCTCCGGCGTGCTTCGAGGCAGCACCGAGCACATCATCGGCGACAGCGTCAGCGCGACCACGCCGGACACGATCACCGCGCCCGCCAGCGTGAAGGCGAACTCGCGGAACAGCGCGCCGGTCAGGCCGCCGATGAAAGCCGATCGGCGCATACACCGCGGCCAGCGTGATCGTCATCGGCGATGACCGGACCGACGATCTCGCGCGCGCCCTGCAGCGCACGCCTGCACCGGCGTCTTGCCCTCCTCGAGATGGCGGTGGATGTTCTCCACCACCACGATGGCGTCGTCGACCACCGAGCCCGATCGCCAGCACCATGGCCAGCAGCGTCAGCAGGTTGATGCTGAAGCCGCAGCATCAGCATCGACGATGCAGACGCCGATCAGCGACAGCGGGATC
>ERZ1370068.3885-contig-2983_pt1 | contig 12843 bp, 16 predicted proteins | sample MGYA00561227_ERZ1370068 | MGnify/ENA primary metagenome ERZ1370068 (study PRJEB38410, sample SAMEA6850437) | metagenome | study: Metagenomic assessment of the ecological functions of the soil: analysis of the soil microbiota associated with the...
GATATTCGATTTCCAGGGTTACGTATTGCTGATTCTCGTCAGCACGGCGAGCTACGCGGGCGTCATGCGCATTCTGGCGACGTTCGGGCCGCGGCTCTCGCCGGTTTCGAGCGATCGCCATCCCCCGCATCGGCGTGATCTTCGATGCTGCTGCCGTCGTGCGGGCCTGTCGAATGCGGCCGCAGTGACGCTGGTCTGGCCCCAGAACCTCGGCGCCGAAGCTGGGCCCGATCCGCGCTGAAGCGTCCGACCAGCGCGCACCTGCCAGTGTGCAACGGCGTCCGCCAGCTCGGCGCGTGATCAGTGTGTTCTTCGTGAGCATTTTTGCCGGGCGTGGTGATACGGCGTTCACCGGCGATCCGCAGGTCGTGGCGGTCGCCGGCGTCAGGGGTCTACGCATCATCAGCGGCGGCTTTGTCGCCTATGCCTGCCGGATACGCGTATTGACCCAGAGCGTTCAACAGCGCCGGCGATGCCGTGACGCCGACACTGGATCAACATCGGCTGCTGCTGGCTCGGCGAACTCCCGTTCTGGCGTACGCTTCTTCGCTCACGACGCTGGGCATGGGGACCGGATGGGGCGTTCTGGGCCACGGCCTGAAAATCGCGCTGCTCAGTGGATGATACGCTTGTCGCCGCGCTCATCTTCCGGCGCGGGACATGGAAAACCGCACAAAGGTATAATCCGCGCCGTGGCTGGAATTCCGATGTCCGCTGCCGTCGCTGCATTGTCACCGCTGTCGTCTCGATCCCGATCGGGCGCCGGCTCGGTTCCCGATTCGCGCGCAAAAAGGGCATGATGGTCGCGTCACGCAAAGAACGAGCTTGCGTCGCGCATCGGCGCCGGCGGCGTGATCAAAAGGGAAGGTGGAACGGCCGTCGGCGCGGCGGTTGGATCTGCGCTGTCCACAACGTTCGCGCTCGCTGCCGTCCAGCCCCGACCAGCCGGCGCTCAGCGGCGCGCGGCGGCGTCTGGTCTACCGGCCGGCGAAGGGCGACGCCGTCGCACTACGACTTCCGCGGGCCGGCGCCGGCCAAGGCGACGTCTCGGCGATCGTGACGGAAGGTACGCGCGCAGGCTGCATCACGGCAACTGCCTCGCCGTGGGCGTGCCCGGCACCGTGGCCGGGCTGCACATGGCGTGGAAGGAAGGATCAGGGGACACTGCCGTGCGAAGCGGCTCGTCGATCCGGCTTCAAGTGCGCTGGCGCGCGACGGCTTCATGGTTACCGAGGCGCTCGCCCGATCGCTCAGAGCGCGCAGCGCGGATGCAGAAATACCCGGCGTCGGTGGCGCAGTTCTGGAACACCTGGCCTGTTCTACATACGAACCAGGCGAAACGCTGAAACAGCCGGATCTGGCGCAGAAGACACTCGACGCGCATCGCGTCTGCCAAGGGTCCTGCGGGCTTCTACCGGGGCGAAATCGCGCTGCTGCTCGAAAAGGAAATGCTCGCGCGCCTGGCGGGCTGATCGCGCGGACGGCATGAAGAACTCGCCGCCAAAAGCGCGTTCCCGTGAAAGGGCACGTGCGGGTGGTACAGAAGTGATCTCGGTGCCGCCGATCGGCTCCGGCGGCGTCGCCATCCGCAGATAAACCGGCATCCTCCTGAGGGCGACGTCGCGAAGATGGGCAGATGGGTCTGCTGATGCGATCCACCTGATGGCCGGGGCGGTGAAACGCGCCCTGCGCCGGATCGCGCTCGCGCACTACTTGGGCGATCCCACGATTTCCGATCACGACATGCCGCTGGCGGCAGGTTGACCTCGAAGGGATGCGCCACCGATCTCCGCTAGAACCGATCCGAGGAAAGCGACGCCTGCCTCGAAGTCGTCGCCGACCACATTCAGTGGCCGCACGAAAGCGACGGGCGACGCACATCTCCATTGTCGCCGACGGCGACCGCAACGCGGTGTCGATGACCTGCACGCTGGAGCAGGGTAGCGGCGTCAAGATCATCGTGCCCGGCGCCGGCTTCCTGTTGAACAACGAGATGGGCGATTTCTAACGCGAGGCCCGGGCTGACCAATGCTGAAGCTGATCGGCACCAAAGCGAACCTCGCTCGGCCGGGCAAGCAAGCGGATGCTCGTCGAGCATGACGCCGACGATCCTCAGCGCGGACGGCCAGCTGTTCATGGTCACCGGCAGCCCCGGCGGCCGCACGATCATCAACACCGCGCTCGAAACGATCGTCGACGTCGTGGACTTCAGGCATGAACGCGCAGGAGGCGCGTCGACGCGAGTTCCACACATCAGTCGGCTGCCCGATCGCATCGACTTCGAGAGACTACGGATTCTCCACCGGACACGGTGAGAGAGCTCGACGCCGCGGCCACACGCGCGAGGCGCGGATCAGCGGCGTAGCTCAGGTGATCAGTCTTCAACGCGAAAGAGGACACTGCTCCGAGGGCGGGACCGATCGACGGGCGTCGGACGGCGCCGCTGTTGGCGTGATGGGAAGAACGCAGTACCCGCTCGGCTCGGCTCGGCTGTCAGCTCCTCAGCTGTTCAGTGAACCCACTGGCACGGCCGCCACGATCGGGTGGCCGTGTCATGGCGCACTCATTCGTCTTCGAGAATCGCGCACGCACCTGGATCGACCTGCTCGCCGTTCCGCAGGAATGACTTCCGTAGAATCGCTCCCTGACCGCGCCGATCTTCCGCACGCGCGCCGTTGCCGCGGCCGTTCAGGAACGGACGCGCGCGCCTCGAGGCGGTACACCCCGACGGTCTCGAACGCGAAGTCGAGCATCAGATCCGCGCCCTCGCGGAACACGCCCAGTCGCCCCAGAACGCTGAAGCCAATCGCGTGAAACCCCATTTCGCGGTTCCGGAAGTCGGCGTCGATCTCGCCGCAATCTGGAAGATCCCGATGGCCGTGTCGCAGCCGCGGGACCGTCACCGCGAAGCACGCGCAGTTGCTCTCGCGCTCCGCTGACGCAGCGTCCGCGCGATGAACTGCTCGAAACCCTCGACACCGTGATGTCGGGGCGGCGAGATGAAGCGCGCCACCTCGTCGGCGCTCAACATGGCGAAGAGCGACGGCGCGTCGGACGCGCGCAGCTCACGCAGCACCACGCGGCGCCGCCTGGCAGCACCGGCAAAGCGCGCGCTGCCATCGGCTCGCGACGACGTCGTCGGTCGTCGAGGCCGGACCGAACTGGGTGTCGAGAGCTGCGACGCTGAGGCATCTTTCCATGATTAACGACACTCCTGCGGTGCGCTGGGCAGCAGGACGATGTCACCGAATTCGCGTTGACAGTCTGGAGGCGGTTGGTCGCGCCGGAGTCGGGAAAGATCACGTCTGGACAGCGCCGGTACTCGGCACGATGTTGGTCGCCGCAGGAGGTGCCCCAGACGAATGTTGTCGCCGCCGGCCGTGCACCCAGACGATGTTGTCGCCGCTTCGCCGCGGTGCATCCACACGATGTTGTCGCCCTCGCCTGCCAGTGACCCATCGATGTTGTCGCAGTCACCGCGGCCGCAGCTCGTGCCCCAGACGATGTTGTCGCCGCCGTCACCGACGATGTTGCCTTCGCCCGCATGCCACGATGTTGTCGCCTTTAGCCGGCCGTGCCCCCAGACGATGTTTGTCGCCTTTGCCGCCGTGCCCCGCACGATGTTGTCGTCGCACGGCGTGCCCCACACGATGTTGTCGCAGTCGCCGCGCAGTCGTGCCCCAGACGATGTTGTCGCCCTGCCGCGGTGCCCCAGACGATGTTGTCGTCGTCGCCCAGTGCCCCAGACGATGTTGTCGGCGTCGCCAGCGACGTGCCCCAGACGATGTTGTCGCCGTTGGCCACCGTGCCCCACACGATGTTGTCGCGCCGCCGCGGCACCGCGGTGCCCCAGACGATGTTGTCGCCGCCGAGTCCGCACGCCGTGCCCCACACGATGTTGCGCGCCCACGCGTTGGCGCTCGGGCTTGATGACGCCGCCCGTTCAGCACGCTGGTTGCCCCAGATGATCTGGCCGGCTCCACGTGTCTCGGCACCGGTCAGCTGCGGATCCGGCGCGCCGTCGCGTAGAACTTCGCCAGGCGCACGGCGCCGAGCGTGTTCAGGAAGCCCGCGCCCTGCCGCAGCGGGCTGTAGCCGGCATACGACCTGCGCGGTACTGCCAGGATCGCCTTTGATCAGATTCGGCGTGAGGTTCGGATTCGCCTCGCAGCATCAGCGCCACCGTGCCGCTGACGACCGGCGCCGCCATGCTCGTGCCGCTCAGCGCCAGATACGGCTTCGAGCCCGAGCGAGATCGGTGCCCGCTAATCAGCGACATGCGGCTTGGTCTTGTAGAACGTGCTGCCCGGCACGGCGAGCGAGACGGTGCCCGTGCCCGGCGCGACGCAGATCGGGCTTCGCCGCGAAGTCGATGAACGTCGGCCCATGACGAGCTGTAGTCGCGCCATCGTGTCGTCGGCCCGCGTCAGCGTCCCCATGCGTGCTCGAGGCGCCGACGGTGAGCACCCACGGCGCGTTGCCCGGCGCCGTGATGCCGCCATACTGCAGCTCGCCCGTCGGCATTCTGTCCGACGTTGCCGGCCGCGGCGACGACGGCGATGCCGCTGATCGGTGAGCGCCTTGGCGGCCAGCGTCAGCGGGTCGGTCCAGTACGACTCGCGGATTGCGGCGCCCACCGACAGGTTCACGACCCGGATGTTGTAGGCCTTCGCGTTGACCGCCACCCAGTTGAGCGCCGCGATGATGTCGCCGATCGTGCCCGTGCCGTTCGCGTCGAGCACTTTCAGCGAGACGAGCGATGCCCGCGGCGCGATGCCCGCCTTCTGTCGCCGCTCGAGTCGTGCCGTTGCCGCGCGATCGATGCCGGCGACGTGCGGCCCGTGGCCGTTGTCGTCAGTACGGCTGCGACGCGGCCGTTGACGAAGTCCGACGAACTTGGCGACGCGCTGGTTGCCGTACGGATAAGAGCTTCGCCGCTCGTAGTTCGATCAGGTCGTCGTGCCAGGTCGTGATGCCCGAGTCGATGACCGCGATGCCGACGCCGGCGCCCGTGAGCCCGAGCATATCCTGGACGGTGCGCGCGCCGACGGTGACCGACGTCCGGTAGTTGTGCGTCTTGAATCGGGCGGTTGTCGTGCACGCTGGAAGATGTCCGGGTGCGCCGGCGAGCTTCCGCAGGACGCTGCTGGGCAGGTCCATGACTCCGGCCGCTGATGATGTCGAGCTTGCCGCCGCGCCACGCGGCGCATTTCTTGAACTCGGGGGCAGTTCGCGCCCGGCACGCAGCGTCACGATGACGCGTGGTCCGCCTGGTTGCGACGCATGCACGAGCTCGTCGTCGATCCTGTAGTTCTGACCCGCGAGCTCGGGGCGCCGGTCGCTTGCCCCGCCGAACGCTGATGGCGATTCTCGGCAAGGCGTAAGGAGCGATCGCGAGCAGGATGAGGCCGAGGCCGATGACCCGTTTAGGACCTCAGACGGTTTTCCGTCGGAGGGAAGAAATCGCATTGAGCAGAATCATGTCGTGAGCTAACACAGCAAAAAGAGTGACCACCTGTCCATTGAGTCATAAACAGGTCACAACATCTTTCGTTTGTTGGTGTTACTCAGACCGTCAAAACTACCAGCCAATTCTGTAATTTGTGCCGTTACGAAACATCAACACGTGCTAAAGTGCCAATATTGTCGAAGATCGGCGAAAAACATGAACAAATAGCTCGTATGCGCTGTTACGGCACAGCTTTGTCAAAACAGACCATACTAAAGTTGTGAGAGTTCGTTAATGTCGTATGAAGTTCAATATCGACATAACAAATGTCGCATCGAATGGCTTTGAAGTGTTCGGGCGGAGACGACCTGGCGCTGGCGCCCGCGATCAGCAGCGCGCCGGTTCGTATGCGAGGTTCGGGCGTCAGCCAGCGCTCGACCTGGTCGATCGACTGCCCCTTCGCGTCGCGCGTAGCTCGGCGATCTGATCCTCGCCGAGCCGGCCGACCGTGAAATAACGCGCCTGCGGGTGCGCGAAGTACAGGCCGCTGACGCTGGCCGCCGGCGTCATCGCGGCGCTCTCGGTGAGCGCGATGCCGACCTCGCGCGGCGCCGAGCAGATCGAACAGCTTGAACTTCTCGCTGTGGTCGGGGCACGCCGGGATAGCCGAACGCCGGACGGATGCCGCGGTGCGTCTCGTGATGCACATCGTCGACGCTCGCGCGCCTCGTCGATGCCCCACTCGCCTGCGCGCGACTGCTGGTGCAGGTAGGCGGCGAACGCCTCGGCGAGGCGATCGGCCAGCGCCTTGACGAGGATGGCGCTGTAGTCGTCGAGCTCGCGCTCGAACTGCGCGCGCGAGGCGCGTCGGCGCCGATGCCCGCCGGTCACCGCGAACGCGCCGAGATAGTCGGTGCGGCCGCCGCGAGCGCCGAGCGCGGCGCGACGAAGTCGGCGAGCGACAGGTTCGGCCTTGCCGTCGGCGATCGCTTCCTGCTGCCGCAGCAGGTTGAAGCGCGCGAGCTCGCCGGTGTGCTCGCCGATCGCGATAGACCACGATGTCGTCGTCTTCGCTCGCCGCCGGCCAGAAGCCGTAGACGCCGCTCGCGGTCAGCAGCTTCTCGCGCGACGATCCGGTCGAGCAGCACCTGCGCGCTGTCGTAGAGATCGCGCGCCGCCTTGCCGTATTGCGGGTGATCGAGGATCGCCGGGAAGCGGCCCTTCAGCTCCCACGCGGCAAAGAAGAACGTCCAGTCGATGTAGCGGCACCAGATCCGCGAGCGGCACGTCGGCGAGCACGCGGCGGCCGATGAACGCCGGCTCGGGCAGCGGTCTCCGCGCGCCAGTCGATCGTCGAGGCGGTTGGCCAGCGCGGCCTCGTATGCGGCAGCAGCGGCTTCGCTCGCGGCGGGCTGTGCTGGAACCGCAGCGTCTCCTGCAGCCCGCGGTTGGTCCTGCTCGAACGCCGGCGCGCCGATCGTCGCTCATCAGGCTCGACGACGACGTCGACCACGCGCGACGCGTCGAGGACGTGCACGGTGCTCTCGCCGTACTCGGGCGCGATCTTCACCGCCGTGTGCTGCCGGCTGGTGGTCGCGCCGCCGATGAGCAGCGGCAGCTGCGATGCCGCGCCGCTCCATCTCCTGCGCGACGAACACCATCTCGTCGAGCGACGGCGTGATCAGGCCGCTCAGGCCGATCAGGTCGGCCTTCTCGTCGATCGCGCGTCTGCGAGGATCCTGTCGCACGGCACCATCACGCCGAGGTCGATCACCTCGTAGCTGTTGCAGCCGAGCACGACGCCGACGATGTTCTTGCCGATGTCGTGGACGTCGCCCTTCACGGTGGCGAGGACGATCTTGCCCTTCGACGCCGTCTCGGCCGCGCCGCCGGCCGCCATCGCGCGCCTCGCGCTCGGCCGCCATGAACGGCTCGAGGTAGGCGACCGCCTTCTTCATCGCCGCGCGCTCTTCACCACCTGCGGCAGGAACATCTTGCCGGCGCCGAACAGATCGCCGACGACCTTCATGCCGTCCATCAGCGGCCCTTCGATGATCTCCGAGCGGCCGCGCGTACTGCTGCCGCGCTTCCTCGACGTCGACCTCGATGAAGTCGACGACGCCGTGGACGAGCGCGTGCGACAGCCGCGCCTCGACGGCCGCGTCGCGCCAGGTCGAGATCGTGCTCGCGCTTGGTCGCGCCGCCCTTCACCGTCGCCGCGAACTCGACCATCCGCTCGGTCGCGTCGGGCCGCCGGTTGAAGATGATGTCCTCGACGTGCTCGAGCAGATCCTTCGGGATGTCCTCGTAGACGACCAGCTGGCCGGCGTTGACGATCCCCATGTCCATGCCGGCCTTGATCGCGTGGTAGAGGAACGCCGAGTGAATCGCCTCGCGGACGACGTCGTTGCCGCGGAACGAGAACGACAGGTTGCTGACGCCGCCGCTGATCTTCACGCCCGGGCACGCCGCCTTGATGATCCGCGTCGCCTCGATGAAGTTGATCGCGTAGGCGTTGTGCTCCTCGAGGCCGGTGGCGATCGCGAGGATGTTCGGGTCGAAGATGATGTCGGACGGATCGAAGCCGGCGCGCTCGGTCAGCAGCGCGTAGGCGCGCTGGCAGATCGCGACCTTGCGCTCGATCGTGTCCGCCTGGCCCTGTCTCGTCGAACGCCATCACGACGACGCCGGCGCCGTAGCGCCTGACGATCGCCGCCTTCGCGCAGGAAGTCGTCCTCGCCTTCCTTCAGGCTGATCGAGTTGACGACCGCCTTGCCCTGCACGCACTTCAGCCCGGCGAGGATCACCGACCACTTCGAGCTGTCGATCATGATCGGCACGCCGCGCGATGTCCGGCTCGGTCGCGATGTAGTTCAGGAACTCGGTCATCGCCCGCTCGGAGTCGAGCATGCCCTCGTCCATGTTGACGTCGATCAGGTTCGCGCCGCCGCGCACCTGCTCGAGCGCCACCTCGCGCCGCGCGTCGGCGTAGTCGCCGGCCTTGATCAGCCGCGCGAACCGCAGCGAGCCGGTGACGTTGGTGCGCTCGCCGATCATCTGGAAGTTCGACGTCCGGGCGGATGGTCAGGGTCTCGAGGCCGGCGAACTGCGTAGTGAACGTCGTGGATCCTACGGATGTCCGGAATTCTGCGGATCCGCCGCGGCGGCAGACCTCCACGCCCTTCGGCGATCGCCGCGATGTGCTCCGGCGTCGTTCCGCAGCAGCCGCCGACGATGTTGACGAAGCCGCTGGTCGCGAACTCGCGCAGGTAGCCGCCGGTCTCGGCGGCTGCTCGTCGTACTGCGCCGAACGCGTTCGGGCAGCCCGGCGTTCGGATAGCAGCTGACGTAGCAGTCGGCGATGCGCGCGAGCTCCGCCAGGTAGGGCCGCATGTCGCGCGCGCCGAGCGCGCAGTTGATGCCGACGCTGAACGGCCGCGCGTGCGCGATCGACGACCCAGAACGCGTCGATCGTCTGGCCCGACAGCGTCCGGCCGCTGCGATCGGTGATCGTCGCCGAGATCATCAGCGGCAGCCGTTCGCGATTCGGCGTCCGTCGTTCCGTCGCAGACGCTCCTTCGATGCGCGACGATCGCCGGCCTTGGCGTTCAGCGTGTCGACGATCGTTTCGAGCAGCAGCAGATCGCAGCCGCCGTCGATCAGGCCGCGCGGCCTGCTCCTTGAAGGCCTCGCGCAGCTGGTCGAACGTCATCGCCGCGGAACGCCGGGTTGTTGACGTCCGGCGAGATCGACAGCGATCCGGTTGGTCGGCCCGATCGATCCGGCGACGAAGCGCGGCCTGGCCGGCGTCCGCGCGGTCCACTCGTCGGCACGCGGCGCTTGCGCGAGCTTCGCCGCCTTCGAGGTTCAGCTCGTAGACGAGCGACTCGAGCCCGTAGTCGGCCTGCGCGACCGCGGTGCTGCTGAACGTGTTGGTCTCGATGATGTCGGCTGCCGGCCTCGAGATACTGCCGGTGGATCGTCGGCGATGACGTCGGGACGCGTCAGGACCAGGACGTCGTTGTTGCCCGCTGAGATCGTCGGCCGTGACTGGCGAACCGCGCGCCGCGGAAATCCGCCTCGGTGAGCTGATGGCGCTGAACCATCGTCCCCATCGCGCCGTCGAGGACGAGGATCCGTTCGGCGAGAGCGCGTCGAGCTGCGCAGACATCAGGTCGTCATGGTCGTCGTGTCTCTGGCTGTGCTGCGTGTTTTTCGGGGCTTGCCCGGCCGCGATCAGCACCGTGAACGGATCGCCGCCTTCCGCGCGCCGACGCCGACCTTGACGTCGGCGAGCCCGGCCGCCGTCAGCATCCGCTTCGAACTCCTCGTCGTCGAAGCCCAGCCGGCGGTCGCCGAGCTTCGCGCGCACCCATTCCTCCTCGATGCGCGCGCAGGTCGAGCAGCAGGACGCGGCCGCCCGGCTGCGGTGACGCGCGCCGCCTCGGCGACCGCGCGCGCCGGATCGCTGCGCGTGGTGCAGCGCCTGCGACAGCATCGCGACGTCCACCGACGCCGTCCTTCATCGGCAGCTTCTCGAGCTCGCCCTTCTTCCAGATGACGTTCGTGACGCGGCGGCCGCCGCGCCAGCGCGCGGCGCGCTCGAGCACCGCATCCGATCGATCGACGGCGATCACCCGCGACGCCCAGCGGGCCGCTTCGATGGTCAGGTAGCCTTCGCCGCAGCCGAGATCGGCGACCTTCAGCGCGCGGCATCAGCAGACCCAGCGCGCGCGACCACGCGGCCCAGCTGCGGCCGGGGACGAGCTGGCGTGCATCGCGCGTGTCGGGGCCGGCGTGCGCGATCGAAATTCTCCTTGCGCAGCCGCAGCACTTCCTGCAGCCGCGCCTCATCGGCCCGCACCGCCGGATCGTCGGCCGCCTCGTCGAACTGCGCCCGCAGGATCGGCGACAGCGACGTGACCGCCGTCGTCCTGCAGCGACGCCGCCAGCGCGGTAGTAGCTGAAGCCGCCGTCGCGCTCTTCGACGACGAGGTCGCGCGTCCTTGAGCAGGCCGAGATGACGCGAGACGCCGGACTGCGCCAGCCCGAGCACGCCGGTGAGCTCGGTGACGTTGAGGCGCTGCCGCGACAGCACGCGCAGCAGGCGCAGCCGCGCCTCGTCGCCGAGCAGCCGGTAGAGCGCCGAGGCGTGCTTCACATCTATAAATCTACATGTAGTGATGCTTATTCGCAAGTCAGCGGCGAGCGGTCAGAGCTCGTCGATCGACCGCGGCCAGTCGTCCTTGAGCAGCCGGGACGAGCGAGCGGTCGGCGAGCAGCCGGCCGCTGGTCTGGCAGGTCGCGCAGTAGTTGCACTCGTTCGTCGGCGTAGACGATCCGCTGCACCGGCGCTGCCGCAGACCGGGCACGGCTGCTTGAACCGGCCGTGGACCGCCATCTCGTCGTGGAAGGCGGTCACCTTCTCGGGAAATCCGCCGCCGGTCTGCGTCGCGCAGCCAGGTCGATCCATCGCGTGCAGCGTCGCGCGCGTCGCGTCGTGCAGCCGCGCGAACTCCTCGTCGGTCAGCGAGCGCGTCAGCTTGAGCGGCGACAGCCGCGCGGCGTGCAGGATCTCGTCCGAGTAGGCGTTGCCGATGCCGCTGAAGAGATGCGGATCGGTGAGCGCGCGCTTCAGCGTGTGGCTCTCGCGCGTCAGCGCGTCGTGAAACTGCTCGCGCGTCGCCTCGAGCGGTTCGATGCCCGCCGGGATCGAGCGCGCCGAGCGCCGCGCTCGCCGCGCACCAGCTGCAGCGACGCGCGCTTCTTCGAGCTCGCCTCGGTGAAGAACAGCGTGCCGTGCTCGAAGCACGAACGAGGCCAGGAGCAGCTTCGGCCCCATCCCCGGTTTCTTCCCGGGCTCGCGCCAGCGCAGCCGCCCGCGATCATCAGGTGGATGACCAGGAACAGGGCGGATCGGCGGGCTGGCGGATGGCGGAACGACGATGGTCGAACCGAGGACGATGCGCTTGCCGATCGCGGCGGACGCCGCGAACGATCCGGCCGTGGATCGACGTCGATCGGCGGATCGACGGAGCGAAGGACGAACGGGCTGAGGAGATTGAGCCGCTCGAGGCGGCGTCCGACGATGTGACGGGTCAGCGCCTCGAGGTAGACGACGACGTCGGGAGCGGCAAGCCAGGCTACGTCGGGCCGACGACCTGACGTGGCAACTGCACTACTTTGCAGCCAGCTCGACGATCTGCTCGCGCGTCCAGTGATGATCGTCGTTGAGGTGCAGGATGATCGCGTTGAGCGGCAGGCGCTTGTTGCAGCCGACCGGGCAGCGCGCGGCGAACGTTCTCGAGGCAGTCGAACAGACGATCCAGCCGCGGACGGATCGAGCCCGCTTCGCTGCGGCAGCGCGTAGGCGCCTTCGTACGACGGCGCCCAGCGCGCACGAACCGCCTTTGTTCGAGAAGTACTCGCCGAACGCCTGCGGCTCGGACGCCGTCTGCGCGCCTTCGGCAATCGCGTCGGCAACTCGATCTGATCGGCGCGCGGGACCTGGTGCATCCTCGACCCCTCACTTCGCACGGCTGAAGCCGTCTGCGCTACCTGGTCGCATTCTACGCTTCACGGCTCGGTAGCGCACTCTGTTCCGATTAACGAACGGCGTATGACCGTGCCGAAGTCATGCCACTTGCTGTATTGCGTTACCCGCAGTGGGACAGGCTGTGGCCGGAGCCGCGGCGTCCTAACCGTACATGCGCCTGCTCGGCTCCGACGCTTACGGCGGCTCGCCATCGCGTCCGCCGTCGGGGCGCAGCCGACAGCCGCGTCCTCGCCAGCGACGGCGCAGGACCCGGTGACTCAGGATCGACCCGAAGGACCAGGGACCGACCCTGCCGGTGTCGGTCTCGAAGATCCGCGAGAGGCGCTGCAGACTACGCCGACGTGGTCGCTGCGCACGCTCGACGAGCGTCCCACCTTCCGCATCCAGATCCAGGAAAAGCAGAAGCTGCTGAAGAGCTGCTGGCGACGTTGAAGTTCAAGCCGGTGCCGGTGCCGGCCGGCGGCATCCTACATGGCCGAGCAGAACCGGATCATGTTCCCGTGGGTGGACGTAACCCGACGCGGCAGCAGTTCGGCGCATTCAGCCAATCCGAGCTGCTGACCATCCTCGATCGAGAACCTGGTCGGCAAACACCTCGGCGGCAGCGGGCAGCTGTCTCGCGCGCCGAGCGAGCGGCGCGAATCCTCCGCCAGGGGACGAAGTCCGCGCCGGCGGTCCGCAGCATTGCGCCTCGCAGCCGAACAACGGCGCCGGTGCATTCAGCTGTGCGACACGCCTGTTCGATGAGCGTCGCAGACCGCGTTGCGGCCTGCTGCTTGCCGCGCGGCGATCGCTGGCGCGCAGGAACAGCAATACGTAATCTTGAACGAAGTATTAC
>ERZ1370068.9607-contig-8372_pt1 | contig 12835 bp, 17 predicted proteins | sample MGYA00561227_ERZ1370068 | MGnify/ENA primary metagenome ERZ1370068 (study PRJEB38410, sample SAMEA6850437) | metagenome | study: Metagenomic assessment of the ecological functions of the soil: analysis of the soil microbiota associated with the...
AGTTACGTATTGCTGTTCCTGCGTGGCGTGCCTTGAGCCAACGGTCGTATCGCAGCAAGGGACCAAAACCAAATGCATCGCGCCCGCGCGCCACGATGGCCGCGTACGTCACCGAGTCGGCGAGAACGGGTGCGAAGCCGGGCGAGAATGGTCAGTCCAAAGTCCGTGCCGGGAACTCGCGCGGCGACGAAATGGTCCCGCGGCGGCCCGATGATCGCCGCGACGGCACCGATCCACCGCCAGCGCCAGCGCCACTTCCGAATCGCGGCGGATCCGTCCGCCGCTGTGAACAGAGTGCAAGATTCGGCTTATCACCTGAGATGAACGAGCCTGGACGCATAGCAAGAGCGCCAGGGCCCGGGCTTCAGCGAGAGCGGCACTCCGCCACAAGCCGGAGGCGCTCGCACACGGCGATCATCCAGCGCGCCTTCATCAGCCCCCGCGCCTCGTTCGCCCCGCCGGCAGCGCGTCCCAGCGCACGCCGCCGCCACGTCGCGCGCGTCAACCACGGTGACGACGACCAGCTCCACTGCAGGTAGCGCCCGACCATCAGGAGCGTTCCGCCTCGTCGTGGACTCTCGCGCACCGCACGCGGCAGCGTGCTCCGGAGCATCCGTAGCCGAACGCAGGACGTCTCGCGGAGCCGTCCGCCATCCCAGGACCGCCATGGCCCAGGTCATGCCATCCGACGCCTGCCGCCGGCCGACGCCGGGTTCCAAGCGTCGCCGCCTGGCGCAGGCGCGGGTCGCGGCAGCAGGCCCACCGCCGTTCGGCTCGTTGAGCTACGAGGAGGGGAGTGCGACCGGGCCGGTGGCCGAGGCAGCCGACCGCATGGCGAAGAACATCGATCGACGGTTTCATCCGCGCGCGCGCGTTTCGACGGGGACACGCTCATCGGCACGGCCGGAATGCAGCGCGAGGCGCCCCTCAAGCTGCCGACAGGTCGGGGAAAGATGACGATCCTGTGGGGCATGTACGTGCTGCCGAGGCGCGGCGCGCCGGCTCGGGGGTGGGCCGGAAACTTCGTGTGTGGATGAGGCGCGCGCTGGGGCGGCGGCTGGCCCCGGCAGGATCCGCCAGGTCATCTCGGCGTCAATGCCGCCAATGCGCCGGCACTGGCGCTCTACACCGCGGCGGGGTTCACTCCGTTCGGACTCGAGAGCGCGGCTGCATGATCGTGGACGGCGTGCTGGAGGACGAAGTCCACATGGTGTGCGTGCGGCCGGGGAGTTGATCGGCGCGGCTTCACACGGCGCGTCAACCGAGGGGGCAGCCCCATGAACATGGTGAACCTTCTGCTCGCGGGCCTGAGCGTCATGCTCGTGCTGGTCTCGATCCTGCTGCTTCTGCGCCGCATCCCCTCCCGAACGCGTTTACGGACTGCGCGTGCCCGGCGGACGTACGCGGACGAATGGGTGGTACGAGGCCAACGCGCTCACGGGCCGCGACATGGTGGCCCTGGGCGTGCTGCTGACCGTGTGGCCCTGGTGTTGCCGGTGCTCGGGCCTCGAAGGGGCACTCCGCCGTCCGGGCGGCCGGCCGTGGCCGCGGTGGGTTCGCTGGTGATGACCATGGTGGGATGGGGCGGGCGAACCGCCTGCTGCGCGAACGGCGGCAGGATCCGCCGAAGCTCTGAGCGCGTCCCACCGGAGGCCACGCCATGCTCTTCATGGTCATCGAGCACTTCCACCCCGGCCGCGCGCCCGACATCTACCGCCGCTTCCGCGATCACGCCGCATGGGCACCCGCGGGCCTCACGTGACTGTTTCGAGCTGGGTGGATACCGAGTACCATCGCTGCTTCCAGGTGATGGAAGCCCCAGCGAAGCCGCGCTCGCCGCGAGTGGACCCGCCATTGGGCCGACTCGGTGGACTTTCGAGATCGTCCCGGTGCAGACCTCAGAACAGGCCGCGCAAGCCATCGCACCCAAGCTATAGTCTGTGACGTGTTCCGGAGTCGAGAATCTCGAACAAGGAGGTTGGAGATGCGATCGATTCGCCCGCTGGCTGCCGCTCCTCATCGCGATGCTCCTCGTGCCCGCCTGCGCCAGCCAGAAGGAAGGCCGCCGAGCAGGCGATCCAGGCCGCCGAACACGCCTATGGCGCTGATCGCCCTGCAGGCGCGCAACGTGGCTCCCGACCAGGCGACGGCCATCGGAGCCGGTCCCGCCGCGGCGCGGGAGACCCTGGCCAAAGGCGACGCGCAGACCGCGCTGACCACGGCCGGCGATCTCGCCGACCGGATCAAGACGCTGTCCGAGCAATCGCTGGACGCTGCAGGCCAAGCTGCAGGGACGAGTGGCAACAGGACCTGATCCGGTTCCAGGGCGATCGCCGCACTCAGAGCGGCTCACAAGAGTTCGGCCGCCCGCCGGCGGGGATAGTCGGGAGCGCGCGCAGTTCGACACCGCGACCGCGGCCGTGCCGACGCTGCAGCAGCAGTGGGATGCGGCGCGCGCGTTGTTCGACAGCGGCAAGCTGGCGGCATGAGCGGTGACCGACGCCGAGCAGGTGAAGGCCGACGCGGTCCGGATGATCACGGGCATGCAGACGGGATCGTAAGGCGCCGCGACGGCGTGTGAGGGCGGGACGCGCGAACGCGCGCCCCCGCTACCCCACCACTCGAACGGCCCCGACAGGACCCCGCGAGCCCGCACGAAGTGGGCCGCCTTCACCAGCAGGTAGTCCGTGTCGTACGTGCTGACCACGAACACGCGCGATGCCCGCGGCGGCGAGCGGGCACGGTGAGGCCCGCTGATGATGCCCGTGGTGGAGAACGGGATCGGCCCAGCCAGCCTCGAATGCCCGCCAGCCGCGTTCGACGTGCTCGCTCACCGAGCGGCGGCAGATCGTCCTCGCCGCACACGACCGACAGCTCCGCCGGCGTGCGCGTGATCGAGCAGAACTCGGCCTCGGCGTGAAGCACCCACGCGGGCAGCAGCGCCGAATCGGCGCGCGAACCTGCACACGGCCAGCTGCCAGGGCGTCTCGCGAGCGCAGCCTGGCGGTGACTGGCCGCCGGCCGCGTCACGGGAACGTGGTCTCGCCCTCGTCGTCCGAGCATCTGACGATGGCCGAACACGGGCAGGCCTCCGGCGGCCTCCAGGACCTTTTCCGGCGTCTCGGACTCCGGGTCCGAGGATCACCGCCTTGTTCTTGCTGTCCATGCCGAACGCGCCGGGCGCGATTTCGCAGACACTGGCCATGGCCACAGCATTCCTTGTGGAGGATGCGCATCTGCATGCGAGGCTCCGGTCGGGGCGGACAGGGTGGCGGATGCGGACGCAGGTGTACCAGCACTCACGACGCGCGGGCCGAGAACTGTGCGCGTCATCTGCGCTCGGCGGGCTGGGAGGCACAAACGCTGTTGTCGGCCGGCGCGCGCGCGTTCTAGAGTCCCGCGTTCACCTGAATCCTCGCTCACCGTAGAACGCCATCACGAGCGGGAACGCACCATGAATGCCCTCGGATCGCTACCTTCGAAGACCACATGAGCCACTTCCTCGAGAACCTCGAAGGCCGCGCTCCGCATCCCGAGCGTGAGCGCGCAGCCGCAGCACAAGGCCGACGTCGCGCCGCTGCGCCGAGCACATCGCCGACGCACCTGAAGAAGATCGGGATGACGCGCGCGCGAGGTGGTGACGCACGCCCGGGCACCCGGTCGTGTACGCCGAGTGGCTCGGGCGCGCCCGGCAAGCCCACGGCGCTGCTCTACGGCCACTACGACGTGCAGCCGGTGGAGCCGCTCGAGCTGTGGAAGACGCCGCCGTTCGAGCCGACCGAGCGCGACGGCAAGCTCTACGCGCGCGGCGCGTGCGACGACAAGGGCCAGGTCTACATGCACCTGTCGGCGATCGAAGCGCACCTCGCGGTGAACAAGAAGCTGCCGATCAACCTGAAGCTGGTGATCGAGGGCGAGGAGGAAGCCGGGAGCGACAGCCTCGAGGGTTTCCTGCGTCGGCCAGCGCAAGGAGCTCGACGCCGACGTCATCGTGGTGAGCGACACCGGCATGCTCGTCGCCCGACCAGCCCGCGCTCACGTACGCGCTGCGCGGCATCCTCTACACGCAGATCGAGCGTCACGGGCCCCGACGCGCGACCTGCACTCGGGCGAGTTCGGCGGCGCGGTGATGAACCCCGCGAACGCGCTCGCCGACGATCATCGCCGCGCTGCGCAGGACGCCGACGGCCGCATCACCGTGCCCGGCTTCTACGACAACGGTGCGCGAGAGTTGTCGCCGCGCGAGACGCGAGGCGTACGCGGCGGTGCCGTTCGACGAGAAGGGCTTCATCGCCGAGACCGGCGCCGCCGATGGCGTACGGCGAGAAGGGCCGCAGCACGCTCGAGCGCATCTGGTCGCGGCCCGACGCTGCGACGTGAACGGCATGTGGAGCGGCTACATCGGCGAGGGCAGCAAGACGGTGCTGCCGAGCTTCGCCGCCGCCGAAGGTGAGCATGCGGCTGGTGCCGGACCAGGATCCGGCCGCGCTGTTCACCGCGTTCGAGAAGCACGTGAGGTCGCTCGCGCCGCCCGCGGTCAGGGTCGACGTGAAGGACCTGCACGGCGCGCAGCCGTGGATCACGTCGCCCGACCATCCGATGCTGCGAGGCTGCGGTGCGCGCGCTGGCGCGCGTGCGTGGACCAAGAAGCCGGCGCTGATCCGCGAGGGCGGCTCGATCCCGGTGATGGCCACGTTCCAGCAGACGCACGACCTGCCGTGCATCCTCATGGGCTTCGGCCTGCACGACGACCAGGTGCACGCGCCGAACGAGAAGTTCTCGCTCGACCAGCTTCCACGGCGGGACGCGAAGCTGCGCATACCTGTACGAGGAGCTGGGAGGTAGGCGGGCTCGCGCGGCGCGAATCAGCTCGAGAACAGCAGGGTCCACGCCCGGCCGGCTGGCGGCCCAGGCGGGAAGATTCCCTGTCACCGCGCGCCCCGCTCCCGGACATCCCTGATGACGCCCGCGCCGCCAGCCGCCCGCCGGAGCCCTCCGGTAGCGGCCGCACGCGGGCAGTCCTGGAGAGTCCCAGATGAGCACTCCCGCATTGGAACCGCTGGTCCCCGCAGCCGCCTCGCTGGTGTCGGTCGACGGGAAGGCCTACCGCTCGAGTCCGTCCAGCTGCTGGCGCGCGCCGAGGGTGGCGTCGCGAGCACGACGCTCAAGCAGACGTTCGCCAATCCGCACGCCGAACCGCTCGAAAGGTGCTCTACACGCTGCCGCTGCCCGCCGACGGCGCGGTACTCGGCTACACCGTCCGGATCGGCGAAAGACCATCCGCGGCAGGTGCAGCCGCGCGAGCTGCTGCCCAGGCCTACCGCGAAGCGCTCTACGCGGGTCGGACGGCCGGGCTCCTCGAGCAGCAGCGCAGCGACACGTTCCAGCAACGGCTGGGCAACGTGCCGGCGCACACGCAGGTCGAGATCGCGATCGACGTGCTCCACCCGCTGGCGTTCCTCGCCTCCGCCGAGCCCGCGCGAGCCGTCGCGCCGAGTGGGAAGTATCGCTTCCCGACGGTCGTCGGCGTGCGATTACCACGGCGGTACCGGTCGCGTGCCCGATCAGCAGGCGCTGAGCCCGCATCGCGGTGAGGCGGGCGACATCCCGACGCGGGTCGAGCTGACGCTCACCATCGCCGAGGAGTCGGGCGCCCGCGCGCACTCCCCGAGTCACGCCATCGTCTGCGACCCGGCCGGCGAGGCCGCGCCGTCATCCGCTTCGGGCAGGGCGAGCGCCTCGACCGCGACGTCGTGCTGCGCCGGGCCGCGGCCGCCGGAGATGTCGGCGTTCGCCTCGTCGAGGGCGCAGGCCTGTCGGGGACGCCGGCCGCTACGCGCGCTCGTCACCGTGGTCCCGCCCGCGGCACCCGCGACCACGTTCGCGCGCGACCTCACCGTGCTGATCGACGCCAGCGGCTCCATGACCGGGCTGCCCCTCGAACTCGCCAAGGCGTGGTCGGCGATCTGCTCCGGAGCCTCCGCCACGGCGATCGCTTCGAGCTGCTGGCGTTCTCGAGCGAGGTGAGCCGGCTCACCCGGACGCTCGTTCCATTCGACGAGCGGTCGCTGATCGCGGGCGCTCGGCGCCCTCGACCGGTTGCAGGCGGGCGGCGGCACCGGAGATGGTGCACGCCATCCAGGAGGCCATGGCGCTCGCCCACGACGACGCGCAACGCCAGGTCGTGCTGGTCACGGACGGGCAGATCGGCTTCGAGTCGGAGGTGGTGGGCCGCGTCGCCGCCAGGCACAACGTGCGGCTGCACGTCGTCATGGGCGTGGGGCACGCGCCGAATCGCGCGCGGCCACGCAGCAGGCCGCGGCCGCCGGTCGCGGCCTCGAGCGTGCTGGTCGCCACGCACGACGGCGTGCATGAGGCGGCGCACCGGCTCGTCGCGGGGACCGCGTCGCCGGTGCTCACGCAGCTCGCGGTCGGCGGCACGGCGCTCGCCGGGCACAAGCCGTCGCGCCTGCGCGACGTGTTCGCCGGGCAGCCGCTGGTGTTCACGGTGGAGCTGAGTGCCGCGGGCGGTACGTTCGAGCTCCGCGGCGCACAGGCGGGCGCCCGCGATGCGTGGGCGCGCCGGATCGAGGTGCCAGCGGGCGCGGGCACACTGGCGTCCACGCCGCTCCCCGCTCGGTGCGCTCCACGGGCGCGAGGTCGTCGGCGAGCTGGAGCTTCCGGGCACCGATTCGCGATGGCTGAAGCTGGAGCCGCTCGACCACCTGATCGAGACCGTCGCCATGCGTCACCGCATCGTGAGCCGGCGCACGAGCCTGGTCGCGATCGTCGAGGAGCCGTCGGTGGATCCGCGTGCACCGGCGCCGGCGCGAACGCCTGGCGGTCGAGCTGCCGGCGGGCGTGTCGGCGGAAGGAGTAGGTCTGGTCGGGGGCGGGCGGACAGCTGAACTCGATGCTCCGCTCAGATGACGAAGATGACGACGGGGATGCCGCCGGCCGCTTCCCGGATGAGGATGCACATGTTCGGGCGAAACTCTCGCACGCTCGACTCACTCGACGTTGCGCTCCCCGGCGCCGGACGTGCGCATGCGGCATACGGCCTACCTCCGCAGGTGCCACCGCCGTCCGTGAGTCATGACCTGATGGTGACCGATGTTCACTGGCCCGAACGCGACGTCATCGTGATCGAGTTCGAGGTTCCGCTCGATGGTTCGAGCTGCCGGTGGGCAATGTCGAAGTACGCCTCGTCACCCCGGACGGCACCGCTCGCGAGGTGGGCGGTGAGGTCGTGCCGGAGCTGAGCAGCCACGCCGGTCCGAATCCTGCCGGAACGATCGTGCGACTGGCGGTGCGGCTTGCGGGCCGGAACGACTGGGTCGCGCAGGCGGAAGCGGTGCTCATGTGGACGGGTCGGGGCGCTCGATCCGAACGGTGTCGTGCACAAGTTCCCAACGCGGCTCCGGCTCCGGATCCCCGACCACTCCGCGGACAAACCCGCATGACCGAACTCGATGCGCTCTGGCTCCGCGTCTGCGGCGGGGACAGGAAGCGTTCGGGGGCTGGATGGGGCGCGTCGAGCGCCCCATCCGTCGCTGTCTCTACGCGTTCGCGCGCGCCGTCGACGCCGAGAGCGTCGTTCAGGGAGACGTTGCTGCGCGCATGTGGGTGTACGCGCAGGAACGAGGCGCGCGCAGCTGTCGGGTGACGACGCATCGCTGCGCTTCGCCATCGGCATGGCGCGCAACCTGGCGCGCAACATGGCGCGCAAATACGGCCGCGAGTTGCACCTGCCGCCGGACGAGATGCCCGAGACGGCCGTGGCCCCCGAGCCGCCGCCAGACCCGCTCCTGCGACGAGCGATCCCGTGAGTGCTTCGAGAAGCTGGCGAGGCAGCCACTCGCTCGCGCTGCGGGCGCGCCTGGTGGACGGTCACCATCAGGACGACGGCGCGCTGGCGAGGCAACTTGGCATGACGGTGAACACGTTCCTGCAGAACATCGTCCGCGCCCGGCGGCAACTCGCGAAGTGTCTGAACGCACGGGGTGTCGATGTTCAGGAGATGGCACGATGAGCCGGCGTGACGACCGGAAGCCGCACAGCTCGAGGCTACGCTCGGCGCACATCGCAGAGCGCGACGCCGAGGATTGCCGATCGCCCGGCCGCAATGGTGGGACCTGTCCGCGGGCGTGCGAGCAGAGCGTGCCTCACGCCAGGCGGAAGCGCGAGCGGTCGAGCGCGCTGGATGAGCACTGGCTGGAGCGGCACGGTGAAGAGCGGTGCTGGAGCGGGTGTAGGGGCAGAGGCGTCCGGTTGCGGAACTCACCGTGCCGGGAAACCCACACGCGTGCCTGCGGTCGATCCGCGCCGGGACCAAACCTTGCGCGCTCGAGTCGCGCGGCAAGGGCCGAGTCCGCCGCCGGCTGGTATCGGGCGAACCGCACCTCGTCCACGTCGGGGCCGAGCCAAACGGTTCGGAGCCGTGAGTGCAGGTCATACACGTCGAGGAACGGGCACCACGGCGCCGTCAACTGCGCACCGGTCTGCTCGCTCCGGTCAACACGAACCGCTGAGAATCGATCCAGTACGCGCCGTCGTGAAAACTGGCCGTCCCAAAGAACTCGACCACCCAGGCGGAGTCGGCCCTGAAGTCGGCGAGCACGGCCCGTGAATCCGGCTCACGTTCGGCGAGCATTCCACCGTCCGGCGCGCTGTCAAAGTCGAGGTACGTGTCGAAATCCAGCGCGCGGACCGAGTCCGGCGACAGGACCTCGATGAGCGCGCGGGTGCGAACGGTTTCCTGGCACGGCCTCCGCTGCCGGCCCACCCGGACTCGAAGGCGAACGGCGCCGTCCGGAGGCGCCGAAGCGAGTCTGGCTCGAGGCCCGGTATTGCGTATCGCCAGACATGAGATCCATGGCCTCAACTTCGGCATCGAGAGTCTGGGAAGGCCGTTGCTCAGCGTGTCCATCGCAGAATCCGAAATGGACTCCCTGCCTCGTTCGCCGCGAACATGCTGGCAGTAGGCCGATCAGGCCTGCGGTCAGCAGCATCGCAACCACAATGCACAAGCGGCGCAGTCTAGCGCGGTCCGTCATGCGGCTCCGCCTGCCGACCGGTGGCCCCGTACGCATCCGGCACCCACCGCTCCATCCAGCGGTCCGGCGCGGCGAGCGGCGTGAACCCGAACTTCGCATAGAGCCCGTGCGCGCTCGCGCGTGAGCAGGAACCAGCGCCGGAAGCCCTGCAGCTCGGGGTGCGCGAGCATGCACTCGCACATCCAGCGCGACAGTCCGCGGCCGCGCCACGGCTCCAGCACGAACACGTCGCCCACGCTACGCGACCGTCGCGTAGTCGGTGACCACGCGCGCGAACGCCACCTGCTTCGCGCGCCCTCGTAGACGCTGAACGGCAACGCATTGCGGATCGAGCGCTCAACACGTCACGCGGATGCCGCGCGCCCAGTAGCACGTGCTCAGGTAGCCGTGGATCATGTCCAGGTCGAGCCGCGCGGGGTCGGTGCTGAGCGTGAAGCCGTCGCGATTCCACTCCGTGGTGCACGTGTGCCTCCCGGGACGCAATGGTGACGGCTGAACGTTAGCGCGACGGGGCCGCCCCCAGCTCGCGGGCCGACGGCGAACATCCTTCGCCGAACCGGTGGAGCCTCTCCCGGTCCGGTGGATGCGCCAGTCGTGGTTCGGAGCGTTCCCGCGTGGGACGGGCGACGTGGCGCGCCTGCCCAACCCTTCGCTGCCTGGGCCTGTCCAAGCGGGCGTGCGGTAACATCGGACTTGCCGCGCGCCAGGAACCCGGATTCCCGAGGCCATTCGCAGTGAACCCGGAAGCGTCTCGCCCGATTCGCCGCCTTCCGTGCTCGCCGCGGGGTGCAGTTGCCGGTCGCCGTGTTGGTGGTGCTGGGCTCGCCGATCCCCGCTCTCTCGGCCGATGCCCCCGCCGCGACTGGGCAGTGGTCGTCCTGCAGCCGGCACGAAGCCCGCAAGCGGTCGAGTTGACGCTCAGCATCGAGCGCCCGGGCCGCAGGCACGAGTGGGGGCTCCAGCGGCGTCGCGCTGGGCGACCTGGTCGGCCTCACGCCCACGGACCTGACCTCGCGAGTGCGGTGGACGTCATGTTCCGACTTCACGCGCGATGCGGGCGCGTTGGTGATGAGCGGCACGATCGCGAACGGCGAAGGGGCAAGGGCACGTTCGACCTGTTCCTGTCCGCCGCGTTCGCCGACGAGCTGCAACATCGGGGCGTTGGCCGGCCGAGCAGCGACCAGCAGGTGCAGCTTTGGCGATGGAGGACGGCAGGCTCGAGCTGCTGGACGAGCTGCAGGGCCTCGGCTACGCGAAAACCGAACGTGGATCAGTTCGTGCGCTGCGCGCAGCATGGCGTCACCCGCGACTTCGTGCACGACATGGTCGGACTCGGCTACAAGCTGGCCTCGATCGACGAGAGTGGGTGAAGGCGCGTGACCATGGGGTGGACCCCGAGTTCGTGAGCGGCATGGACAAGGCCGGCTACCGCAAGTCATCATTCGCGCAGCTGCTGCGCGCGCGTGACCACGGTGTCGATCCGCAGTACGCGGCCGACATGCGCGCAGCGGGCTTTCGGGCAGCAGTCGCTCGATGAACCGTCAGTTCGCGCGAGCACGGCGTGGACTCCCGACTTCGTCCGCGAGCCTGGATGCGCTGGGTTTCCGCGGGCTGTCGCTCGCCAGCTCATCGAGCTGCGCGACCACGGCGTCGACGACACTACCTGGCGGGACTCCAGCGGATGGGTTTCCCCGGCCTCACGCCCAGCACCGCGATCGAGAGCGCAATCATGGAGTCGACGCGGCCTACGTCGGCAGCTCTTCAGGAAATCGGCTACGCCGGCATCACGCTCACGGATGCGATCCGCGCGCGTGACCATGGCGTGGACGCCGGCTTCGCGACAGTCGGTCAGCGCCGCCTGGGCCGCACGCCGACGATCGACGAGCTGATCCGCATGCGCGACAGCGGCGACGCGGGCAACTGAAGCCGCGCGCCCGCGCGCCGCTAATCTGAGCGGAAGTTCCCGGGCCCGAGTTCGACGCCGAAGTCGTGCTGCCTGAGCAGCGCGATGGCGCCCTGCAGGTCGTCCTTGTCGGGCCCCGAGATGCGCGAACGGTCTCGGCGTTGATGCTCGCCTGGACGCGCTTGAGCTTCGCGTCCTTCAAGTGTCGCACGACGTCCTTGGCCTGCTCGCTCGGTGAGCCCATCCTGGATCGCCACCACCTGCCGGGCGGACGAGCCGGCGGCGGACTCGATCGTGCCGGGCTTGAGATTCTTCAGCGGCACCTTGCGCTTCACCATCTTCGACTGGAGCACGTCCCACACGGCAGCCATGGCGATTGTCGTCGGGGGCGGTGAGCGTGATCGTCTTGGCCTTCATGTCGAGCTCGATGCCGACTTTCAGGCCCTTGAAGTCGAAGCGCTGGGTGATCTCCTTGGTCGGCCTGGTCCACGGCGTTCTGGACTTCCATCATGTCCACGCCGGTGGTCACGTCGAAGCTGTTGCTGGCTGCCATCGCTCCGTCCTCCTTCGCTAGGTCCGCGCGCGGCGGCGTCGGCCGTCTCCGCCCGATCGTCGCCATCCGCGTCGTGATCTCACGCGCCGCGCCGCCGGCCGAGCCGCTACAGCACCTCGTCGCGCACCGCGGCTACGCCGCGCGCTGGCGTCGCCCACAGCGACGCGCTTGCGCGGCCGCGGTCCGCGACGATGAACGCGTAGCGATCGTGCTCGTGGGACAACTCGACCGGTCGGTCCACGCCACCTCGGCCGCGAACACCGGCACCAGCCGTATGCGGTCGCCGGTCCACGATCGTAGAAAGCCGCCATGTGCTCGAGCGCCCACCAGCGGATCGGCGTCAGGCCTGTCTCCTCGAGCACTTCACGCGCTGCGGCCGCCACCGCCGACTCCCGCGACTCGATCCCGCCGGTGCACCGGCTGCCACACTCCGCCAGAGAACGCTGTAGGCGAGCGGCGTAATAGCAGCATTTCCAACCGCTTGCCGCGTCGGCGGAAGACGTGTACCTCGACCTGGTGCAGGAGATGGCGATCACGCGCGGCATCAGCCCGCGACCCCCGCGGGCAACGGATCACCTCCTGTGATCGGTCCATCCGCGCTTGACCGAGAATGGACTCATTCGTCTAGGGTTCCGCCGCCTTCGTCAGTCGTTGGAAAACAATACGGTTGGCCGGGAGATTGTGAAAAGTTTCACTCACGGTTGCGATGGATCTCAGAGGTCGGCCAGCATGGCACCTCCGCAGGACAAGCGCCCGGACGATCCGACGGGGATCCGTAGGGCATGCGGACGCGGCGACGCTGGTGGCGATCCCCGCCCTGCTCATCGTCGCGCCGCTGGTCGGATTCTTCGCTGGGCGACTTACGGCGACAAGCGATTTCCACACCTCGCCGTGGCTGGCGCTCGCTGGGACTCGCGTTGGGCTTCGCGGCCGCGCGCCGGGAAGTCTGGCTGATCTACAAGCGATACCTCGACATCACAGGAGCGCTAGGGCCGCGCGACCCCGTTTCGAGCGAGGTCCGTACCGCGCGCAAGCACATGGGCCTCAGATCCTCGCGCGCGTTCGCAGCACACTCCACGTGGCTGGGCGGCGATCATCGCGCTCATGGTGGCCACCGTACGTGCAGCCCGGTCCTCGGCGTGGCGTTCGCCGCGGGGCGATGTGGTCGCTCGTCAACCTGCAGCTGCTCGAGCGACTCGTGGTCGTGCCTGATCGGTCCCGACCGCGCAACGCCCGCCGGACACGCGCCGCATCGCGGGCGCGCTGCTCGGCGTCGCTGCTGCTGTTCGCGGCGGGCGCGGTGCTGCTGACGCTGGCTGTCGC
>ERZ1370068.9101-contig-7903_pt1 | contig 12834 bp, 11 predicted proteins | sample MGYA00561227_ERZ1370068 | MGnify/ENA primary metagenome ERZ1370068 (study PRJEB38410, sample SAMEA6850437) | metagenome | study: Metagenomic assessment of the ecological functions of the soil: analysis of the soil microbiota associated with the...
TATCAGGTGTTCGCGTGCGCCGACGGCCACGTGATCATCGCGGTGGGCAACGACAGCCAGTTCGCGAAGTTCTGCGGGGTTCTCGCCAAGCCGGAATGGTCGGCCGATGCGCGATACGCGAAAAACGCCGACCGCGTGCGCAACCGCGATGTGCTCGTGCCGCTGATCGCCGGCGGATGCGGCACGCGTACGCAGCGCGAGTGGCTCGACGCGCTCGGAGCCGCTGGGCGTTCCCTGCGGGCCGATCAACACGGCTCGATCAGGTGTTTGCCGACCCGCAGCTCATCGCGCGGCAGATGCTCATCGACCTCGCGCATCCGCTCGCCGGCAACGGTTCCGCAGGTCGCGTCGCCGATGCGGTTTTCATCGACGGCGCTCGCGTTCGAGCGGCCGCCGCCGCTCCTCGGCGAACACACGGCGGAAATCCTCCGCGAGCGCCTCGCCTCGCCGACGGTGCCGACTGACGCACGCGCGTGATCGTGCGGCGAGCTCGCCGCCGCCGCGCGCGATGATCCTCGGAAGTCGCGCGCGCCAGGCAATGACGCGACGGCCGCTCTTCTGGATCGCCTACGCGGTGCTGTCGGCGCTCGCGCTCGGCGTCGCGTGGCGGCTCTTTCCGCTCGCGATCCCGCTCGTCAACCTCGACATCACGATGACCCGTGGCGGAGGCGCTTGCTCAGGGCAGGAGAACTCGCGTCAAAGCGGCAAACTCGCCCCGGACGGGCGCCGCGGAGCGCCATCCGGTTTTCGCACGACGACGCGACGCAGAATTACATCGAGGCTCGAAGGCGGCGGCAAGAGCGGCGTTCGCCGCGACTGGTCAAGGGCGACCTCTATGCGCCGTATTGGTGGGACGTCCGGATCTTCAAGCCCGGCGAGGTCGAGCGAGGTCGTGATCCGCTTCAAGCCCGACGGCGCGATCGAACGGCTTCGGCCGGCGCGTGCCGGAGACGCTATGTGCGCGACGAGGCGACGAAGGCGCTCGATCCGCGGCGGCGCGCGCGCTCGCGCGAAGGCGCGCGCACGCGACGAGTGGAAGATCGACCTCGCGCCTTACACGCTGCTCGAGCAGTCGCAGCAGACGCGGCCAAGCGGGCGCGTCGATCACGCGTTCGTCTACGAGCGCGCCGAGAAGCTCGGCGACGCGCGCATCCGGCTGCGCCTCGCCGTCGCCGGCGACGAGCTCACCGAGATCGCGCCTTACGTCCACGTCCCCGGAATCGTTCGAGCGACGTTTCCGCGAGCTGCGCAGCGCGAACGATGCGATCGCCGGCTCGCATCGCGTCACCGCCGGGCTGCTCTACGGCGTCGGCGGCTGCGTCCTCGGCGCGCTTGTGGCTCTGCGCGCACGCACTGGCTCGTCGTGCGACCGGCCGTTGCGTCGCCGGGATTGTCGTCGGCGGGCTGCTGGCGGTCGGTGACTCGCTCGCCGCGCCCGCCGCGCGTGGTTCGGCTTCGACACCGCGCAATCGACGAGCGACGTTCTGGCTCCGGCAGGTCGGCGCGCGCGGTCGCGGTCGCGTCGGCGGCGGCCTCGGCTACGCGCTCGTGTTCATGACCGCGGAAAGCCTGCACGCGCGCGCGTTTCCCGCGCATCCGCAACTCTGGCGGCTCTGGTCGCAAGGACGCGGCGATCGACGTGCGCGGTGCTGGGACGCACGCTCGGCGGCTATCTGTTCGTTCCGATTCGAGCTCGCGCTGGTCGCGGCGTTCTACTACGCGACGCAACCGCTGGCTCGGCTGGTGGCAACCGTCCGAGGTGCTGACCGATCCCAACATCCTGTCGTCCGCGATGCCGGCGCTGACGCCGATCGCGGTGTCGCTGCAGGCGGGATTCATGGAGGAGTGCCTGTTCCGCGCGGTGCCGCTCTGCGCTCGGGCGCGCTGATCGGCGCAGCGTTACGGCCGACCGCAATCTCGGGATCGCGATCGCGTTCGTCGCTGCAGGCGCTGGTGTTCGGCGCGGCGCACGCGAACTATCCGGGCTTTCCGTCGTATTCGCGGCTGGTCGAGCTCGTCGTGCCGTCGATGCTGTGGGCGGCGATCTTCCTGCGCTTCGGCCTGCTTGCCGACGATCCTGCTGCACGCGTTGTTCGACCTCGCGCTGTTCTCGATCCCGCTATATCTCGTCGATGCGCCGGTCGCGTGGGTACAGCGCGCCGCGGTCATCGCCGCGGCGCTGGTGCCGCTGTCCGTCGTCCTGTGGCGGCGTGCGCGGGCGGGTGCGTGGCGCGAGCTGCCGTCGGCGCTCTGGAACGGCGCCTGGACGCCCGGCCGGCCGCCGTAGCGCCGCACGAAGTCGCCGGTCCGGCGCGCGGATCGCCTCGCGCGTGGTCGTGCGCGTCCAACGCTCGCTGCCCGTGCTCGGCGCCGTGGCGGGCTGCGTGAGCCTGGATCGCGTTTGTCCCGACGCACAGCGATGCGCCCCGTGCTCGCCATCGATCGCGCACGCATGCCGAGGCGGCCGCGGACGCCGCGTTGCACGCGCGCGGCGTGACGCTCGGGCCCGAATGGCGGCGACTATCGACGCGTGCGCCTGCGCGAGCGACGAGCCGCAGTGGACGCAGCACATCGTTCGTCTGGCGCGAGGCGGCTGGCCGCCGCGTATCGGGCGCTGGTAGGCGTCGACGCTCGCGCCGCCGCTGTGGGATGTTCGCTACGCGATGTTCGAAGGCGAGCGTCGCCGCGCGTGCCGAGGAGTGGCGGGTCGCGATCGATCCCGGCGGGACCGCACGGCAGATCCGTCACGCGCTGCCCGAGGCGCGCCCCGGCGCGCGGCTCGACAACGATGCGGCACGCGTGCGTCGCCGAGACGCGCAGCTCACGACGCGTTTCGGCGCCGATGCCTGCGTTGCTGAAATTCGTCGCCGCCGACGAGAAGGACCGCGCCCCGCGCGCACCGACTGGACGTTCACGTTCGCGGATTCTCGGATCGAGGTCGGGCAAGGACGCCGAAGCGCGCATCAGCGTCGTGGTGGCCGGCGACGAGGTCGTCGGCGCGTCGCGGCTACGTGCACGTGCCAGAGTCATGGCTGCGCGCGGAGCGCGAGAACGCGACGGCCGGACTCGAGACCGCGCGCATTGCCGATCGCGCTCTTGTTCGCGGTGGCGGCGAATCGCGCGCGCTCGGCGTCGGCGTCAAGAGCGTGGCTGCAAAGCCAGTGCGATAGGATCCGCGCTCATCGCGACGTTCGCGATCACGTTCGAGCGCGGCCGCCGCGTGGGTCGCCGTCATGTGGCCGACGCTCGCGATGCGTCTCCGGACGACGGAGCCGATCGTCTGGCAGGCGACGCGTGGCGGTCGCCGGCCTGCTGCGCTGCGCCGCGCTCAGGGTCGATTCGTCGCCGCGCTCGCCAAGCGGCGTCGGCGCCTGGGCGGCGCGGCGCGATCCGCGCGCCGCTCGCGGGCATTGTCTGCCGCCGTATGGGCCGCCGGCGCGCCGCCGCCGCGCTCTTCGTCGCCGGGCGCTGGGCGCTTGCGGCGAAAGGCCCTGGTGCCGCCTGAGGCGCCGCAGTGGCCGTCCGCTGTCGCTACGCCTCCGCCGCGTGGCCGTGGGCCGCCGGCTGTGCTGCATGGTCTCGGTGTCGGTCTCGTCGATCGGCATTGGCCTCTTCGTGCTCCATATCCTCGATCGGCGTCACGGTCGAGCTGGACTCGTGCGCGTGGTTCGCGGTCGTGGCCGTCGTCGCATTGTTCGCGGTACTGGTCGCCGGCGAAGGCGGGTGGCGTGGGCAGCGCGATCGCGGCCGGGTCGATCGCGGCGGCGTCGCCATCGCGGCGGCCGTGGTTTACTGCGTGCTCCGCTTCGACGCGCGCACGATGCCCGGATACGTGATCGCCGCCGCGCTCGTCACGACCGCGGAGGAAGCCGCGTTGGACGGCACCGCGGGCGGTTGGATCGGCTTCGCGATCGTCGCAGCGGTGACGCTGGCGCTGGGTTACGCGGTGACGCGCTACATCGATTCAAGCCGATGCCCCTGCGCGAGCGCCGCACGGAACCCGCGGGCTCGACGGCGTCGAGCCAGAGCGGTCGGGAGCCGCGCCGCCGTTCGCCCTACGCCGCCGGGAGACGCTCCGGCTGGCTGCCTGAGTTGATGGTCACCCAGTAAGGGAACGACGTTGTTGTCGGCGCGATGCACCGCGGTGACGTTGGCGCGCGTCGCCCACGGAATCACCTGCCGATGCAGCGGGATGTGGTTGGTCTCGGCGTTGTGCGCGAGCAGCGCGTCGTGGATCTGGCCCAGGCGCTCCTCGGGCTGCCATGTTGGTCTTGATCTTCGCGGTGAGCTCGTCGAGCTTCGGATTCGATGTAGCGGCCGTAGTTGTAGTCGCCGTCGCCCTTGCCGTTGTAGCGTCGACAGCACCGGCTGCAGGATGAAGATTGCCGTCGGTCGTCGCGCCCCCCAGCCCAGCATGTACATGGCTCGTGTCGGTCTTCTCGAGCTTCGGGAAGTAATTCGCGCGCGGCATCGCGTTGACCGCGACCTTGACGCCGATCTGCGCCCACATCGCGGCGAGCGCCTGGCAGATCTTCTCGTCGTTGACGTAGCGGTTGTTCGGGCAGTCGAGCGTCACCTCGAAGCCGTTCGGATAGCCGGCTTCCGCCAGCAGCTTCTTCGCGCGTTCCCTGTCGTACGGCAGGCGCTTCTCGATCTCCGGCGTCGGTCGTGAGCGGCGAGGGCAGCATCGCGCCCGACGGCTGCGACAGCCCGCGCATCGTGTTCTTCTGGATCGCGTCGATGTCGATCGCGTGATAGAGCGCCTGCCGCACGCGCTTGTCCTTGAACGGATTCTTGCCCTTGACGTTCGAGTAGAGGAGCTCGTCGCGCGCCTGGTCCATGCCGATGAACACGATGCGGTTCTCGGTGCCTTCGAGCACCTTGATGCCGGGCGTCTGCGCGAGACGCGGCACGTCCTGCGGCGGCGGGTCGTTGACGAGGTCGACCTCGCCGGAGAGCAGCGCGGCGACGCGCGTCGCGTCGGAGACGATCGGCGTGTAGATCACCTCGTCGGCGTTGCCCTCGAAGCTGCCCGTCCTTGATGCCCCACCAGTTCGGATTCTTGACGAGCACCGTCTTCACGTCGGGCTCGCGCGTCTTCAGCATGTACGGGCCGGTGCCGTTCGCCTGGTGCGCGGTGATCATGTCCTCCTTCTGCGTGTAGTTCTGCGGCTTGGTCGCGCGGTTCTTCTCGCACCAGGCCTTGCTCATGATGTTGATCGTGTTGATGTGCTCGAGCTCGATCGGATTGGGGCCGTTGGTCGTGAACTCGACGGTCAGGTCGTCGATCTTCTTCGGGATGCCCGACGCGTTCGGCGTAGGCGCGGAGCTGCGACGTGTCGCGAGCGCGCGCGCTCGAAGCTGAACACGACGTCGTCGGCGGTGAACGGCGTGCCGTCGTGGAACTTGACGCCCGGACGCAGCTTGAAGCGCCACGTCGTCGGGTTGACCTGCGTCCACGATTCGGCGAGCGCCGGCTGCAGGCCCAGCTTCTTGTCGCGGACGATCAGGAATTCGTAGACGAGCTGGTTGATGTTGTTGGTCAGGTTCTCGTTCTGCGAGTGCGGGTCGGTCGTCTGCATGTCGCCGCGGCCGGCCCAGCGCAGCGTCTTGGCGTCGACGCAGCGACGGCGGACAGCGCAAGCGTTGCCGCGAGCGCGAGCGTGAGCGGGACAGCGCGTGACGGATGCGGATCATGGGTCCTCCTCGGATCGAGGTCGCTCTCGCGTGGCGCCATGCCGCTGCCGGTCGCGGCGATCATAACGCCGCGCAGCGCGCCGCGGGTAGAATCCGCGCCGCTCGGCATGCGCGTTCGGCCGCGACGAGTTCCGCGCTGCACCCGGCTCGCCGTCATGACCGCGTCGTCACCCGCGTCGCGCCTGCTCGCCAGCTATCCGATGGCGATGGCGGCCGACGCGCATTGCGCTCGCGCGCCGCATCGAGCGCGCGCGCCGCGCCAGCGCGCCGGCCGCCGAATGGGAGCGCATCGCGCGCGGCCGTCGCGCGCTCGATCGAGAAGCGGCGCTGCGCGCGCCGCGCGCGCGCCGGCGATCGCGCTATCCGCCGGAGCTTGCCGGTCGCGCAGCGCGCCGACGAGATCGCGCGCGGCGATCCGCGAGCACCAGGTCGTCATCGTCTGCGGCGAGACGGGCTCCGGCAAGACGACGCAGCTTCCGAAGATCTGCATCGCGCGCGGGCGCGGCGAGCGCGGGCTGATCGGCCACACGCAGCCGCGGCGGATCGCCGCGCGCGCGCGTCGCGGCGCGCATCGCGCAGGAGCTCGGACGCCGCGGTCGGCGACGTCGTCGGCTACAAGGTGCGCTTCACCGACCGACACGAAGCCCGACGCGTTCGTCAAGCTGATGACCGACGGCATCCTGCTCGCCGAGACGCAGGGCGACCCGCTGCTCGCCGCGTACGACACGATCATCGTCGACGAAGCGCACGAGCGCAGCCTCAACATCGACTTCCTGCTGGGCTACCTCGAAGCAGCTGCTGCCGCGGCGCCCTGACCTCAAGGTGATCGTCACGTCGGCGACGCTCGACGCCGAGCGCTTCGCGCGCCACTTCGGCGTCGCGGCGACGCGCCCGGCGCCGGTGATCGAGGTGTCGGGCCGCGATGTATCCGGTCGAGATCCGCTACCGGCCGCTCGCGACGCGCCGACGAGGAGGCCGACGACGAGGAGGAGCTCGAGGACGCGATCGTCGCCGCCGCCGAGGACCTGTGGCGCGAAGGCCCGGGCGACATCCTCGTGTTCCTGCCCGGGCGAGCGCGAGATCCGCGAGACCGGCGAGCTCGCTGCGCGGCAAGCGCTCGCGCGCCGGCCCGTACGCGCGCCGCGGTCGAGATCCTGCCGCTGTACGCGCGGCTCTCCGTGGCCGGAGCAGCAGCGCGTGTTCGCGCCGTCGCGCGGGCGGCGCATCGTGCTCGCGACCAACGTCGCCGAGACGTCGCTGACGGTGCCCGGCATCCGCTACGTGATCGACTCCGGGCTCGCGCGCGTCAAGCGCTATTCGCTGCGCAACAAGACGACGCTGCTGCAGATCGAGAAGATCTCGCAGGCCGCGGCGAACCAGCGCGCCGGCCGCTGCGGCCGCGTCGCCGCGGGCATCTGCGTGCGCCTCTACGGCGAGGACGACTTCGCCGCGCGCCCGCAGTACACCGATCCGGAGATCCTGCGGGCTCGCTCGCCGCGGTGATCCTGCGGATGGCGGCGCTCGGCCTCGGCGATGTCGACGCATTCCCGTTTCGTCGAGGCGCCGTCGCCGCGCGCGATCGCCGACGGCTACCAGCTGCTGCAGGAGCTCGGCGCGGTCGACGACGACGCGACGCTGACGCCGCTCGGGCGCGAGCTCGCGCGGCTTGCCGGTCGATCCGCGCATCGGGCGCATGATCGCTCGCGGCGCGCGAGCGCGGTTGCCTCGCCGAGGTGCTCGGTGATCGCGAGCGCGCTGTCGGTGCCCGATCCGCGCGACCGCCCGCTCGCGAAGCAGCAGGCGGCCGACCAGGCGCACCTCGCGCTTTCGCGACGAGCGCTCGATTTCCTGTCGCTGCTCGCGCTGTGGGAGTTCTTCGCCGAGCGCAGCTCGCCGAGAAGCTCTCGCACCGCCGGCTGGTCGACGCCTGCCGCGCGCAGTTCGTTTCGTACCTGCGGCTTACGCGAATGGCGCGACGTGCACGCGCAGCTCGCGAACGAGATCGCGCGAGCAGGGCTGGAAGTGGCGACGCCGACGCTGCCGGCGACGATCGACGCCGCGCGCTACCGCGCGATCCACGAGGCGCTGCTGGCGGGGCTCCTCGGCAACATCGGCACGAAGGACGCTGACGGCGACGGCGTACCAGGGCGCGCGCGGCATCGCGCTTCCACCTGCATCCGGGCTCGGGCCTCGCGAAGAAGGCGTCCGAAGATGGGTGCTCGCCGCCGAGGCTCGTCGAGACGTCGCGCCTCTACGCGCGCTGCGCGGCGAAGATCGAGCCCGAATGGATCGAGAAGGTCGCCGGCGACCGCGTGACGCGCGACTACTTCGAGCCGCACTGGGACGCGGAGCGCGGCGAGGTCGTCGCGAGCGAGCGCGTGTCGCTCTACGGGCTCACGCTCGTGCGCGCGGCGGCGCGTGTCGTTCGGCGCGCATCGATCCGGCGGCGCGCGCGAGGTGTTCATCCGCGAGGCGCTGGTGCCCGGCGCGCTCGCGACGCGCAGGCGATTCTCTCGCGCACAACCGCGAGCTCGTCGCCGAGGTCGCGCGAGCTCGAGCACAAGGCGCGGCGGCAGGACGTGCTGGTCGACGACGCGGCGATCGCCGGCGTTCTACGAGCGAGCGCATTGCCGGCAGGCATCCATTCGCTCGCGACGTTCGAGCGCTGGCGCGCAGGACGCCGAGCGCGGCGATCCGCGCGCTGCTCTTCCTCACGCGCGAGAGCGCTGATGCGCCACGCCGCCGCACGATGACCGAGGAGCTCTTTCCGGAGACGCTGGCGCTGGCCGAGACGCGCCACTGCCGCTCCGAATACCGCTTCGCGCCCGGCCAGCCGCACGACGGCCTCACGCTGACCGTGCCGCTCGCGCTTGCTCAACCAGATCGACGCGGCACGGCTCTCGTGGCTCGTGCCGGGCATGATCCGCGAGAAGGTGACGCTGCTGCTGAAAGCGCTGCCCAAGGCGTGCGCAACCGGCTCATCGCCGTTGCCCGACGCGGTCACCGCGTTTCTCGAGGTCGGCGCTACGGCGGCAGAGACCGCTGACCGACGCGCTGCGCGCGCTGGCTGCGCGACGCGCTTGCGCGAGCGCTGCCGCCGGACGTCTGGGACGGCGATCGACCTGCCGCCGCATCTGACATGGAGATCGCGTGATCGACGCCGCCGGGCAGCGAGCTCGCCGCGCGGTCGCGATCTCGCGGCACTGCGCGCCAGGCTCGGCGAGGCGGCGCAGCTCTCGTTCGCCGCGAAACCGGCCCGCCGTCGAGCGGCACGGGCTCAAGCGCGTGGGACTTCGGCGACCTGCCCGGAAACGCTGGCGACGTCACGCGCGGTCAGCGCGGATCACCGGCTATCCCGGCGCTCGTCGACGACGGCGACAGCGTATCGATCGCGCTTCTCGATACGCGAGACGCCGCGGAGGCAGTCGACGCGCGCCGGGGTCGTCCGCGCTGATCGCGCATCGCGCTTGCGGGATCGCGTTGCGCCGTCACGAGAAGGGCGGGTGCGGGGTTCACCGCAGGCGGCGCTGCAGCTGCAAGACGGCAATCGCGACCGACCGGCTGCTGGCCGACGTGCTGGCGCCGCGATCTGCGATCGCGCGTTCGTCGGCGACGATCCGCTGCCGCGGTCGGAGCACGGCATTCGCCGGAGCAGGTGAAGCGCGCGCGCAGCGCGCACTGCCGGCCGTCGCCGGAAGGGCGCGTTCCGGCTGCTCGCGACGATCGCCGCCGCAGCACCAGGCGCTTGACGCAGCGGCTCGCGGCGCTGCCGCCGGTCCACGTCGCGCGCTTGCCGCCGAGATGCGCGCGCGCCGCGACGCGCTCGTCTACCCGGGATTCTTCGCCGCGACGCCGTGGGCACAGCTCACCGAGCTTGCCGCGCTACCTCGACGGCGCTCGATCGCCGCACTCGCCAAGTCGCTGAAAATCCGGGCCGCGATGCCCGGCACGCCGGCTGACGGTCGCCGAGATGGTGGCGGCGCTATCGACGAGCGCGTCGAGCGCAACCGCGAGGCCGGGCGTACCGAGCCGGCGCTCGAGGCGTTCCGCTGGCTGCTCGAGGAGCTGCAGGTTTCGCTGTTCGCGCAGGAACTGAAGACGCCGTTTCCGGTGTCGTATCAAGCGGCTGGAGAAGGCCTGGGCGGAGCTCTCGACCGCTGATGAGCGGCTGCCGCGTGGGCGCGCGTTGTGGCGGCCGAATTGCCACCGTGCTACAGTAAGTTCAGCTCGCAATTTCGCGCAAGGGTCTGGGTGACCGTTGCCCGGTGGACGGATTCTCCCCGAGAGCCTGCGGCGTCGGACGCGGACTCGATAGATGACTACGACAGCCGCCGCCGAACAGCGCTGAACGCCCTGCACGCACCGAATCCGCGGCGCCGGCCGCCAGCCCGGTCGCGGATATGCAGAAGATCCTCGGCGACTGCCGGGATCTCGCGATCCATCGCCTGCTGCTACGACGTTCCGCGCGACGCTCGAGCGCGGTCGGCGACATGCTGATGGATCGCGCGAGCCGCACCGACGTGCGCGAGAGCAGCAGATCGCTGCCTCGACGCGCGCGACACGCTGCAAGGCGAGCGGCACGGCGCTGATGGCGGAGTTCGAGCGGCGGCTGCGCACGCCAGTCGACGACCGCATCGCCGGGCAGGCAGGCGCGAAGGCCGACTTCTCGAAGCTCGACGGCGACAACCTGACGCTGGTCGACACTCAGTGCGATGGACGAATCGGTCGATCATCGGCAACATCACGCGCGTCGTCGAGAACCTCTGCCACGACGAGCTGCGACGCTCTGAACCGCGGGCATCGGCCATCTGCTCGGCCAGCCCGGACATCGAGACGACGCAGAATCCGCTCGCGCCGGCGACGATCGTCAGCGCCGTTCGCGGAAGCCGTCTGCAGCGCGGTCAAGGCCGAGCGAGCGAGATCAAGTTCACGATCCTGAAGGAGCTGAACCAGGCGCTCGCTGGGCGAGATCGCCAGCATCTACGCGGACCTCAACAAGCACCTGACGAGCCTCCACGTGATGCCCGCCGGCGGCGCAGCGCGTCAGCGCGGCATCCGCCGCAGCGCGCGCGCGGCCGGATCGCGGCCGCGGCGAACCGCGACATGCCGAGCCGAAGACGGCCACGAGCCGGCCGGCCGAAGTCGACGTGATGGCGCTGTTCCAGGAGCGCATGTGCCGGGCGGTCACGCCGGCGCGGCCGCCGACGCCGCGCGATCGCGTGGCCGTGCGGCACGCCATGGCCGCTGAGGAGATGATGCGCTCGACGGCGGCGGCGGCGACTTCCCGGCAGATCGGCATGCCCGGCGCGGCGCACGCATACGTCTCGCGGCCCGCTGCGCGCCGACGCCGTCGGGCTACATCCCGGGCGCGCCGATCATCTCCACGCCGACCTGCGGCGAAGGGCCTGACGCGGCTGCAGGCGGGCGAGACGGATTTCGACCTCGGCGGCGCGCATGTCGTCGCAGTTCTCGGGGATTCCGCGAGGGCACGCACAACGTCCTGCGCGACCTGCAGGAGTCGCCGCTCGGCCAGAAGGCGAACCAGCTCGAATCGATGACGATCGAGATGGTCGCGATGCTGTTCGACTTCATCTTCGAGACCGCAGGATCTGCCCGACGGCATCAAGGCGCTGCTCGCGCGGCTGCAGATTCCGGTGCTCAAGGCCGCGATGCTCGACGGCGCGTTCTTCGCGAAGAAGTCGCACCCGTCGCGCCTGCTCGTCAACGCGCTCGCCGAGGCCGGGCTCGGCTGGTCGCCGGCGATGGGCACCGGACGATCCGCTGTACAAGCAAGATCGACGCGATCGTCCACCGGATCCTCGACGGCTTCACCGACAACCTCGCGATCTTCGACGAGCTGCGCGAGGAGCTCGAGAGCGTTCCTCGCCGAGGAGGAGAAGGCCGCCGAGGCGAACATCCAGTCGACGCGCCGAGGAGATCAACCAGACCGACCGGCAGGCAGATCGCGACCGTCGTCGCGCAAGGCCGAGATCGAGCGGCGCATCGAGATGTATCCGGTCCCGCAACTTCCTCGCGTCGTTCCTGCGCCACGCACTGGCAGGGCGACGCTCGGAGAACGTCTACCTGAAGCACGGCGAGGAGAGCGAGGCGTGGGCGCAGGCGATCGACCACGCTCCGAGGACCTCGTGTGGAGCGTGCAGCCGAAGCGCACGCACGAGCGATCGCCAGCACCTGGTCGCGCTGCTGCCCTCGCTGCTGAAGCGGATGTCGGCGGGCATGCACAACGCAGCGCTGGCCGCCGAGGCAGCGCGAGCGGTTCATGGCGAATCTGGTCGAGGCGCACGCGGCGGCGGTGAAGCCGGCGTTCGCCGCAGTGACGCTCGCCGACGGCCGCCGTCGCCGAGCAGGCGAAGGCGCGAGGCCGAAATCGCGAAGGCCGCCGGCGACGAGGCCGCCGGCGGCGAAGGCGGAGGCAGCTTGCCGCGGCGATGGCGCAGGCCGACGCCGCGCCGGTCGAGCCGAAGCGCCGGAAGTCATCGACGACCAGTATCCTCGAGATCGCGCAGAGTCTCGAGCGCGGCATGTGGATCGAGTTCGAGGCCGACGACGGCCAGCTCGCGTTCGCGAAGCTCGCGTGGATCAGCCCGCTGCGCGGCACCTACCTCTTCACCAACCGCCAGGGCCAGAAGGCGCTGTCGATGACTGCCGAGGAGCTCGCGCGACCGCTTCCGCGCCGATCGGGCGCGCCTGGTCGGAGGCCGAGCCGCTGATCGATCGCGCCTTCGGCTGCGATGATGGCAGTCACACTCGCCGAGAAGCTCCCGAGACCGGCCGCGAGCTGAGAACGCGGTCGTGCGCACTGGAACGGATGTATGTGCGCGTCGCGCATCGGCGCGTTGATCATCGGCGACGAGATCCTTTCCGGCAAGCGCGCGGACCGGCCATCTCGCGCACGTGATCGCGACGCTGCGGCGCGCGGCCTCACGCTCGACTGGGCGCGCTACGAAGGCGACGACGCGAGCGGTGAACCGCCGCTGCTCCGCGAGCTCGTTCGCGCGCGGCGACATCGTGTTCTCGCTTCGGCGGCGTCGGCGCGACGCCTGACGATCACACGCGCCAGGCCGCGGCCGCGGCACTCGGCGTGCCGCTCGCGCGCCATCGCCGTGCGCCGTTACG
>ERZ1370068.9248-contig-8039_pt1 | contig 12833 bp, 17 predicted proteins | sample MGYA00561227_ERZ1370068 | MGnify/ENA primary metagenome ERZ1370068 (study PRJEB38410, sample SAMEA6850437) | metagenome | study: Metagenomic assessment of the ecological functions of the soil: analysis of the soil microbiota associated with the...
GTAGGCCCGGCACGTTCTAAATGGACGACCTGACGCCGTTCCATCCGGCTCAAATTGCTGCGCCATGCGCCGCGCGTGGAAGCGAGTGCTGCGCGGCAGAGTGGTCTATCCCGATCGGCGTCGAGATCGATCTTAGTCAATATTTGCTCAATCGATTGCCGTGCTGTTCGTTCGGTGACGAGCAAAGTCAACGGCTTCCGGCAGGATGAACTGGCGTCACGTTCGATACGCCGCGCATGCTGACGCTGCTCGGATGAGATCGTCCGCCGTCGGCGTCAAGTCGATCACGTTCACGGGCGGCGGGGAACCGCTCGTCCATCAAGCAGCGGCGAAGCGATCTTCGAGCAAGGCGTCGCAGCGCTTCGAGTGGGGCGTCGATCACGAACGGTCTGTCGCATGGAAGGCGCGCTCGCGGACGTGATCGCCGCAGCACGCGAAGTTCGTCCGCGTGAGTCTCGATGCGGGGACGACTGCAGACGCACCACGTTGCTGCATGGGTTACCAGACCTGGCAGAATACACTGCGCAGATTCTCGACAACGTGCGCGCCCTGCGCGAGTCGCGTTGAGTCTCCGACCGCGAAGACGCCGCTGGTGGTCGGCGCGTCGCTTCTGCGTGATTCGACGTGAATCTTCACGAGATTGGATCGAGGCGCGCGAAGCGCGTCAAGGACGACGGGCGCGAATTACCTGGAAGTGCGCCCGAGTCTTCCCGAATGAGTGGCGCGGTGGCGGCATTCGGCAATCTGCTCGACCGCCGAACACGTCGAGCAGGCGCGCGTCGAACTTGCCGACGCGCAGGCGCAGTACTGACGGACGAGCGGCTTCCGCGTGATCGGGATGACTCACCGGTTCGATCAAGTGGCGAGATAGACGCCGAAGCCGCTACGCGAAATGCCACATCGGTCCACCTGACGACGGTCATCAACGCGGACGGGAGCATCTACCACTGCTGCCAACAGCGTGGGATCGCCGGATTCATCGTTGGCAACGTTGCTGACGCAGTTCGTTCCAGGACGCATGGTTGACCGCCACGGCACGCGCCAGATGATGGCGAACATCGATGTGACGCGATGCCCGCCCTGTCGGTACGACGGGTTCAATCAGATCATCGAAGAGGCGTTCATGCAGGACGGCCTCCACTCGAATTTCATTTAGACGAGGAGTCTCGATGGCCGCGCGTGAAGCTCACGTACGACGAACTGAAAGACATTGCCGCGCGGCGGGGATGACGCCGGACGACGCGCGCAAACTCGCCTTCGACGGCTTCTCGGCGGAACAGATTCTCGACCTCGCGCAGGCAATGCCGAAGGGTGGCGGTGGTGGCGGGGGCGGTCTGAGCAAGCAGGACTTGCAGGAGATCGTGACCGGCGCGTCGAAGGCGGCGGCGGAAGCGGGGTCGGAAGGGATGCGCCGCGTGCTGCATCCACAGAACGCGCAGCATCCGCACGTCAGCGCCTTCTCGTATCCGGAAGGCAACATCGCGCGCCCGAAGCCCATCCTGCTGCGGGAGACGTACTTCTGCGGGTCGCGGTGCCGCGAGGATCAACTCACGCCGCGCGAAATCGATCACCTGAATGCCATCACGGGCTCGATGAGCGCGCGGGAAGGTCGCTGGACGGCTGAGATTACCGGGGTGGGGAAGAACGAGCAACTGCACATCGTCGTGCCGTGCAAGTCCATCGATGACCGGATGAATCTGCCCAGCCTGGAACTGATCTGTCTGGAACTGGCGCAGGGACAAGCGGCCGTCGATCCGCTCTCGCTGGCGGAACGGGTGCGGGCGCTGGAAGCGCAACTGAAAGCGGGGAACGCCCATGCAGATCTGGTTACAGGGTGAATACGGGCCTCCCCATCGCGGCGAGGCCGAGTTTCACGCGAATGATGACGTGCACGCCTCGGTGCGGACTGCGCACCGCCGTGCAGATTTATCTGAAGTCGCATGAGAAGGATGGCGCATGGGTCTACCGCTACAGCCGAAGCGAGCCGCTGCCCGCGCCAGCCAGTGGTGACGGAGCCAGTGGTGATCGTGCCAGTCAAGGTCGACGCGAAATCGCCCGTCCCTGGTCGTGCGCGCGCTCCGGTTCGTGCTGCCGGGCGGTCAAGCGTCGTCGAAATGACGCACGCGGAACGCATGGAGGTGGAGCGCGCAGCGCCTGATGCGCCGCTCCTCTGGTCGGACCATGCTGAATCCGCGGCTCACTCCGGCTCTTGACGCCCGGCGGCTGTCCGTTGCTCCGTATGGATGGCGGTGTGGCGACGTGCACCGTCCATGCGGTGCGTCCGTATCGGTGCCGGCGCTTTGGCTGTTTTCCGACCAGGATGTGACGACGGAACCCTACGAGGCAGGCGGACCGCTGGGCTGTCTCAATCTGAGCGATCGGATTGCGGAGTCGCTGGATGCCCATGAAGCGTATCGCGCGATGCAGAAGCGGGCGCAGCCGTGGGCGTTGGCGCACGGGTGGCCGAAGGACATGGACCAGCCATGACGCTCACGGAACTCCTGGCCGGACTCTATCGGCGGTTGAATTTCACCACGAGCCCCGCCGTCCGACGACGACCACGCGCCTGACGGCGTTCATCAACGCCGCGCATCGGAGGTATCTCCGGAAGCCGGGCATGGAACGGTTGCGGGACGACACCATCACGTTCGCCTCGGTCGCCGCGCAGCCGCGCTCCACGCTCCCGCCGAACGTCGCGCGCATCAAGGCGATCACGGACCGCGCCAACATGCGGCGGATCCAGTTCCTCGCGCTGGATCAACTGCGGTCGATCGATCCGGGGCAGACCGCCAGCGGGACGCCCGACTGGTATACGCCCATCGGCTATCAGGCGGTGGCGAAGCAACCGGCGGCGGCGACCGGTCTGTGGGTGGTGAGTTCGTCGGCGGCGGATACCACGCAGACCGTGTTCGTGGAAACCGTGCGGACGGGTGGGTATCGGTTCGCGGGATCGCTCACGCTGAACGGGCTCGACGCGCGTGCAGGTGGGCACGCTGACGGATCACATCGAAGTCACCAAGTTCTATCTCTCGGCCGTGGCGGCGGGGTTCGTGACGCTTTTCGATGCCGCCGTCGCCGGCAACGAACTCGCGCGGATCGAGATCGGGAAGGCCTACTCGCGGTACGTCGGGATTCAACTCTTCCCGACGCCGAGTGCGGCCGTGACCTACTACGTGGACTACACGCGAGTCATTCCGGACATGGTGAACCCGGCCGACGAACCGCTGCTGCCGGAAGACTTTCATGAACTGCCTGATCGAAGGGCGCACTGAAGCGCGAATACGAAAAGAGCGACGAGACGCGCTGGAAGATAGCCGTGCTCGCGGAGCAGGAAGGGCTTGCTCGCCCTGCGCAACTGGGTGCTGTATCCGCCGGACTTCGATGCGGTGCCCTGGCCCAGCGCCGATCGGCTCGTCCAATCTCGGCGCGCTGGTTTCCGAGCAGCGGGAGCGACTGGTGATGGGCCTCAAAGACCCGCACTGACCCGCGCCTGTTTCAGCACTTCGTCAAGTTTGACCGCCGATGGGCACGCGTCGCGGCGATCGTGGACGTCGCCGATGGGCAGTCCGAGCCGGACGACTTTGCCGAATCTCGGTCTACATCAACGTGACCGATCGTGCATCCCTTCGACGCCTCCCGCGTGACGGTGGACCCGACGGTGCGTCGTGGCGGCTCGCCGTCGTGGGACGTGCCCGGCCGGATCCTCGCCTGTCTTGTCACACCAGAGATCGATGTGCCACCCGCGGTGAGTCCGAGCGCACGTCGCGGCGCGGCAGACGCTCCGACAGGCGTTGTCACCGCGAAGGCGCGCGTGGATAAGAAGGCGCGCATCACGTCTTCGATGATTTCACGGGCGGGATGAACGCCTATGACCCGCCGTGGGCGCTCACAGCCGAACGAATGCGCCGGATGCGGTGAATATGGATTTCTACCGCTCGCACGTGTGGGATGAAGCGGCCGGGATCCTTCGCTGGCAATGGCAGCGGCTTATTCGAGCGGGACCACGTTTACCGGCGTGATCGTCGTCCTTCTTCCGGCATGTGCCTGGGACGGACCCCGCCGCGGCCGAATTGTGGGGCGTGGACGATGCCGCCACGCCGATCATCAATCGGCTGGTCAATGTCGCGACGTGGTCCGCGCCGACGCTGATCGATAGCCCGCACCGGCAACGGCTGGGACTTCTCGGCGGCGTCGGCGAATGGCCTGTCTGGCGCTCGCCTACAAGAGCGCCGCAGAATCGCCTGCACGTCTGGGACGGTTCCTTCGTGCGGCGTGCCGGGCTCAGAGCGTCGGCCGCGCCCACGGTGCGCGAATACCGGCGCGGGGGCGTATGCGGCCGTCCTGCGCTACTACCGCCAGCGATCGACGGTGCAGACGGCTGGCGTGATCGACGCGGCGCTCGGAGCCGTCGGCGATCGTGTTTCGTTCACGCCGTCGGGCGGCGGCACGGCGGCGCGGATCACGCAAGCGGCGCGGATCAACGAAGGCGAGACGAATTGGGAAGTGGAAGCGTCCACGGATGGCGTCACGTTCTATCGGATCGCGACGGTGCCCATCGCCACCACGACGTACGACGACTCGTGCGGCGACGACGAGCTATCAGCAGCAATCCGCTCTCGGCGACGACGGGCACGCATACGCTCCAGAAGTCGTACAAGTTCGTCGCGATGGATCAAGGCCGGCTGATCGGGTTCGGGTCGTGGACCGCGACGGACAAGCAGAACGATCTGGAGTTCTCGGCGGTCGTCGGGTCGTTGGATGTCGGCGACATCGAGCGCGTGGACACGACGACGAATTACCGGCTGGGGCTGGATGAGAACGACAGCGGCGTGCCGACGGGCCTGAAGGGTCCGGTGCATGGCTGTTTCTTCGCGTTCAAAGACTATCAAATCTGGCGATTGACGCCGACCGGCAATGTGGCGTTGCCGTATCGCGCGGATCGCGATCAGCAAGACCGTCGGCGCGGTGGAGAACACGGCGATTGACATCGGGTCCGACCAGAACGGCGATCCGTGCATCTACTTCATGTCGCGACGGGGCCCTATCGCTGCATCATTGCGCCAGATGGGACGGCGCGCATCGAATACATCGGCCGGAACATCGAACCGCACGTGATGGGTGCCGACGCTCACGATGAACTTGAATGCGACGAAGCGCAGAGCGGTGACCTGTCACTATCACGATCGGCGGCAGGTGTTGTTCTGGTACGCCACGGGATCGAGCAATGACCCGAATGCCTTGCTCTTGTACGACACGCTGCACGGCGCGTGGTCGCGGGTGCCGACGACCGACATCGATGGCTGGTGTGCGCTGTGCGGTGATGTTTCCGCAAGCGTGCGGTCGGGGGGCCGCGTCCAGAGCTGAACGTCCCTGGCTCGGCATCACGTTCGCAGCAGGCAATTACTTTGATCTACGACCCAGGCTCGTTTAGCGGCGTCATTCTCCAGTGACCCGTCTGGGCATTACGCGAGCGCGATTACGACGCGCGACGTGGAAGTGGGTGGACCGGGCATGAACGGCGAGGTCGGCGATGTCGAACTTCATCATCGGGCAACTCGTGAATCCGGGGGCGACCGACGCTGGACATCACCACCGTCGGGTGATTTTGGCGCGTTCGGCGCAACACGAAGACCGTCACGGTCTTGTTGACGGGGGTCGCTGCGCGCGCCAGTTCGCGCGGGCGGAAGAATCGGGCCTGAGCGGGATCCGCTACGCGCACTGGATTGTGGCGGATACCTCCATCGATGACTTTGCCTGGACTTTGACACGATCGTCGTCCCGGTCACGCACCATGAGGCGTTGTCGCGATGAGACTGCCGGTCTTCTATGCCTCGCCACCGATTGCCGATGCCTACCACATCGAGCACACGGTCAACGACCAGCACGGCAACATTCACTTGCACGACGATCAGTGAACGTGCGCGCACGACGCCGATGGGCGTGTGGATCATCGTCCCGCCGCAGCCGCCCGACCTCCTTCACGGCCAGCGGGCACGATGACGTGGAGTGTGCCGGTCGCCAATCAGGCAGTGCGATATACGCTCATCGGGAACACGATGACCCTGAGCATCACGTTAGGTCGCGGTCACGGTCGGCGGGGTCGCCTCGTCGGTGCTGCGGATGAAGATTCCAGACGGCTTCACCGCCGTCTCGTTCAACACCGTGACCGGCGTGGTTGTTTGACAACAGCGCCACGGTGGCATCGGCCAGTGGTGGTGCGGACGCTTCCGAATGCGACCGTGCTGGATATCTTCCGGTTTGATGTGGCCAACTATCGCGCTGTCCGCAGCGAACTCGACCCTGTTTGCGCAGATCGCGTTGGAGGTTCGCTAGATGATCACACAAGACGCGACTGGCGATCCGAGAACAGCGCCTCCGCAAACGCATCGGCGAACAGGTCTCGGGCATGGTGGGCAGTCCGCTCGGACCCGCAGCAGGGACGCGACAGGCGGCGCCGTTGGCTCCTGCGCCGTTCGATGCCAACACCCTCGCCAGACGCCGACGTTACCGGGGCAACCGGGCGGCTTGCCGCCCGTCGGAGTGCTGCAACAGCCCGCGCCGTTGGGTCCGAGCCCAATCCGCACTATGGGCCAGCCCCCAGCGCGCGGACTCAGGTGATGCAAGATGGCGGCGATGCGGGTCAGCTCGATCGCGCGCCGCAGACCCTGAACTGCCCGCGCCGGATCCCGGACAGGCGAATCCGAATCCGGGGATTTCCCGTCGCCGCCGATTGCCGAACAGCCGCCGGGCATGACGACGGCACCAGCCGTGCCGCCGACTGATCGCGCGACCGCGACACCACCCGCTCCGCCGGCGGGTTTTCGCCGCAACAGGTGATCGGACATCGTCAACGGGTGGATGACGAGCGAACAACCCGTTCCACCATCAGGACGCGAACTACTGGGTTCAGAAGATCCTGACCTCGAACGATTTCGCCAACGATCCGCAAGGCGTCATCGACTACTTTCAGGGACGGTTCCTTGAAGATCCGAACAACAATCCGCACTCGCCCCAGAATCAGCCGGGTGCTCGCGATGGCGGCACGACGACGACGGCGGCACCCAGCGCCGACGACGACGACGACGGCGAACGACCTCTGGATGCAGCAACTGCGCGACATTCTCATGAAGCGGTTGGCGGCAGCCGGTCACGCCGGTTGATGCCGAACGCGCCGGAAATCACGAGTGCGGTGACGGCGGCGCGCGATGAAGGTACCCGTCAGGCGAGGCAGGAACGCACGGCGCTCGCGGAACGGCTCTATGCCCAAGGCGGCGGCGCGCGTTGATCACCAATGCGCTCGACGCAACAGATTCAGCAGAGTGCAGCGAACGGAACGCGGCGACGGTCGGCGGACTGCGCGCGAAACTGATCATGAACGAGGTGAACGCGAAGCGGTCGAGATGCAGCAACTGTTGCAGGATGGCGTTGGCGTCGGGCGATGCGGAAGCGGCGCGCAACATCCAGATGTCGCTGGCGGATCTGGAAGCGACGTTGCGGCGCGAAGGCTGGGGCATCGACTTGGCGAAGTTCCAGGCGCAACTCGATCAAGATGCCGCGTTGGCGGGACTGAGAAGGCTAGCGATGGCAACGGCGGGAACCGGATCAGGTCAGATCAGTGCCTCAAATTACCAGTGGATGATGCCGCCGCCGGGCGTCACGCCCGTGGTCAACGAAGCGGCGCTGCGGCAGAAGTATCCAGGCTTGTTCCAGGGATCGATCAGCCGGCGCGGGAAGCGCCGCAGCACCTCACGCCGGAACAGGTCGCCAACTACGATGCGTGGCAGACCTATCTCCCGACGCCGAAGGACCAGACAAGCGGCCTGAGCGTGAACCGGCAAGCGTGGCAGCAGATTTCGCAAGGCAATCCGCAGGCACCGATCGTCCAGGCGATGCCTGGAAACCTGCGTACCAGAACGGTGCAGGTCGTGCAGACGCCGGAAGGCTGGCGAGCGCGACCCGCAGACCGGCTACTCAAGCAGCAGCCGTTCTGGAAACGGCACCCGGCGTTGACGGTGGCACTGGGCGCGGCTGGCGTGGCTGGCGGGGCCGTGGCGGCACCGTATGTCGCGAGCGCGCTGGGTAGTGGAGGAAGCGCGGCCAGTGCTGGCGGGGCTGCGTGCGGCTGGCACGGGCGCTGGTGGGACAGGCGCGACGGTGGCTGGCGCGACCACGGCTGGCAAGGCCGCGACCATTCTCGGCACGGCTGGGCCAAATCGGGTCTGCCGCATCCGCCGTCGAGCGCAGGCCGTGCCGCCGGCCGCATGGACGAAGGGGTGATGAACCAGCGGCAGGACACCCTCGCCGAAGCGCGCTATCGCGGATCAGCTCGCCGCAACCCGAGCGCAGAACATCTACAACCAGAACACCGCAAACTACGGGCTGAACAAGGCCGAGACGGATCTGGCGCAACGCAATTACACGCTGGCGGCTCCAGGGAAGCGAGCGTCCAACTCCGTGCGCGGCGACATTCTCTCGAATGCGCGCGATGTCGCGATTTCTGGTCTGCCGGCGGGTGTGAAGGTGCCGACGATCAGCGGCGGGTTGCGCCCGTCGATGTTCTCCGACAACACGCGGCAACTCGGCGGCTTGATGTCCTCGCAGGCGTTGCAGCAGCAACAGGCGGGCGACCACTTCGCGCCGCTGCCGGATATGCCGGCGTGCGTGTCGCCACCATCGGCGCCGGGACTCACGCCGCTGCCACAGTCGGGCGTGCTCGACACGATCCTGAACACGACGGGCGTGGTCGGAGCCGCGGCCTCGCAGTATCCGGACTTTGAACAGCGGTTGGCGCAGTATCGCCGGCGGCCGATTACCACGAATGCGGGCGGCTATGGTGATTGGCAAGATTCCGGAGTCGGCTGATGGCTGAACGGACCGTGCTGTCGCCGGATGAGGAGCAGCGGTTCCGCGCGTGGGTTGCGACGAACCAGATCTTCCGATGTCGATCCATCCCGACAGCCACCACGACTACCGGGGCTACTGGAAGGAGCACGGTGACACAGCCGGTCGCGTTCGGCAACGGATCATTTCACGGACACGTCCAGCAGCATGGGCACCCTCGGCGTTCCTCGGTGGAATCGCAGTATTCAGCCGGGCCGTTCGATGGCGGGCGGTGGCGGGGCCGAGCAGTTCGTGCCGCCTGGGGCAGACCTCATGGTGAATTCGCGCGGGCAGAGCCGTTTGGATCCCACACTCATCCGCGAGGCGATTCTCGCGCGGTTGCGAGGGAAATAAATCATGGGCATGGGCCTCCCCGGGGCGCACACGGGCTCTCGGCGTTGCAGCGGGTGCTGCGGCGGCGGATCGCCGATCAACTCATGCAGCGGCAGCAGGAGTTCCAGAACCAGATCACCATGCGCGGGGCGGATCGCGCCGATGCCCAACTCGCGGAGACGAGTGCGCTGCGGACGCGCGCAGGAAGCCGAGACCGTCGCGTCAGCACGATCTGGCGAATGAAGATCGTCTACAGAGACCGCGCGCATCAACTGGTCACGGAACTGTCACGCGAACCAGACCGATACGACGCCGACCGTCGGGGTGTTGCGACGGGCGGGTCGAGGCTGGATTGGTCAGAAGAGAATGCCCCCGCCGGCTGGCGAAGGTTCGTGATGCCAGGTGCGCAGGAATATCAGCCGGGATCACAGCCGGGGCGGTCTTCACCGGCAACTGCGGGTGGCGACGCGATCAGATTACGGACAACGACCGTGCGCAGCGGAAGTTTGACGCGGATGAACGGTTTCAGCGCTCAACGAGATTGAAGCGCCAAGATGCGCCCGCCCCGGTGATGCGTGTCAATCCTCGGACCGGTAAGGTCGAACAGATTGGCACCGCGCCAAAGGGCTCGCGCACTTCGCGACGGAGCCGCCGCCGAAAGACACGACCAGCACGGACAACAGCCGCATCGATCGCGTCGTTACCGATGCCGCACCGCGCTGGACAAACTGGCGAAGCCGCTGGAGAGAACCAGCAGGCGCGGATGGGACGCCTCGGATCGAGACGCTGGACCAAGGCACGCCGCAAGCGGATGCCCTCGTCGCGCAGCGCCGGAACTGCTGACCGTGATGGCGGGCGGTGCAGGGTCTGGGCTGCGGATGAACGAAGCGGAAATCGCGCGCATCACCGGCGGACGCTCAAGTGGGAATCGCTGCAGGCGAGCGTCAACCAATGGCGGCTCGACCCGAAGAAGCGAACAGCATTACGGATGAACAGCGGGACCAGATTCACCAGTTGGTCGCGGCAGTCGCGTGCCAAGACCCAGCGTGCGTGGAGGCCGTGGAACGGTGCTGGCGACACGCTGGTGAATGCACCGGATGTCGTCACGCATCGGCAGGTTCTTGTCGGACGCGCGGAAAGAAGTTGCAACAGATCAATGAGGGCGACGATGGCAATGTGGCGATGATCGCACCGGATGGACGCGTCCACTCTCGGTGCCCGCTCGACAAGGTCGCTGAACTCGAAAAAGGCCGGCGCGAAGAGACGCTGATGGCGCAAGACCCCTTTGCCGCATTCGTCGCGAAAGACGATCCGTTCGCGGCATATCGCCGTTGACAGGCCGATCGCCGCAGACCATGTCCGTGATGGAGATGGGCCGACAGAGTGCGGCCAGCGGTGCCGGTGCGGAAGACGCACAGCCCAGCGTCTGGTCGCAGTTGCAGGAATCGGCGCGCATTCGGCCGCGTGAGTCGGCGTTGGAAAACGTGGGGCAACTGGTCCCGTATGTCCTACCGGAAACGCCGCGCTCCAGTGGGCGAATTCATCGGTCGATCTGTACAGGCGCTCAAAGCGGCTGGCTCGCGACACGAAGGGCGTGACCGGCGTGGCCTCCGATGCCCGTCAGAGCCATCGGGAAGTTCCACGAGGCGTTGCCATCGGTGCAGTTGCGCGTGCGCGGAGTTGTTCCGTGGCGCGCAGGCGCCACGCAGACCAGTGCCGCCCGCCACGGTCACGCCTGAGCGTGCCTGGATGCGGTGGACCGTGCGCTGCAAGAGGAACGGCTGACCGGCTTTTACCGTCGTGCTGAGACAGCCCGCGCCTGTGACCAGCAGGATTACGCCGTGCTGAAACAGCCGCGCTGGAGCATGGTCCTACCGAGTTCAAGGATCTGCCGCTAGCGCAGCAGATGGAACATCTGCCCGACGGTGGCGTTGGTTCCGATGCGCGAAGCGATACCGATGCCACCGGAACAGACGCCATTCCAACGAATTGCCCCTTGCGCAGCGAATGGAGCATCTGCCACAAGGCGGGACCGCGCCGATGCCATCGCGCGGTCAATACCGCCGCCACGAACAAACGCCGTTCAACGAACCGCTCTACAACAGATGGAGCAGTTGCCGCAGACTGGTCCTGCGATTGAGCAGGCGCGCTCCCTGGTCCACGCCAGCTCGCGGTGTGCCACCGCCGCCACCATATCCCGCCGCCGACCACGATCCCGACGCGGCAGCCCAGTAAACCGCAGGGCACGATGACGGCCGCTGAGCGGGGCACCAGCACAATTGCGCGAGGGCTATTCACCAGAGGTCATCGCTAAGATCGAAGCGCGAATGCAACCGGCAATCTTGCGCTACGACTGGCGCGGTGAACCCGCGCCTGAATCGCCAATGCAGCAACCGCGCGTGGACATCGGGGCGGGGAGAAAGTCGGGCGCGCGGAGGGTCTCTCAAAGGAACAGGTGCGGCAGCAAACGGCACCTATTCTCGGCGAGGAACCAGGCACCGCTCGCCGATTCTGCCAGAGAAGGCGCTGCAACGCATCATCGACACATTGAAGGAACTGCCGAAAGGGCGGACCGGAGCAAAGAGAAGCCCGTGCGGGCGGCGAGCGGGAAAGCGCAATGGCAGATCAGGGAACATCCGGCGCACGCTGGAGCATCTCGGCCTGATCGGCGCCGGGGGCCGTCATCGCCGATCCCGTGCGGAGATGTTGATGCAGCTTCACGGCGGCACCCAGTTCAGCGAGCGGCCATGAGTACGAATGCAATAGCCAGAGGACGAGAGATGGTGGCGCTGGCAAACGCCGCACTGGCTTTCACCCGTCGCGCGGGGCGGGCGTGGTTGACAGGGCGGCATAATCACATGATCAGCGGAACGGCAGAGGCCCGTAAGACATACCGATGGCGATTTGGATAATCGACAACATGACACAGGGGATACCACGGGTGCCGTGGCAGCAGGCGAAAGTGTAAATGATGAGACAGATGAGTGAACCGTTTCTCAATGCGCAGGTGGACGCAAATCACGGCGACGTGCGCTACCCAGCGATGAACGCGACGACCAAAACCTACGATGTCGCGGCACCTACCGCAACGTTGGCGGCGCGATCCGGGTTGAATCCCTGAAGGAGCCAGTCAGTCACGGGACGGCCACGTTCCAGTGGACGAGCGACGCGGCTGGTCAGCGGCAAGATGCTGGCGTGCAGGGCATCCCGTTGACCTCGTTGATCAGTCAACAACTACCAGCTCGTCTGCCGAATCTTGGTCGGTATTTGGCCGTCGAATACAAGCCCTACGTCGGGCCGAATGCGATCACGGTAAATCCTGTTCGGGACGAATGTGGACCGGTCGCTGCCGGGTGACACGATTTGATCGAGGACACGGACCTGCCGCTTGCAGAGGTCGACCACGGTGTATCCGTGCGACTACCTCGCCGGCACCGTGGGCGTGTAAACTCGACGCGCCACCAGAGACGCGCGTGACGTTCTGCGGCGTGAATCTGACGGATGACAATCGGAAGCTCGACGTGATGAGTCCCGATCGGGCGACAACCATCGTGCCGATGGGGACGTGGTTTGCGTGGTCTGGAATCCGACACCGGATCCGATCACGGCTTTGCTGGCGG
>ERZ1370068.9968-contig-8706_pt1 | contig 12825 bp, 13 predicted proteins | sample MGYA00561227_ERZ1370068 | MGnify/ENA primary metagenome ERZ1370068 (study PRJEB38410, sample SAMEA6850437) | metagenome | study: Metagenomic assessment of the ecological functions of the soil: analysis of the soil microbiota associated with the...
TCGACCCGTCCGAGCCCACGGGACTCCTCACCCATCACCTCGATCTCCCGCCGCCGCTTGGGGGTTTCTCGCGGACCTCTTCGCGCACACGCGCCAACACGGAGCAGCGACGTGGAACGATGTCGACGCCGCATTCGGCGGCGTTACCTCCGTCCGATCAGCATGAAGCGAACGTAACGCCGCATCCTGCGCTCGCCGGCGAACAGCACTTCCTGCATCGGCGCCTGGGCGCGGAAGGCAGCGAGATCGGCAACGCAGTTGACGTGCTGATCGCAGGCGAAATAATCGTTGGACTGCAGGACCAACCGCTGCCCGGCCGGGACACGCTCGTACCAGCGGCCGAATTCGGCGAGATGCTCGCAACTCGTGTTGATCAGCAGGTCCGCCTTCCCGCTGGCGGCCGCGCTCGCCGCGACCGCCTCGTAGTCGATCTCGAGCATATCGGCGGTACGCGCGGCGAAGCGGCCGGTGCGCACATGCGTCGCATTCACGGACTCGGCAATCGCGGCGCAGCGCGGGTCGATGTCGATGCTCACGACCCTGCCGATGGCGAAGCGCGGGTCATGCAGCAAAACCGCTGCCAGGACGCCAAACCAGCCCCCGAGAATCGTGACCTCGCCAAGCTCCGGACCGACCGCGCCGAGCAGCGCGTCGGCCAGCCACATCTTGCTCGCGATCTGATTCTTGTTGAAGGCGCCCCCAGGTCCGGCGCCGGATGCCGGGTGATGGTCGCGAGCACGTCCTGCTGCAATGCGCTGCGGGTATAGATCGCCAGCCCTTCGATGATGTCGCGGTAGTATTCGTCGGCTGCCGTGGTCACTCGATCCTCCTTCGGCGATCGACACAGCATAGCAGCCGCCCGCGCCCGTTCGTTAGCCACCTTTCCTCCCGTCGGGCGATGCCGTATTCTGTTGCGGAAGTGTCGTCCGGCCCCGGCCGTGGAGGCTTCGAGTGGATGTCTTTCAGGAAGCGGAAATGCTGCGGAAGGTTCCCTTCTTCGGGGGCTCGATCCGGCCAAGCTCAAGCTGCTGGCGTTCACCAGCCGTGCGGTGCGGTTCGGTCCCGGCGAAGCCCTGATGACCCGCGGCGAGGCCTCGGACAGTGCGTATGTCATCATCGAAGGCGAAGTTGAAATCGTGGGCGAAACACCGGCCGGCGAATTCATCGTCGCAGTCGTGGGCAAGAACGCGCTGATCGGCGAGATGGGTGTGATAACCAATGCGCCAAGAGGAACCACGGTTCGCGCGAAAGTGCCGGTGCGTGCCCTGCGCATCGCCGGCGACGTGTTCCTGCGCCTGCTGACCGACAACCCGGATTGTGCGCTGCACGTGATGCGGGACTTGAGCGGGCGCGTGAACACGGGCAATGCCCGCCTCGCCGAGGCGCTGCGCGACGTCGAGGCGCTGCAGGCCCGGTTGCGGACCGCGGAGCAGGGCAACGCGCAGCGGCGCGCCATCATGATGCCTGTTTCGCCGGCAGGAGCGTCGCGCGTCCCCGTACCGGAGGAGGCGCGCGCCGCGACCGACGCGGGCCCGAAACGATTCACGGAGCTGTGGGAGCGCTGTGTCACTTCGCCGCCGTCGCCCGATGGCGCCGCGGTTTACGAAGACTTGCGCAGCCGCTACGAGGCGCCGTTCCGGCGGTTTCACAATCTGGGCCATATCCGGGATTGCCTTCGCCTTTGCGATGAAGTCGCTTCGCTGCTCGACGATCGCGATGCCGTCGAGTTCGCGTTGTGGTTTCACGACGCCGTCTACGACATCGGGGCCGCGACCAATGAATTGCGCAGCGCCGAATTGTTCCTGACGGTCTCCGCGGGAGCGCCCTTCATGTTCCGGCATCGCGTCTGCGATCACATCCTCGCGACGCGGCACGTGAATACGGTGGAGGAGAGCGATCGGCGCTTCATCGTCGACATCGACCTGTCGGGCTTTGGCGCGCCATGGGAAGAGTTCATGCGCAACGGCGCGTTGCTGCGCGACGAATCGTCCGATGTGCCCGATGCCAAGTACCATTGCGGGCAGGTCGCTTTCCTGAGCCGCTTGCAGAAGCGGCGCTATTTCTTCGCGACGGAATATTTCCGCGCACGGTTCGAGACAAACGCGCGGGAGAATCTGCGTCGCGTGCTCGCGGACCTGCGGGCGAAGGGCTACGGCACCACGGCGCCGCCGGTCATGTAGATCGGCTGCGACCCGCCCGCCGTCGCTCCTCGATGGGCGTCGCGACGAGCGGAACATTGCATTCCTGCACCGTGACCCGCCCGCCGGGTCCGACCGCAAAGCGATGCAGTGCGCCGTGTTGGAGGCGCAACGGGGGCTTGCCGATCATGTCCCAGCCGGTGGCCGCGGCGAGCACCGCGCGCAATACGCCCTTGTGCGTGACGACCACCATGGCCATCGCGGTGCGTCGCGTTGGCTGCAAGCCAGCTCATGACGCGATCGCGAACTTCGCGTGGACTCTCGCCTCCCGGCGGTCGGAAGTCCAACCCCGCGGCTTCGTTCCGCGCAAACGCCTCGCCATGACGTCGTCGCAATTCGTCGAGGTCGAAGCCTTCCCATTCGCCCCAATCCATCTCGATCAGCGCCGACTCGCACTGCGGCGTGGCGCCAGAGAGAATTTCCGCCGTCTCGACCGCGCGTCGCAATGGGCTCGACACCCATGTCGGTTCCACCGGCGGAACGGCGGTCGACGCGGACGGGAGCCGCCACGCGCGAACCTCGTCGCGGCCGCGCTCGCTCAAGGGAACGTCGCGGCGGCCCTGCATGCGGCCTTGCTCATTCCAGGCCGTCGAACCGTGGCGCAGAAACGCGACGATCATCGTGCAGCCGTTGGCGCCGGCTCGATCGGGGCGCGTTGCCGATATTCCGTAGTGACCCGACGCAACACGGCATCGAGGCGCGACGCGGCAGCCGGAAGGTCGTGCTCGGACTTCGCGTAAGCCGCCGCTTCGCTCGCCATCCGCCGCCGCAATTGCGTTTCGGTGAGGAGACGAAGGATCGCGGCGGCAAAGGCACCGGCGTCACCCACGGGGACCAACAGGCCCGTGCGACCCGACGCCACCACTCCCGCGACGCCGCCGCCGTTCCCGGCGACGACCGGCAAACCGCACGCCTGCGCTTCGATCAACGCCATGCCGAAGGCCTCGTCGACGGCCGGCCAGACGAAGATATCGCTCGCGCGGAGCCATGCGGCCACTGTCGGCGCGTCCTGGAAACCGACCATTCGAATCCGGTCGGGATCGAAACACGCAAAGGCCGCCTCGACGTCCCCACGCGCCTTGCCGTCGCCCACGATAACCAGCTCCCAGGCGGGAGACGTAATCTGCGCCAGCGCGCCGGCGAGCAGGCGGTAGGACGCGAGCTTGGCCCCCGGCCGCATCATGGCGACGGTGATCAAGCGCGCCCGCCCACTGCGAACCGGCACATCCGCAGCAGACGCGGAAGCAGCGACGGCAAACGCCGCCAGATCGAGGAAAGGCGGCACGCACTCATCCGCGCGCGCAGGGCCGCGAACCGCACGCACACCCGCGAGATCGACCGGGTTGAGAAAGATCGTCGCCGCGGCTGCCTCGATCGCCGCCACCGACCCGGCGTATCCCAGCGCCCACGCACCGTGGCTTTGTTTCGTGGCGACTGACGCTTCGGCGACGACATAGGGAATGTCGAGCGCATGGCTCACCGCGGGCCCGAGCCAGTCGGGCGCCTTGTGATGCAGGTGGTAGGTGAACCAGAGGTCGGGCCGCGTCGCCGGATGCCGAAGGCGCCGGACGAGTCGCGCCGCCAATCGGTGGCCCAGCACCTGCAGTCGCTGCTGCCGCGTTGCATCGCCGCGACCGTCGAAACTCCGGAAGCGCGACGCGACGAAGGTTTCGTGGCCCGCGGTGCGCAGTGCGCGCAGCAGCGACCGGCCCAGCGCCCGGTCGCCGGAGGGCACCGGATGGTCCGTCGGCTTCATCGGTGCGTAGAACGCGACTTTCATGACGTCCCGAGGCGGGCCGCGAAGCGGGCCGCGAGGCGATCGGCTCCGGCGTCCAGCGAGAAGGCGCCGACAGTACGCGCGAAGCCAGCTTCGCCCAAGCGGCGCCGGAGCGCGGGATCGCAGATCAAGGTCGCCAACGCTTCCGCGAGGGCGTCGATCGCACGCGGCTCGACGAGGAGTCCGGTGACGTCATCCACTATCAATTCGGGAATCCCCGAGATGCGCGTCGACACGCACGCCAGTTTCTGGCTCTGGGCTTCGAGCAGGACATTGGGCAGGCCGTCGCGGTCGCCGTCCGCACCCAGCCGGCATGGCAGCGCGAATATGTCCCCGGCGCGATAGGCGTCGAGTACGGCGGCATGCGCCTGCGGACCTTGCCACTCGACGCGTCCGGCAATGCCGAGACGGCGTGCCGTGTCCTCGAGCTCCCGCAGCATCGGCCCGCCGCCTATGTGCGTGAGCCGCCAATGCCGATCGGGCGCCGAGTCGCGCCAGCGCCGCCAGCAGATCGTCGAACCCTTTCTTGTCGACGGCGCGGCCAACGGCGAGGATCCTGACGGGACACTGCGGGTCGGACCCGTCGTTGCCGCCATGCGCTTCGCCAGGCGGTGGAAACCGCCGCGTATCGACCCCGTGGTAATTGAGGTCCACGGTTCGGCCCGGGCGCGCGAGCTCGCGCAGATGCCGCGCATTGACCTCGGTGCAGGTCGTGATCCACGTGCAGGAATCGAGCTTCTCGCGTTTCTCCCACTCGGGTGTCGTCCAGATGTCCTTGGCATGCGCCGAGCAGCTCCAGGAAGGCCGCGCAAGAGGGCGGCGTACCGGGTCACCGAGGCTGGCGTGTGCAGGAAATGCGCGTGCAGCTGGACGACAGTGGACGGCAACTCCGCCGCCAGCACGAAAGCCTGTCCCAGGCGGCGAATCCGGCTTCGCGTCGGATCGCGCCGGAAATCGCGCCACCATGCCGCGACCGCGGTGCTGTATCCGGGAAGTCGGCGCGCGTGGCGCCAGCGGCGCAGGACGCGGGCCGGTTCGTGGTGCAGATATTCGGGGAGGTAAGCGACCGGCGCGCGGATCTCGGCGTGAATCGGATGGGTTTCGCGGTCGGTCGGATGCCGAAGCGAAAATAACGCGAGATCGATGCCGCGCTCTTCGAGGGCGCGGAGCTCCTGCGCGATGAAGGTCTCCGACAGGCGCGGATACCCCTTGAGGATCACTGCGATGACGCCGGCCGCGCGCGCACCATCCATCCGGTTTCCGTGTCGCCTGTTTCGCTGCCGGCGCGCGCCCGTCGCACCCGGCGCACGCGCCGCCAGGAGAATCACGCCGGGAGCGTCGGATGTTAACATCGCCCGGCCCTCGCGTCCCCGATTCCTGGCTGGCAGCTGCTCACCCGGCACCGTCGAGGCGCTGCGACGCATGGAACGCTCCCTCTTTCGCTACATTTTCCAGCACACCTGGCGCAGTCAGGTGTTGCTGCTGATCGTCACGGCGCTCAGCTTTCCGCTGATCTACGTCAACCTCGCGATTCCGAAGGAGATCGTCAACAACGCCATCGGCGGCAAGCACATCCCCAAGACGCTGCTGGGCTTCGACGTCACGCAGATCTCCTACCTGATGGCGCTGTCGTTCCTGCTGCTCGCCCTCATCACGCTGAACGGCGTCATCAAGTACTGGCTCAATGTCTACAGCGGCGTCATCGGCGAGCGCGCGCTGCGCCGCCTGCGGCACGACCTCTACCAGCAGGTGCTGCGCTTTCCGCTGCCGCAGTTCAAGACGATGTCCTCCGGCGAGATCATTCCGATGATCGTCGCCGAGACCGACCCGATCGGCGGCTTCATCGGCGAGTCGATCAGCCTCCCGCGTTCCAGGGTGGCCTGCTTGTCACTTACATGGTCTTCATTTTCATGCAGGACTTCTGGCTGGGTCTCGCCGCGGTCGCGCTCTATCCGCCGCAGGTATGGCTGATCCCGCGCCTGCAGAAGAAGATCAACCAGCTGTCGAAGGAGCGGGTGCAGCAGGCGCGCGCGCTGTCGGACCGCATCGGCGAAACGGTCGCGGGCGCCGCCGAGATCCGCGGCAACGACACGTTCCATCGCGAGCGGGCGGACATCAGCGATCGCCTGGGCAAGATCTACGCGATCCGCTTCGACGTCTTCAAGCGCAAGTTCTTCGTCAAGTTCCTGAACAACTTCCTCGGGCAAATCACGCCGTTCTTCTTCTACTCGGTCGGCGGGTATCTGGTGATCCAGGGCCAGGGCGACCCGACAAAGCCTTACGCTCGGCGCGCTCGTCGCCGTGCTCGCCGCCTACAAGGACATCCTGGCGCCTTGGAAGGAGCTCCTCACCTGGTATTCGACCAAGGAGGACGTGCGCATCAAGTACGAGCAGATCGTGTCGCAGTTCGAGCCGCCGGGCCTCGTCGAGAGCAGCTTGATGGAAAAGCCTCCGGAGCGCGTCGTCCCTCTCGCGGGGGAGATTGCGGCCAGCGCGCTCACGTACGCCGAAGAAGACGGCGCGAACCGCGTCGAGCGGGTGTCCTTCGCGATTCCCGCCGGCCAGCATGCGGCCCTCGTGGGAAGAGGGCACAGCGGCAAGGACGACCTCACGCACCTCCTTGCGCGCCTTGTCTTCCCCAGCGGCGGCCGCATCGCGGTCGCGGGGAACAATTTCGCCGAGGTGCACCAGGCGGTGCCGGGACGACGCATTGCCTACGCGACCCAGAACGCCTACATCTTTTCGGGACCGCTGTCGTACAACCTCTACTACGGCCTCATGCACCAGCCGCTGCGGCCGGCGACCTACGACGAGGCGGGCGCGAAACGCGAGCAGACCCGCGTGCGCGACGCCCTCATCGCCGGCAACAGCCCCGACGATGTTCGTGCCGACTGGATCGACTACGAAGCCGCCGGCGTGGCCGACGCCGCGGAACTGACCGAAGTCGCGCTCACGGTGCTGCGACGCGTGGAGATGGAGCAGGAAGTCATCGGTTTCGGACTTGCGAGCGCCGCCGATCCGCAAGCCCAGCCGTCGCTCGCGGCCATGGGACTGGAGGCGCGCGCGCGCATCCGTGCCCGCGTGCAAGGCGAGGATCTCACTGCGTTCGTCGAGCTGTTCGATCCGTCGCGATACCACTCGAACATCAGCGTCGCGGAAAACCTGCTGTTCGGCACGCCCCGCAGCCCCGCGTTCCAGCCGGCCAACCTGCCCGGCAATCCGGAATTCGTCGCGCTGCTGCGCGAGGTCGGCCTCCTCGACGACCTCTACGCCGCCGGCGTGAAGGTGGCGGGCCTCATGGTCGAGCTGTTCGCCGATGTCGCACCCGACAGCGACCTTTTCAGCCAGTACAGCTTCATCAGCGCGGACGACCTGCCCGAGTTCCGGGTGCTGCTGACGAAGATCGCGGATGGCACGCTGGCGGCCACGACGGACGAAGAAAGGGCGAGCCTGCTGGCGCTGACATTCCGCCTCGTCGCGGCGCAGCACCGCGTGGGCGTGATCGACGACGAAATGCAACGCAAGGTCGTCGAGGCGCGCGCCGAATTTCGCCGCCGTTATGCCGGTCGCGAGGACGTCGTCGAATTCTTCGAGGCCGACCGTTTCAGCTCGACGCTGTCGATCCAGGACAACATCCTTTTCGGCCGCGTCGCGCTCGAGCACGCGAACGCGCAGGGGCGAGGTGAACGCCCTCGTGCGCGAAGTCGCGGCCGAGGTCGGGATGAACGCCGAGCTCGTGCGGCTCGGCCTCGAATACGAGGTCGGCAACGGCGGATCGCGGCTCTCCTATTCGCAGCGGCAGCGCCTCGCCATCGCGCGAGGCATCATGAAGAATCCGGACATCCTCGTGTTCAACGAGCCGACCTCCGGCCTCGATCCCGCGACCGAGATGCGCGTGCTGAATGCCGTGCTGGAGTGGGCCAAAGGGCGCACGGTGATCTGGGCTCTCGGGCGCGCCGATCTCGCGCGGGCGTTCGACCGCGTGCTGGTTCTCGACGACGGCCGGCTGGTCGAGCAGGGATCCTTCGCGGAACTCGAGCGTCCGGATACGCACCTGTCGCGGCTTCTCGCCTGACGCCGCCCATGTCGCGCCTTGGCTGCTCCCGCTCATGTGTGACGAGCCGGCTGATCGCGATCGTCTGCCTCGCGCTCGCCAATGTCGGCCTCGCGACCGTGTACGAGGCGTCCCCGAACGACTATCGGCAGTCGATCAAGCGGCTCCGCGCGGGCGATACGCTGCTGCTCGCGGCGGGCGAATATCAGGAAGGCCTGCAGGTGCACGGGTTGTCTGGCGCCGCCGACCGTCCTATCGTCATTTCGGGCCCCGCGCAAGAGCGCCCCGCGACGTTCGTCGCGCAAGCCGGACGAAATACAGTCAGCATCGTCGATTCCAGCTTTGTGCTGATTCGCAATCTGGTGCTCGAGGGAACAACGTTCCCGTCGATGGCGTGAAAGCCGAAGGACATGCCCGCTGGGCGCACCACGTCACGCTCGAAAACCTCGTCATCCGGGGTCACGGCAACAACCAGCAGATCGTCGGCATCTCGACCAAGTGCCCGGCCTGGAACTGGGTGATCCGGGGCGTCACGATCGTCGGGGCCGGCACGGGGATATACCTCGGCAATTCCGACGGCAGCGCGCCGTTCGTCGCCGGGCTGATCGAGCGGAGCCTCATCGTCGACTCGATCGGGTACAACCTGCAGATCAAGCACCAGCTCGCGCGGCCCGACCTTCCGGGCATGCCAGGTGCGCAGAGCATCACGATCATCCGCCACAACGTCTTCGCCAAGCCCCGATGCGGGCTCGGCCGAAGCGGCGCGTCCCAATGTGCTCGTCGGCCATTTTCCGCGCGAGGGTCGAGGGGCCGAGGACAACTATGCGGTCTACGGCAATTTCTTTTACCAGAATCGGCACGAGGCGCTGTTCCAGGGCGAGGGCAACGTCGCCCTCTACGCCAACGTCTTCGTGAACGAACACGGCGACGGCGTGCGGATTCAGCCGCACAACGACGTCCCGCGCCGCATCGTGATCGCTTTCAATACCGTGCTGGCCTGAGACGCCGGCATTGTCGTGACGCCGAAGGAAGGCGTGCCCTTGTTGCAGCAGGAGGTGATTTGCCAACGCGGTCTTTGCGGGAATGCCCTTTGCCACCGTCCAGGGTAGTCGCAATGTCCAGGCGCCTCTCGAGGCGCGCCTTCGTACCTCAAGCGACCGCTTTCGCCTCTCGGCGAGCTCGACCTCCATCCGAGCGGGAATTGGGCGGCAGCGGTTTCCGGAGACACGACCGGAGGCAAGTCGTTGCCCGATTGGGGGCTGGATTTCGACGGGGTGAAGCGCGCTCCGCGCGGCATCGGCGCCTACGCTGGAAATGCGGCCGGTCGAGGTCTGGAGCCTGCAGCTCGAGGCGCAAGCCTGGCGGCGGATCGGCGAAGGGTGGCTCCTGACGCGGCCCGGACGATGACCGGGTCGTGCATAATGACCGCTGGTTCAGCACGCGCGAACGTTTGCGCCATCGATCATGACACCGAAGATTGCGGTCCTGCTCGTTGCCGTGGCGCTCACGGCATGCTCGAAATCGCCCGACCCGTCGACGACGGTCCATTCGGGCGTTCCCCTCCCGCGGCGCCGCCAGTCGCCGCCCCGCCGACCCCGGCGCACGAGGACGCCGGCATCGCGTGGCGCAAAGGCGATGTCGACGCGGCCTTCGTCGCGGCGAAGGCGGAGGGCAAGCCGGTGTTCCTGTACTGGGGCGCGACCTGGTGCCCGCCCTGCAACCAGGTCAAGGCGACGATCTTCAACCGCCAGGATTTCATCGAGCGATCGCGCCATTTCATCCCGGTCTACATCGACGGCGACGCGCCGAACGCGCAGAAGGAAGGCGTCGCGGTTCAAGGTCAGCGGCTATCCGACGATGGTCCTGTTCACGCCCGACGGTGCCGAGATCACGCGCCTGCCCGGAGAGGTCGACGCCGAGCAATACATGCGTGTTCTCGCGATGGGCATGAACAACGCGCGGCCGGTGAAGGCCACGCTCGCCGCGGCGCTTGCCGCCGATTCCGGCGCCAGGCTGACGCGCCGAAGACTGGCGCATGCTCGCTTACTATTCCTGGGTGACGGACGAGCAGCAGTTGACGCCGCGGAAGGAGCTCGCGGCCACCCTGGCGCGGCTCGCCAAGGCGTGCCCTTCCGATCAGACGGAGACCGCCACCCGGCTCGAGCTGCAGGCGCTGGCCGCGGCCGCGGAGGACAAGGCCGCACGTCGGCGCCCGGATGCGGCGGCGACCGATCGCCTGATCGCGCGTGCTGAGCGACGCGAAACGGGCCCGCGAGAACTTCGATCTCCTTGCCTACTATGCGGGGAACATCGCGGCTCTGGTCGCACCTGCAGCCGTCGGCGGCGCGCTCGCGCCTCGTCACCACGCATGGAATGCCGCGCTCGACCGATTCATCGCCGATCCGGCCATCGCGATCGACGACCGGCTCGTCGGCGGTCAACGCGAAGGTCGAGCTCGCGAAGCTGGAGACGCCGAAGGGACCGCTGCCCGAGACGCTCCTCGCGACCGTGCGTGCGCGAAGCGGGAAGGGCGGACCGGGAAACGACCGACGTCTATGCGCGGCAATCGGCGATCAGCGGCGCGGCGGAGGTCCTGGCCGAGGCGGGCCTCCTCGACGAATCGGACGCGCTTCTCACGCGCGAGCTCGCGCGCTCCCATTCGCCTTACTACTTCATGGCTGGGCCTCGCGGCCAATGCCAAGAAGCGCGGCGACAAGGCGGGCGCGCTCGACTGGGCGGAAAAGGCCTACGACGCCGCCAAAGGTCCCGCGACGCGCCTGCAGTGGGGTGTGAGTTACGTGCGCACGCTGATCGCATCGGCGCCGGAGGATGCCGCGCGCATCGAGCGCGTGGCGGGACAGATCATCGGCGAGCTCGAGCCCGTGCCCGGAGACGTTCTACGAGCGCAATCGCCGGGCGCTGGAGCGCATGGGCAAGGAACTGACCGCCTGGAACAAGGACAAGCGGCACGAGGCTTCGGTGCAGCGCATCCGCCGGAAATGACCGCCGTGTGCGAGAAGCTGCCGGCGGCCGATCCGGCGCGCGCCACCTGTGACGGTGCGCTGCGTCCCGCCAAGGCCTGAAACGTTCTAGCGGTACGGGTCGGCGGCGTCGCGCAGGCCGTCGCCGAAGAAATTGAACGCCAGGATCACGACGATCACCGGCAGCACCGGCAGCATCAGCCACGGGTAGAGCGCGACGACGTTGATGTTCTGCGCCTCGTTCAGCAGCACGCCCCAGCTCGTGATCGGGGGCCGGAGCCCGATGCCGAGGAACGACAGCGCCGTCTCGCCGAGGATCATGCTCGGGATCGACAGCGACGCCGCGGCGATCAGGTGGCTCATGAAGCCCGGCAGCAGGTGGCGCCCGATGATCCGCTTCGGGCTCGCCCCCATCAGCCGCGCGGCCGTGCAGTAGTCCTCCTCGCGCAGCGCGAGCAGCTTCGAGCGCACGGCGCGGGCGAGGCCCGTCCAGTCGAGCAACGCCAGAATGCCGGTGATGCCGAAATAGATGAGGATCGGGCTCCACGTCACGGGCAGCACCGCGGAGAGCGCCATCCACAGCGGCAGCTCGGGAAACGAGCGGATGATTTCGATCACGCGCTGGATGACCATGTCCGGCCAGCCGCCGAAATAGCCGGCGATGCCGCCGAAGACCAGACCGAGCGCGAAGCTGATGGCGATGCCCGAGCAGGCCGATGGTGAGCGAGATCCGCGCGCCGTAGAAAATGCGCGACAGCACGTCGCGGCCCAGCCGGTCCGGTGCCGAGAATGAACAACGACGCGCCTTCGGGCGGGCAGACGAGATGGAACGACGCCTCGAAGAGACCCCAGAATTCGTAGGTGTCGCCCGAGCAGAAGAAGCGCAGCGGAAAAGGTCGCGTCGTGTCTTCCGGAATAGTCGCCGGCGCAGGGTCTCCATGTTGAGCGTCTTGACGAGCGGGTAGACGAACGGCCCGACGAAGTGCCCGTCGTGCACCCAGTGCACGCTCTGCGGCGACGCATAGATGAAATCGGTATGCCGCGTGTGCAGGTTGTACGGCACGAGCACCTCGGTCACGAGCGTCGACCCGTACATCAGCAGGAGGACGATCCCGGAAACGACGGCCACGCGGTGGCGCTTGAACTTCCACCACATGAGCATCCATTGGGACGCGAGATAGAAGTGCTCCTGCTCCGGCGTGAGACGGGCCGCCGACGTCGGATCGAACGGCGCGGTCGAGACGAGGTGCCCCGGCTCGCTCGGGACCTCCGCGAGAGCGGTGGAGGCTCATTGGTCCTCGTCGAAGCGGCGCTCCGCGCCGCCTCCCCGAGGGGCGAGCGCGCCTGGGGCGGCCCGGCGGCGCTCATGCGCGCCCTCATCGGGCGACCCCACCCGAAAGGCGGATGCGCGGGTCGAGCGCCACGAGCGCGAGATCCGAAATGAGCACGCCGACGACGATCAGTGAACGCGAGGAACATCAGGAACGATCCGGCGAGGTACATGTCCTGGCTCTTGAGCGCGGCGAGCAGCATCGGCCCGGTCGTGGCAGCGAGAGCACGACCGCGGTGATCTCGGCGCCGGAAATGATGTGCGGCAACAGGCTGCCGATGTCCGAGATGAAGAAGTTGAGCGCCATCCGCAGCGGATACTTGCGCAGCACCTTGCCCGGCGGCAGGCCCTTGGCGCGCGCGGTCACGACGTATTGCTTCTGCAGCTCGTCGAGGAGATTCGCGCGCATCTTGCGGATCATTCCGGCCGTGCCGCCGGCGCCGATGATGAACACGGGAATCCAGCTGTGCTCGAGGATCGAGACG
>ERZ1370068.9427-contig-8207_pt1 | contig 12809 bp, 18 predicted proteins | sample MGYA00561227_ERZ1370068 | MGnify/ENA primary metagenome ERZ1370068 (study PRJEB38410, sample SAMEA6850437) | metagenome | study: Metagenomic assessment of the ecological functions of the soil: analysis of the soil microbiota associated with the...
GCGCGAGGGCATCTCCGGCATCGACGAAAAGGCGGCCAGGAAGAAAAAGATGAGCGACTCGAATTGCATTTTCTGCAAGATCGTCCGCGGCGAGATTCCGTCGAAGAAGCATCTACGAGGACGACGAGGTGATCGCCTTCCACGACATCCGCCCGCAGGCGCCGGTGCATATCCTGCTGGTGCCGAAGGCGCACGTCGCGACGCTCTATGACGCCGACATGCCGCCCACCAGTCGGCGCTCGGCAAGATGCTCGCCGCTCGCCGGGCGGCTCGCCCGCGAAGCCGGGGCGGCCGATGGCTTCCGCACCATCATCAACAACGGCCGGGTCGGGCATCAGGAGGTGTATCATGTCCATATGCACGTCCTCGGGGGGCCGGAGCCGCTAGGCCCGATGCTCTCAGAGGCGAAAGTAGGAGGAAGCTATGGGCACGTGGGGCATCTGGACACTGGGTGATCGTGCTGGTCATCGTGCTGGTGATTTTCGGCACGAAGAAGCTGCGCAACATCGGCGCGGATCTCGGCGGCGCGGTGCGCGGCTTCAAGGACGGCATGCGCGACTCGAGCGCGGCAGAAGACCGCGGAGCGCGGGCACGCCGCGCCGCAGGTGACCGGCAAGACCGTCGAGGGCGAAGTCAAGAGCAAGACCGAAACGAAGGCCTGACGCGGCACTGGCCGGCCTTCCAGTAGCAATTGCGAGGCGCCCCTGCGGCGCCTTGTTTGTTCTCTGGAGCGCCAATGTTCGACATCGGCTTTTCCGAACTGATGGTGATCGCGGTGGTGGCGCTGATCGTGATCGGCCCGGAGCGGCTGCCGCGCGTCGCGCGCACCCTCGGCCATCTCGCCGGCCGGCTGCAGCGCTACGTCGCCGACGTGAAGGCCGACATCAACCGCGAGGTCGAGCTCGACGAGCTGCGCAAGATGCGCGACTCGATGCAGCAGGCGGCGTCGAGCTTCGCAGAGCACGGTGCAACGAGCGAGCTCTGCAAGGCGAGCAGCGAAGTCGCAAGCGTCGAGGGCGAGTTGAACGCGGCCGCGGCGGAGCCTCGACGCAGCCGCAGGGAGCAGCCAAGATCGAACCGGGCAAAACCGGTACTGCGTGAGCGGGCAGGAAAGCTTCATCTCCCACCTGGTCGAGCTGCGCACGCGGCTGCTGCGCGCGCTGGGCGCGATCGCGCGTGGTCTTCGTCGCGCTGCTGTTTCTGGCCGGGCGCCGGGCCATATCTACGACTTCCTCGCCGCGCCGCTGATGGCAGCGCGCTGCCGCAGGGCTCGAAGATGATCGCCACCGGCGTGATCACGCCGTTCATGGTGCCGATGAAGGTCACGGCGCTCGCGGCGCTCATGGTCGCGCTGCCCTACGTGCTCTACCAGGCCGTGGGCGTTCGTCGCGCCCGGGCTTTACGAGCACGAGAAGAAGCTCGCAGCTGCCGCTCGATCGTCGCGAGCACGCTGCTGTTCTTCTGCGGCGTCGCGTTCTGCTACTACTTCGTCTTCGGCCAGGTGTTCGCCTTCATCGCCGATTTCGCGCCGAAGTCGATTACGCCGGCGCCGGACATCGAGGCCTACTTCACCTTCGTGCATGACCATGTTCCTCGCCTTCGGCGTCACGTTCGAGATCCCGATCGTGGTGATCCTGCTGGTGCGCTTCGGCCTGGTGACGGTCGAGCAGCTGGTCGAGGCGCGCTCCTACGTGATCCTCGGCAGCGCTCGTGGTCGCCGCGGTGATCACGCCGCCCGACGTGCTGTCGCAGTTCGATGCTGGCGCTGCTGATTCCGATGTGCCTGCTCTACGAGGTTGGGCTATTCGTCGCGCGCTACATCGACGCCCGCGCCGAGAAGGGCGCAGCGGCGACTCCACCGAGCGAGCCGCGCCTAGCGCTCGCAGCTTGCCGACGATCCCGCTCGGGAACCAGTAGACGCAGACTACGAACAGCACGCCCAGCCACAGCAGCCAGCGGTCGGGATGGAACAGGTTCGGCAGCAGCGGCATGCCCTGCAGTCGCGTCGCTGGCGACGCTTCATCAGGTCCTGCAGGTAGTTCTGCGCGACGACGAACAGCGTCGCGCCGATCACCGCGCCGTACATCGTGCCCATGCCGCCGATCACCACCATCAGCAGGATGTCGATCATGATGTCGAAGATCGAGCGTGGTGTCGGGCCCGGTGTAGCGCAGCCAGAGCGCGTAGCAGCGCGCCGGCGAGCGTCGCGACCAGCGCGCCGAGGCAGTTGGCGATGGTGCGGTAGATGACGGTGCGGTAGCCGAGCGCCTCGGCGCGGAACTCGTTCTCGCGGATCGCCAGCAGCACGCGGCCGAACGGCGAATTGACGATGCGCAGCAGCGCCAGCACAGAGCGAGCGACGACGAAGACCAGGTAGTAGTGAGCAGCGGCCGTCGACGCGACGCCGAACAGGTGCCGTCGAGCAGCGCGAGCCGGCGCGCAGCATCTCCGGCAGCTTGAAGGTGATGCCGTCCTCGCCGCCGGTGAAGTCCGGAGAGCTGCGAGGCCAGGATCGCGAAGAACGACGCCACCGCGAGCGTGATCATGGCGAAGAAGATCGCGCTGCACGCGCAGCGCAGAACAGGCCGATCACGAGCGACAGCACGAGGCGACAGCGCGAGCGCGGCGACGACGCCGAGCGCGATCGCGTCCCAGTCCGGCTCCAGCCGCGTCAGCGCGATGCGCGACGCCGTAGCCGCCGATGCCGAAGAACATGGTGTGGGCGAAGGAGACGATGCCGGTGTAGCCGAGCAGCAGGTCGTAGCTCGCCACCAGCACGATGAACACGCAGACCTTGGCGGCGACGTTCAGCGACTGCGCGCCCGGGAAGAGGAACGGCGCGCAGCGCCAGCGCCGACGAAGATCAGCAGCAGCACGCCGCGAGCACGCGGCTGCGCGGCAGGTCGCCGGAGAGGAGCGTGCGCAGCATCGCATCTGCTTGCTCACCGGGATAGAGGCCCTGCGGCCGCCACAGCAGGATCAGCACCATCAGCAGGATGTTCGAGCCGAGCGCGAGCTTGGGCGCGAGGAAGCCGATGTAGTTGGCCATCAGCCCGACCAGCAGCGCGCCGACGAAGCAGCCGCCGACCGAGCCCAGCCCGCCGATGATGATGACGATGAAGATCAGCACCATCATCTGCGCGCCGATCGCGGCCGTCACCGTCTCCTGGTACATGCCCCACATCGCGCCGCCCAGCCCGGCGAGCGCCGAGCCGGCGACGAACACGCCGACGAACAGGCGCCGGATGCGGTAGCCCAGCGCCTCGACCATCTCGCGTGTTCTCGACGCCGGCGCGGATCAGCAGGCCGATCTTGCGTGCGGTTGAGCGATCAGCAGCATCGCGGCGAACACCGCGAGGCCGACCACGCACCGCGAGCAGGCGGTACTTCTCGATCGCCACGTCGCCGATCAGGAACGAGCCGCGCAGCGTCGCCGGGCCGCGGCAGCGGGATCTGGTCCGGGCCCCAGACGACGTGGATCAGCTGCTCGGCGACGATCAGGCCGCCGGTCGTCATCAGGATCTGCTTCAGGTGCTGGCCGTAGACCGGCCGGATGATCACGCGCTCGAAGACCAGGCCGAGCAGCGCCGGCGACCGCGATCGCCGCGCAGCACCGCCGGCACGATCGCCGCGAGGTTGAGCCAGCAGCGACTCGGCCGCCATCCAGCCGCGCTCAGCGCCAGCATGCACGCGCGGCGCGACGTAGGCGCCGACGGCGATGAAGGCGCCGTGGCGCGAAGTTCAGCACGTCCATCAGGCCGAAGACCAGCGTCAGGCCCGAGGCCATGATGAAGATCATCATGCCCATCGCGAGGCCGGCGACGGTGAGCGTCACCCAGGTCGACGGGCTGAGCCGATCAGCGGCAGCGCGCCAGCGCGATGCGCCGGCAGCAGCGCGCAGCGGGATCGCAGTCGAGCGGCTGCTCAGTGCGCGTCGCTTCACTGGTGCGCCTCCAGCGACAGGCCGAGCAGGCGCTGCTGCAGCGCCTCGTCGGCGGCGAGCTCCGCCATGCGCGCCGCGTGTGCACGATGCGGCCCGTCGTCCATCACCGCGACCGCGTCGCCGAGCTGCGCGCGCGAAGTGGAAGTTCTGCTCGACCACCAGCATGCGTGGTCGTCGCGTCGCTTCAGCTCGGCGAAGCGCCTCGATCATGTTGCTGATGATCGCCGGCGCGAGGCCCTTGGTCGGCTCGTCGATCAGCAGCAGCTTGCGCGGCTCGACGATGGCGCGCGAGATGGCGAGCATCTGCTTCTGCCCGCCCGAGAGATTGCCGGCCGGCAGCTGCCAGAACTTCTTCAGCGCCGGGAAGAAGCGCGAAGATCCAGCTCGAGCCGCGCTCGTCGTCCGGCGCGCCGCTGCGCGCGCCGCGAGCAGCAGGTTCTCGCGCACCGTGAGGCCGGCGAAGATGCCCATGTTCTCCGGCACGTAGGCGATGCCGAGCGCGCGCGATGTCGGGCGTCGCGCACGCCGTGATGTCGCCGCGCCGTCGAAGCGGATCGCGCCGGCCGAGGCGCGCCACAGGCCCATGATGGTGCGCAAGCGTCGTGGTCTTGCCGGCGCCGTTGCGGCCGAGCAGCATGGTGAGCTCGCCCTCGGCACCGCGAAATCGACGCCGTGCAGGATGTGGTAGCTGCGCCGATGTGCGTGTGCACGCCGGCCAGGTCGAGCAGCGGCTCAGCCATGCGCTGCGGCGCATGCCGAGATAGGCTTCCTGCACGATCGGCGAGGCGATCACCTCGGCCGGCTCGCCGTCGGCGACCAGCTCGCCCTGGTGCAGCACGATGATGCGGTCGGCGAGCGAGCGCACCACGTCCATCTTGTGCTCGACCAGCAGGATGGTCTTGTCGCCTGTCGCTGCTTGATCGCGCGGATCAGGTCGAGGATCACCGGCACCTCGTCGACGCTCATGCCGGCGGTCGGCTCGTCGAACATGAAGATCTCGGGCTCGAGCGCCAGCAGGATCGCGACCTCGAGCTTGCGCTGGTCGCCGTGCGGCAGCGCCGCGGCCGCGGCGTCGCGCGCGGTCGCCGAGCGCGACGCGCGCGAGGCAGTGCGTCGGCGCGCGTCGATCAGCTCGCGATGCGCGCTCCACATGCGACAGCAGGTCGAGCGCCATGCCGCGCGCGCGCCTGCACCGCGAGGCGCACGTTCTCCAGCACGCGTCAGGTTCGGGAAACAGATTGGTGAGCTGGAACGCGCGGCCGATGCCCGCGCGCGTGCGCGCGCGGCGCGGCGTCGCGCGGTGATGTCCTCGCCGTGCAGCAGCACGCTGCCCGGCGCTCGCCGCGCAGCTGCCCGGAGATCAGGTTGAAGTAGGTGGTCTTGCCGGCGCCGTTCGGGCCGACGATCGCCGGTCAGCGTGCCCGGCTGGAACGCGCAGCTGACGCGCGTTCGACGGCGACGTGGCCGCCGAAGCGGATGGTCAGGTCGCGGGTTTCGAGCAGGATCGATGCGGCGCCGTGATCGCCTGACTGCCGGATCAGCGCTTGTTGCGGATCGGGACGTTCATTTCCTCGGCCGTGATCTCGCGCACCAGCTCCGAGCACGCGCCCAGGCGTACGTCCGGGTCGTTCTTGATGCTGAAGTGGTACATCGATCTGCATCGCCTGGTGGTCTTCCTTGCGGAAGGTCATCTTGCCCTTGGGCGTCTCGAACGCCATGCCTTCCATCGCGCGCGATCAGCTTCTCGGTGTCGGTGCCGCCGGCCTTCTTGAGCGCCTCGACCACGGCGATGCCGGCCGACATGCCGCCCGCGGTGAAGAAGTCCGGCGGCGTGCCGTTGAAGCGCTTCTGGTGCTCGGCGACCAGCCAGTCGTTGACCGGGTTCTTCGGGATGCTCGTAGTAGTAGTAGGTCGCGCCCTCCATGCCGGGCAGCGCCTTGTAGGCCGCCAGCGCCGGCAGGATGTTGCCGCCGGTCGACGATCTCGATGCCGTAGCGCTCGGGTTCGAGGTCCGCGAGCTTGGACAGCGGATTGCGGCGCCGGCCCAGATGATGACAGATGATCTTGCGGCCCGGCTTGTCCTTGAGCGCGTCGAACAGGCGCTGGCCGGCGCGGTGAAGTCGGTGGTCGCCTGCGGCGCGTATTCCTCGTGCACGATCTTCGCGCCGGTCGCCGGCCAGCGCTTCCTTGAACGCCTTGACGCCGTCGCGGCCGAAGGCGTAGTCCTGCGCCAGCGTGGCGATCGTGACGTCCGTTCTTGCCGATCGCGACCGCGTTCGAGATCGCGTCCTGCGAGCGAGTTGCGGCCGGTGCGGAAGATGTAGCGGTTCCACTTGTCGCCGGTGATCGAGTCGGCGACCGCCGGCTCGACGATCAGGATCTTCTTGTATTCCTCGGCGACCGGCAGCATCGCGAGCGCCACGCCCGAGCCGGTCGGGCCGATCGGCGATGTCGGCCTTGTCGTCGCCGTAGGCCGCGGCGAGCTGCGCCTTGCCGACGTCGGGCTTGAGTCTGGCCGTCCTTCTCGATGACCACGATCTTGCGGCCGAGCGACCTCCATCTTGCCGCCGGTGGCGTATTCGAGGCCCATCATGAGGCCGGTCTGCGTCTGCTTGGCGTAGGCCTCGAGCGGCCCGGTCTTGTCGTAGACGTGGGCGATGCGGATTTCCTTCGACTGGGCGCCAAGCGAGCCGGTGGCGGCCGGCGAGCGCTGCAGCGGCGAGCAGGACTGGACAAGCGTTTCATGCGACTCCTTTCATCGCGCATCGTGGAGACGTATTCTCATTCGGCGCGCGCCTGCGGCTTCGGCCGGCGGCCGACGGTGATCGCGGCAGCTCGACGTCCTGGCCCTTGCGCTTCAGCTTGACCGTTGGCGGCGCTGCCGGGCGGCGAGCGTGGCGACCACATTCAGCACGCCCTGCGGGTCGGCGATCGGCCTGCCGTCGATCTGCGGCCAGCACGTCGCCGGGCTTGACGCCCGCCTTGTCGGCCGGGCCGCCGCGCAGCACGCCGGCGATCAGCGCGCCGCGCGTGCGCGCCGAGCTTGAACGACTCGGCGATCGCCGGCGTGATCTCCTGCGCCTCGACGCCGATCCAGCCGCGCGTCACGCTGCCGTTCTTGACGATCTGCTCGAGCACCATGCTTGGCGGTCGACACCGGGATGGCGAAGCCGATGCCCATCGAGCCGCCCGATGCGCGAGAAGATCGCGGTGTTGATGCCGACCAGGTTGCCGCTGCGCGTCGATCAGCGCGCCGCCCGAGTTGCCCGGGTTGATCGCGGCGTCGGTCTGGATGAAGTTCTCGAAGGTGTTGATGCCGAGGCCGGTGCGGCCGAGCGCCGAGACGATGCCGCCGGTCACGGTCTGGCCGACGCCGAACGGATTGCCGATCGCGAGCACGACGTCGCCGACGCGCAGCGCGTCGGACGAGCCGAAGGTGATCGCCGGCAGGTTCTCGGCGTCGACGCGCAGCACCGCGAGGTCGGTCTCCGGATCGCTGCCGACCACCTTGGCGAGCAGCTTCTTGCCGTCGGCGAGCGCGACCTCGATCTCGTCGGCGGCCTCGACCACGTGGTGGTTGGTGAGGACGTAGCCGTCGGTGCTGACGATCACGCCCGAGCCGAGGCTGGAGGCGCGCTGCGTCTCGTCGGCAGCTGCGTCGCCGAAGAAGCGGCGGAAGATCGGATCGTTGAGCAGCGGATGGCGCGGCGTGCGCACTTCCTTCGAGGTGAAGATGTTCACCACCGAGGGCATCGCGCGCTGCACCGCCGCGTGGTACGAGTCGGCGCGCAGCGCCGCGGCGCGCCGGCTGCGGCGCCTGCTGCACCACGGCGACCGGCGGCGCGCCGCGCGCGACGGCAGCCACTCGGGCGGAACGTCGAGACCACGAACAGCACCGCGACGGCGAGCGTCGCGGCCTGCGCGAAGATGAGCCAGAGACGGCGCATGCATGGAAGGCGCCGCCAAGTATACGAAATTCCCTTGTAAATTTAAGCGCTTAGCGCGCGAAATCGTGGACATTGCCCGGAGCCACTCGGTAAAATCGCTCGCTTTCGCGCCCCGCCACGACACAATCCATCCCCATGAGCGATCAAGAAAAAGTGGACAAGACGCGGCGCAATCTGGTGATCGCCACTTCGGTCGGTCGGCGCCGCTGCCGGCGTCGGCGCGGCGGTGCCCTTCGCCGCGAGCATGGTGGCCCTCGGAGCGCGCCAAGGCGGCCGGCGCGCCGGTCGAGGCCGACATCGTCGACGCATCGCGCCGGGCGAGCTGCAGGTCGATCGAGTGGCGCGGCAAGCCGGTGTGGATGATCCGCCGCACGAAGGAGATGCTCGACGTCGCTCAAGAGGCCGACGACAAGGTCTCCGATCCGAGCTCGAAGCTTCCGCAGCAGCCGGAGTACGCGAAGAACGAGTACCGCTCGAGCAAGCCCGAGTTCATGGTGCTGGAAGGCGTCTGCACGCACCTCGGCTGCTCGCCGCAGCTGAAGTCCGCCGAGGCGAAGGCGAGATGGGCGCCGACTGGGCGGGCGGCTTCTACTGCCCCTGCCACGGCTCCAAGTTCGACCTCGCCGGCCGCGTCTTCAGCGGCGCGCCCGCGCCGATCAACCTCGAGGTGCCGCCGTACACGTTCCTGTCCGACAGCGACGCATCCTGATCGGCGACGACAAAGAAGAGGGGCCTAGGCGCATGGAGCCGCAGCTGACGGCCGCTGTGGGACTGGTTCGACTGCGCGCATGCCCTCGGTCGGCCGAGCAATGGCGCAAGCACGCCGCCGAGTACTACGCGCCGAAGAACTTCAACTTCTGGTACTACTTCGGCTCGCTCGCGATGCTGGTGCTGGTGATCCAGATCGTCACCGGCATCTTCCTCACGATGAACTACAAGCCCGACGCGGCGCAGGCGTTCGGCTCGGTCGAGTACATCATGCGCGACGTGCCGTGGCGGCTGGCTGATCCGCTACATGCACTCGACCGGCGCCTCGGCGTTCTTCATCGTGCGTCTACCTGCACATGTTCCGCGGCGCTGCTGTACGGCTCGTACCGCAAGCCGCGCGAGCTGGTCTGGATCTTCGGCGTGCTGATCTACCTCGCGCCTGATGGCCGAGGCGTTCTTCGGCTACCTGCTGCCCTGGGGCCAGATGTCCTACTGGGGCGCGCAGGTGATCGTCAACCTGTTCGGCGCCGATCCCGTTCATCGGGCCGGACCTCGCGATCTGGATCCGCGGCGACTACGTGGTGTCCGACGCGACGCTGAACCGCTTCTTCGCGCTGCACGTGATCGCCGTTCCCGCTGGTGCTGCTCGGCCTGGTGGCGGCGCACATCCTGGCGCTGCACGAGGTCGGCTCGAACAACCCCGACGGCGTCGAGATCAAGAAGCACAAGGACCCGAGACGGCCATCCGCTCGACGGCATCCCGTTCCATCCGTACTACACGGTGAAGGACATCGTCGGCGTCGGTGGTGTTCCTCGATCGTCTTCTGCGTCGTCGTGTTCTTCGCGCCGGAGATGGGCGGCTACTTCCTCGAGTACAACAACTTCATCCCGGCCGATCCGCTGAAGACGCCGGCGCACATCGCGCCGGTGTGGTACTTCACGCCGTACTACTCGATCCTGCGCGCGGTGCCGCCGCTGTTCAACTCGCAGTTCCCGGCGTGCTGGCGATGGGCGTCGGCGACGATGATCCTGTTCTTCCTGCCCTGGCTCGACCGCAGCCCGGTGAAGTCGATCCGCTACCGCGGCGCGCTACTACAAGATCGGCGCTCGGCGCTGTTCGTCGTCGCGTTCCTGGTGCTGGGCTACCTCGGCACCGAGCCGACCACGGTCTGGGGCCAGTTCGGCGAGCGCTGCGTCTCGGCACAGCGCCGATCGCGCCACCTGTGGCGGCGCGCGTCTGCACGCGTCGCTCTACTTCGCTGTTCTTCATCCTCGATGCCCTGGTACACGGCGATCGACAAGGTGCAAGCCGGTGCCCGAGCGGGTGACTGACGTGCATGAGAAAGACTCCTCGCTCGCTCGCTGTTCGCGCCGCTCGCCGCCGTCGGCGCTGCCGGCGAGCCGGCTGATCCGCCTCGACCGCTCGCCGCATCGACCCGACGCGACCTGCGTCAGCCTGCAGGCGGGCGCGCGCACCTTCGTCAACTACTGCCTCGACTGCCACGGCGCGCAGTACATGCGCTACAACCGGCCTGACGGACCTCGGCCTCACCGAGGCGCAGATCCGCGACAACCTGATGTTCACCGCCGACAAGGTCGGCGAGCCGATGAAGTCGCCGCATGCAGCGCAAGGACGGCAAGGCAGTGGTTCGGCGTCGCGCCGCCGGACCTGTCGGTGATCGCGCGCTCGCGCGGCGCCGACTGGCTCTACACCTACCTGCGCACCTTCTACCGCGACCCGAAGACCGCCGACCGGCTGGAACAACGCCGTGTTCCCGAACGTCGCGCATGCCGCACGCGCTGTGGACGCTGCAGGGCGAGCGCGCGCTCGAGGTCGACGCGACAGGCGACCACGGCCAGCCGAGTACAAGTGGACGCGAGCTCAGCCAGGGCACGCAGTCGGCGTGCCGAGTACGACGCGACGGTGCGCGACCTGGTGAACTTCCTCGTCTACGTCGGCGAGCCGCACGCGGCCGAGCCGCAAGCGCGATCGGCATCGTCGTGCTGTTCGTCCTCGGCGTGCTGTTCGTCCTCGCCTACGCTGCTGAAGAAGGAATACTGGAAAGACGTGCACTGACCACGCGCGGCGTCGGCCGCGCGGTTTTTCCTGATCGAAGGACCAGCATCATGATGCAACTCTATTCGGGCACCACCTGCCCTTTCAGCCACCGCTGCCGCTTCGTGCTGTACGAGAAGGGCATGGACTTCCAGGTCATCGACGTCGACCTGTACAACAAGCCCGAAGACATCGCGGTGATGAACCCGTACAACCGCCTGCCGGTGCTGGTCGAGCGCGACCTGATCCTGTACGAGTCGAACATCATCAACGAGTACATCGACGAGCGCTTCCCGCATCCGCAGCTGATGCCCGCCGACCCGGTGATGCGCGCGCGCGCGCGGCTGATGCTGTTCAACATGGAGGTGGAGCTGTTCTCGCAGATCGAGGCGCTCGAGATCGGGCAAGCGAGAAGCAGGTCGAGACGCGCGCGCCAGCACGTCACCGACCGGCTGATCGAGCTCGCGCCGGTGTTCACCAAGACCAAGCACATGCTGGGCGACGACTTCACCATGCTCGACGTCGCGATCGCGCCGCTGCTGTGGCGCCTCGACCACTACGGCATCAAGCTCGGCAAGACCGGCCGCGCCGCTGATGAAGTACGCCGAGCGCATCTTCTCGCGCCCGGCGTTCATCGAGGCGCTGACGCCCTCCGAAAAGGTGATGCGCAAGTAAGCTGACGGCCGAGCCGAGATCCCGACCAAGCCGTACCTGCTGCGCGCGCTCTACGAGTGGTGCGTGGACAACGGCTACACGCCGCACCTCGCGGTGAAGGTCGACTCGCGCACCCAGGTGCCGCCGGAGTACGTGAAGGACGGCGAGATCACGCTCAACATCAGCCCGAACGCCGTGCACAAGCTGCAGATGGGCAACGAGCTGATCGAGTTCTCGGCGCGCTTCGGCGGCGTGGCGCGCGCAGATCTCGGTGCCGGTCGCCAACGTCTACGCGCTCTACGCGCGCGAGACCGGCCACGGCATGACCTTCGACATCGAGGGGCCGAAGCCGGCGTGCAGGCCGAGCGAGCCGAGAGCGAGCCCGCCTCCAATACGCCGGTGCGCCGGCGCTGCCCGCGCCGGTGTCACACCCGAGCCGCCGAACAAGCCCTCCGGCGGCGGCAAGCCGACACTGCGCCGCATCAAGTAAGCGCATAATCTCGTGCAAAGCAGCCCGGGCCGGCTTAGCTCAGCTGGTAGAGCAGCGGTTTTGTAAACCGAAGGTCGGCGGTTCGATTCCGTCAGCCGGCACCAGCTTTCTCATGGAAAACCAGCACAACGGGCGCCGTGGCCCTCAGTCTAATAAAGCGCAGCTTGTCTAATATTCCACCAACAATGGCGGGCGAAAATGACTTAGCTCCGACTCCCGACCCTCAAAGGTTGCTGCTATTTCGAATTGCAACTACCTACTTAGCCACCATCGGCGTCTCGACGGCTTCAAAGGATCGGCGCGTCAGGGGCGGTCGTCGAAATTTTGGTCTATTCAGACGGACACTTTGCATTGACCGTTGAGTTGGCGGGAGCGCGCCGCGAACAGCATTTTCAACGCATCGGCATCCCGCCAGCCGAAATCTTGAAGGTCGCCTTTTCATGGGGAGACGCTGGCATTTCTTGCTCCGCTGGCGGGGCGTTGCTTACTCCTACGAACAGAACGGATCGGCTGCGCTGAAGGTCAAGACTAAGAGGCAAAAGCGTCGCACGACATGGGCCATCTATCCGTTACGCCTGAGAGTGTTGCGCAAAGAAAGCGCCGCCTCGGGACCTTGTTCCTTGAAACGCTCGGTGATGATCTGACTCGAAACTCACGCAATCCACGCGCGCTATGGCTGGTGCGCATGTCTTTACTTCTTCGCCAGCTACTTTGTGATACCCAATCGTTGGCACGCTCATGGCCCGGAGAGTGAAGATGGAACTCGCTTTAGAGCGGCAATCAAGGAAAAGCAGTCAGTAGCGCCCGATGCGCTATTGCTATCCAGCACGAACCTATGCCGGATTCAGCCGATGAAGCGTCGCGGTTGATCTTTCGCGAGTTTCTGAGTTGCAGACGATACTTATCAGATGTCGCATTTACCGTGAAGGAAGTAATTGAGGATGTCGCGCTTGTGTTTTCGGTGGCGTTTCACTACGGACAGGCGCGCAATCAAGAGCAATACGTAACTTG
>ERZ1370068.4269-contig-3351_pt1 | contig 12800 bp, 18 predicted proteins | sample MGYA00561227_ERZ1370068 | MGnify/ENA primary metagenome ERZ1370068 (study PRJEB38410, sample SAMEA6850437) | metagenome | study: Metagenomic assessment of the ecological functions of the soil: analysis of the soil microbiota associated with the...
AACAATCCGGCACTGGGGACACAGCGGGAATGGCAATGGCCACGCCGAGCGGGTCATGGTCGCGCTTGGTAGCATCTTCATGGGAATCACACTGTTCGGTGTGCGGCAGCGACAAAGTCATCCGCGCCGGCGCATGCGGCGTTTGCACCGAATGCGGAACTAGCCAGGGATGTAGCTGAGGGCAAACCTCCAATATCCGAATTTCAGGTTGCTGAGGCTTGTATCTTACGGCGCAGCTGCTGCAGCTGATTGGCACACGCGAGCCGCCACGGCTACAATTCGTCGCGCCTTTTTCAAGGCGAACTGAATGAACAAACTCGACGCGGAGCGACAGAAGGAGATTCAACAAGCTGAGGAGCTGCTTTTCGCAGGTCCGCAGGCGCTTGGGTTTGCCAAGGGGCTGTTCCAGGGCCATTTCGTTTCCGATTGGGTGATGCCGTATCCGCGTATTCCGGCGGCCCAACAGACGGAATTGGATGATACGCTGACTGAACTGCGCAAATTTTTGGACGAACATCTCGATGCCGGCGGAGATCGATCGACAGGCAGACATTCCGCGAAGCGTGATCGATGGTCTGGGGCGCATCGGCGTGCTCGGACATGACTGCGCCGAAGGAATATGGCGGACGCGGCTTCTCGCAAATGGCCAACTGCAGAAGTGCTGGAAGAAATCGGGCGCCGTTGTGCTTCGACCTCGGTTTTGTTAATGCACATCACTCTATTGGAATTCGCGCGTTGCTGCTTTTTGGAACGCACGAGCAAAACCAGAAGTGGCTTCCGAAATTAGTTACTGGCGAGCAGCTGGGCTCCTTCGCGCTCACTGAAAAGAAGCGGGATCGGATGCGGCAAACGTGCAGATGCAGGCGCGCCCCAGCGGAGGACGGCTCGCATTTCATTTTGAACGGCGAGAAACGCTATATCACCAACGCGGCGATCGCGCACGAACTCACGGTGATGGCGCGCACGCCGGTGCCAGGATCGGACAAAACTGCGATCACGGCGTTTCTGGTCACGCCCGACATGCCGGGATTCGAGATGCTCGAGGCGCGAATGCCAAAGATGGGAATCCGCGGCACCGCGACTGGGCGTTTCGCGTTGCGGGACGTTAGAGTTCCGAAGGAAAATATTCTCGGACCGCTGGGCAAAGGTCTTAAAGTCGCGCTGACGGTGCTCGATTTCGGCCGCACAACTTTCGGCGCGTGCTGCACCGGCGCGGCCAAGACGTGTCTGGAATTGGCGATCAAGCACGCGAACACGCGAAACAATTCAATAAGACGCTCGGTAATTTTCATTTGGTCAAAAAGAAAATCGCGCGGATCGCTGCGGATGCTTATGCGATGGAATCCATGACGACCGTCACAGCGTCGTTCATCGATCGCGGCCTGGAAGATTACATGCTCGAGACTGCGATGCTAAAGGTCTTCACGACCGAGCGTCTTTGGGAATGCATCAACGACGTATTCCAGATTTATGGCGGCTCTGCGTATTTTGTCGATCTTCCGCTGGAGCGAATGATGCGCGACGCGCGGATCAACCAGATCGGCGAAGGTGCGAACGAAGTGCTCACTTCGTTTATCGCGCTGGTCGGGAATGCGCGGGCCGGGCATGGAGTTCAAGGAAATTTACGACACGATGATGAAACCGTCGCGCGATCGGATGAGCAAAGCGTGGGCCGCTGGAAAGAACCGGACTCGGTGCGACGATTCGCGTTCCTGATGTGCCCGTGCAAAGCGAGCAACTCCGCGGCGATGCGCGGCAGCTCGGCCGGTTGATCTGGCGTTTCAATTTTGCCGTCAACCGCGCGCTCATCACGTATCGCGAGCCGATTCTGGATATGCAGCTTGTCCAGGAGCGGATCGCAAACGCGGCGATGGATCTGTTCGCCTCGACTTGTGTCCTGAGCCGGCTAGGACAGCGAAATTCAATTCGCCCGGCAGAAACGGCGACACGGCTGCGCCGGATCACGCCGCCGCCGATCTGTTCTTGCGTCAATCGTTTCGCCGAATTCGCGGTTTCCTCGCGGGACTGACGGATAACGACGACAAATCGGTGCTTGCGACAGCGGATTCCTGCCTGGCCATGCCACGCAGCTAAACTTCGCGGCGCTCCTTTACGCGAGCAAAGATCCCGACCTGCGCTGGCTGCGCGAGGCTGAGAAGCATCCAATCGAGACAGGGTGGAGCGCGTAGTTGCGAAGACTAATGGCCTGGCACGCAAAAACATAATCTCACGCTCGCGCTGCGAGCATTGCAGCGCGCCAGTAACCGGCGAAATCGTCGAGAGTTTTTGTTATCTCCCGGACGGTGGCCGTAAATCGTCATCGCGTTAGCGGTAGTCGGAATCGCGGCGAGCCGATCGCAAGGCTGCGGGATACGGAGCCTGACTCTACAACGATAGCACATTTTCCTTACGGTTTGTGTCACTGGCTGTTGTGTTGCCGGCCGCACCACCACATTCTTGCTCGGATCAGCAGCGAACGCGGATATGCAAAACGCGAGTGCCAACCCCACGCTTGCACATCGAACCGACCAGGCGCACGAGCGACTGAGTCTGCGTTCTATTTTCATGCCGTGATTGTGAACCCCGGCACTGATCGTTGCAAGCTTATTCCATCGGCTTTGCGGACAAAGAATTAGACAGTTGCAGCGACCGGGCACTCAGTCCGTCCAAAGAAAATGTTCCGAGGCGAAGATTGTTGAGACGCGCTTTTGCTTCTTCGCTTCGGCTGCCTCCGGCCGCAGCGAGCTTATCATAGATAGCAGCCGCAGATTCCCATTTTGAATCTTCCTCCAACAGTCGCGCCGCGTTAAATCCAGCTTTGTAATACCAAAAAGTTCGCGCCGCTGGTCCGGCCGCGCTTCGTCTTCCAAGATCTTGTAAAACGTCGCAAGCGCGCCGGCTCGGTCGCTTTTCTTTTCCAGGCACAAGCCCTTTTTGAAGAGCGCCTGGTTGCGCCAGTCGAATCGGCTCGTTCTTATCGGAGGCTAATTGGTCGTAGATTTCGATCGCGCGCTGATAATTATTCGGGTCGGTTCGCTCCAGTCTCGAAAAAAATGTCGCCCTTTGCCGCAAAGCGCCTCCCGTTTGTCGGACAGCGCCAGCGTCGCTCTTTAGCACCTCATCGTACAAGGCGAGAGCATCTTTCGGCTTGCCCAGCTTGCGCTCGATTACGGCTTGTTCATTGCGCGCGGCCCACCGCAGCGGTCCGTTTTTTTGCACGACCTGATCAAACAGAACAATCGCCTGGTCAAGTGAATGCTCGCCCATGCTCGACATGGCTGATTCTGCAGCGAAAAAAGTGCTCTTTCGCCGAGAGAGTCGTCCGGATTCTGTTGCGCGATAATTTCAAACTGCGTCTGCGCGTTTGCGAAATCCTGGCGCCGGTAATAAAGCTCCGCTAATTTCATTCGAACTTCCGGAGCGAATGGTGAAGCGCCATGTTGCTCCAGAAAGCGCTTTGCAAGATCAATGACTTTGCATCTCGTTTCCGCTCGCTGATTCCTCCACCCAGATGCTGAGATAATCGGCGCGCTCCGCCGCCGCGGCGGTTGGCTTCGACTCGGCTGCACGAGCCAGATTTTTTCGCGCTTCATCGAACCGCGGCGGCGAGGAGTGAAAGGCCAGCTCAGCCAGGCTAACCCAGGCCTCCGACACACGCGGATTTTTGGGAAAATCACGAATGAACTGCTGCAGCGATGCCGCCGCTCTCTTATCGCCTTTCGCCGCCTGCATCAAACCTTCCTCCAATCGCAAATTGGCGCGCGCCTCTTCGTCGCCGCCCTGCTTCTCCAGCTCAGTGTAATCAGCTGCGAAACGGGCGTGATTGCCAAGTTGTAGCCAACCGCTGGATGCGTTGAACAGCGCAACTTTCGTCCAGGGCGAATTGGAATGCGCGATTTGTTCAAAAGCCGCTGTCGCTGCGTCAAATCGCTTCGCCAGATAGTGCGCTTGCGCGGACAGAAAATTGATTCGAGCCAGCAAAGCCGGTTCGGGATGCAGCAGACGCGCCTCATCCAAAATCGCAATCGCCTCATCGAAATGCCGGTCTTCCACTTCAAATTGTGCAAACTCAAGCAGAGCGGGCGCGATCGCCGGGGATTTGATGCTCGGTGCGCGCAGATCGGAAAATAATTGCCGGGCTCGCTCCCGACGCCCGGCGCGAGTTTCCAACCGAGCAAGATACCATCGGGCAAATGTTCGCCGTGGCTGTTCCGGCCTGCGCACCCATTTCTCCAGTTCGCTGCGGGACGGTTTGTGCTCCGCGCGATACAGCTCATCTAGTTTTGCAAAGAGAAGAGGCAGATCCGGGTCCGCCGGGTGACGATCGATAAATCGCTCGATGAAATCATCTCCAGCTTCCGGCGTCTTTAGTTGCAAATGTGCATCGGCTATGCCGAAGAGCGCCGCGATTAGCGTGGCATGAGGTGCTCCCTCCGGCCTTTTTAGAAGCGCTTGAAACATACCGATTGCTCTCTCAGGCCGCTGCAAAATCAGCTCCAGCCGCCCGCGTAACAGCCGCCGTTCTCTTCGCTCCGCCACCGATGTCGGTTGCATTTCTGCCAGGAGGCGCTGCGCATTAGAAGCATCGGCCATTTCAATGTACAGTTCGGCTGCTCGTAACTGCGCTCGGATAGCCCATTCTTTGTCGTGGAGCAGGAGGTTCAAGTTTTCTCAGCGCTTCTTGCCGCTTTCCTAACGCGCGCAGCATCTCCGCCGCACCAAATACGGCTGCTCCGCGAAAGGGATGAAGCTTCGGTCCGTCGCCAGTTCCTCATAGAGCGGCAGTGCGTCAGCCCATCGATTCAGCGCCGGCCAAGGCTTGGGCGCGCCAGAACTTTGGCCCATGGCAGTTCGCGCAATCGAGCGTCTGCCAACAAAACGAGCGTATCCTCTGGCTCTCTTGCAGCCACCTGCGCTTCGGCAAGTTTCTCGGCAACGAGCGCGCCATTCGGTCATCAGGCAGATTTCTATTTAGCAGCGCCTGCAACCGCGCGACCGCGACCTCCGGAACGCCCTCGTGTATAGCGGCGCGCTCGCTTCAGCAATCTCAGCGGAAATGTCCGCGCGGGCGAATTGCGCGAGTGTGCCGAGCAGAAAACTGAGTCCTATGTTTTTATGAGCTCATTTCTTCTCCAGCATCGGCTGCAGATATCTGCCCCGTATGACTATTGCGGGAGTGCGGCGATCTTCTTCCGGCGGACCGGCTCCGACGAGATCGCCGCCACGCTTCGCCGCCTTCAGGTCCCGAAATCGATGATCCAGTCGGCGCACTTGATCATCTCCAGATTGTGCTCAATCACAATCACCGTATTACCCGCATTGCGCAGCTTCATCAATACTTGCAGCAATTTCTCAATGTCGGCGAAATGCAATCCGGTCGTCGGCTCATCGAGAATGTAAAGGGTGCGCCCGGTTGCCTTTTTCGCAAGCTCCGTGGCGAGTTTTACGCGCTGCGCTTCTCCGCCGGAGAGAGTTGTCCCGGCTTGGCCAAGTCGCAGATAACCGAGACCTACATCGAGCAATGAATTTAACTTTTCTGAAATGCTGGGCACATTGCGGAAAAAGCGCGCCGCCTCATCCACCGTCAGATCGAGAACATCGGCAATATTCTTGCCTTTGTAAGTGATCTCGAGCGTCTCACGGTTGTAGCGCTTGCCCATGGCACACTTCGCATTCGACATACACGTCCGGCAGAAAGTGCATCTCGATTTTGATCAATCCGCCGCCTTCGCAATTTTCGCAGCGGCCGCCTTTGACATTGAAACTGAAACGCCCGGCGTCATAACCGCGCACCCGCGCCGCGGGCAGCTGGCTGAACAACTCGCGGATCGGCGTAAATGCGCCCGTGTAGGTGACCGGATTTGAGCGCGGCGTTCGGCCAATCGCACTCTGGTCAATCACAATTGCCTTGTCGATCTGTTCCACTCCGCGAATCGCCCGATGAGCGCCCGGTTTTTCTTTCGCATTGTAGAAACGCCGAAACAGCGCGCGCCGCAGAATGTCGTCCACCAGAGTGGATTTACCGCTGCCGGAGACGCCGGTCACACAAGTCGAGACAGCCGAGCGGGAAAGAAACCGTCGATTTTTTGAGGTTGTTTTCAGTCGCGCCGACCACTGTAAGCCAGCCTTCGGATTGGTTGCTGAGGTGAGCGGCTTGACGCGCTGTCTTGGAATCGGCGATTCGCGCGCGTCCGGAAAGATAATCGCCGGTTAAAGAATTCTTCGCGCGACACGAATGTCGTTGAGTTTCCCTTGCGCTACGATTTCGCCGCCGCGCGGGCCCGCACCCGGCCCGAGATCGATAATGTGGTCGGCCGCCCGGATCGTTTCTTCATCATGTTCAACTACGATGACGGAATTGCCGAGATCACGCAGACGCCGCAGTGTCCCCAGCAACCGCGCATTGTCGCGCTGATGCAGCCCGATGCTTGGTTCGTCCAAAATGTAAAGAACTCCGGCAAGGCCGGAGCCGATCTGTGTCGCCAATCGGATCCGCTGTGCTTCGCCGCCGGAAAGCGTGCCGCTCTGCGCGATTGAGCGTGAGATAACCGAGTCCGACTTCAACGAGAAATTGCAAGCGCGATTGAATTTCGCGCACCACATCAGTCACGATGGTTTGTTGCTGCGCGGTCAGCTCGAGATCGCTCGAATAAACCGAGCGGCTGCTTCGATCGTCAGCTCACTGAACTGGTGAATGTTCAATTCGCGTCGCATGTCGATCTTTGATCGTAACAGCGAGAATTTCCGGCTTAAGCCTTGCTCCATTGCACACCTTGCAGGGTTCGCGCGTCATGAACGAGCGAATGCGATTACGGGTGAATTCGCTCTGAGTTTCCTCGTAAAGCCGCTGCATCTGCGGCACGAGTCCCTCGAACGGTTTCGCGACTTTCTGTTCGTCCATTGCTCGCGAGAAGCTCATTTCAATCGGCTGTCCCACTCGGTGCCGAAGTAGAGCGCTTGTTTAAATTGCTCGGGCAAATCGGCTAAACGGAACGTCTTCATCGACGTGAAAATGTTTCACCAGCGCCTTTTGCAGATGCCGATAGTATGCTTGCATCCGCTTTGTCCCGCGTCGCCACGGCGTGATTGCCCCTTCGGCCAGCGTTCTGCCAGGATCGGAAATCATCAGCTCTGGATCGCAGACCAATTGCGTGCCAAGCCCATGGCAAGCCGGGACATGCCCCGAGATGACTGTTGAAAGAAAAATGTCTGGGAGTCAGATCGCCTAACGTGAATCCGGTCTCCGCGTTTCCGTAATCGGTGGAGTAGCGCAGTTCTTCCCAGTGCTCTGATCCGATGTTAGATGTCGGACGTTGGACGTCCGCTTTGAATTTCTCGCAGCACGACCAACGCGATTGCCGCCCCATTTGAGCGCAGTCTCAATTGAATCTGTCAGGCGCACGCGAATTCCATCGCGGACGACCAGTCGATCGATCACCGCCTCAATCGTATGCCGCCTCGTTCTTGTTGAGCCGGATCGGCTCGGGGCGATCCAGCTCGATGAGCTGGCCATCAATCCGCGCGCGAACGAATCCTTCGCGCTTGAGCTTTTCGATCACATCCCGGAATTCGCCCGGCTGATTCTCAATCAGGGGCGCCAGCACAATGATTTTGGAGCCCGGCTCGTATGCGAGGATCTGATCGACAATCTGCTGAGGCGTTTGGCGGCTCAGCGGCCGGCCGGTGAGCGGATCGTGCGGCTGACCGACAGCGGAAAAGAGGACGCGCAGATAATCGTAAATTTCAGTCGTGGTCGCGATTGTCGATCTTGGGTTAGCGCCGGCGCTGCGTTGCTCGATGGCGATCGCAGGCGAAAGTCCTTCGATGAAATCGACATTCGGCTTTTCCATCTGATCGAGGAATTGCCGCGCGTAAGCGGAGAGGCTTTCGACGTAACGGCCGTTGCCCTTCGGCATAAAGAGTGTCGAAGGCCAGCGAGGATTTTCCCGAGCCGCTCAAGCCGGTGATGACGACCAACTTCTCCCGTGGAATCTCCACGTGGAGGTTCTTGAGATTGTGCTGGCGCGCACCACTAATTTTGATAACTTGCGCAGGCATTCTGACGAGGAATGTCGAACCTTTTAGTCAAGCACAGCCGCTCTTTTTCTCCAGCGAAATTGCGTTATCGAGAGCATGGACAGAGTGCTCTGCCCGGGCGAACTTCCGCCTGGATTGAAAGATGAAAGTCTCAATCGTAATCCCCTGTTACAATGAAAAGGATACGATCGAGAAGATCGTTGAGGCAGTTCGCAACGCACCGTTGAAGAGCAGAGAGATTATTGTCGTGGACGATTGCTCACAAGGACGGAACGCAGACTGTGCTCCGGGAGAAGGTTTCGTCGATGGTTGATCGGATCATTTATCATCCGGTGAATCAGGGCAAGGGAGCGGCCTTGCGCAGCGGGTTCGCAGCCGCGACTGGCGATATTCATTCTCGTGCAGGACGCAGATCTCGAATACAGCCCGAAGATTATCCTGCTGCTTTTGGAGCCGCTTATGTCAGGCAAGGCGGACGCGGTTCTTGGCTCCCGGTTCATGGGCGGGCGACCACATCGCGTCCTTTTTTTCTGGCACATGGTTGGCAACAAATTTTTGACGCTGCTCTCCAACATGTTCACCAACATTAATCTGACCGACGTGGAAACAGGCTACAAAGCCTTCAAGGCCCCTCTTATCAAATCGATTCGAATAGAAGAAGATCGGTTTCGGCGTTGAGCCGGAAATTATCGCCAAACTCGCCCGCACGGGCTGCAGAATTTACGCCGTGAAGTGGGGGATCTCATCACAGCGGACGCACCTACGCGCGGAGGGCAAGAAGATCAACTGGAAGGGGCGGTTTCAGGTGCGAGTTATGTAGATCTTCAATTACAACCTATGAGCGCCGCCAAAGGTGCATGAAAGAAGCTGTTCGTGCCAAGCTCTGCCACGGGTCCGGTGAATATCGATCCGCCTCTAAATGAGAGCGAGAAGAAGTTTCGCGCTTTTCCAGAAATCCGCCGCGAGCCGACTGTGGAAAAGTTGGGGGCCAGCCGCGCCTTCCCTTTCGAGTGAAAGGCGCGAAAGCGAACACACGTGATCAGCTGGCTCAAGATTGCTGCTCGTCGCGGAGCTGGATCAACCGCAACAGAATACTATGAGCTGCTAAGCCGGCTGTCTCCGGTTCCTAGTGGAGCCGCGAGAAAAGAGTCCTCTCGGTTCGTTGCGGCACCGGCAATCTTTTGGCCGTTGTCCGGCCAATGTAATGGCAAAGGCATTGAGATCTGCCACGAGATCGTGGATATCGCAGCAGCAACGAAATCCATCCTTTGAATTTGCAGTCGCTTTCCCGGACAAGGAGGAGTTCCAGCAGGCTTTCAGAGCCAGAGGAGAAATTCGATTACATTCTCTTTAACGATATCGGCGATACGGTGGATGTCGCTTCAAGCGCTGCGCAATTTAAAGCCGCTTTGCCAGAGGCACACGCGTGTGTTGGTGACAACCTACAACCATCTTTGGGAACCACTCGTTACTTTCGCGGAATGGGTTGGGATGAAGGTCCCGCGCACGGAGCAGAACTGGCTTTCCACTGCTGATATTCGAAATCTGTTGAAGCTCGCCGGTTTTGAAGCTCTCGAGACGCACCGAATCGTGCTTCTTGCCGAAGTATACTGCCGCTTGCTGTCTGCTTTCTTTAACCGATTTCTGTGCGCGCCTGCCGTTTCTGAGCAAACTCTGCATGACGCAGGTGGTCGTCGCGCGAATGCTGCCGCCGCCGGTTTCGCCAGAAGAGCTCGCCGTATCGGTGGTCATTCCGTGCAAAAGACGAAAGGAAACGTGGAGGACGCTGTTCGCCGCATTCCACCTCTAGCGGGTCGGACAGAGATCATTTTCTGTGACGATCAATCGACCGACGGAACCGCTGAAGAAGTGTTGCGGGTGCAGTCTGCGTTACCCGGACAAGAACATCCGTCTTGAGCACGGGCCGGGGTTTGCAAGTCGCGAAACGTCTGGACAGGCTTCGACGCTGCGACAGGCGATATTTTGATGATTCTCGATGCCGACCTGACGACGATTCCCGAGGAGCTGCCTTACTTCGTCGATGTTATCGCTTCGGGACAGGCGGAGTTTGTCAATGGATCGCGGCTTGATCTATCCGGTGCCAAAAGGAGCGATGAACAGAGCAAACATGCTGGGCAACAAATTTTTCAGCGTCGCTTTTCACGTATCTGCTCGGGCAACGGGTTAAAGGACACTCTGTGCGGCACTAAAGTCCTCTGGAGAAGCGACTGGGAGCGGATTAAGCCGATGCTGGGAAGCTGGGGAACCGAAGACCGCTGGGGCGACTATGAACTGCTGTTTGGCGCCGCAAAAGTTGAACCTTAAAATTCTGGACTTGCCCGTCCATTACCAGGAACGCATTTATGGTTCCACGAAGATGACCAAAGTCTTTCGGAACGGACTTGTCATGCTAAAGATGTGCTGGCACGGCTTCTTGAAATTAAAACTAGGTTACTAAGTCGCTATCAGCGTCCAGAATTTTCAGACCGGCGACCGAGGCATGCGACCTTCGAACTCACAGTATCTGAAACTTTCTAGTGCAAGAACGCATTGCTAAAGAAATTCAGCACGGCCGTTTCCTGGCCGAACATGGGGCAGGGGAGATTTGGAATTGGGAAGGCCCGGCTGGCAAACTGCGCTGGGCGCGCCGGGTGAAGATGCTCAGCAACCACCTTCGGGCCGGGAATGAGCGTGCTCGAACTGGGATGCGGTACTGGCTATTTCACTCGGGAACTGGCTCGCTCCGGAGCGGACATTGTCGCCGTTGACGTGTCACCTGAGCTTCTGGAAATCGCGAGAGCGAATTGTTCTGCGCCAAACGTTCGTTACGAAATCCAGAACGCTTACGACGCTAAGCTATCCTGACGCCGTCTTTGATTCCGTCGTGGGCAGCTCGGTTTTACATCATCTCGAGATCAAGGAGGCACTGCGCGAAATTTACCGGGTATTAAAGCCCGGCGGCACGATCTACGTTTACCGAGCCAAACATGCTGAACCCTCAGATCGCGATACAAAAGAATGTCCCCTGGGTAAAGCGGAAACTTGGCGATTCGCCGGATGAGACCGCGTTCTTTCGGTGGCCGCTCCGGCGTTGCTCGAAGTAACAGGGCTATCGTGATGTTCGAATCGATCCGTTTGATTTCTCTGCATCCGAAAACGCCAGTTTTCTCTGGTGAATCGATTGAACTGCCGTTGGCCGATTTTCTCGAGAAGCGTGCCGGTGATCTCGGAGTTTGCCGGCTCGCTCTATATCCGCGCAGTCAAATGAGCAGCGCGACTACAGTTGTGCAGAGCGAGCGAGGCGAAGGACCGTGCCGCAACATTGCGTAACCGCGCGCGGCTCGGCGCGAATCAAGAATCTTCTTTTCTGGTATCGCGAACTTTACCGTGATCAGTTCAAGGACTTTCCCGATCCGGCGGCGCTCTCGATACTAGAAATAGGAAGCGGCACTTCGCCCCTGAAACAATTTCTCTCAAACGTTGTCACGAGCGACGTGCTTGATCTGGATTATCTCGATCTTGTGTTTGACTGCCACGAAATCGACAAGTTGGACGCGATCAAAGACAACAGCCTTGATGTTATTACGCTTACTAATGTGTTGCATCACCTGAAGAGCCCGATTGCGTTTCTGAACCGCGCGGCCAGCAAGTTGAAATCAGGCGGCAAAGTGATCGCGACTGAGCCTTTTTTCCACTGCTATCAACTCCCATCTTCAAGTATCTGCATCACGAAGCGGTCGATCTTCGGATTTCCGAGCCGGAGCTTGAGCGATGTGCAGGGACCACTGGCATCGGCCAACATCGCGCTGCCGTTGGCTAATTTTCTTCCGAAGACCCCGAATGGCTGCAACGCTTGAACGATAACTTCGATATCGCGAGTCTCTCGATCCGGCCTTTCAGCGCACTATCGCACATGGTTACTGGCGGAATATCGCATAGGCTGCCAGTTCCACGTTTTGCTTTATCGCATGTTATTTCCCGTGGATCTCGCCCTCAGTCGCCGCTTTCCGGGCTTCTGTGCAGCTTTCTTTACTGTAACGCTGACGCGACGTTGATGTCGCAGCTTTAGTCTACGGCGATCAGGCTGTATGCCCAAGCTGCCATACGTCGCTCCTGCATGTTGCTCCCTCTTCCTGAGCAAGACGAAGCGACCGCGACGATCAATGACTGTGTAGTCCTCCATTTGTGATTCCAGAGCTTGCGTTTATCGTGTCCGCGCTGATCCTGAGCGGGGCATAGTAATCGGCGCTATCGCCAAGGATCCAAATGGGCGCAGGCCGGCCATGCAGTCGGTCCAGCCAGAAGAGGTTTCGGTCGTGCGCGTAGCGAAAAAGCATAAGTTGAGGCAATAACAGGTTCCTCAGGCTTGCCTTCACGGCGGTAGCGCGCGCGAACACCGCGTCTGCTTCTTGTCGCTCCTGCGGCAGAGTAATAGGCTGGCCGGATCAGAAGGGAGGTAAGCGCTGCGCGCGGGCGAGCACACGGCGCGATGCTGCAGTTGGGCGGACGCCGCCAACGCCGCGATTGCAATAATGCTGACCGCAACCACTGCGGCCACGCGCCCATTTGCTACGCGCGCGGTATGGCGCGCGCAATCGAAAGGCGAAACCTAGCAACGTGATACACCAGAGCAGTGCACTCGGTCGGGAAAAATCGTGGCGCCCACAGCAGGTCGTTGCGATCCGCCAGGCCATGCGACTACGGTCGTAGGGAGACCAACTAACGAGATAACCACGGGCGCAACAAGATTGGCAATGCGTAGC
>ERZ1370068.1607-contig-11512_pt1 | contig 12790 bp, 18 predicted proteins | sample MGYA00561227_ERZ1370068 | MGnify/ENA primary metagenome ERZ1370068 (study PRJEB38410, sample SAMEA6850437) | metagenome | study: Metagenomic assessment of the ecological functions of the soil: analysis of the soil microbiota associated with the...
CGTCATCGCTTTCAATGTTCTCATCTGTCCACTCGATCAATTTGGTATCAGCCTTGGTCTACTTACTGAACTTAGGCGGATAATTCTTAAAAAGCTTGGCCATAACTTTTGCAGGTTCTTGTAGTTCTTATCCGGGTCTTTCTTGAGGTCCGATAGTCTTGACGGCGTCGCCGCGCCAGACCAGCTGCTTTCTTCCGACGTCATACAGGTCCATCAACAGTATTCCGACCGGGATAGTAGATGTCTGGCCTTGTACTGATCGGGTGCCCCATCCGCCATCCCCAGCCGGGGCCGTCGCTCGTGCCCCATAAGCTGACGCTCTTTTCCAGGTTGATCACAACCTGATAACCGATGTACAGGTCGGCGTTATTTTCAACCCTGGTGAGACCTCTCAGTGCGAGCTGTTCTTCGGCTGCCCGCTTGATGGCCTGGTCTATCAGCTGATCCGGCACCGCGCCGCCTGGAATCTCGACCCATTGGTAGGTTTTGTATGCCGCGAAATTGGCGCTTCGATCGTAGTTGTAATGAACATCCTGGCCGTAGACGCAACCCACCGTGAACAAGAGTGCTGGCCAGGAATGTCATCTGCTTCGTGAGTCTCATCGTAGTTTCCTTCTTTAGTCCGTCTCTGGATTTATTTGTCTGCTCCGATTGCTTTTTCGTATTCAGCCTTGGCCGTCCAGAAAGCCATGCAACGCCTTTTGATATTCATAGTCTGTATCGGCGAGCGTGGCCTGTGTTTGCAACACATCCGAAAACAGCGTCGCCCGGAGCTTGTACTTGTCGATTGAAACGCGCATCTTTTCGTTCGCCGTTTCCTGCCTCAGTTTTGCTGCGCGCAAGGCCTGGCCCGCTTGCTTGAAGGTCGCGCATCTTCGCGCCCACTTCGATCATGACGCCGCTTTCCGCATCACGCAGGCTGTTGTTTGTCTGATCGATCGTCTTCTGTTTTTCTGCCAGTTGATGTTTCTTTCTTCCCCAGTCGAAAACTTCCCAATTCACTTGGATTCCAGCAGCAGCAAAGTTCTTCGGAACGAACTCATCGAAATTGCGCGGTGAGGCATAAACGACGGCCAGACTGATGTCGGGGATGTATTCAGACTTCTTCACCCGCTTTTCCAACTCTGCTTGTTTCACTCGTAATCTTGCTTCCCTGATTTCTGGCCGCTGGTCCAGCGCGCGTGTCTCGCCGCCGCAAGATCAGTTTCGAGCAACGTCAACTCCGGCACAGCACTGACTCTGAATTCGGCGTTGATGCTGCGACCCATCAAGTCATTGAGCTGCTCCTTCAAGGTCATTAGACGGTTGCTGACCTTCAATGCCTCCGGTTTCAGTATTTGCCAGTCTGGATTTCACCTCGAGCCCGTCAGCTTTGAGGTGCGACTTGTTGGACCACGTAATCACCTGTTACGCGATCCAGTTCCCGGTAGAACGTGAGTGCGTGCTGAACGCTTTCTAACGCACTCTCGGTTTGCAGGACCGCGTAGTAGGTTCGCTTCACGTTGTTGACGACAGTCTGCTCCTCAGAACGGAGTTGCTCTCGGGTAACATCGATGCCTAGAGCGGCTTGTTTGATGTTGAGGCGGATGCGGTGCAGTTGCGAAAGCGGCTGCGTAACTTGGCCGAAGAGAATGGCCGTCGGCCGGCTCGGCGTAGACATCTTGACATCACGATCCGGGATTGGGCCGACGTTTGGCGTAGTTGCCCAGAACGCCTTTGGTAAAAGTGAAATCCGGACTCATTAGCTGCTGTCCGGCCAGCGCATTGAACTCAAACTTCGGCAGCCGAGACGTTCGTGTCGCAGCCCAAGTCGTCCTCGGCTTTACCGATACCGAGTTGCGCGTTCTTGACCTGGCGGTTGTCACGCAACGCAAGCGCGATTGCTTCATCTAACGTTAATACTTCTCCAAAGAGCTCGTTACTTGTTGCTGCGCAATAACGCTCGCCGGGCTTGCCATTAGGATGATGATCGCTATTAGATAAACAAACCGACTATTCATTGCCTGATCCTTACAGCACTGACGCACTACACGTTTGGCAACGGGCTGGGGTCCTTCCTCACTCTTGGTTTTGTCATAGCTAAAAGCCCTCTACTTTCATGCTCGACCGCCTGTGTTCCCTACGATAGAGCAGGCACAAGCTAACCTATGGTAGAGATCAAGGGCCTGTGCTCGGGTATAGACCACGTAAAGATGCTTTCGAATAGAGCGCACTCCACTGGTTCGCTCTACCGTGGGTGATCGACTGTCTTGCAGTAGAGAAAGAACGCCTTGGCTTCAATTGGGCAGAGCACTTCGCTTTTGATTTTCATATGACGTACCCCTGGGCAGCGTAGGCCCAATCTTCTACTTTACGTTGGCCTGCGACTTCAATCTCGGCAACAATCGCGTCTATCAGGACTCCGCAGACAACAGCTTCACACCCTTTCGTCTCATCCTTGTCAGTAGCGTTCGACCCTCACAGTCAATAAAGGTGACGTGTGCCAGATCGACCAGCATCGATCTGCATGGATGAGTAGCCACGCACGCTTTCCCAGCACTTCTCCAACTCTTTCACCCACGGACCGACCAGCTTTCCTTCAACGACGAAGCTTGTCACTGGCACCTCATCGTGGATGTAAATTCTCAGCATCAACGTTCTCCTTCGTTCAGGCCTTTCGCCAGGAGTTCTTCAAAGAATGAACTCGTCAACTGCGAGTCGGTCCCAGCCGACTGGGCCACTGGGGCAACGGTTGTGCCGGATCAGTGAGCCCCCGCGTCGCTGCGAATTCATTGAGTATTGAAGGTGATTTCGAGTGAGCGATGCTCGCTGACGTCGGTGTCGAAAGTCGAAACTGTCAACGTCAACGTCAACAGAACGGAAAAAGGCTTATCGGGTTTGATTGCGGCGTCTCGAATTTCGTCGAATTTGCGAAATCCACCATGTTGAGAAGTTTCGTCTTGTACCTACTTGTTTATATAATGAGCGCACCGCAACAATTATATTGAGGAGATATTCGCCTGATGCGCGACGACCGGGGTCCCAAACGGCCAATGGCCATCGGCAGCGACATGAATCTCCTCGCTGCACCACCGAAGCCGAGCGCGACCGTTACCAACTATTGCTCGACATCAATCAATGCAGTAGTCACTCAGCTTAGGTTTAGGGAAGCCTTCTGCAAGCGATCTCGTGATTCTCTGCCGCAAGGTGATTCCACACGACTCTGCTGCGATCCATCTCCTTACGATCCAGCGAGCGAGTCAACTGCGGTTGCACAGCTTCGACCTGCGATACGCGACAGCGACCTTGAGGAGGGCGCCTTGTTTCCCTTGGCAGGTAGTCCGAAGGGTTGGCGTTCACTTCTCGGTACCCTGGCGTTGTGAGAGGTCATCTGGATCCGACGAAGTTTCCCGCCCCACAGATTCAAACATGCATACAATGACGGCCTGAGGTCGGATGCAGTATTCCTCTGGTCGCCCACGACCGAGCGTGCTGGGAACCACTCGCATGTAGCAAGCCAGATCGAGAACGCCTTCACTCAGGAGGACGCGGAACTGCTCACGCACGTCGCCAAGCAGATCGCCATCGCTGTAGAGAATGCGCTCGCCTACCGCGAGATTTCCGAACTCAAAGACAAGCTGGCCCAGGAGAAGCTGTATCTTGAACAAGAGATCCGCAGCGAGCTGAAGTTCGATCAGATCGTCGGCGATAGCCCAGCACTAAGGCAGGTGTTGGAACTCGTCGAAACGGTCGCTCCCAGCGATTCCACCGTCCTGCTACTTGGCGAGACCGGAACCGGGAAGGAACTGATCGCACGCGCCATTCACGATCACAGTCGGCGTAAGAACCACACCTTCGTGAAGCTCAACTGCGCGGCAATCCCGACCGGTCTACTCGAGAGCGAATTGTTTGGACACGAAAAGGGGCGTTCACCGGCGCCATCGGCCAGAAGATCGGCAGGCTGGAACTCGCCGATCAGGGCACGCTGTTTCTGGATGAAGTCGGAGACGTGCCACTGGAAATCCAGCCGAAGCTGTTGCGCGCTTTGCAGGAGCGCGAATTCGAGCGCTTGGGTAGCACACGTACGAAGAAAGTTGACCTAAGGTTAGTAGCGGCCACTAATCGCGATCTGGAGAAGATGATTGCTGATCGCGAATTTCGCAGCGACCTGTTTTATCGCTTGAACGTGTTTCCCATTCGCATTCCGCCACTACGTGAACGTCGCGAAGATATCCCAGTACTGGCGCGTTACTTCACGCAGAATTTTGCTCGGCAAATGGAGAAGCCAATCGAAACGATCCCGGCAGCGACGATGAAGGCACTGACTGAATGCGACTGGCCAGGCAACGTCAGGGAGCTGGCAAACTTCATTGAGCGGGCCGTGATCCTCACCCGTGGTAAGTCGCTTGAGGCACCACTGGCAGAACTGCGCCGAGTTCCGACGGACCAGAAGACACAGTACGGAGCGTGCACATGACCATGACGAGATTGCGCGAATTGTGAAAGAAACCATCAACGCGCTCGATGGCAAGAAAAGTGTCACTGACGAATATGCCAACAAGCAGCGCGAAGAGATCAGGCGCGCACTCACCGAATGTCAGGGACGTGTTGGTGGGGATGATGGAGCCGCGGCACGCCTGGGCATAAACCGGACGACTCTACTTTCTCGCATGAAAAAGCTCGGCATACACCCAAAACAGTTTTCCTGACCTCATCTTCCCGACCGCTTCTCGTTACTGACACGGCCCACCGTTGGACCACGTGGTCATCAGCGCTGGTTAGATGTGTCTATGAGGTTCGTGATTCCCAGTAAATGCTGATCGTGATTCTACGAAGTCGTCGTTGAAAACACGACGAACATTATTTGGTTAACCGCATTATTTCAGGAGGTACCGGATCGGAACACGCGTTGCAGAGTCACTAGTGAGGTCACGGGATGACAATGCTTCGGCAACAGGCACAGACGCAATCGGACAGAAGGAACGGGCCAGGCGCAATTTCTTCCAGTGCTGAAACACATACGAGTGTCGAAGCACTACGAAATATTGTTTTGAAGCATCAAGTTAGTTATGACGTGTGGCCTGAGTGGTCGGGTTGCGGTGGACGTGCACGGCGAATCGGATACTGCGTCAGTCTGTGTGGCGTCAACGATGGAAGCGAATGCGGGCGCGGCCATCACGTCCCAGGATGTATACACTGCGCGTCTCAGTTACGGCGAGTTACGGAAAATCGCCGAGTGGATCACGCTCGAAGGTAGACCAGGATTGTCGGTGTGAAATTCAGAGTTTTGATCGCGCGTGGCACATCGGTCCAAGGCAGCGTAGTTCCCGCAACGAGATTGTAGTGACGGTTAAGATACTGCATCTCCACAACGTTGACTCACCTGTAGAAGAGGCTCAGGAGCGTTGCCTGAAGGAGATGTGCTCGAAGTTGAGAGAGCTTGGTATTCGCGAAGGAGTGTGGCAGTCGGCCGCTACTGGGGCGCACTAGGAATGGCTGACTTCAACGCTCGTCGTGGATCGTTCATCGCTCTGATGAACGAGAACGGTTACGTGCGGTGAGGACACGTGAACCTCGCGGGGCGGGAACTGTGGGAGTGTTCCCGCCCTTACATCAGCGGAGGTGAAATGATTTCAAGGCTTAAAGTCGTAATCGTCGCGGTTTTGGTCTCTTGCAGTTGTCTTGCTTCTGTCAGTCATGCCCAACAGAGGCAAGGCATGACGCAGGACTGTCCAACTTATCGGCCTTGCGGGTGTGAAAGAGAAGACAAAAGGAAAGCTGACGGTTCTCAACGGAACTCCTCCGCTTTGTTTATGCGAAGGGCAACGCTGACGTAGCCACCGCGGCTATTCAGGATGTCGTCACGGGGAACCGACAGCCAACGCGTTATCGGCGGGACGTTGGGAACGCTAACACTGCTTGCCCCTTTCGGGTCTGGGCGCGTACTCAGTTTGTTTCGCACAAAGTTGGACACGCTGACGATTCAATACCGCGATGGGAATGGGGCCTTGCACGGCGTCATTTTTACGATGCCTCCGGGCGACGCGGAAATGATTAAGGAGGAGCTCATAGCACAGGGCGCGCACACGAGCATTACAACTCAGGCAAATCAAACTAAGACTGCCAGCGGCGGCGGCGCAAAAACTATGAAAGTTAACTTCAGATATGCAATCGTTTGTTCAGTGTCGCTCGCGCTCTGTTTTACTGGGCCGACCTTGCGGGCGAAAGATAATCCTCAAGCGAAAATGAAGGCCGCTGCGATCCAAGTCATGATGATCCAAGCTGGCCGCATAACACTACCCGCAGAGTTCCAGGTTTCTCTTTACGAGAACCTGATCACTCAACTCCAAAAGAGAAATGTATTCCAGCGCGTGTATCGTGATGGCGACCAAACCTCCGATGCTTCCTCCGAATCTAATCGTGCTTCAATGCGCTGTTCAAAAGTTCGAAAAGGGTGGTGAAAAGATGCGGCAGGTCACTACTGTCGCAGGTGCGACTTCCATAACTCTGCGTTGCCAATTCAGGGATAAAGGTGGAAACTCGGTTTTAGAGCGTGATATTACCGGGAAGGTGCGCTTCTTCGGCGGCAATCTGAACGCGACCTACGACTTCGCCAAGAAGGCGGCAAAATCTCGCAGCTGAAAACTTTTCGAGCACCGCAGAGCATCGCTGAAGCACTTTTGTTTTAGTCATTTCTTATTCGCGCGCTGTTGGGGCAGAGTCTCTCTGGGCCAACAGGCTAGATCGCCCATTCGCGAGCAACCTTGAAGAAGGTTCCAAAACTCCGTGACCAAGTTGAAGGGACAACGACGAAACGTGGTCCTACTGGGCTTCTCTGCTGGCCTGGATACTACTTGCGTCGTCCTCTCGAGCTCTTGCGCTGAACCCAGAGCTGCAGGTTAGCCAGTACGCGCATAGCTCTTGGACCGCCCGGGACGGGTTACTCTCTGGGCGCCGTCTTCGCGATGGCCCAGACGCCCGACGGGTATCTGTGGCTGGGCGGAGAATTCGGTCTGTTTCGCTTCGACGGCGTTCGCTTTACCCGTTGGCAACCGCCTGCAGGTCAGCAACTCCCGGACAGGCCTTACAGTCTGCTCGTCACGCGCGACGGCACTCTCTGGATCGGCACGTTTGCTGGCCTCGTCAGCTGGAACGGCGACAAGCTGACCCAGTACCCGCAGCTAAACGGACTGTTCGTGACATCACTGCTAGAAGACCGCGAGGGAACAGTGTGGGCCGGGACACTGGGTACCCCCACGGGCCGGCTGTGCGCAATCCGAAGCGGCCTCGCGCAATGCTACGGGGATGATGGCGCTTTCGGCTCATTCGTTTGGAGTCTGGGTGAGGACAGCTCAGGCGCTCTCTGGGCTGGCGCGGAGCACGGAGTTTGGCGATGGAGTCCGGGCCCTCCAAGGCGATATGCGACGCCGGGAATGCGGATGGGTGACATAAGTAAGGCCGACGATGGACGACTGTTAGTTGGCATGAGCGGCTGCAGGACTCAGAGCAGATCGTCGGCGACAAAGTCGAAGCGTACCCGATTCATAGCGCAACGAATCCGAATGCGCTGCTCCCGGATCGCGATGTCGATTCGAATAAGCTGCTCCGCGACCGCGACGGAGGTCTCTGGATCGGAACCCACGGGCGCGGGGTCATCCATGTACACCACGGCCGGACAGACGTATTTACGAAAGCTGACGGACTCTCAGGAGACATCAGTTGTAGCATTTTCGAGGATCGTGAAGGCAACATCTGGTTCGCCTCCACCGCAGGCCTCGACCGATTTCGAGAGCTCCCGGTCACTAATATTTCCACGAAACAAGGTTTGTCCAGCGATAATTCTCACTCGGTGATCGCGGCCAGCGGACGGGAGCGTCTGGATAGGTACATACGACGGTTTGACCAGGTGGAAGGACGGGCGATTTACAATCTTCCGTAAGTCAAGCGGACTGCCGGATGATGAGGCGCAGTCTCTGTATCAGGATGATCGCGGGCGAATCTGGGTATCCACAAAGCGCGGACTGACTTATTTCGAGGACGGCAGGTTTGTTGCCGTAGAAGGCGTGCCCAGCGAAGAAGTGTATTTCATCAGCAGGGGACAAGGCGGGCAATCTCTGGCTTTCCCGAAAACAAGGGCCTGTCGCACTTGCTGAACGGCCGTGTGGTCGAACATTTTCCCTGGTCGGCGTTGGGCCGTCACCAACAAGCTAAGGTCATAGTCCCCGACCAGGGCGGAGTGTGGCTGGCATTCTGGCTCGACGGGGGCGTGTTGTATTTCAAGGACGGTCAGGTCCGCGCATCTTACACAGCCGCCGACGGGTTGGGTAAGGGCCACGTCCCCGGCCTTCGACTCGACGCGGACGGGGCGTTGTGGGCCGCGACCGAGGAGGGCGGCCTGAGCCGGATTAAGGACGGCCGCATCAGTACGCTCACCAACAGGAACGGTCTACCCTGCGACACGGTTCACTGGACGATAGAGTACGACGACCGCTCGCTCTGGCTGTACACAGCGTGCGGTCTGGTTCGCATCGCGCGGACCGAACTGGACGCGTGGGTCGCCGACCCGCAGCGCAGGATTGAAACGACCGTGTGGGATGCGGCGGACGGCTTCAAACTCGGGGCAGTTGCGACCACCTTCAATCCTCCCGTCGCGAAGTCCACTGACGGCAAACTCTGGTCCGTGGGAGAAGGCGTTCAGGTCATCGATCCTCGTCATGTCGTTATCAACAAACTCCCGCCGCCGGTTCACATCGATCAGGTCACCGCGAACGGCCAGACCTACGACGCCGCGCAGGGCTTGCGACTTCCAGGTGGTGTGCACGATTTGTTATTTGATTTCACCGCACTGAGCCTGGTGGCGGCGGAGAAGACGCGCTTCCGCGTGAAGCTGGACGGCCAAGACAAAGACTGGCGGGAGCTGGTCAACCAACGTCAGGTTCACTACACGAACCTACCTCCGGGCAGCTATCACTTCCGCGTCCTTGCCAGCAACAACAGCGGCGTGTGGAACGAGCAAGGCGCGACGCTGGAATTCGTAATCCCGCCGATGTGGTACCAGACCAACTGGTTCCGCGTGTTCTGCGTCGTCGCCTTCCTAGCCTTGCTCTTCGCCGCCTACCGACTCCGTGTGCGTCAGCTCGCGCACCAGTTCAACATGAGCTTGGAGGCGCGCGTGAGCGAACGCACACGCATCGCGCGCGACCTGCATGACACTCTGCTGCAAAGTTTTCAGGGGCTTTTGCTACGCTTCGAATTGGCCTCACAACTTTTCACGGACCGTCCAGCCGAAGCCAAACAGGCGCTTGATAGTGCACTCGAGCGGGCAGCTGAGGCGGTCACAGAGGCTCGTGATGCAGTGCAGGGGTTGCGTTCGTCGGCGTTCGACAGCAATGATCTGGCCAACGATATAGCTGCAATTGCCAAAGAACTGACGAGCGATATATCGGCGGTTAATTCTCCCGCCGTCGATGTAGAGGTAGAAGGCGTCCGGCGCAATCTGAAACCCGTCGTGCGCGATGAGGCATACCGCATTGCTGGGGAGGCGTTGCGTAACGCCTTTCGCCACGCACAGGCTACGCGAATCGTGGTGGAAATCCAGATATGACAATCGGCAGTTCCGCTTGACGGTTCGCGACGATGGCAAGGGTGTTGTCGTTGAAACGATCGAGCAGCAACCGGCGGGACACTTCGGATTACACGGAATGCGCGAAAGATCCGAACTGCTTGGCGGAAAACTGGAGGTTTGGAGCAAGCTGGGTTCCGGCACGCAGATCGAACTAAGCATTCCCGGTGCTATTGCTTACGAGCTGTCCAGCCGGCGGTCGTGGTGGTCACGACTGCTTTCGCGTAACGGGCTAAGGAAGGAAGTAAGCCATGACTGACGATTCCAAAACGATTCGGATTCTTTCGGTGGATGATCACCCACTCCTGAGGGAAGGCATTGCTGGCTTGGTTGCGGCGCAACCAGACATGACGCTTGTGGGCGAAGCCGCGAACGGTCGGGAAGCGATTCAGCAGTTCCGAACGCTTCGTCCCGACGTGACGCTGATGGACTTGCAGATGCCTGAGATGAATGGCCTCGACGCAATGATTGCGATTCGCGGAGAATTTCCCGACGCGCGAATCATCGTGCTCACCACCTACACAGGGGACGTCCAGGCATTGCGTGCGATCAAGGCTGGCGCTCGTGCTTATCTCTTGAAAAATACGCTGCGCAAGGAGTTGCTAGATACCATTCGTGCGGTGCACGCCGGGAGAAAGTCGCTTTCTCCGGAAGTTTCATTTGAACTCGCCGAGCACGCTGCGGAAGAGTCCCTGTCCCCTGCTGAAGTGCGCGTGCTGGGTCTAATCGCTGAAGGCAATACGAATAAAGAGATTGCGAACGTGCTCTCAGTCACGGAAGACGCTGTGAAAGGTCAAGTCAAGAACATCCTTTCCAAATTGGGAGCTGACGATCGTACTGAGGCTGCAATGATAGGAGTTAAGCGCGGGATCATTGAACTCTAGTTGACTCTAAAGAGTCTTAGGAAAACCCAATTAGAGTTTGCTACTGCTTTTGGAAGCTCATAACCTCAAATGAGTTATGAAACGTCTGTTCACCGCGTTTGTAGATGGCGCTTCCCGGACTCGGGCTTCTTCTCCTTCGGCTGATTGGCGGCGCCGCACTGATTGTTCGGTGTTTGCGACTCGCAGACGGTTCATCGCCACACCTGATAATTCCGAATGTGATTGCTGCCGCAGGTGGCTTGCTCCTGTTGATTGGCCTATGGACGTCGTTGGCGGGAGCAATCGTAGTCATAAGCGAATTGTGGATTGCCTTTGCACAGAGTCGTTATCCGTGGGTCGGTGTTCTGCTCGCTACCGTTGGTACGGCCCTGGCGCTGTTGGGTCCAGGTGCTTGGTCCGTAGACGCACGGCGTTTGGGATGGAAGCGTATTGAGATTCGGCCCGACAAATAATCCCGATCCGTGAACTCCCTCACTTGCTAGTTGCGAGAGCTGCGCACAACAAAACAGATCGCAAGCACGCGATATCCACGTCACCGGTATACAACCGCAGCCAATCATTCCGACTCTTTCGAGCATCTCCACTTCCAGAAAGAGCTTCGTTCCCTACTCCAAAAGGCTTGACTAAGACTTTCGTTGTGGCGAGTTGCCTCACCCTTTAGGAGTTCTCGCTGAAAGAGACTCGCCGCATAATCCCGCAATACTTCGAAAGGTCTGACGACTATGAGCACAGCTTTCAGGAACATTGCGGGAATCACAGATCCTCTTTCGCTCGGCGCACAGCACGGCGAATTCCAATTCCCTGTTGATGTGCTGTCGTTTACGAACTCGTCCCCAACTTGGACCATCTTCTATCGCGGATGACGAGTGATAACGCGGGACTACTTCAGGGAAAAGCTACGCTCAAAGCTATTGCTGGAGTTGGCATGGGAGGCTGTCTCGAACAGGATATCAATGAGCTAGTCAGCGCTATGATGAGAAGAATCAAGAGCGCGACAGGCTCTGATGGTGTCTGCATTTTTGTGGTAGGCCCGAAAGAAAACGAACTCGATGTTTATTCACTCGACTGCCAACTCGGGACTGGCACCTTCAAAGCATACAACCTAAACTCTTTCGCGGACACGATTGCAACTTATGTTCTCCGTAGCGGAAAGCACTGGGCTGGTACGCGGGAACAGTTATCTGCGACGTTTTCGAATGAGCTGTTACTAACAGAGAAACTTTGGCGTCGGGTGTATGCTGCCGCTTTCATCCCACCGACCGGATTGTTGGGGCACTCGGTTTAGTTCGCATGGCTACATCATCCGTACAGTCAGGACGACGAGTTATATTTCCTGAATGGCGTTTGTACTCAAGTAGCACTTGCCTTAGAGAACGCGCTAGCGTATCGGGAGATTTCCGAACTCAAAGACAAGCTGGCCCAGGAGAAGCTGTATCTTGAACAAGAGATCCGCAGCGAGCTGAAGTTCGATCAGATCGTCGGCGATAGCCGAGCATTAAGGCAGGTGTTGGAACTCGTCGGAAACGGTCGCTCCCAGCGATTCCACTGTCCTGCTACTTGGCGAGACCGGAACCGGGAAGGAACTGATCGCACGCGCCATTCACGATCACAGTCGGCGTAAGAACCACACTTTCGTGAAGCTCAACTGCGCGGCAATCCCGACTGGTCTGCTCGAGAGCGAATTGTTTGGACACTGAAAAAGGTGCGTTCACCGGCGCCATCGGCCAAAAGATCGGCAGGCTGGAACTCGCCGATCAAGGGACGCTTTTTCTGGATGAAGTCGGAGACGTGCCTCTGGAAATCCAGCCGAAGCTGCTTGCGCGCTTTGCAGGAGCGCGAATTCGAGCGCTTGGGTAGCACACGTACGAAGAAAGTTGACCTAAGGTTAGTAGCGGCCACTAATCGCGATCTGGAGAAGATGATTGCTGACCGCGAATTTCGCAGCGACCTGTTTTATCGTTTGAATGTCGTTTCCCATTCGCATTCCGCCACTACGTGAACGTCGCGAAGATATCCCAGTACTGGCGCGTTACTTCACGCAGAATTTTGCTCGGCAAATGGAGAAGCCAATCGAAACGATCCCGGCGGCGACGATGAAGGCACTGACTGAATGGGACTGGCCAGGCAACGTCAGGGAGCTGGCAAACTTCATTGAGCGGGCCGTGATCCTCACCCGTGGTAAGTCGCTTGAGGCACCACTGGCAGAACTGCGCCGAGTTCCGACGGCCCAGAAGACACAGACGGAGCGTGCACAAGACCATGACGAGATTGCCCGAATTGTGAAAGAGCATACCAGCAATACGTA
>ERZ1370068.2844-contig-1974_pt1 | contig 12784 bp, 9 predicted proteins | sample MGYA00561227_ERZ1370068 | MGnify/ENA primary metagenome ERZ1370068 (study PRJEB38410, sample SAMEA6850437) | metagenome | study: Metagenomic assessment of the ecological functions of the soil: analysis of the soil microbiota associated with the...
TCCAATCGGGGGAGTTCTAGTCGGCTCGACCCCGGCTTTGTCCGAAGGTTCCGTCGCCTCTGGAGTCGCGGTCCTCTGCGGTAGGTTTCTATTCTAGATAATCTGGTTAATCGCTCCGCTTGTCTTCGCAGTCCGTCGTCTTGGCGCATACGGTCTGCCAAGCGAGATATCACAGAACTCATCGTCGCAACATCTCGACCGATCGGCTGGGGAATTTCTTGGATAAGTTGGCGGTTTCACGAAATTGTTCTGCAAATTGCTCCGGCAACATGTCGGGATACCCTTTACGGTCGTTTATCGAAGATGGAGACTGAGCCCTTGGGTTACATGATGCGGATAGCCACGCACCACCACTCTGGAAAGCCTGGCATAGGGTGCAAGCTAATCGATATCCGTCATTCAAGGCAGGGAAAATTTAGGAATTATGTCCGGAATTTTTGGCCGAGGCCATCTAAGCCAAAGGACGAATGGAAAATTGCGAACGGTTCTCGCTAAGACTTCTGTCTTTCCTCGTTTATGAACTCAACGAGTTTTTGCGGAGGCCCTCGTCAGCACGCGCAATCCCGAAGATCTGGGTATAGCTTTCTTCGGTCAGTCCTTCTTTCGTAAGCGCCCCTTGCATTTTTGATGCTGCTTCGTTTTGAATTTGCTTACCCTCTTCGGGATTCTTAGCTTCTTTCAGCCGAGGCTCATACGTTTGGCGAATCTTCTCAACCTCCACGTAAACTTTAGCGAAGGCCCTGAGTTGGGTCTCACTTAAGTTCATTTGCTGCTTGGGCGACTCTTGCGCCCGGCCTTGTTTTGCCAATGGGAGGATAAGAAAGCCGGCAACAAAAATCGCTGCAACGATTTTCAGACTCGCTATTTGCATTACATACCTCCATGTAGGAAAGGGTTTCCTCTTTTGTGCCGCAAGGTACATGCCAAAATGTTCCGGCAAGGCCAGTCGCTCCATTTTTAGAAGGACCCTTGTGTTGCGGCGGATTTCTTTGCATGAGTTTCCCTGCAGGGCAGAGTTGGAAATCGCTAACAACTCCCGACCTGCACGACGTGATGTGGAAAATCTGGAACGATCACTCGGGAGATCCCTTGCCACGGCGGGAAACTCAGTATCTGACTCGCTACGACTTTCTATTTTCTTCTCGCGATCTCACACCTTGCGCAAGCTATATCGAATCAAAACAAACAGGGGTCCTTCCCGGAAGGACCCCTGTTGCAGGCGTCATTACGCCCTCAACTATTTTGTGAATTCTATTTGCAGCCCGTCTATCGCGCAGCGTCCATTAAGTTTCCCAGCACATTTCCGCGGCCGTTATTTCGCACGCCCTTCCTTTTTCTCGCTTATGCGAGCCAGCATCTTCCGATGCTACGATTGAGGGCTCGATTTAAGCCCGAACCATGTGCCTGCTGAGCCGCTCCTCCGACAGCGGGCCTGCTTGGCCCGGCGGACTTGATTCTCCCGTCATCACTGCCTCCTTTACTTTTATTACGGAGAAGATTCATCACGTGCGCGCTTCGTGTCCTCTCCTGCAGCCCAGCTTGGAGGTTTTGCTGAGCATATCTAACCGCTAACGCCGGCAACATTGTTTGTCAAGTATGTTTCTTCCTTTCGACGAAAAAATAAGTCTGTTGTCTCCCTCAAGGATGTGCAATACCGATCTGCGGTTTCTAAATTTGTTTAGGTAGTATCTACCCCCGCAATCTGACGATCACCTCAACTTCTACTATCGATTGCCAGGTTGCCTGGACAGATCGCATCTGCCTGTTGCCGCTTGACGAGTTAGCGGCAGGCAGCGGGGTGGCATGGATTATGATTGACAGGAAAAGAAAAGGAATGCGCTGTATCGCAAGAAGCATGATTCGCAGTCGTGAGGTCACGATTCAACCGGCGAATCAGGGAACGATCATATACGAAATCGAGAATCTGGGAAGAAGACTGATTTTGGTTCATTGGGACGGTGATTCATCCACCTATGCATTTCCCGACGAGGTCGACATGTACCGAAACCTTAGAAAAAACCACAACCATCTTGCCAGATGAGGAGGGAGCGATGAGTTTAGATCTATCGAAAACAGCATTCGAGAGAAATATTTGGCGAGTATCACTTCGTGAAGCTAACGGCACGATACGGGCGGGAAGATTAGTCGGCTGGTCCAAGAAGATTTAGTGTAGAGCAATCTCATAAAGGTGGACCATGGGGACGTTGCCGAACAAATGGAAGATACTCGAATCGATCATATCTTGGTGCTGAGGCAAGACGGGCAGCTGCCAATTGCTCGACCGAACCGACGACAAGGCCGAAGGATTTCTACTGAGTTCTTTTCAACGTAGCGTAGAGTAACTCGATACTGATTGGGCTTTCTTTCGGTCTCGCCTTTCGTCCAAAGTCATTTTCACTAATCGCATCTTGCACCGGCTAAAGAAAAGGATCTTATTGGAAAAGGGATTCCTTGAAACATGATCGGCCTTTAACAACGGAGCTTCCAGATCACCAAGATCGAGGCCGTATTCGTGAATCGCGAATGTCTTTTCAAAATTCGCTTGCATAGAAATCGCAGGACTGTGAGCGAGAGAGAATTGAAACGGGAGCAGTTATGAAGTCTCGAAATCTAACCAAGGTGTTGGGCAAAGTTTGCCCGTGGTGTGGCCAAATAGGGTCGATTTTCTATGAAACAGAAAGCAGGATCGTTTATGAATGTCCAGGTAGACATCAATATGAGACAAGGAAGTGGCAACGGGGAAGCCGAAGGTTAGCAAACGAACAAAGACCGGCATAGAGCGATGTCCAGTTAGTCGGCGCACTAAGATGGAGAAAAAGTGATCGATAGCCCCTCAAGGATAGTCCCACTGTGGCAAAAATACTTTTGAGATAAATAAGCATGATGGGTTCGGTCCTTTACCGTTGACTCCCTCTCGACGGATGCAATCACTCCTCGGCGTGATGTCCTTCGGCCCAAGGAATCCTCAAAATGACGCGCGAGGCTTATTGCAGGACGGACCAGCGCCCCAACACCACCATAGACTTCAGCGCATGGCCAAGCGTACTCAAACGTTCTTCGTCTGTTGCACACTCGTCAATCTCATCGATGCAGGTACCGGAGCGCATTGGCGATCATTTGCAGCACGTCTTCGTTTACCATTTCCTCTATGGGCGTAGCGAGCATTTGCACAAGCCGCTCCTTATCCGTTCTCGCCTGCGTTGCTTCTACGGTGGGCCTATTTGCTGCGGCATGCTCTGACCAAAGCGCGTCCTTGTTCGAATCAGCTTTTCTACAATCGGATACAAAACTTCGTCCAGGATTTGAACCGCTGAGTCGTCGCCGTACTCTCGCGTAGCTCAGGCTCTGCCTGCCGGAGCATCTCAAAAAGCGCTTTCTCACGTAGATTTGTTTCCATATTCGGTTACCTCTACCTAAAAGCATAACTCGCGCGTTGCACGTACGCTACTGAGGATCCAACCTTCACGATAAAAAATCTTTTGGCTCGCGTGCCAGCAAGCATGAGTTCTACTCTGAGATCAATCGCGATGACCTCTCAAAGTGAAGGAGAATGTGACAGTCTGTCTTGTTTTAGACACCTTCTTGGGTGGAAGTAACTTCTTTCTTGTTTTGCGAACCCATCAAACCCATCAACGCTACCGTCGGAAAATCTGTACAATTGGAGAATAGGCCGAAAACTTGAGAATCTTCTTTCAACTCAACGTGAGCAATACCGCTACTGGCATGCGCCTTGCTCACGACCTAACTAATGAAAGGGCTACCACGTAAACTAAATTTGTGTTGCTCGGCGAATTTTTCGTCGCGGGCGGCGGAGAGTAATGAATCGCCTGCAGGCGGTGCGGAAGGATTTAGGCGATCAATTCATTGAAGAAGAAATTTCTCGCAGGAAAAGACGCCCTGGCTGAGTCGACTTACGTGACGGTGAAGCTTTTTCTTTTCGTATGGAAGGGAAATTATGCGCAATGCCGTAATCGGATTCACGCTGTTTTTAATAACAGGTGTTCGGACTGGCTGTTCCGGTAGAGAAATACAGACGATGCTGAAGGATTTTTGGCAAAGAGTGGTGCCGCGCCGTCGAGGAACCTACCTGACTTTGTTACGCTTGCAACAAAGCTCCAACCTATCGTCGTTAATGTATCAACAACGCAAATGGCGGCTGGGCCGGCACCTCGGGGGCGGTCAATCCAGGAAGAAGAACCCATGGAAGAATTCTTGGAGCCGTTTTTGGTCAGCTTGGCCCCATCAGGCAGATCGCAGCAGCAGCAACGGAATCTCGGCTCGGGTTTTATTATTGGATCCGACGGTTCGGTTGTTACGAATGCCCACGTGATTGAGAACGCCACAGAAAATTATCGTCAAACTCCCCGACAAAAGGAGGAATTTGAGGCAAAAGTTCTGGGAAAGGATCCGAAGACCGATGTCGCGCTTATAAAAATTGACAGTAGCGCAGAGTTTGCCGACGGCGGAACTGGGGGATTCGGAGCAGCTTCAAGTGGGCGAGTGGGTTATGGCGGTAGGTAATCCTTTCGGGCTCGATAGTAGCGTAACCTCTGGCATTATCGACGCCAGGGCGGCATATTGGAGCCGGGCCCTATGACAATTTCATCAGACTGATACACCGGATCAATCCAGGAAACTCCGGCGGCCCGCTGAGTGAACCTGCGCGACCAGTGGTGGGCATCAACATGGCGATTGTCAGCCAGACGGGGGGCAACTTATTGGAATCGGATTTGACGACGCTGATAAATCTAGTAAAGGAGCTGCTGCCGCAGCTCGAGGCCAAGAGGTAAGGTGACGAGGGGATGGATAGGGGTCGCTATTCAGGAAGTGACTCCGGACCTTGCTGATGCTTTCGGTCTCCAAAGCCCCATGGGCGCTTGTGGCTAAAGTGCTTACGGGCGGACCGGCGGACGTTGGCAGGCATAAAGGTAGGCGATGTCATCACAGAATATGATGGACAGCAAGTTAAAGAGGCTAACGATTTTCCTCTGATGGTTGCGCGCACGCAGGTGAATAGGAAGTGCGAAGTAAAGTCCTGAGAGAAGGGAAAAACGTTCCCTTCAGGGTGACCGTCGGCGAGATGCCCGAAGCGCCGGAGGAAAAATAGGATAAAGCAGCCTCACGGTACGCGTGAACAAGGCTGCCAGAGTCCTCTGTGAAGGAAGGAGTACCGCGGCGAAGAGAATCGGGATGACGAAGCAGATTCCCCGCTTTGCGGCGAGGCATCGTTCAACTGTGCCTGAATCGTTCGGGTTGCGGGCAAACCCTCTGTTTCTCTTCCCGTGCCCTGGCGATAGCTGATAGGTCTTGCTTTGCCCGGCTCTCCAACTTTGCGGCCTTCATTGGCCGAGACCTGCCGCAAATAGTCGAGGCAAATCCTAGCGTTTCACAGACGTTGGTGAACGAAAACCGCTCATCGCTGTTTGTTGTCTTGAACCCAATGCTCGGCCTCCCGGAAAAGTCCTTTCCTTACGATCCCGCGCGCGAAGACGTAGCTCTGAAAGCAAATGGCATCCTCAAAACCGCACAGCATGAGTTTCTTTTCCGGCTCCAAATCCGATTCTCTCCGGAAAGTCCATAGAGAAACATCGTACGCGGTCGCGAAGGCAGTCCTGACTCAAACTGCCCAATAACATCTCCTAGCCACAAGATATCTCCGTCGAGATCTCAATCTCATTGGAAAATGCATTCGGTCTGAGACTCGATTTCAATGAATACTTGCGTGACTGCGACGACGAAGGGTTTCGATTTCGTTACTGGCGTGGCCCTTCGCGGGAGATCATCCTTGGGGTAGCTTTGGATATCTGCAGATGGCGCCTGACATTTCATTCCGGAGCTATAAGTCGATCATCTTTGTGCCTCTAAACAAAAGAGACAATCCATTAGGCACACATTTCGCGAAAAATTTAGCCGTGTCTGGCTAAACACGGGTTCTCTTCACGACGGTTGCTGCTCCCACAAACGATTGCGAGAAGTTAATATCAATTGTCAAATCCTGTCCCGCGAACGTGGGTTGAAGTCCAGAGTCACTTTTGCTTCAGTGACCTCGGTCACGATTGTATCTATGGGTGGGTCCCTCCTGGTTGAGGGATTGGCGGCGGTTCACCCTACTGTCGGCTCGGATCCCAGCGCGCAGGCTTGTTTGTAGGACCTCAATCCACCTCTCTTCTAAGTGGCGTCGAAAAGCTTTTCTACAGGTAGCGCTGTCGTTTTCGAATCACTGGAATAGTCATTCCCACCACAGCCTCTCAAACCCGGGATGATTGACCTCCACCGATGGTAAACCGCAGAGGCTCGCGATCGAGCGTCGTCATCGAATACAGACCCCGCTCACGGTTGCCGCGGTAATGAACTCTGACGGTATCCCCTTTGTTTTGCCGGTCTCATAATCACCTCCCTTTAGAAGTTATCTAGAACTCGAGTTTCCACTTCCTTATCGGTCTCCCGACAATGGCCCTGATTTTCATGCAGCCGGCTCATGAAAGCATGTATTGGAACAACAGAGTTTCGGCAAAATAAACTTCCCGCCTATTTCGTTGCTTATGAGAAGCTCAAGGTTCGATAAGATCCAGCGATCTCTCAAAGTCCCCTCTCTGCTCCTAGCGAATCGTCATCCCATCCAGGTGGCACACTGGATCTTCGGGTGTTCTCGCAAACATAATGGTTCTCCTGAGAAAAAATTTCCACCACCTATGACCCGCAAGACATTCCGGACAAATCAGGAATTCAAGCTCTTCATCTAAAGCGAGCCAGCGCATCGATCTGATACTTGTTTTTTGCAGTCACAGTGGCGTCGGCGAATTCCTAGTCGCTGTTGATCCCAAATTTGAAATGGTTAGCGGGGACTAGTCCAGAATCACGTTCTTCGCGCTGAGAGGAAAGGAAATCCACTTGATCGACATTAACAAATTGAAGTCTGTTCAGCAGAGTTTATTGTTTAGGAATTTCAGCGCGCCCAACAGGCGATCAGGTCTGATTCCGTCACTCCGCCCAGCTAAGCGGCCTATCGTCCTTACCTAGCCCCGGAAGATCCAACGCGGCGGCACCAACCTGATCATGATTCCTCACTCCGTATCGTTGAGCTTGATCCCAACTCTTCGGCCGCTTGTCCGCGTGGCTAATGCTGCGGTGATCGATTTGAGGGAATCGACGGGTTGGACCAGATTTGTCTGTTTACCTTGGACGTGGATGACGTCGCTCCGGAAATTGATGCGCACCATCGGTCAGTTCGACGATGCCGACGTTTATTTGAGGATAATAGTGAATAATACGCCCGACGAACGCTTCTCCCTATGCCAACAGCCATAACTAATCTCCTATTTTGAAATAAGCCGTATGACGACAGGGTTAAACAAACTGTTTTTAAGATACGCAACGCGTATGCCAGTCATAGATAATCGTGAGTTCCAAGTTATAAATTTCCGCTTCAACTCGTCCATCCACTGTTTGTCTTTCAGTTTGGTGTCTGGGAAACATTCGAATTTGTCTGGAGCTGAACCTTACACTGTTGAGAATGGACTTCGATGCGCTTGGTCAGGTTACACGTGAAGAAAGTCTCTCCAGAACGTTACCCGTGTTTCTGTTTGGCTTCTCCTAATACGGTGTACTGAAAATCCGCAGAAAGCGTCCCAAGCATCCGAGGAACATGCTTTGTATTCCCGGATTTTGGAGATGTTCTGTATCAGCTTTCGTACAATCCGGGTCTTGCTAAACGCGACGCCGCCAAGCGGATCAGTATGTTCTGGGGTTCGCTGAACCCGGCAACTAGCTAAGATCGATATATGGAAGGTGGCCGGAAAGTGTAAGGAGCTAGGCGCAGCGTAATCAATCAGATAGCATTTTATGTCGAGATCGGATCGGAAGATGTCGCCGAGCGCATTCGCATGGTGCTCAAGCCACGTGCCATTGCACAAAAACTCTGGATCAACTCTCCCCCGACGTTGACATGACGGAGATGTTATTCGATACTGTCACCACCAGAATTTGATGGGGAGGTGTGGGAGAGTGTAGGACGACAGTAAGGTTACCGAGAGGTTCATTGTCGGAAGAAATTTCTCATGAGGCCCCACGGGCGATTGCAAGAATGGGTCGCTGACGAGAAGGGGTACTTTAAAGACGGAAGGATTGAACTATGAGCTTTGAATTCGTATGCCACCGCGGCCTCCGGGATATGCTTTGGTCCAGTCCACGGAGACAGCCGCGCGAAGTAAAGCGCGAGCCTTCGGAGAATATGGAACGTGGACGTAGCTGCCGGAGCTATTAGCTGCGCCTGCTCATTGGGCGGTGAATATGGCTCTCCTCTGCCGGGCATGGTCAAATGTGGGGACATGCCTGTTCCGTACCTTCTTCGGCCATAGTCGTTCCGCCGGAGTCCCCGATCAAAGATTCCCGCGACCTCGTTCAGATCGAGGTAAGGTGGGCTATCATCTCCGGTAGTTATTTCTCCCGCCATCCAGGCACTGGAGAAAATCTGGAAGCCTGACGAGATCGAGCTGCTGCGCTGTTGGCACAACCACAAGACCGCTTAGCGGCTCTACTGGACCGTAAGGTCGATGCCGCCAACATGTTTGGCGCTCCACCCCTACCATGGTTGAACAGCAGGGGTCCCGAAAGATTCCTCGACACGACGTTTATGATCGGCTTCCTGTTGCATCCGGATGCGAATGTCGAAGAGTATCAAACGTTACTTCCAGGCGCTGCAGCGCGCGCAGCGCGATATCGACTATCCGAGCCGGAGCGCTACAAGCATTACTCCTGAAAGAGTTACCTGAGAAGTATCATTGCATGATCGATGTCAGCGGTTCGGGCCGGACGAGCGCTTGGTGTTCGAGCCTTATACGCGCGGGAGATGTTCAGCAGACCCATCGATGGATGGAAGATGCAGCTCTTTCCGGAAGCTCAAACTAGCACGAGATTAATGACCGTTCGGTCTCTCTTCGACTGGTAATACTTTGACGCTAACAGCGTGAGGTTTCTCGGGACAAATTGTCTGCAGCGATGGTTTCGTGCCATGCGCCCGCGCTGTTTCTCCGCCGGCCGGTGAGGATCCGGCGCACCCTCGATGCGACCATCGCCGCGATGCGCCAGCTCGGAGCGCGTGCTCGATGAGACAACGCCGGATGCGCTCATCGCGGTCGGCCTCGATCACCCTGAAGCGTTTTCGCCCGACGTGTCACCTGCCTTTGCGCTGGTTGGTCGGACCGGAGGTGTTGGCTCGTTCGGCAGTAAGCAGTATCCGCGTGGGGTCCATCAACCGCTGGCTCGCGCGCTCCTCGACGGGGTTGCCTCAAGCGTGACTGCGACGATCGCCTTCTGTCCACCTGGCTTTCATGGGCCACGCCTTCGTCGTGCACCTTTGAATACGTTCTCGAGGAGCGACAGATTCCTATCGTGCCGATCTTCGTTAATGTCTGCGTGCCGCCGTTGCCACAGCCCCATCGAGCCTATCAGACTTGGGCGTCGCCATTGCGGAGGTCATCGCCGAACGCGGAGAGCGGATAGCGATCCTCGCCAGTGGGAGTGTGTCCCGATGCTACCCCGGGACGAAGTACGGTAATCCGGATTTTGACTTCGATCAGTATTACTGCAAGTGATCGAGCGTGGCGAGCTATCGTCGCTCCTGAGTCTGAGCTCGGAGAAGTTGGACGAAGCGGGCGAAACCGAGCTGCTCACCTGGTACCAAAGTGTTCCGGCGCCATCGGTAACATCCGGCGGTCAGGTCCTGTCTTACCAACCGACCTGGCACCACGACGCTGGATAATCGATCTTCCGCTCAACAGTGCCACTCAATGGACGCGCCACCGGTGGGGCCGTTGCCGAAGGCGATGGTATCACCGTTCGCCGGCTACCGCCGCACTACAAATTTCCGAACCGGGTCTGCACAATCTCAATCGATTGCTCTACGCTTTGCGGATGAACGCGGACGAGCGACAGCGCTTTGTCCAGAATATGGATGGGATGTTCACCGAGTATCTAGCTGCGCATGAAGAATAGATGGCTGCCAGTGAAGACCCTCGATCCCCGAAGGTCGCCAAAGCAGGCAGCACATCCAATCCTGGCCTGGACTGCCGTTCACCTCGTGGCGGCCGACATGCGCGCTCAGGGGCTGAGAAGTGGATCGAGCAAGCTCTGTCTCCTGATTCTTAGGCGTCGCTTGCGGTTATCTCGGGAAACCTTGCGCCTTCAAGAAAAAGGGAAACGGCAGGGGGCTTTTCAGTTTTTGAGACCTTCTAGGAGGGGCATCATGAAGCTTCCGAAGAAATTTTGGCTTGGTGCAATACTTTTTATTTCCTATTGCTGCTTATTGAAACCGGCCTGGGCTCAGGAAAAGATCAGACTTGCACACGGTGCTACTGGAGAGCAGTAACGCGGTCTTGGTACCTGGCTCAAGATCGCGGGTTTCTACAAAAGTATGGGTTGGATGCCAGATTTGCTGTTCATCCCAAGCACCACGACCAGCGTGTCCAGCCTGGTGGCCGGCGACGTACAGGTAGCCAACGCATCGGGGGCGGGGTGGCCAGCGCGGTGAGTTGGCAGGAGCCGATCCTCGTCCTGGTCTCGTGTTATCTCCAATTCCCTTCCCTACTGAGCTGGTCGATTGGGCGAGTCCGTCAAATCGGCGGAAGATTTGAAAGGGAAAAACCTTGGCATCAGCCGGGCTTGGCAGCGCGTCCGATGTGCGCGGTGCGCGCCTTTCATCCGCGGATTGGGGCTGGAGCCCGATAAGCAAGTTCTGATCATGCAAGTCGGTGGCCCGGCGGAGCGGGCGGCGTCATTTCGCACCGGCAGGATCGCGGGATTTCCGTCGCCGCCGGGGATCATACACCTGACCAAGGGGATGCCGTTTCAGGATTCTCATCAGCACGCGCCGATTTTCAAGCGGTTCGAATTTCCTTATATCTGCGCGCACCACCACGAGGAGCTATCTTTCGCGCCAGAGAGAAACGGTAAAAAAAGTTCTGATGGCGCACATCGAGGCGGTTCCAATTTTTCAAGAACCGCAAGGAAGAGACCAAAAATCATCTTCCAAATACAGTAGAATAAACCAACGAGGCTCTATTTTGGAGGATGCTTGCACCGCCAGCGCCAAGCTCTACGACGCTGTGTGCCGCTGGTGACGAGAACCGGTACTGAGGTTCAGATCAAAGAAGCGCTGAGCCGGAAGCCCGGCGCCCAGCTTCGTTTCGAAGAGATATGGTGGACGAAAGCATCGTGCGAGAGTTGAAAAAAGCGGCTTTATCGACAAAGTTTACAAGCAGTGACAATTTGTGCGTCTGGTCCACGCGGACCAGAACCGACATTGATTGTCGGAGTCACTCCGCAGTCTGACGAAGCCTTCGCACCAGTGTGGCCACGTCATCTTGCCCCATTGACGGCCACGATTGGATATATCAGGCCCAGGAGGTTCCAATGAACAGCACAAGTTCTGCTGCAAAGTCATAAAGAAGAGACGGAGCGATCAGAGTCTACTAAGGCGGGCAAGATCAGCAGATAAGACAGCTCGAAGCAATTCTCGAGCGGCGCGCTGGGCGCCATCGGGCGCCAACACCCAGCCCTGAGTTCATCGTCACTCGTGACCGCGAGAAGACGAAGCGCTGCCGTGAAGTGTTTTACAACGAATGGCAACAGAAAACGCGAGGATCCGGATCAACTGCTGCAAGCTGAGCAAATCCCATGTCGGTGATGCTTCGGTTCTGGTCCTGGTTTGCGCCGATCCTCGAACTATGATGGTCTATCTCACCACGCGGCGGCCCGGAGATCGGGAAAAGCCTTTTCAAGCGAGCGTGGCGAGCGCGGTGAGCGCAGATGATGCTCGTGGCGGCGAGCATGGGATTCGGAACCGTCTGGGTTTCGGTCCGCGAGGAGATTGAGGCCGAACTTGAGAGAGCTGTTTACAGTGTTCCGCAGCCGATCCGATTGCTTGGGTCGCGCCTGATCGGCCGTGCCCTACTTCTGGCCGGGCCCTAAAGCCGCGCAGAAAATCTTCCGATTTCCTACATTACGAATCCTATGAGCTGAAACGAAATGCGAGACAAATCTTGATAAAGAGCGTGGCCGAAGGGATAAAGATCGTCCGGTTTTTAGTGACACATGCGCTATTTGAACTGTTCTGTGTATAGGCCTTCCGCTATCGGAACCTCCAGACAGAACGCCACCAGAGGCGAACGCAGACTTTGGCTTGGGTTTTGGAGATAGTTCGCCGATTGTTCTGCCCCCTTTCTTAACGCTCTCAGAGGTGTTGGAGATTTAGTGCACGCGATTGGTCGCTTTGGCGGCGCCTTGGCCCGATCCACGACAACGATGAAGCCAGCCGCAGAAGAAATCCAACCCTGCCTGTTGTCCGAGTCTCACGTGACTCTAGATGAAGCGGCACAAGACGAAGTGGCGCTCGTTTGTTTGTGAATGGGTTCATGACGGTTTGTTGCCCATTTTTAAGGCTCAGAGCTCCGGCACATCCGAACACTTTGGCTTCAACGAATCGCCTTTTTAACGCGTAACTCATCGGATCCCATGCTTTTTCTATTCAAAACCGTCGCTATCAGGAAGCTTTCACACGGCTTGCGTTGGGGAATCAAGCTCCGTCAAGGTTTGGTTGTCATGACCAGGGGAGCTTCTGGAACTGGTCAGAACCACTTTGCTCAAAAATGGTCACACGGTAAAATTTGAGTCTACCATTCCCGAGCGGCACTACCTACTGGGGGCCCCTATCCAGATTTTGCTACATTGCTCAGCTCAACATGTTAATTGAGTTTGGTCCCAAACCCCAGGTGGCGTTACGATGATG
>ERZ1370068.7510-contig-6422_pt1 | contig 12780 bp, 15 predicted proteins | sample MGYA00561227_ERZ1370068 | MGnify/ENA primary metagenome ERZ1370068 (study PRJEB38410, sample SAMEA6850437) | metagenome | study: Metagenomic assessment of the ecological functions of the soil: analysis of the soil microbiota associated with the...
GCTGCGCGAATCCGGCATCGCCGCCACGCGGCAGCTCGCCAAGCGGCAGCTCACCTGGCTGCGCAGCTTGCCCGGCCTCGAGCCGGCGGCAGACGCCGCACTCGGCGGACGCTAGCTCAGTCGAGGCTGATGTCCGACGCGCGCGCCGCGCGCCGGTAGGCTTCCAGCTGCTCGGCGACGAACGCGCGTCAGCTCCTGCGGCGTCGAGCTGCGCGGCTCGAAGGCAGAGCCTGCCGAACGCCTCTTTCACCTCGGGCTTCGCGAGCACCACGGCCATTTCGCGCGTTCACGCGATCGACGACGTCCTTCGGCAGCTTGGCCGGCCCGAACAGCCCGCCCCAGGGCGTGATCGGCATCCGGCGCCAGCCGGCTTCCGTCAAGCGTCGGCGCATCGGGCAGCAGCGGGTTGCGGCTCGGCAGCAGCGTCGCGAGCGCGCGCAGCTTGCCCTCCTTCACCTGCGGCGCGATGGTGCCGGGCGTGGCGATGGTGAAGTTCACGCGCCCGGCGATGAGGTCGATCGACAGCGGCCCGTCGCCCTTGTAAGGGATGTGCACCATGTCGAATTTCTGCTGCGCGGCGAACTGCGCGGTGGCGAGGATGCTGGTGGCATTGCCCGTGCCGTAGTTCAGCTTGCCGGGATTGGCGCGCGCATAGGCGATCAGCTCGCCGATGGTGTTGACGGGCAGGCTCGGCGTGGGAAAACGACGAAGAAGCCGAAGATGCCGACCATCGAGATCGGCGTGAAATCGTTGACCGGGTCGTAGGGCGGCACTTTCTTCGCCGCCGGCGCGAACGACATGCCGGTCGCCGTGCCGTAGTAGAGCGTGTAGCCGTCCGGCGTCGGCCTGCTTCACGGCCTCGGAGGCGATGATGCCCTCGGCGCCGGGCCTGGTCTCGATGATGATCGGCTGGCCGAGCTGCTGGCCGAGCGGCTGCGCGAAGATGCGCGCGCCCGAGCTCGGCCGCGCCGCCCGGCGGAAACGGCACGATCAGGCGGATCGGCTTGTTCGGGTACTGGGCGCAACGCAGCCGAGCACAGCAAGCGCCGCAGCGATAGCCCGCAAGGATTCTGGTCATGGCGCTTACTCCGGTTGTATGCCGATGGACTTCAGGATCGCGCGGTAGCTCTCCGAGCTGCTCCTTGATGAACGCGCCGAGCTCTTCGGGCGTAGCGAGGCTCATCACGAAGGCCTGCTTCTCCATCTGCCGCCTGCACGTCGGCGCGCTTCATGCGCGGCGCGAACTCCTTGTTCAGGCGCTCGACCGACCTCGCGCGGCATCTTCGCGCGGACCGAACAGCGCCGGCCCAGGAGGTCACCGAGTACTGCGGCATGCCGCCTCGGCCGATGGTCGGCACGTCCGGCAGCAGCGCTGGCTGCGCGCGCGACAGCGTTGGTCACCAGCGCGCGCAGCTTGCCGTCCGCTGACCTGCGGCAGCCGACGTGCGTCGAGCGACGCGAACATGCAGCTGCACGCGCCCGGCTGATGATGTCGGTCATCGCCTGCGGCTCGCCCTTGTAGGGCACATGCGTCATGTCGATGCTCGGCGAGCGAGTTCATCTGCGCGAACGGACACGATGCCGGTGGTGTTGCCGGTGGCGTAGTTGATCTTGCCCGGATTCGCCTTGGCGTAGGCGACCATGTCGCGGAAGCGTCTTGCGCCGGCACGCTCGGCATTCACGTACGAGGAAGAACGTGTAGCGGCCGATGTCGGTGATCGGCGTGAAGTCCGCGACCGGGTCGTAGGGCGGGACCTTCTTCATCGCCGGCACCACCGACATCGGGCTGTTGGTCGCCATCAGCAGCGTGTAGCCGTCGGGCGCGCGCCTTCACCACTTCGGCGCCGGCGATGGCGCCGTCGGCGCCCGCCTTGTTGTCCACGACCACCGGCTGGCCGACAGCCGCCGACACCGACTGCGCCGAGGATGCGCGTGATGGTGTCGGTCGCCGAGCCGGCCGGGAACGGCACGACGACGCGGATCGGCTTGTTCGGGATACTGCGCGAACGCCGGCAGCCGCGAACAGCAGCGGCCGCGAGCAGCACTGAAGCAAACGTTTCATCGCGAACCTCCTCTCTCCGAGCCGATTATAGAATGGACTGACACGGAGGCACGCATGGAAATCGGCGTCATCGGCCTGGGCAGGATGGGCGCCAACATGGCGCGGCGCATGGCGCGCGGCGGCGCGCGCGGTGGTCGCTACGACCGCGATGCCGCGGCGCGCGACGCGCTCGCGGGCGAAAGCAGGCGTCGAATGCGTCGAGAGCCTGGCCGCGCTCGCCGCGCAGCTCGCCGGCGAGCGCGTGCATCCTGGTGATGCTGCCGGCGGGCCGCCGACCGAGGACACGCTCGCGGAGCTGCTGCCGCTGCTGTCCGGCCGGCGACACGCTGGTGGACGGCGGCAACGCCTTCTACAAGGACTCGATGGCGCGCGCGCTGGAGCTGTCGCAGCGCGGCCTGCGCTACATCGACGCCGGCGTCTCGGGCGGCGTGCACGGCCTCGCCAACGGCTACTGCCTGATGCTGGGCGGCACGCCGAAATCGGTCGAGCGCTTCGAGCCCTTCGCGCGCCTGCTCGCGCCCGCGCCCGACCGCGGCTGGCTGCACTGCGGGCCGAGCGGCGCCGGCCACTTCGCCAAGATGATCCACAACGGCATCGAGTACGGCATGATGCAGGCCTTCGCCGAGGGCTTCGCGCTGCTCGCGGCGCGCAAGGACCTCGAGTTCGACCTCGGGCGCCTCGCCGAAACCTGGCGCCACGGCAGCGTGGTGCGCTCCTGGCTGCTCGACCTGTGCGGCCGAGATCCTGCAGCGAAGACGAAGACCTGCAGCGCATCGCGCCGGTGGTCGCCGATTCGGGCGAAGGCCGCTGGACCGCGCTCGAATCGGTCGAGCTCGGCGTGCCCGCGCCGGTGATCACCATGGCGCTGATGGCGCGCTTCTCCAGCCAGGGCAAGTCCGACTACGCGAGAAAGCTGCTGGCGATGATGCGCGCCAAGTTCGGCGGGCACGCCGATCCGCGAAACGCAGTGATCGTCATCGTGATGGGCGTCTCCGGGCTGCGGCAAGACGCACCATCGGCGAGCCGCTCGCCGAGCGTCTCGGCTGCCCGTTCCTCGACGCCGACGAATTCCATCCGCCGGCGAACGTCGCCAAGATGGCCGCCGGCACGCCGCTGCACCGACGAGGACCGCCGGCCCTGGCTCGCGCTGCTGAACGCGAAACTGCAGGAACGAGAAAACGCGGTGCTCGCCTGCTCGGCGCTGAAGCGAAGCCTACCGCGCACGCGCTGGCGCAGGGACTCGCCGGACTGCCGCTTCGTGCACCTGCGCGGCAGCATCGAGCTGCATCCGCGCCCGCCTCGCCGACCGCAAGCACCGCTACATGCCGGCCTCGCTGCTGGAGAGCCAGTTCGCCACGCTGGAGCCGCCGCCGAGCGCGATCGACGGTGGACATCGCGCAGGCGCCCGAGCGCTGCGTCGAGGCAGATCGTCGCAGCGCTCAAATCTGGCGTTAGCGGTATTCCTGCGCAGCTCCGCGACGATGCGGGTTCGACCTTCGTCCGGTGTACGGCCCTCGCGCACGACCTTCACGATCTGCGCAAGCGTGCAGCGCATACCAGAGCGTCTCATTGCGCCCGGCGCGCGCACCGGCCGCCTTCGATGTAGTAGAGCTTGCGCCTCGATCAACGCCGCGCGGATAGGTGCCGGCAGGCACCGTGACGTCTTCCCACGCGCACGCACCCTGCCCTCGTAGCGCCTTCTCGCGGTCTCTCGCGCTGACCGGCTGCCAGGCCCAACTCCAGGACGAGCTTCTGGCCAGGCTGCAGCGGCAGCGCGCAAGTAGCTCGCATGCATGAAAAAGCCCGGGAAGCGCGTGTTGGCGTGCGTAGGATGCCCGGCGCAAAGATGCCGAGATGGAAATTCATCTTTCCCGCCGGCGTGCACGAAATCCGTGAGCACGCCGATTCGCCGATCGCTCTCGCGCCTGCGTGCGGTAGGTCAGCGTGATGTCGCGCCAGGCGGGCGGCTCCACGACGACCGCATAGCGCCAAGTATGTCCCGGCCTCGCGATGGCGAGGCGGTATCGCAGCCGGACCGCGCGAGCGCGCAGGTCTGCAGGCGTGCGTGGCGGGCTTCGGCCGCCGGTTTTTCGGCGAGATCAGTTCCGGCGAGCTGACGGCGCAGCGCTGCTCAGAAATCATAACGCCCGGGCCGGGCTGCGCCGGCTCGGGCGTCTTGAACACAGAACACGTAAAGCAGCAGTCCCGCGAGCAGCGCCAGCGCTGCCCCGAAGAACGCCAGGGCGAGCGGATCCTGCTTCACATCAGCGGCACGATCAGCAGCGCGACGATGTTGATGATCTTGATCAGCGGGTTGACCGCCGGGCCGGCGGTGTCCTTGTAGGGATCGCCCACGGTGTCGCCGGTCACCGCCGCCTTGTGCGCGTCGGAGCCCTTGCCGCCGTGGTGGCCGTCCTCGATGTACTTCTTGGCGTTGTCCCAGGCGCCGCCGCCGGTGCACATCGAGATGGCGACGAACAGGCCCGTGACGATGGTGCCCATCAGCACGCCGCCCAGCGCCTGCGGGCCCGAGGATCAGCGCCGACCACGACCGGCACCAGCACCGGCAGCAGCGACGGGATCATCATTTCCTTGATCGCCGCGCTTGGTCAGCATGTCGACCGCGACGCCGTACTCGGGCTTCGCGGTGCCTTCCATGATGCCCGGGATCTCCTTGAACTGGCGGCGCACTTCGACCACCACCGCGCCGGCGGCGCGGCCGACGGCTTCCATCGCCATCGCGCCGAACAGGTACGGCACCAGGCCGCCGATCAGCAGGCCGATGATCACCATCGTGGTTCGACAGGTCGAAGGTGACGCGACTTGCCCGCCGCCTCCAGCGCGTGCGTGTAGTCGGCGAACAGCACCAGCGCGGCGAGGCCCGCCGAGCCGATCGCGTAGCCCTTGGTGACCGCCTTGGTGGTGTTGCCCACCGCGTCGAGCGGGTCGGTGATGTCGCGCACCGAGTCGGGCAGGTCGGCCATCTCGGCGATGCCGCCGGCGTTGTCGGTGATCGGGCCGTAGGCGTCCAGCGCGACGATGATGCCCGCCATCGAGAGCATCGAGGTGGCCGCGATGGCGATGCCGTAGAGGCCGGCGAGCGAGTAGGAGGCGCAGATCGCGACGCACACCGCGAGCACCGGCCAGGCGGTGGACTTCATCGACACGCCGAGGCCCGCGATGATGTTGGTGGCGTGGCCGGTGACGCTGGCCGCGGCGACGTGCTGCACCGGCTTGTACTGCGTGCCGGTGTAGTACTCGGTGATCCAGACCAGGAAGCCGGTGAGCGCCATGCCGACCACCGCGGTGCCGCACAGGTGCCAGACGGTGATCATGCGCTTCTGTGCCGCCGATGTCGAAGGGCACGGTCTTGACGATGTCGCCCATCATGATCAGCGTGATCGGCCAGAAGGCGATCAGCGCGATGCACGCCCGCCACGATCGAGGCCCTTGTAGAGCGCCGGCATCACGTTCTTCGTCGCCCGGCTTGGCGCTTGCACGAACCAGGTGCCGATGATCGAGGCGATGATGGCGAAGCCGCCGATCACCAGCGGATAGATCACCGCGTTGGCGCTCGGCGGTCTTCACCATCAGCGCGCCGAGCAGCATGGTGGCGATGATGGTCACGGCGTAGGTCTCGAACAGGTCCGCCGCCATGCCGGCGCAGTCGCCGACGTTGTCGCCGACGTTGTCGGCGATCACCGCCGGGTTGCGCGGGTCGTCCTCGGGGATGCCGGCCTCGACCTTGCCGACCAGGTCGGCGCCGACGTCGGCGCCCTTGGTGAAGATGCCGCCGCCCAGACGCGCGAAGATCGAGATCAGCGAGCCGCCGAAGCCGAGGCCGACCAGCGGGTGGATGATGTGCGCGAGGTCGGTCTTGTCGATGCGCGTTGGCGTAGAGGAAGCGCGAAGTAGCCGGCGACGCCGAGCAGCGCCAGGCCGACCACCAGCATGCCGGTGATCGCGCCGCCGTTGAAGGCGACGCTGCAGCGCCTCGTTCAGGCCGGTGCGCGCGGCCTCGGCGGTGCGCACGTTGGCGCGCACCGAGACGTTCATGCCGATGATGCCGCAGGCGCCCGGAGAGCACCGCGCCGATCACGAAGCCGACACGCCGTCGTCCAGCCCAGTCGCAGGAACGAAGCCGATCAGCGACGAACAGGACCACGCCGACCATGCCGATGGTCTTGTACTGGCGCCAGAGGTAGGCGATCGCGCCCTCGCGGATCGCGGCCGCGATCTCGCGCATGCGCTCGATTGCCCTCGGGCAGGCGCGAGGATGCGCGTGATCTGCCACGACGCCGTACAGCGATGGCGATCGCGGCGCAGGCGAGCGCGAAGACGAGACCACCGGACATGCTTGATTTCTCCCCTGAAAGAGGGCGTTTTCGAGGCGCGAATTTTATCAGGTCAAGCGCAGCGAGCGCCCGCGTGCGGATCTCCTCGACCGGCCCGGCGCCGGAGATCTTGCGGTAGCTTGGGCGCCTGCGCATCGCCCGGCGCGGCCCATTGCCGTAGTAGTCGACCAGCGGGCGCGTCTGCGCGCGGTAGACCTCGAGGCGCTTGCTGCACCGTCTCCTCGCGGTCGTCGTCGCGCTGCACCAGCGGCTCGCCGGTGACGTCGTCCTTGCCCTCGACCTTGGGCGGGTTGAACTTGACGTGGTAGGTGCGGCCCGAGGCCGGGTGCACGCGGCGCCCGCTCATGCGCTCGATGATCGCCTCGTCCGGCACGTCGATCTCGAGCACGTAGTCGATCGCCACGCCGGCGTCCTTCATCGCCTCGGCCTGCGGGATGGTGCGCGGGAAGCCGTCGAACAGGTAGCCCTTGGCGCAGTCGGGCTGCGTCGAGGCGCTCCTTCGACCAGGCCGATGATGATGTCGTCGGAGACCAGCTGCCCGGCGTCCATCACCTTCTTCGGCTGCGAGCGCCGAGCGGCGTGCCGGCCTTGACCGCGGCGCGCAGCATGTCGCCGGTGGAGATCTGCGGGATGCCGAACTTCTGGCGCAGATGAACGCGGCCTGCGTGCCCTTGCCGGCGCCCGGCGGACCCAGCAGGATCAAGCGCATGATGCGGCTCTCATGCCGAGCATTCTACGCACGGCTTCGAGGTCCTGCGGCGTGTCGACGCCCGGCGGGATCTCGGTTTCGCTGACCGCGACCGCGATGCGATAGCCGTGCCACAGCGCACGCAGCTGCTCCAGCGCCTCGGCCTGTCTCGAGCGGCGCCGGCGCGAGGCCGGCGATAGCGCTGCAGGAAAGCCGACCCGGTAGCCGTAGATGCCGGCGTGGCGGTAGCAGCGTGCCGCCGCGCCTCTCCCGCGGATACGGAATCTGCGAGCGCGAGAAGTACAGCGCGTAGCCCTGCGCGTCGAGCACCACCTTCACCACGTTCGGGTTCGCGAGCGAAGCCTCGTCGTGGATCGCATGGCAGGCGGTCGACATGCTCGCGTCCTGTGCGCTGCTCGAGCAGCGCGCGCCACCTGCGCGATCAGCGCCGGCGCGATCAGCGGCTCGTCGCCCTGCACGTTGACCACGATCTCGTCGTCGGCCAGCCTGAGCAGCGGCGGCCGCTTCGGCGATCCGGTCGGTGCCCGAAGGATGGTCGGCGCGCGTCATCAGCGCGCGAGTGGCCGTGCGCGCTGCACCGCCTGCGGCGATGCGCTCGTCGTCGGTGGCGACTGCGACCGACGCCGCGCCGCTCTGCGCGCGCCCGCTCGCAGACCCGCACCACCATCGGCTTGCCGCGCGAGGTCGGCGAGCGGCTTGCCCGGAAAGCGGCTCGACGCGTAGCGCGCCGGGATGACGACGTGGAAGCTCAGGCCACTTCCTCTTCGGGCGGAAGCTTGCGCGCGTCTTCCTCGAGCATCACCGGGATGCCGTCCTTCACCGGGATAGCCGAGCCGGTCGGCCTTGCAGACCAGCTCGCCGGCGTCCTTGCGGTAGACGAGCTTGCCCTTGCACAAGCGGGCAGACCAGGATCTCAAGCAGCTTTGGATCGACGCCACCCATCTGGCTTCCTCCAGCAGCCAGTCGCCGAACGCGGGATCGAGCGTCGCGCGTCACCGGCAGCACCCACCAGTTGCGGCCTGCGCGATGCGCTTGCAATTTTACCGCGTCCTTCTCGGTCATCACGACCGGCGCTCGTCGCCGAACTCGAGGTCGCCGGCGGCTGAAGCGGATGGTGGTCGGGAAACGGATGCGGCACCACCTTGACGCCGAGCTGCGCGAGCTGCAGGAAGAAGCGGCTCCGGGTCGCCGATGCCGGCCACCGCGTGCACGCGCTGCCCGGCGAAGCGCTTGCAGCGGCGCGCGCGTCGCGCGCGTCGGTCATGCGCATGCAGCGTCGTCGCCCTCCAGCGTCATGGCGAATAGCCGCTGCTACGTCGCTCGACGCCGTGCGCCACCACCGCGTCCACCGAGCGCAGCGCGCCAGCGCGGCTCGCGCAGCGGCCCGGCCGGCAGCAGGAAGCCGTTGCCGAAGCCGCGCGCGTCCACCACCGCGATCTCGAGGTCGCGCGCGCAGCCGGTAGTGCTGCAGGCCGTCGTCGAGGACGAGCGACGTTGCACTCCGGATGCTGCGCGCGCAGCGCGCGCGATCGACCTGCGACGCGGTCCGGCGCCGACCCACACCGGGCAGCCGCTGCGCCGCGCAAGCAGCGATCGGCTCGTCGCCGACCTCGGCCGGCTCGGAGGCGATGGTCGCCGCGCGCGGCGCTCGGCGCTGCCGCGCCGTAGCCGCGCGAGACGATCGCCGGGCGACCAGCCCTTCGCCTTCAGGATCTCGGCGATCCAGCAGCACCAGCGGCGTCTTGCCGCTGCCGCCCGACGGTGAGGTTGCCGACGACGATGACCGGAATGCCCGGGATGCGTCGCTTTGCAAGACGCTGAGCGTTGAAAAGAGGCTGCCGAACAGAACGACAAAGCCGAAACACCAGGCTCACCGGCCACAGCAGCCAGGCGATGGCGCCGCGGCGGTACCAGTGCAGCGCTCAGCTACTTGCGGACTGCGTGGTGAAGGTGATCTGCGACAGGCCGGCGAGCGCGCGAGGCTTCCATCACGCGCACCACCGACTGGTGGGTGGCGGTCGGCGTCGGCGCTGATCACGACGACCGGCTCGCTTCAGGCTGGCGCCGGCGCGCCGCAGCTCGTCGGCGAGCTGCTCGACGCTGCGGAACGCGACCGGCGCTGCGGTTGATCACGTACTGGCCCTGCGCGTTGCACCAGCACCGCTGATCTCGTTCGGCCGCTCGAGCTGCTTCTCGGCGTCCGCGGTCGGCAGGTTGATCTGCAGCTCGGTGTACTTCGAGTAGGTGGTGGTGATCATCAGGAAGATGAGGATCACCATCATCACGTCGATCAGCGGCACGAGGTTGATCTCGAGCGGCTCCTTGCTGCCTGCCGCGCTGGAAATTCACTCAGCCGCCTCAGGACTGCGGCGCGCGCTGAAGTCCATCGCGCTCGCCGTGCACGATGTCGATCGAGCTTGGCGGCCTGCTGCTCCATCTCGCACCACGAAGCCGTCCACCTTGTTGCTGAAGTGGCGGTAGAAGATCAGCGACGGGATCGCGATGGCGATGCCGAAGGCGGTGTTGTAGAGCGCGATCGAGATGCCGTGCGCGAGCTGCTGCGGGTTGGCTGCCGGTCGGCGACTGCGAGCCGAAGATCTCGATCATGCCGATCACCGTGCCGAACAGGCCGAGCAGCGGCGCCGCGGTGGCGATGGTGCCCAGCGTGGTGAGGAAGCGCTCCAGCTCGTGCGCCACGGCACGGCCCGGCCTCCTCGATCGCCTCCTTCATCACGTAGGCGCGAGCTCTGGTGGTTGCGCAGGCCGGCGGCGAGCACCGCGCCGAGCGGCGAGTCCTTGGCGAGCTTGTCGAGCATCGTCGTCGGTGACGCCCTGGCGCTGGTACACCGCGACCACCTGCTCGAGCAGCGTGGGCGGAACGATCTTGCGATTCGCGCAGCGAGATCGAAGCGCTCGATGATCAGGGCCACCGCGATGATCGGAAGCGAGCAGCAGCGGGCCAGATCGGCCAGCCTGCGGCCTGGATGATGGCGAACAAGTCGCTATCCTTTGACCGTATAGCTTTTCGTTGAGTGCGCGCGACTTTAGCCAAACCGTCGCGTAAGCAGCAAGTTTCCGCGGCAGCATCAACGGAGTGATGTCCGCGCGTGTAGTGCAATGCTGCGATATCCACAAAAATCTGTGGATAAGTTTGTGGATTATCGCTGAACATCGAAGCCCGTCAAGCCACTAGCGACGCCTGCGAGACTTGGTCGCGATCAAAATTTCAGCAGTTGTTTTTCGCTGCCGAACAGCCTGTTACGGATAAGAATCGGGCTCCGCGCAGATCTCTTACGCGCCAGGCTGGCGACGCCATGTGGATTAGTCGGCGGCCCTTGCCAAGTGAGACTTAGCGGGCGTAGCACGGAATGGTTTCTGAGCGGCTGTGGACCGAGTGTAGTCTCGCCGGCGTCAATGGAGCTTGACTGTCCCGCCGGGCCAAGCGCCGTCCTCAGCGTCTCGCAGCTGCTGCGCAGCGTGCGCGACACGCTGGAGCGCCGCTTCCCGCTGCATGTGGGTCGCGCGGCGAGGCTTTCCAACCTGTCGCGCGGCCGCCTCCGGACACCTGCTACTTCACGCTCAAGGACGACGGCGCGCAGGTCGATTGCGTGATGTTCAGCAGCCGCGCCGCGCGCTCGACTGGGAGCCTGCGCGACGGGCACGCAGGTCGAAGCGCGCGCGCTGGTCACGCTCTACGAGCCGCGCGGCCGCTTCCAGCTCACCGTCGAGGCGATGCGCCGCGGCGGGCGTCGGGCCGCTCTTCGAGCGCTTCCTGCGCGCTCAAGGAGAAGCTCGAGCAGCGAAGGCCTGTTCGATGCCGCGGCCAAGCGCGCCGCTGCCGGCGCATCCGCGCGCCGATCGGCGTGCTCACCTCGCTCTGCCGCGGCCGCGCTGCGCGACGTCCTGACCACGCTGCGCGCGGCGCAATCCGGCGATCCCGGTGATCGTCTATCCGGTGCCGGTGCAGGGCGACGGCGCGCGGCGGAGCGCATCGCGGCGATGCTCGCGCGCCGCGCAACGCGCGCGCCGAGTGCGACGTGCTGCTGCTGGTGCGCGGCGGCGGCTCGATCGAGGACCTGTGGCAGTTCAACGAGGAGGCGCTGGCGCGCGCGATCCGCGCCTGCGCGCATTCCGGTGGTGGTCGGCGTCGGCCACGAGACCGATTTCACCATCGCCGACTTCGCCGCCGACCAGCGCGCGCCGACGCCCACCGCGGCGGCCGAACTGGTCGAGCCCGTCGCGCGACGCGATGCTCGCGCGCGTCGCGGAGACGCGCGCTGCGCATGCTCGCGCGAGACTGCGCCGGCGGCTCGAATACGCCATGCAGACGGTGGACGCGCTCGGCGCGGCGCCTGGTGCACCCTGCCGAGCGCCTGCGCAACTCGCACCAGCACCTCGCGCGCACCCTGTGCAGCGCGCCTATCTGCTGCGCATGAAACACGAATTCGCGCGTTTCAGGTCCCTCATCGAAAGACACTCAGGCAGTGCTGCATCCGGTCTTGATCACCAGACCGTGCTCGCGCGCGGCTACAGCCTCACGCTGAACCTCAACGGCGAGATCGTGCGCGACGATGCCCAGGTGAAGGAAGGCGAAGCGCTGTCGTCACGCGAAACGCTGCGCCGCAAGGGCGAGCCTCGAAAGCCCGGGTCCCTGAAGAAGCTGCGCTAGCGCGCGCCGAGGGGCGCGGGAGGCGCGGCCGACATGTCCTTTTCTTGACCCAGAACACCATGCCGTAGCGGCGCTTGCCGGCGGTCACGGCGCTCAGCGAGACGAGGTTGATCTTCGCCTTGGCGAGCTTGCCGAGGATGCCGGTGAGCGCACCGACGCGGTCGTCGCCGCGCGCGAGGAACACGGTCTTGCGCTTGGAGACGCGCAGGCCGGCTTTCCTCGCCGCCTGGGCGGAACTTGACGCTGTTGTCGGGGATGAAATCCACCTGCGCACCGCCGCCTGTGGGAAAGCCGGTGAAGGCGAGCAGATTGACGCCAGCGGCCTTCAGCGTGAGCAAGCAGGTTGGCGCCCGCGCCCGGGCGCTGCGAGACTTTCATCGTGTAGTAGTCGGCCTTGCGGATGCCTCGCCATGGTTCTCCCCTGGTTGGAGCCTACAATTCTGCGCTCAAGCGAGCGAAAAGGGTCAGTCACCTTGCGCAGGAAACGCATCCGCAGCTTCGCCCCGATCGCCGATCGCCGAGCCCGCATCCTGATCCTCGGCAGCATGCCGGGGCGCGCCTGCTGGCGGCGGACCGGTACTACGCGCACCGCGCGCAACGCGCTTCTGGCCGGTCATGGGAAAACTGCTCGGCTTCGACCCAGCCTCCCCGTACGCTTCCCGCTTGCGAACTGCGCGCGCGCCGCATCGCGCGTCTGGGATGTGCTGCACTCCTGCGTGCGCGAGGGCAGCTTGGACACGGGCATCGAAGCGGAAATCGCCAATAACTTCGCGGTCTCTTCGCGCGCCCATCCGGCGCTCACCCATGTGTACTTCCAACGGTGCGAGAGCCGAGGCCTGCTACCGGCGCCACCGTTGAGCCGGGGTCCGGAAGGCCGATGCGCTACGCGCGCCTGCCCTCCACCAGCCCGGCGCATGCGTCGCTTTCCATGGCGCGCAAACTGGCCGCCTGGCGTGCAGCAATACGTAACTGAACGAAGTATTAC
>ERZ1370068.5706-contig-472_pt1 | contig 12779 bp, 19 predicted proteins | sample MGYA00561227_ERZ1370068 | MGnify/ENA primary metagenome ERZ1370068 (study PRJEB38410, sample SAMEA6850437) | metagenome | study: Metagenomic assessment of the ecological functions of the soil: analysis of the soil microbiota associated with the...
GCTGCGGGCGCCCGTTCCCTTATCGGCGGGGAGGCGACGAATCCCAGCTATCCGATCGCGAGCCTTGTCTCGACACTCTGAGCGGTTGCCCAGACAGCATCCTTGATTTGCGGCTTCTGTCGAGGAGCGAATACGTCCGGCGCCGCGCGCGCCTGCTACCGCGCGCTCAGTAGGATTCCGAGAAACCAAAGGATCGCGCCGGAGGCGTCGATTGGCCCAGGCGACGCGCCGCCGCCTGCGCTCCAAACATGAGCGGACAGAGGAGTTCTCGGGATCGTTGGGAAAGTATTACTGTCAGTGTTCAGCCGCATGCACAAGTCGCAATTCCCAATCATCCGAGCCCACGCTCACTTCATTGGGATCCCGCGATGGAGCTTTGACGTGAGCCTCGCCATTCCTTTGCTCAGGTATTCGAAGACTCTCTGCTCGCTGATGCCAAGACGAGTCGCAATCTCGCTCACGCTCACGTGATCGAGGAGCCGCAGCCGCACGACTTCTCCCCAACGATTGGGCAGCTCGCCGATGGCCGCCGCCAGCTCCTGCTCGCGCGCGATGCGCTCATCCCGCGACGCGACCTCCCGACTCGGAGTCGCGCTCACGAGCAGCTTCGTCGGAACGCCGCCGCCACTCGACGAGTCGGTGCGCGAGGTCGCATCGATCGCCCGGCTGACACGCTGCGGCTTGCGTCCCTCCGCGCGGATCTTCCACGCGACGGCCGTTCTCAAGTATCGAAGGAGCTCGGCGCGACTGCGGGATTGAAATGTGTTGACCGATGCCAAGAATCGCGTCAACGATGATTGGACGATGTCCGAGACGTCAATGGGATTGCGCCGACCCGCCGCCGCGAACTGGGCGGATGGATGAGGTCGGCGCGGCAGTCCGCCGCGAGCGCCGCGATCGCTTCGGCGTCGCCGCGCGCGGCCCGTTCCTCCATGCCCTTGCGGTCGTCCTCGGTCATCGCGCGCTCTTCCGGATCGTACCGACCGCGCGCGGCGCGGGATAGTCATGACCGACGAAGAGCTGGATCCGATCGAATCCTTGGTGGCTGACGCACTCGAACGAGTTGCGAGCGGAGGTTGGGCTGCCCTCGATGCGTTCTGCTCGGAGCATCCGGACGCCGCCTCCGAGATTCGCAACCGGATCCAACAGCTCCAAGAGCTCGGCGCGCTCAGCGACGGAATCCTCCCGCTTCCTCCGCGCAATGGTGACTTCCTCGGACCCTATCGTCTCGTCCGCGAGATCGGCCGCGGCGGCCAAGGAGTCGTGTACGAGGCCGAGGATCCCGCCCTCAGTCGGCGAGTCGCGATCAAGTTGCTGTCCGAAACCAACAATATGGACGCGGCTCGCCGGATGCGTCTCGAGCGCGAGGCGCAGATCGTTGCTCAGCTGAATCTCCCCGAAGTCTGCGCCATCTATTCCGCGGAGCTCGACGGCCCTCGGCCTTATGTGGTGATGCCGCTCATCGAAGGTCGAACGCTCGAGTCTCAGATAAGGGGATGGCGCGAGGCCCGCGCGTCGGGCAATCCCAACGAAATCGGCTCAGCGCCCCACCTGCGACAAACCCTCGAATACTTCCGGCGCGTTGCCATGGCGCTGCACCAAGTACACGAGAAAGGCGTCGTCCATCGCGATCTGAAAGCTGGGAATCTGATGGTGCGCCCCGATGGCAGCCCGATGATCCTCGACTTCGGCCTCGCGCGCGACCAACGCACCGACGCCGTGCATCTCACGGCGACGGGTTCCGACCTCGGCACGCCGGCGTACATGTCGCCCGAGCAGGTCCAGCGCCGGGTGCAGGCGATCGATCGGCGAACCGACGTGTACTCCCTGGGAATCACGCTCTTCGAAGCCTTGACACTTGAGCGCCCATTCGACGCTCCCACGATCGAGGAGACCAAACGCAACATTCTCGAAGCCACGATTCCGGACGCGCGCAAGCTCATTCCCACAATTCCACGCGACGTCCAGACCGTCCTCGAGCGCGCCATGGGCGCGACCTCGAGCGCCGCTACGGAACGGCGCTCGACCTTGCGCAGGAGCTGGGGCGGATTCTTGCGGGCGAGCCCGTCCTCGCGCAGCCCGCGAGCCCATGGCTCCGCGCGCGGCGCTGGATCCATCGAAATCGAGTGGGCGTTTCGGTCGCCGCGTCCGCAGGCGCGTTCGTCGTGATCGTGGCCGGTCTTTGGGTGAAGTCGTCGAATGCACTAGATCCGATTTGCGGAGCAGTCGCGGATCAGTGACCTTCGCCTCGCCGACTCGCTCGTCGAGCGCGCGCGTCGATCGCGCCTGGACGGGTCGACCCAGGCATCGCTCGATCTGCTGAAACGAGCCGATGGTCTGCTCGAGCGCAACGCGTTCCCGACAACCTTCGTCGACGTCGAAAAGTTGGGTTGCTATCTTCAGAGCCCACCGCCGTGGATGGCGTTCGGCGGCGGCAGCTCGCACGGCCGCCACGCGCTTTCTTGGGATTCGAGCCTCTGCGCCGAGTCGAGCGACGATGGAGTAGTTCGATGCTGGGACGTCGAGAAGGGTGTCGAGCGATGCAAAGTATCCTTCGCTCCAAGTGTGGTCACCGCTCTCGCCATCGCGCCCTACGATGGACGCGTCTTCTGTGGCATTACCGTCGACAGCGGTCTCAAGGCGCAGAGCCGGGTCGTTTGTTTCGATCCTAAGTATCCGGATCGCATCTCCGAAGTTCGTTCACCGTTCGAGTGGATCACTTGCATGGCGTTCTCTCCCGACGGTGGCCACCTCGCCGTTGGATGCAAGATGCTCAGCTTCTTTCAACGGGATTCGGCCGGACACACCTATTGCGGGTCTTTGCGGACATTCGATTTCAAGACTCTCTCTCCCAAAAGACCTATACCTACGACAGTGCCACAATTGAGTGCTGTACATTTCAACGCGACGGCGGAGGGATCATCGCGGGAGGCGGTCGGTTCCCCGGAACCGGAGGCCGCCTCATCGTTCAATCCCTCGACGGTTCTCGTCCCGTGATTCGAGAGGGTCGTTTTGAGCAAGTGTGTGCCGTTGCGTTGTCGCCGGATGGAAATCATCTCGCGTTCGGGGGCGGTGGCGAGACGGTTCACATCGAAAGCGGCGACAACGATGCCAACTATGGCAAAGACCATGCTGTCCACATCGTCGACCTGGCGGCCTCGCGTCCCACGGCGGAGCGGCCGCTCGAATCCCACAAAAGAACCGTCAAGTCGATTGCATTCACTCCCGATGGTGACTTTGCGATCTCGGGCTCGGAGGACGGCGATACGATCGTTTGGAATACGTGAGCGACTGGTCACCCAGGACTCGCCGGGATGGCACCCATCGCCCCGTATTGTCGCGGGATGGGACTGCCATCCTCTCGCGCGGCGACGATGGACAGATCGTTCTTTCGCCCGTGCGATTTCGCGGTCCAAGCGCAACATTTGAGACGTTCTCGGGCTCGATCCGGCGATCCGCTCCCACGAACGATTCGCTCGCGATCGTCGTGGCGCTCAATGACAAGATTCACTTGCTCGACGCCGCGACGGGAATCCAACTCGGGACTTTCGTGGGATCGACGCGCGATGTCGAGAGTGTCTCGGTGTCGTGTGACAACCGCTGGCTCAGAATTGACTCGAGAGGGATTTGTGGCGGAAGTGTGGGATATGGAGTCGGCGTTCACTTCGGACGCCGCTCAACATTCCCAACATTCTCCACTTCACGTGGTGCGTGGGGAGCGCGCCTCCTCATCGACTAAGTATCTCTTCACGTCCGAGCGATTCTCGACCTCCGCCTGGAGTCGCGATGGGCGTCTCGTTGCATCTCGCTTCGAGCGTCGAGGTCGAGCTCGATGACGTGGCGTCGGGGAGGTGCGATTTGGATGCAGACCGACCGATCACGATGCGTCGATCAGCGCCATTGCAATCAGCGGCGACCGCTTGGCGCTCGGACTGCAGAACGGATCGATCGAATTGTGGGATTCTCGGGCGAGATCGCACCTTCGCACGCTCCGAGGCCACAAGAAGCGCGTCATGGCGCTCGCATTCTCCGAGGATGGGGCGTCGCTACTTTCCGGCTCGGCCGACACGACAATCGTGCGTTGGGATGTGGAGAGCGGTCGAGCGAAGCATAGTCTTCGCGGACACACCGATCGCGTAGTCGACGTGGCCTTCCTTCAGTCCGAGGCTGTGGCGGTCTCGCGGTCTTCCGATGGTGTCGTGAAGTTCTGGAACGTCGCCAATGAAGAGGACGTCCTGTCGATCGGTTGGAGCGACTTCGCCGTTCGCACACTGGGCTTGTCCCAGGATGGACAGTTGGTTTTCCTTGGACACGTTGCAGGCGCCGGCGTGATCGATCTGAGGTTCCCCTCGACCGTCGACCATATGTGGCAACGCGTCACCGCGACGCGCGATGCGCTCACCAAGAATCCGAATGCGCCCGACGGACTGGCTGCGCTCGGCGAATGGTACGGCGTGCTCCATCGTTGGGAGCTGTCGGCCAAAATGTTCCAAGCCGCGAGCGCCGCGGGCGCGAAGCTCCCCGCATTGAGTGCCTTTCGCTCCGCCCTTGCCACAAATCAAGACGCGTTCGCTCGGGAGCAGCTCGAGCGCGCTACGAAAGCTGGGAAGTTCCGGACTGGTATGCGAGCGCCGCCCGGGCCGCACTGTTGAAGCGCGAGCGCCGATAGGACGCTTTGCCAACTATTTGCCTCGAGTCAGCGGCACGGTGGGCAACGACTTGAAGTGAATCTCCGGCCTGCCGCTGCCGCCGGGGATCCGCGCGTCCCACACCACGACGCCGGCTCCGCTTCCATTGAAGTCGAAGCCCGCGATCGCATCCCCTTGACCCACGAAGTCGCCGACCACGAGCGAGGCCGGTCGGCGCTTTCCCATGTTGACGAGCACGATCTGTTGGACGCTGCCCGCGACGGGGTAGACGACGGCGACGACTTCGCCGCTCGACGTGGCCCTTACGAATCCGCTGTGAAACGTGCCGTCCGCGTGCTCCACGATGAGCTTCACCGGGCCTGCCTTTTCGAGTTGACCGGGCGGGATTTTCTGGCCCGCCGCCTTTTCCCAACGATCGGTTCCCAACTTTCTCCGGAAGATGAGGTGCTCATCCCCGCTCCCATTCTTGCGAAAGACGCTGAGGACTTCGAAGCCCGCGCCCCGAATCCGCATATAGGCCGGGAGGTAGAACATCCCGGAATCCGCGAGACTCCGTGTCCTTCCACGACTCGAACTTCGCGTCGGACTGCAAGACATGGAACTTGCGATCCCCGACCATGACCAAGAAAACGTCGCTCGGCTCCGCGCGTGCGACCCCGAGGGCGATCGAGTCCAAGCTGCCGTCATACTTAGCAATCGCCGCGGGTCGGCCCCACGTGGAGCCTCCGTCGTTCGATCGCGCGAAGAAGATCGACGATCCCGCGTCGGTCGTGGTCGTCCACACAAGCCCCACGCAATCTCCGATGATCGCGATGTCGAGCGCCCCTCGATGCGGCCGTTTCACCGACCTTGATTTCGGGGCTCCAGGTCGCGCCTCCATCCTTCGATCGGCGGACGCAATAGGTGGTCGTCGGAGCGGTCGATCGCCTGTACGCAAGGCACAATCCGTTGCTTCGAGTCTTCGATTGCGCGATCACGGGGCCGATCCCGGGCACACGAGAGTCGCGCCCGCCGGCTCCGCGGTGGCTTGCGCGGACGCCGGCGTCAAAGTTCGGATTCCAATCGCGGCAAGGATGCCACAAAACAACGGAAGCGCGTCATGACGGGGATTGCTGCTAGCGGAGGAGATTGGAAGGACGAAGGACCTTCGAGGGGCAGAAACGGCCATGGCTCGTCTCTGCACTCTCGCAGTAGACGTTGACGTCCTTGTGATTGGCCGTCGAGTGCGCGCCGCCACAGATCGCGCAGTGCAGAATGGGTTGGATCGGTCCAATCGGCGGGGTCGGCCGAGCAGAGCCGAGGCGGGTAAACAGGCGGCCTCACGGGAGGTCGGACCGACTCGGGCGGCTTGATCCGGGCGCTCGTTCCGGCGCTCCTGCTGCCAGCGCGCCTGCTCGTTGGTTCGGTTGGATTTCGGACCGTCGGCGGCGAGGGCCGGCCCGGCGAGAGTCAACAAGGAGAGGAGTGCGACGCTGTAGGGGTTGGTGTTCATTGGATTTGCCTCAGGTGGTTTCGCGCGCACGACGCGCACAACCCTGAAGGAGCGTCGGGCGAATCACTTTGTCGAGAATTCCGGCGGCGGCGCCGCGGGGCTGATGCGCCTGCCTCAGGATCGAGCCCCCACGGACCGGGACCCGTCGAGTCATGCCCCTCGTCTACGTCTGCCCGAAGTGCTCCGCCGCGAGCGCGCTCGCGCCGAGCGACCCCGCCGCGTGCAAGAGCTGCGGCGCGCACGCGCCGCGTGAGGCGATGCCAACGATCCAGCTCGCGCGCGATCGCGAGATGCCTCGCCTTTTCCACGCGATCATCGTCGTGGCCGCCGCGATCGCAGGGCTCCACTTCGTTGGGTTTGGATCTGTCGTCATACCTTTCACTAGGGACTCGAACTGGGAGGCCGCGGGATTCAATCCGCTCCATCAGATCCTCACGAGCGGCCTCATCGGTCTGTTTTTCTTGGCAATCGCGCTCGGGCTCCATTGGGAACGACCGTGGGGGCGTCATCTCGCGGTTCTCGGTTGGGTGGCGTGCTGCTTTTATGGCTTTGCGATATGTGTTGTATCGATTCAATGTGAACGACTACGACTCCCCGTGGACTTGGCTCGCGAGCGCACTCTCTGTTTCGTGGGCCCATCGATAGTTGGGATGTGGTACTTTACTTTCGCGCGCGGACGCGCGTTATGTTCGGGCGATTGCCAAGATTCCGAGAAACCCAACAATAGCGCCCGCGGTGCCGTCCGGCCCGGGCACCGCGCCGCCGCCCGCGCTCCAGACGTGAACGGCGGGCGGGGACAGTCCCCATTTCCGTGGAGTCCCCGGCGCAAATCGCTGAGCAGAACGGACTCCGTGTCCGATCGATTCAACTCGATTGGACACGGGACCAATCGATTCAACACGATTGGACACGGCCCCACTTCCCCGCGAGGCGAAGTGACGTCACGTCACTTCCACAATCGGGAACGGACGTGACGTCCGTTCCCCTTCTGGAACGGAAGTGACTTCCGTTCCGCCTGTCGGGAAGCGGGCCCGTCCCCAATCCCCGGGAGCCGGCGGTCGGTGCGCAGCTCCACGCCCCCAAGTCCGCGGAGAGTCCGTCACTAATCGCCGAGCAAGAGTGACTCCGTGTCACTCTTGCTTTTGTCGAAGTGACACGGAGTCACTCCCGCTCATCACGAAGTGACACAGCCGCACCCTCCAGGGCTCTCGGCCATCGGCCGCGCTGCGGCCCCAAACGCGTTTGCTCCGTCACAAATCGCTGAGCAAGAGTGCCCCCGAGGCACTCTTGCTTTTGTCGAACTGCCCCCGGGGCAGTCTTGCATTTGCAGGACTGACACTGTGTCAGTCTTGCTTTTGCAAAGATGGACATGGTGTCCATCTTGCTTTTGTCGAATGGACACGGTGTCCGTTCGAGTCGAGCGTTGGGCGGCCCGCGCAGGTTCCCGTTGAGGCGAACTGTCGTGACGGCAGTTCCCTCAACACGAACAGTCGTCACGACAGTTCCCCTTTTCGGGAAGTGACGTGACTTCCGTTCCTCTTGTCGGGAATAGGTCGGCCCCACCTCCCGCGGAGTGCTGGCCGGTCGCCGCGCCGCGCCCCGAAACGCGACTTCCCCAAACGAATCGCTGATCAAGACTGCCCTCGAGGCACTCTTGCTTTTGTCGAAGTGCCCCCGGGGCACTTCTGCTCAACGCGAACGGACAGGGCCCAACTTCCCCGCGAGGCGAACGGACGTCACGTCCGTTCCACGATCGGGAACGGAAGCGACGTCCGTTCCCCTTTTCTGGAACGGACGTGACTTCCGTTCCGCTCGCCGCGAAAGGGGTCTGCCCCATTTCCCGCGGGGATCGCGGCGCGGGGCGGCACGACCGCGGGGCCAAGGCGCGGAGCCCCAATGCCCCCGATGAACCCCCACCAACGCGACGCGCCGACGAGACACGAGGAGCGCACCACCTTCTGCATGCGCTGCCGGGCCGTCCGGACGGTGAGGCGCGAAACGGATTGGTGGGATCTGGTGGATAGTTGGGATTCGCCGATTGGTTGGATGTTCCACAGCTTGGTCGACTGGCTGATTTGGAGTCTTTACTTCATCATCCCGGTCCGGCGGTCTCCGTGGCGATGCACGGTTTGCGGGGAAGTCGTGCCGCTAGGCGAGCGCTGGATGCGGGTCGCACGACGAAGGCGCCGAGCGCGGGGAGCGTGGAGCGGGGAGGAGGCGGCCGCCGCGAGGCCGCAGCCCGCCGTGGCGCCGCAGCCCGCGGTCGCTTCGGGGCCCGAACGCGCGCGCGCCTATTGTTGGCATTGCCGGCGCGACGTGGCGGCGATGCGGGCCGCGAATGGCGCGTGGACGTGCGTCGAGTGCGGGAGTGCATTGCCATTCGTGAAACCGGAAAGGTGAACCGCCATGGCCCCCATAGTTGGATTACACTCTTGAACGCGGTCTAGACCTTGAGCGCTTGGTAGGCCTCATTGAGAAGCTTGGTCTCTCGTTCAGCGAGCATCTGAAGTTTGGCCCCTAGATGTGCAACTTTGTCAGGATGGTACTGCGCGATCAGCGATAGATACCTGGATCGGATCTCACCGGCCGTGGCGGTTGGTCGTGCACCAAGACGGCACAGTAGTCCTCGCGAGTCATCTTTCGCGCCGAACCCACACTTGCGCTGTACTCCGAATCTGCACCAGACTCGGCCTTGTGGTCGGCCGGCGGTTCCCACGATCCGAGTCCTAGGGCATCGACCAGTTGATCCAGAGCCAAGATCTCGGAGTCGTTCAGCGGACCGTCTGATGACATCAATCCCCAAACCACGCGCGCGCATGAGTTCAACGCACCGCTGTCTTTTGCATGCGACTCGTGGAATCGCCTTGCACTACTCAATGAAGTGTTCCGATGGCTGTGACTTCGAACTCCGAAAGTGTTCAATCGCCTTCAGCCGGTGGTCCTCAGTAAGCAGCAGGACCTCGCGAAAAAACGCGTCCACGTATTGAACTTCGGTTTCATGAATCGCCCATCGCATTTGGCGGCCAATGCAAGCATTGCAGTCATGTCTTCCCATCCGCCGAGAGAAGTGTGGCTTGCCGGCGACCGTGCCTCCGTCGTCGGTCCAGCTGCATTAGCGGTTGTCGAGGCATCCGCGCGAACATTCTTGAATTTGTCACGAATAACGCCGAACACAGTGATGACTCCGCCGAGAATCAGAATCCGAACGATCCACGGAATATCCGACCACCTGAATTCACCTCCGCTTACGGTCGACTGTGGAGTCCATGTCGATCTCTCTTCGACGGCATTGTCCTTACGAGTCGGTACGGTTCGAATAGGCGGATCCGCGTTGTGATCGAGGATGTTCTTCGCCCAAGACAAGCAAGCTTCGCGCGCAATTCGAATGTCGCCACCGGAATTCAGAGGCTGCGAGACATCAACATACAAGAGTCTATTGTGAGCGATTAAGGCGCACGTTGCAGTAACGGCTAGAGAATTGTCTCCCGAGACCCTGGCGCGGCCGATTGAAGTCATCACGAAAAAGTCACGTCCCGTCGATGACACCCCAAGCGGAATGACGTCTGTGGACTTTATGAACTCAAGTAGCGCGGTCCTCTCGTCTGGCGTTAGTACACTTGTTTTCTCGTTTATTGTGACTTTCTGTTTCAACTCCTCGGCCATCTGCTTTGCCGCAACACCAGTGAGTGCTGTGACCATGTCGCAGAGTTTCAAGAAATCTGCCTCGGAAACCGTTGCTGACTTCTGATCCTTAGGTGTTCGAACGATTGCGATGGATTCGGGGGACTGTGGCTTGTTAGAGTGTTGGCAAGCGAGGCTTCGTGAATGAACACAAATCGCACGTCCGATTGTTCGAGTCGGACAGCCTTCAGCAATTCCTTGACGAGGGGCGCGATATCGGGTGCCAAGTCGGCATTCGCCCAACCGGGGAGGTCGGGAATTGAAGTGTACTCGCCAAAGACAAGTAGGCCTTGTTTCGACTGTCCCGTCTGAGATTGATTTGCATACGAGCTGCTCCAGCTAGCGGTCACGAGTGCCGCGACATAGATCAGTCGTTTTGCGAGGAGTATCATTTCATCAAATCGGTGGATTGTGTTGCAATGTGTGTCGCCGACGACAAGCCGACGATTTACAGAAAAAGTGCTGCGTCATCCTCCCCGATTGGATTTGACGAACTGTCGCGTCTAGGGTGCGACGCGCCGGAACCAATCGCGCATTGTCTGTCGAACGCGCTCGATCTCTTCGTCTGGGATCATTGTCATGTGGCACACAGTGTTACGGAGGTGGCCGATGGTGCGCGCTGACGCGATCAGACTCTTGTCTCCGACAAGATCCTCGAAGAGGCTGCCCCAGTTGTGCTCCATAACTCGAAGCAATTGGGGATAGGTGAGTAAAGCAGATTTGTCGCGGGACCCGAGCGCCATCCAGCTCTTCGCTTCTTCGGTCTGCTCCAGCCTGGTCACCTCATCCCTCACATCTGGTGGAAGCTTGTCCCACCATGTTATGGCAGGGTCATCAGATAGAACTTCTAGTACAAACTTGCGAATGTAGTTTTCGAAAACGTATAGGAGTTTGTACGCCTCAGCCGCTGCCAATGACTGATGCACGGAAGCTGGCATTAGTGGTGCGAGGTCATATTGGGGTGACAGGAGCAACGACTCGGCAGGTGCAATAGCATCATGCTTTCCAACCGCACGCTCGGCCGCTTGCCCCAGCATTAGGAATAGAGCCAGTTGGCCATCGTTCATTGAAATGCCTTCCTGAGCGCATTGAAAATGCTTAGGTAGGTTTCCTCCGTCGCGTTTGACGGCAGATGCACCTGGATATTGTAGTGAAACTCCGGTCGAAGCGCTGGCGCTCTTGTGCCATTGCTTCTTCCTCCGCTCCTCGTTCTTCCCTTTCCTCCTCGGAATCCTTCTCCTCGGGTTGCGTTCCATCGAAGTCACCAAGGCCGACAAGCGCATTGAACGTCCCTGCGATCTTGTTCGTCATATCTGAATCGGAACCCGCAACTTGCGCGATGAGGCCTCGGAGTCCCTCAGACGGCAGTTTGTGCGCACCTTCGTTTGCTTCGTATAAGGGCCCATACGCGGCGGCGCACGGCGTCGGCGAGAACGATCTTTGCTCGCAGAGGATTCTTGAGTGCGGCGTAGTCCGACGAAGGCCTTCCTGCCGCATCAATGAATCCCAACGTTCGCAAGAGTGGGATCAGGCCACGGTCGCTCTTACTCTTGAGTCCGAGCGTTTGGTAGAGAGTATTGTTGGATTCAATGCATCCGGGATTTTCGCTTGCTTAATCTTTTCAAACAGCAGCCGGACGTTTTTGTACGAGGCTAGATAGGAAGGTTCGTCGCCATGTCGGAAGACTCGTTTGAAGGTGGGAATCATACTTGGAAGACAAGCCGACGCAATATGGTTCTAATGCTTATCAGGTTCAGAATTCAGGAGCTTGCCCTGCGCGGAGTGGACGCGTCAGGAGTACCTCGGATGGAATGCATGAATGGGTTCATCGGCTCGAATCGAGATTGTTGGCGATTTCAGGGCGACCCTCCCTGCTGAGATCTGGTCCATGACAGACGAGATTACGTTGTCCCCTTGAGGCCTCCCAGCAACTCTGGTCCACTAGACTTGAGGAATTGTCAAACTCCTGGGGAGCATATTACAAGCATTGCAGAGTGGCCTAGGCTTGACACCAAGTACCTACGGAGTCGGAATGATTTCATGGCTATGACAAGGCCTCGTCGATTCACCCGGCGGACCGAAACTCCTCATACCTCTTAGCCACAAATCCCGGATCCGGCCGATCCTGCGCGCTCCGCGGCAACCAAATCGCCGTGCCATGCAACCCCTTGATCGCGTGCGTGAGCGTCGGGCCGTCTTCCTCGCGCAGGATGTCGCGCGGACCTCGATCCGAAAGTTGGGATCGAGGCCGACGAAATGCCGATCGAAGGCGCTGTGGTGGAGCGTGGCAGAGCGCGAGGCCGTTGCGGACGACGGGCTCGCCCGCTGGATCGCGATCGGGAATGATGTGCGCGGCGTCGAGTAGCTCCTCGTGGCGTAGGCGACAGAACGCGCATTGGCGGCGGTAGGCGTCGAGGACGCGCTCGCGAAATGTGCGCTGATGGAGCCGCACGCGCACTTGCGCGGTGACATACGCGCGCCGCGCTTCGTTGGTATCGTCGCGGACGAGCTCGTTCGATATCTCCTCGGGCGTGAGACCGAGGTGCGCCGCGTCGTCGACCTGGACGCGGAACGTGAGCGCCGCGGGCTCGTCGTTCACCACAAAAACCGGCCAGGTCGCGAGATACTTGGCTTTCCCAATCCCAAGGAAGTACACGAGCGGAAGCCGCAGGCGCATTGCCTCGCGCAGTCCGACGTTATCGCGATGATTGGGATCGGTGCCGCGGTATCGGTAGCCGAGCGTGCCGGCGTGGAACTCGTCGCGGTACGGGCCCGACGTCGACGTCGTGATGGATAGCGGCACGACGCGCAGCACGGCCGGCTTGAAGATCCCTTGCTGTCCGATGAGCCGCACGCGCTTGCCGTCGAGCTCGAAGCCGCGCGCGAGGTCGGCCCATTCGAGGACATCGCCGTGGTGATCCACTTTCCCGCGAAGCCACTCAAACGCGGCGGCGCGC
>ERZ1370068.5407-contig-443_pt1 | contig 12768 bp, 17 predicted proteins | sample MGYA00561227_ERZ1370068 | MGnify/ENA primary metagenome ERZ1370068 (study PRJEB38410, sample SAMEA6850437) | metagenome | study: Metagenomic assessment of the ecological functions of the soil: analysis of the soil microbiota associated with the...
CACCCCTAACGCAGCTGCGAAATAGCCCCTGAATATAGGGCAGCGCCCGCCCCGTGTCAAGCCTCAAGCCGGACTTTCCCCCGTTTCCTGCTCGATCCGGTAGAAGCGCGCGGGCCCGATGGAGAGACGAAGGGGGCGTCCGCCCAGCTCGCCGCCCGCCTCCACCACCACGCCCTCCCTCTTGACGGCTCGGGCGCGCAGGAGGCGCATCGCCTCGCTCTTCGAGGCCAGGCCACGTGCGCCAGGAACTCGTGCGCCCTGCAAGGCAGCCCGCCCGCGGGCACGCGCACCACGGGCATTTCTGCGGCGCGCGGCGCTCCTGGTGGACTCGCCTCCACTCGTTCTCGGCCGTGCGCGCCGCGTCGGCGCCGTGGAAGTCCGCCACCTGCCCCCCGCGCCAGCGCCATCTTCAGAGGCCATCGGCTGCGCGCGCGCCTGCTCCGCCTCGACCTGATCGGGCGTCAGGTCGGTGAGCAGCGCGTAGTACCGCCACATGAGCTCGTCCGAGATGCGACAGGAGCTTCGGCGTACATGGCGTCCGGCGGCTCGGTGACGCCGACGTAGCTGCCGAGGCTCTTCGACATCTTCTCCACGCCGTCCGTGCCCTCGAGCAGCGGCGTCGTCAGCACCACCTGCGGCTCGAGGCCGTAGGCTGGCATGATGTCGCGCCCGACGTTCAGGTTGAAGAGCTGGTCGGTGCCGCCGAGCTCGACGTCGGCCTTCAGCGACGACCGAGTCGTAGGCCTGCGCCAGCGGGTACAGGAACTCGTGCACGGAGATCGGCTGGCCCGCGTCGTAGCGCTGGCGGAAGTCGCGCCGCTCCAGCATGCGCGCGACGTTGTAGGTGGCGGCCAGGCGGATCAAGCCGTCCGAGCCGAGCGCCGCCCAGCCACTCGCGGTTGAAGCGGACCTCGGTCTTCACGGGATCGAGGATCTTGAAGGCCTGCGCCTTGTAGGTCTCGGCGTTCTGCTCGATCTCGTCGCGCGAGAGCGGCGGCCGCGTCTTCGACTTGTCCCGTCGGGTCGCCGATCATCCCGGTGAAGTCGCCGATCACGAAGATCACGCGGTGGCCGCAGGTCCTGGAAGTGCTTCATCTTCCGCATCAGGACGGTGTGCCCGAGGTGGAGGTCGGGCGCGGTCGGGATCGAAGCCGACCTTGACCGGTGAGGCGGACGGCCCGCGGCCAGCTTGGCGCGCAGCGCCTCCGCGCGTCACGACGTCCACGCAGCCCGTGCGTGAGGTACGCGAACGTCGTCCGTCGGGCGTCATCGAGGCCGCCTCCACCAGACGCGCCGGCCCTCGACGCGGCAGCGCCCGAGAGCAGCATCGCGCACGGCGCGCGGGTAGATGCGGTGCTCGGCTTCCAGGATGCGCGCGGCGAGCGAGTCTCGGCGTGTCGTCGTCCCGCACCGGCACCGCCTCCTGCAGGACGATGGGGCCCGGTGTCGAGGCCCTCGTCCACCAGGTGCACGGTCGCGCCGCTCACCTTCGACGCCGTGCTCCCAGGCCTGCGCGCTGCGCCTCCAGGCCCGGGAAGGCCGGCAGCAGCGACGGGTGCGACGTTCAGGATGCGCCCGGGGAAGGCGCCGCACGAACGACGGGCGAGAGCGAGCCGCATGTAGCCGGCCAGGCAGACGAGGTCGACGCCGTGCGCGCGCAGGATCTCGACAGCTCGGCGGTCGTAAGCTCTCCGCGCGGCCGGCCGCGGTGATCGCGGCAGCGAGCGCGGGATGCCGGCGCCCGGCGCGCGCTCGAGCCCGGGCGCGCCGTCCACGTTCGAGATCGACGACCGCCATCTCGGCCGCCCAGCGGCTCCGCGCCGCGGCGTCGATCAGGGCCTGCAGGTTGCGACCCGCGGCCGCTGATCGAGGACGCCGACGCGCTTGCCCCGTCACGGCGAGCTCACTCGAACGCACGCCGGCGCCGCGCGCACCACGGAGCCGATGACGAAGCTCGTCTCGCCGCGGCGCTCGAGGGAGTGCTCGACCTCGTGCAGGTCCTCCGGGCGCCACCGACGACCACCATGCCGATGCCCATGTTGAAGGTGCGGAACATCTCGTCGTCGGCGACGTCGCCCGCCCTGCCTGGATCAGCCGGAACAGCGGCGGGCACCTCCCACGAGCCGCGCCGGATGCGCGCGCCCAGCCCGTCCGGCAGGACGCGCGGGATGTTGCCGGGGAAGCCGCCGCCCGGTGATGTGGGCGAGCGCGCGGATCTTGCCGCGCTCGAGCAGCGGCTCGAGCGCCGGCAGGTAGCCGCGATGCGGCGCCAGGAGCGCCGCGCCCACGGTGGTGCCGAGCTCGGGCAGACGCGTGTCGCGCCTGTGGCCGAGCTGCGTCGAAGAGCACCTTGCGCGCCAGGCGAGTAGCCGTTCGTGTGCAGGCCCGGCCGAGGGCAGGCCCGAGCAGCAGGTCGCCCGCCTCGCCACGCCCGCGCCGGCAGCGCCTTCTCGCTTGTCCACGACGCCGACGATGAAGCCGGCCAGGTCGTAGTCGTCGGCGCGCGTAGGTGCCCGGCATCTCGGCCGTCTCGCCGCCGATCAGCGGGCAGCCGAACTCCGTGCAGCCCGCGCGCGACGCCGCGCGACGATCGGCCTCGACCCGGTCGGGATCCATGCGGCCCAGCGGCGATGTAGTCGAGGAAGAAGAGCGGCGCGGCGCCCTGGACCAGGATGTCGTTGACGCAGTGCGCGACGAGGTCGTAGCCGACGGTGTCGTGCACGCCCGGCGGCGATCGCCGACCTTGATCTTGGTGCCGACGCCGTCGGTGGACGCCACCAGCACGGGCTCCGCGTAGCGCGCGAGGTCCGGGCGGAACATCCCGCCGAAGGAGCCGATCTCGGAGAGCACGCCGGCGTTGAAGGTGCCGCGGGCCAGCGCCTTGATGCGGGCCTTGGCCTCGTCGGCCGCGGAGATGTCGACGCCCGCCTCGCGGTAGTCCATCGGTTCCTCGCGTACCCGCGCGCGCATGGAACGCGGATTCGTATCGCGAGTGCGCAGCCGGCCTTGGCGGCCACGCGGGACGCTAAGATGCCGCGGCAGCTGGACGAGCGGAGATGGCCGATGGTCAAGGAAGGCAGCAAGGCGCCCGACTTCACGCTGCCCTCGTCCGAGGGCGGCGAGGTGAGCCTCAAGGAGCTCCGCGCGGCAAGACCGTCGTCCTCTACTTCTATCCCGAAGGACGACACGCCCGGCTGCACGCGCGAGGCCTGCGCCTTCCGCGACACCCAGGCGCGCTCAAGAAGACGGGCGCCGTGGTGCTGGGCGTGCAGCCCCGACTCGCTGGCCTCGCACGAGAAGTTCCGCGCCAAGTACAAGCTCAACTTCCCGCTGCTCGCCGATCCCGGACAAGGCGGTGGCGAAGAAGTACGGCGCCTTCGGCGAGAAGGTGATGTACGGCAAGAAGGTGATCGGGCATGATCCGCTCGACGTTCGTGATCGACGGCGAGGGCGTCGTGCGCAAGGTGTTCCCGCAGGGTGCGGGTGGACGGCCACGCCGACAAGCGTCTCTGGCGGCGGTGAAGTCGCCTGACGGACCCCTGACCGACCGCCACTCCTGACTCTCGCGACGCTCGCCGAGTCCACCCTGAAAGGCGCGACGCCCGTGCGCGTGGAGGCGGCGCTGCGCCGCCTGGCGGAGAGCGTAACCGCGCGCGCCTCGCGTCGGGGCGGCCATCGAGGACAGCCTCTGCGCCCGCTCAAGCGCCTGCGGCCCATCCTGGACGCTAAAGCTGGTGGCGGAGGTCCTGCGGGCGATCCCGAGGCTGGTCCTGCCCGCGGCCTGCGCGGTCGAGATGGTCCAGCACACCGCCAGCCTCGATCCCGGACGACCTGCCGGCCATGGACGACGCCCGCATGCGGCGCGTGGGCGTCCCCGCTGCCACGTCGTGCACGGCGAGGGCAACTGGCCATCCTGGCCGCTGTTCGCGCTCGCGAACCGGCGCGTTCGGCGTGCGCTGGGCGAGGGCTGGGGCGGGCAGTGGCCCGACGCGCCGCTGCGCGCGGAGATCGCGGGCGAGCTGGCGCGGGCGGTGGGGCTCGACGGCAAGCTGATCGCGGGCCAGGAGTCCGACCTGGCGACGACGGGGCGATCCTCGACTTCACGACGCTCGAGTTCATCCATTTCCGCGCAAGACCGGCGCGCTGTTCACCGCCGCCGCCGACCTGGGCGCGTGCGCCGCGCGCGTGCCCGCCGCCGAGCGGACCGCCGTGGTGGCCTACGCCAAGCAACCTCGGGCCTGGCCTTCCAGATCGTGGATCGACGTCATCGACGCCACCGGCGCGGCCGCGGAGGCCGGCAAGGACGTGGGCCAGACCGGGGCAAGACGACCTTCTGTGACGTGTCTGCGCGGCTGAGCCGGACGCGCCCGCCAATAGCTCGCGCGCGAGCTGGTCGAGACCAGCCAGCAGGCGCTCGTCCCCTTCGGGCCGCGCGCAGTCACGCTGCGCTGGATCTGCGCCATGCTACGTCGCTTCTACCGCCGGAAGTAACGGAGGGACCTAATGACCCGGTGCCCTGAGTGCGAGCCGGACCTGGAGCTGGATCGGTTACGAGATCGACGTGGGGAGACCATGAACTGCCCGGAGTGCGGCATCGAGCTTGCGCGTCACTTCGTCCGGAGCCGGTGGCGGTGGAGCTGGCCGACCAGGACCCGCAGTAGCCGCAGGTGCTCTCAGGCGGTCGCCGCCGACCGCCTCCTTCTCGCCGTGCGGTACAGCTCGAAGACCGGCAAGCAGGCGCGAGAGATGTAGAGCGTCGAGTGCACGCGCTCGTCTGGCGCCCAGCAGACGCAGCAGGCGCCGAAGCGCTTGGCGGTCTTGAGCCCGGCCACCAGCCTCGCCCACGCCCGCGCTGTCCATGAAGGTCACTTCCGAGAGGTTGAGCAGCATCTTCTTCCACTGCTCCGCCACAGCAGCGCGTCGATGGTGTCGCGCAGGATCTGGTCGCCCAGGCCCGTCGCCAGCTTTCGTCCTTCAGGTCGACGATCACTACGTCGCCCGACTTGCGAATCTCCACGTGCATGACCACCCTCGCGGTCTCGCTGACGGCGGAGCGGGGCGCCTTACCCGATGATCTGGTCCAGGTCCGCCCGCCGCTCGATGGGGAAGCGCTGGCGCGCCTGCGTCATGTAGGCGCGGAAGAGCGCGCTTGCGCGCCTCGCGCAGGCCCGCCGCCACCGGGCGACGCCTTCTCCCGCGCGAACGCGGCCGCGTCGAACGCCTTCTTCTCGAGCACGCGCAGCACCGCGTACGCCGTCCCCGCGCGCACTGCACCCGGCAAAGCCGCCCACCGGCAGCGCCGTAGGCCACCTGTCGGGGCCTGGCTCGCGCCCAGCGGTCGCCCAGGGACATGCCGCGTCCCACCGGCGTCGTGCGTCTCCTTTGCGCACGAGGCCCATGGCCGTCGCCGCCTTGTCCAGCCCGTCCTGCCTTCTCGGCGCGCGCGTCCGCAGCTCGGCCACGGGCCCGCGCCCGCTCGGCCGTGCGCTCCTTCGCGATGTCGGCCTCTCACCTGCGCTCTGCACCTCCTCGCGAGCGTCGGCACGCGCGGGGTTGGATCTCGCCAGCGCGATGTAGGCCTGCCCCGGTGGAGACCGGGAAGCCTCGGTCGCGGTCTCACCCGCCTTGTAGGTCGAACGCCCGCGCGATCAGCGCGCGGCGAGCGCGAGGGGCGGATCGGCCGCGCCGCGCGCGAACGGTGCGCTCTTCTGCACCGTGAGCCCGGGCTCTGGCGGCCTCCTCCAGGCCGCGGCCGGCGGGCGAGCGCCGCCGGCACCGCGTGGCCTGCGCCGTCGCCAGCATGCCGTGCGTGCGCTGCGCCAGGATCGTGCCGCTGATGCGCTCCTTCACCTGGGCCAGCGGCGGATCGGTCTCTTCGGTCCGCGAGTTCACGTGGATGATGTGATAACCGAAGGGGTTCACCAGGTCGGAGGTCTGGCCGACCGGCAGCGAGTAGAAGGCGACGTTGCCGAACTCGGGGACCATGCGGCCGCGCCTGAAGCAGGAGAGGTCGCCACCGCGCTCGGCCGAGCTCTTGTCCTCCGAGACCTTCTTCGGCCACGTGTCGCGTGCGCCGGCCTTCCTGGTCGAGGGCGGCCTGCGCCAGGCTCGCCCTCGTCGGCGAGCGCCCTCCTCGGCCTCGGGGGCCAGTCTTCACCTCTCACCAGGATGTGGCTGGCGCAGGTCTGCTCCGGCACGCCGGAACTCCGTCTTGGTGCTCGTCGTAGTGGTTCGAGGCGAGCTCCGCCTCGGTCACGGTCACGCGCGCACTGCAGCGCGGCCGGGTCGACCAGCAGGTACGGACACCACGCGCTTCTCGGGGAAGCGATAGGCCTCAGGCTTCGCTGCGAAGCGCGCCGCCACCTCCGCGTCGGTGGGCGCCGGGTGGCCGGATCCGGGCCGGAGCCTCCGCCAGCACGTACTCGACCTTGACCTGCTCGTTGCGGCGGCGGAACTCGCGCTCCACCTCGCCGGGGCTCACGGCCACGCCGTCGGTGACCCGCTCCCAGCAGGCGCTTTGCCGCCGAGCATCTCCGCCCGGATGGACTCCTGGAATTCCTGCCACGGTGACGCCGCTGCATCTCCAGGCGGCGGCGCACCTCGGCCGCCCCCAGGAAGCGCCCGTTCTCCCTGCAGCCCTGGCGACGTGGCGATCTCGTGGGCCAGCGTCTCGTCGTCCACGGTGAGGCCGAGCCGGTGCGCCTCCAGCGCGACCAGGCGTTCGTCGACCAGCGACTGCGAAGCGTCTGCTCCTCGAGGCCGATGCCGCTCCAGCATCTCCGGGTCCAGCTGGCCCTGGCCATCTGCTCGTAGGCGCTCGCGCTGGCGGCGATAGGCGCGCTGGTACTCGCCGAGGGTGATGGGCTGTCCTCCCACCTCGGCCAGGCACGCCGCCGGCGGTTGCCCGGCCTGGCATCCTCGGTGGGGATGTAGAGCGCGACGAAGGCGACGATCATCGCCGGAATGGTCATCCACAAGAAGATGGTCAGCCAGCTGTCTGTGGCGCCTCATGAATGCGCAGCGCCATGTCGCTTTGACTCCCTGGAGGCCCGGGCATGCCGGGCCTGCACAAACGGCGATTCTAGACCCGCTTCCGGCGCCGCCCGCAAGCCGGGTGCCGTTCATTGCCGCCGCCGGCGCTGTCTTCACATAGAATCGCCGTTACCCTAAGTCGCTATGGCTCTGAAGGATTTGGGTGACCTTGAGGCGGCTACGTTCCTGCGCGCGAACCGACGTCCATGGTCACGAGCAAGCAAACCGCAGACCACGGGGACCTGGTCGAATGGTTCACTGTGTCCTACCGCACGCTATACCTCGCGGTCGGAGCCGTGGCTGCTCGCGGGCGGCGGCCGCCTACTACTTACGTGCTCGCGCGGGAGCAGCCCGCCTGTCGCGCAACGCCGGCGCCGACCCTGTCACCTTCCACCGCCGCTCGCTTCACGCTCGCATCGAGGGCAGCGTCACGGTCAAGCCGGTGGGGACGTTCGAGTGGGTTCACCGCCGATCCAGCGCATGGTGCTGCGGCAAGAGCGACCTCGTGCGCACCGGGCCCGGGCGCCGCGGCGGAGATCGCCTTCTTCGACGGCACCGTGGTGCACGTGCGGCCCGGACAGCCTGATCACCATCGAGGAGACCTCCGGAGGATCCGTCGACCAAGCGGCGCAGCGTGGCCTGGCACATCATCCTCCGGCGAGGTGAACTTCCAGACCGTGCGCCGCAACGTGCCCGGCAGCGCCACCGAGGTCTCGACACCCACCGGTGAAGCGCGCACGCGCGAGCGAGATGACGGACGGCGGCATCCGGGTCGCGGAGTCCGGCGACAGCGACGTGACGCGTGTTCCAGGGCACGGCGCAGGCGGAGACCACAGACCGGCGAGCAGATCGCAGCTGGGCGCCAGCGAGGCGCGTCAAGGTCGACGCGGCGGGCCAGGCCGGTCCGCAAGCAGGCGCTGCCGGGGTGCCCCGCGCTGCTGGCGCCGCTCGCACCAGGCGGAGATCATCTACCCCGATCCCGCGCGGCGCCACGCACGCTGCTCGTCTGGAAGCCGGTGGCGGGAGCCGCGTCGCTACCACGTGATGCTGGACTACAGCGCCGTACTTCAACCGGCCCGCTCGTGGACCGCGGCACCGGCATGGCCGAGAGCCATCGTGGAGCTGCGCGGCCTCGACACGCGGCAAGTACTACTGGCGGGTGGCCGCGCGTGGACAAGGACAGCGTCGGAGGGCGCGTTCTCGGACTTCGCGCGCTTCACGGTCGACCCGCGCGCGGCGCGCGGGCACCGGGCGGCGGGCCCGCCGCCGCTCGTCGATCGAGGCGCTCGGACGTGCGCACGAACATCCTCCAGGATCAAGGGCCGCACGGAGCCGGGCGCCACGGTCACCGTGAACGGCCAGCGGGTGGACGTGCAGGAGCGACGGGTCCTTCAACGAGTTCATCACGCCTCGACAAGCCGGGCCGGCAGACGGTCGTCATCCGTGCGCGACGGGCATCAACGGCGGCGTGCAGCGAGCATGAGGCGGCCCGTGGTGGTCGGCGTTGCTGAACGGCTGCGATGGCGCGCGTGGCGGTCTTCTGCGGGCCGGCCGCTGAGGCGCAACGCTGCGCGGGCGCGGGCGCGCCTGACTACGCCTTTCTTCCCGGCCCGCGCGCGCCTCCGCGCCGCGGGTGCGCGCTTCGCGGGCGCGCTGGTGGAGCTGGGACGCGCTAGGCGGCCCGCGTGCGGGCACTGCCGCGCGCGCGCTGCGCCGGCGCGGCCGGTGGGCAGCCGTCCGCGTCCGCGCGACGCGCGCCACCCGCGAGCGCTCGCGCCGCTCGGCTTCGACTTCCACCTCGGCTCGTGGCGCGCGGGCGACGCCGCCCCGCGCCGGAGGTGCTGGCGCATCTGACGACGCGGCGCGCCTGTGCCGCGCGGAGTCGGCGCCGGGCGGCCTCCGCCAGCTCCGCCGACGACCACCCAGCGGCTGGCCATCCTCACCGACATCGTGAAGACCGCCAACTCCGATCCTGGAGCCGCGCAAGGTCATCGAGCTGATCATGGCCAAGATCCAGCAGCTCATCCCCTCCGAGGCCTGGTCGATGCTGATGGTGGACGAGGAGAAGCAGGGAGCTGACCTTCGAGCTGGCCCTGGGCGAGAAGGGCAAGGACGTCTCCGCGCTTCCGCGTGAAGATCGGCGAAGGCGTCGCGGGCTGGGTGGCCCAGACCGGCAAGCCCACCATCGTCAACGACACCGCGACGCGACCCGCGCTTCGCCCGCAAGTTCGACACCAAGACCCAGTTCCAGCACGCGCTCCGATCCTCTGCGCGCCCGCTCATCTCGCGCGGGCCGCACCATCGGGGTGGTGGAGATCATCAACAAGCTGCGGCGGGCAGCTTCACCCAGACCGACCTCGACAGTGCTGCTGACGCCTCGTGGAGCCCTGCGCCATCGCCATCGAGAACGCGATCCTGTTCCAGCGCACCGAGCAGCTCACCATCACGGACGACCTCACCAAGCTCTTCAACTCCCGCTACCTGAACGTCTACATCGGGCGCGAGATCAAGCGCTGCAAGCGCCACGGCATCCCGCTCTCCGATCATCTTCCTCGACCTGGACGGCTTCAAGGGCGATCAACGACCAGTACGGGCACCTGGCGGGCTCGGGCACGCTGACCGAGGTGGGCGGCATCCTGGCGCGAGGCGGTGCGCGAGTCCGACATCCTGGCCCGCTACGGCGGCGACGAGTTCGTGGTGGTGCTGCCCGAGACGCCGCCCTCGGGCGCGCTCGTGATCGCCGAGCGCATCCGCAAGCGCCATCGAGGAGCACTCGCTTCCTGGCAGGACCAGGGCCTCGCCGCGCGCATCTCCGCCTCCTTCGGCATCGCCTCCTACCCCGACCACGCCCTGACGCCGGAGGGCCTCATCCAGAAGGCCGACCAGGCCATGTACCGGGTGAAGGAGCGCGACAAGAACGGCATCGAGGTGGCGGTCTGGAAGCGGGCTCGCACTGCCTCCGATCGTCCCCTCTCAATCCCGCACCGACCACTAGGAGAGACCAGCGCCTCCATGAACCTGCGTTCCATCGTCAACCTGAGCTTTCTCTCGAGCGACCTCGCCATCGACCTGGGCACCGCCAACACCCTCGTCTACGCCAAGAACAAGGGGATCGTGGTCTCCGGAGCCCTCCATCGTGGCCGTCAACAAGGTCACGGGCAAGGTGGAGGCGGTGGGCAAGGACGCCAAGGAGATGCTGGGCCGCACGCCCGGCAACATCGTGGCCATCCGTCCCATGAAGGACGGGGTCATCGCCGACTTCGAGATCACCGAGAAGATGCTCAGCCACTTCATCCGCAAGCGCCCACAACCGCAACACCCTGGTGCGGCCGCGGATCATCATCGGCATCCCCTCCGAGGTGACCCAGGTCGAGAAGCGCGCGGTCAAGGACTCCGCGCTCTGAAGGCCAAGGCCTCCGAGGTCTACCTGGTGGACCAGGCCATGGCCGCCGCCATCGGCGCGGGGCTGCCCATCACCGAGCCCTCGCGGCAACATGGTGGTGGACATCGGCGGCGGCACCACCGACATCGCGGTGATCTCGCTGGCCGGGCATCGTCTACAGCAAGTCGGTGCGGGTGGCGGGCAACGAGATGGACGAGGCGATCATCCAGTACATCAAGAAGAAGTACAACCTGCTCATCGGCGAGCGCACCGCCGAGCAGATCAAGCTGGAGATCGGCAGCGCCTTCCCCCTGGACGAGCCCATCACCATGGAGATCAAGGGCCGCGACCTCATCGAGGGCATCCCCAAGACCCTCACCATCACCGACGCCGAGATCCGCGAGGCCCTGGCCGAGCCCATCAGCATCATCGTGAACGCGGTGCGCGTGGCCCTCGAGCGCACGCCTCCCGAGCTGTCGCGCCGACATCGTGGACCGCGGCATCGTGCTCGACCGGCGGCGGCAGCCTGCTCAAGAACCTCGACAAGCTGCTGCGCGAGGAGACCGGCCTGCCGGTCTCGGTGGCCGAGGACCCGCTGTCGCTCGGTCGTGCTCGGGGACCGGCAAGATGCTTTCGGACTTCGACCTGCTCCGGAAGATCAGCCTGGACTGAGGGGACCTTGAACCGTCCCGCGGTCATGACGCGGATCACGGACGCGCGGCGGAGCCGCCTCCTGCTGGCCGGCCTGGTGCTGGCGCGACCTGGCGGTGATCAGCCGGCAGGTGGACGACGGCGGCGGCACGTCGCTGCTGAACCGCGCGGTCTACTGCGGCGCTGTCGCCCCTGCAGGCCGGCGTTCCGCGCCGTGCGCGGCGTGCGCGGCGTGTGGTTCTCCTACCTGGACCTGCGCCACGTCCGGAGGACAACGGCCAGCTGCGAGCGCGGCTGGCGGCGACGCGGAGATGCGCCTGGCAGGAGCGCCAGCGCGACGCGGAGGAGGCGGTGCGCCTGCGCGAGCTGCTGGAGCTGCGGCGCATCCTGCCCCACGACACGCTGGTGGCGCAGGTGATCGTGCGCGACGCGCTGCAGTGGTTCCGCGTCCTCACCATCGACAAGGGCACGCGGGCCGGCGTGACGAAGGACGCCGCGGTATCAGCTCCACCGGCGTGGTGGGACGCGTGATCCGCGTGGGTCCCACCGCGGCAGGTGCAGCTCCTGCTCGACCAGCAGTCGGGCGTGGGCGCGCGCATCGAGCGCAGCCGGGTGACCGGCGTGGTCGGGCCAGGTGTCGCGCCAGCAGGCGACGCCCGACGCGGCCGCGGGCGACCTGGTGATGAAGTTCGTGCCCATGCTGGCCGACGTGGTGGAGGGCGGACGTGGTCGTGACCTCGGGCCTGGAGGGCATGTTCCCGCCCGGCCTGGTGGTGGGGGCGCGTGCGCTCGGTGGTGCGGGGCAGCGGGCTCTTCAAGGACGTGCGGGTGACGGCCTCCGCCGACTTCGACCGGTTGGAGGAGGTGCTGGTGGTCGCACGCCCCGCCCGACGCGAGGGTCGAGGAGCCGGTGAAGTGAAGACGTTCGGCGTCGCGCTGTCCCTGCTGGCGGCCCTGCTCTCTGCAGACGGCGCTCCACGCGCGTGCTGCCCGGACAGGCGCGCATCTTCGACCCCTTCCTGCTGGTGATGGTCTACTACGGCCTGGCCGGCGGCGAGACCCAGGGCATGCTGGTGGGGGCGGCGGGAGGCTGGATCCAGGACATCCAGTTCGGCGGCAGCGTGCTCGGCCTCTCGGGCCTCACGCGCGTGCTGCTGGGGTTCGCCGTGGGCACGGCCGGCACCCGCTTCCACCTTCCGGAGCTTCGCTCCGCGCGCGGCTGGTGCTGTTCGTGGCGGCGATCGCCGACGGCCTGGCCTTCGCGGGGCTGGCGAACGCCTTCGACGTGGGGATCACCCGCCTCACGCCGCTCCAGATGCTGCTCAGGGCGGGCGTCAACGCCACCGTGGGCGTGATCCTCTTCGAGCTGGTCGTAGGCGCCAGCTCCGCCGCTTCAGGCGCGCATGATCTCCGTCGACCGCCGGCTCTTCTACAACGTCGACTGGCCCTGGTGCTGGCCGCGCTGCTGGTCGCGGCCATCGGCATCGCGACCATCTTCAGCGCCACCCACAACAGCCGCTTCGCGGGCCTCTACCTGAAGCAGGTCTACGCGCTCGGCCTGGGCCTGCTGGCACTGATCGTGGCCGCCAGCCTCGACTACCGGCGCCTGGCGGACCGCGCGCCGGCGCTGTTCCTGCTGGCCCTGGGGGTGCTGGGCGCGTGCTCCTGTTCGGGCCGCGAGCACACGTAACTGAACGAAGTAC
>ERZ1370068.8766-contig-7596_pt1 | contig 12768 bp, 19 predicted proteins | sample MGYA00561227_ERZ1370068 | MGnify/ENA primary metagenome ERZ1370068 (study PRJEB38410, sample SAMEA6850437) | metagenome | study: Metagenomic assessment of the ecological functions of the soil: analysis of the soil microbiota associated with the...
GCGCGACCCGTTTCGCCGGGGATGATGGAATCGCTGGCGACGCTGTCGCACGCGGTTCCGACCGGGATGTTCGACAACCGCTCGATCGATCGCTTCCTGCAGCGTCTGTTCGCCGCGTCCGGCCGCACCGAACGATTTCCGCGCGCTCGACCGCAAGCTCTTCCTCGTCGCGACCAATCTCGACACCGGCGCTTCGGTGACGTTCGGCGCGCCGGGGCGCGACGACGTTCCGATTTCGAAGGCGATCGAGGCCTCGGCGGCGCTGCCCGGCCTCTTTCCGCCGGTCGGATCGGCGGCGAATATTTCGTCGACGGCGCGCTCAACAAGACGCTGCACGCGTCCGTCGCGCTCGACGAAGGCGTGGATCTCCTGCTGTGCGTCAATCCGCTCGTGCCGTTCGACGCGAGCGGCGCGACGCAGCAACGGGCGGATCACCGTCGACAAGCTGAGTCATGGCGGCCTGCCCGTCGTGCTGTCGCAGACCTTCCGCGCGATCATTCATTCGCGGATGAAGGTCGGGATGGACAAGTACCGCCGGCAGTACCCGGATGCCGACGTCGTGCTGTTCGAGCCCGACCGCGAGGACGCCGACATGTTCTTCGCCAGCATCTTCAGCTACGCGCAAGGAAGCGTCTGTGCGCCGCCGCCTATCGGAAGACGCGGCGAGAACGCTCGCCGAGCGCGCCGATGCGCTCGCGCCGCAGCTCGCGCGGCACGGCGTCACGCTGCGGACGGATCGCCTCGCCGATTCCAGCCGGACGATCGTCGACGCGCTGACCGATCCGCGCCCGCTCAACGTCGGCCAGGACCGCGCAAAGGCAGCGTGCGCCGCAGGCCACGCGCGATCCTCGCGCACACCGCTCGACCATCTCGAGCGCTGGCTCGCCGCGCGCTCGCTAAGATCACCGCTTCACGGAGTCGGCCATGGCGGAAAAACGTCCCCGCCGCACCCGCGAACGGATTCTCGAGACGGGCCTCGCGCTCTTCAATCGCGACGGCGCGCCGCAGGTCACGACGGCGGACATCGCCGACGAGATGAACATCAGCCCGGGCAATCTCTACTACCACTTCGACAACAAGGACGAGATCGTCTTCGAGCTGTACGCGCGCTACGAGGAAGGCGTGCTGCCGCTCTACGCGGATCGGGCTGGCCGCCCGCTCGACGTCGACGACCTCTGGCTGTGGCTCCACCTGCTCTTCGAACGGATGTGGAACTACCGGTTCCTCGTATCGCGATCTCGATCAGCTCACCTCGCACGACGCGAAGCTCGGCGCGCGCTTCGGTGCGCTCATCCAGAAGGGTGCGCGCCACCGTGATACAGTTGTGCCAGCGGCTTGGCGAGCCGGGCGCGATGCGCGCGTCGGACCGCGAAATCGAGGCGCTGGCGCAAAACGTCGGTGCTCGTCGCGGCTTACTGGTCGATCGTACGACCGGGTGCGCCGTGGCGCCGGCGACTCGCCGGACGGCGATGCCGGCCGCGCCGCGTACCAGGTGCTCGCGCTGTTCGCGCCGTACCTCGACGGCGACGCGCGCGCCTACTTCGACCGGCTTGCCGCCGACTATCTCTGACGGAGAAAACGCATGGCGAAGAAATGGGCCGCCTTCCCGCATCCGGATAAAGCGTCTTGCGCGCGACGCCGCCGGCCTCAAGAAGGCACTGGCCGCGACTGCACAGGAGCGACTGCGAGCCGCTGCCGAAGGACGCCGCCGTCCTCGACGCCTGGAGGCACTACCACGCGGCGCGCGTTCGCCGACGCCGTCGCCGCCGGGCGCAAGGCCGGCGGCGCGGGAATGAACGCTGCGGTCAAGGCGCAGATGATCTACGCGAATTACCTCGAGAAGTCCGAGCCCGCGAAGCTCGCGCTGCTCGAGGAAGCCGCCGGCTGGGCCGACGAGCGCCGGCGGCGATGCGCCGAAGGATGCCAACGCGCACTATCTCTATGCCTACGCGCTCGGTCGCTACAGCCAGGGCATCTCGATCACCAAGGCGCTGGCGCAAGGCTTCGGCGGCAAGATCAAGGATGCGCTGACGACCGCGCTCAAGCTCGAGCCGAAGCACGCCGACGCGCACACCGCGTTCGGTTCCTACCAGGCCGAGATCATCGACAAGGTGGGTGGCATCGTCGCCGGGATGACCTACGGCGCGAAAAAGGATTCCGCGCTGGAGCACTTCCAGAAGGCGCTCAAGCTCAACCCCGGATTCCGCGATCGCCGCGGATCGAATACGCGAACGGCCTCATCATGATGTTCGGCAAGGCGCGGATGGCGGAGGCCGAGAAGCTCTACCAGGAGGCGGCCGCCTGCACGCCCGCGGACGCGATGGAGCGCTCGACGTCGAGGCTCGCCAAGTCGGAGCTCGAGTAGCGCGCTGGCAAGCGCTGGCACGAAGCGCAGGGCTCTGCGGGCGCCCGAGGGTACGAGACCCGAAGGCGCCTCAGCTCCTCGCGCCACACGCCTCCCGACGAGCTAGCCGGCGCCCACGGCGCTCGCCGCGACCGCCGGATCGAGATCGCCTTCGCGCGGCCACGGCGCAAGGAGTGTCGCCAGCAGCAGCTTTTCGAATTCCGGACCGAAGCGCTTGCTGATTTCGGCGGGATCCGGACACAGCCCCCGGTCGGTGATGAGCCCGAACTGCACCTGCCCGGCGTACGACAGGATCGACACGCCCATTCCGATGTCGCCCGATTGCGGCACCCAGAAGAGGACGCGCTCGATCCCCGCGCCCGCGAAGTACAGGCGCTGCGGCGGTCCCGGCACATTCGTCATCACGGCGGTGCCGTTGCGCGCCAGCGCCTGCAACAACTCCTCCTGCAGCACCTGCGGCCCGGCGCCCATCGCGGCGAGCAGGCCCAGCGCGACGACGGGCTGGTAGCTCCCTTGAGCGCATTCATGTTCGCCCGTACCGCGTAGAGCCGTTCCACCGGATTGTCGATGCCGATCGGCAGATCGAGAAACACCAGCCCGAACTGGTTGCCGAGCCGCCAGGCCTCCTCGATCGGGCGCAAGTTGACCGGCACCAGCGCACGGACCATCACGCCTTCGGTCCTGTCGCCTTTCTGTGCGAGATATCCGGCGAGCGCACCCGCGACGCAGTGAAAGCAGCACGTCGTTGATCGACGCGCCCAGTGCCTTCGCTACGGTCTTGATCTCCTCGAGCGGAAGCGGCTCGGCCCATGCGACCTCTTTCGCAATTCCCGGCTTGCCCTTGAAGCGCGTCGGCGAGTCCTGCGGCATCAGCGCGAGCTTCGCAAGTTCCGCCGTGAGCGCCCCCGCCCTGCTCCGCCAGCATGACAGCCTTCGCGGGGTCGTTCCAGATCTCGGCGCCCTTCTCGATCAGCGTCGCGCCCGACCTTGCGCACGACCTTCATCACTCCTGAGATCGGCTGCAGGAGCTCCGCGAGCGGATCCTCCGCGCCGCGAGGCGGCGCGCTGCGGCGTCGGCGTGAAACGGCATCGCCGGGCGGGCCGTTCGGGCGCGGCGTCGGTCATCGACATCACCACGCGGACGAGCGCGATGCCGTCCGCGTAGCAATGGTGGAATGCGCGCGATCAGCGCGCTGCCGCGCTCGAAGTTGTCGACCAGATGATATTGCCACCAGGGCCGCGCCGGATCGAGCGGCCTGCGCTCACGAGCCGGCTGACGAGCGCCTGCAAGCTCCTTCGTCCCGGCGCGACCGGGAAGCGAAACACGCGACGACGTGATCGTCGATCGAGAAATCGGGCGCGCTCTTCCCAATACGAGACGCCGGGGCGCTTGCACCGGCCGCTGTCGGAAACGCGGAAAGCGCAGGAAGCGCTCGCCAATGACCCGCTTGACCCGCTCGTGACGGACCTGCCGGCCGAAGACCATCACGCCGGTGATCACCATCAGGTTGCCCGGACGGTCCATCCGCAGCCACGCGGTGTCGACCGCGGACATCTTTGCGCGCTTCGATGCCGGATCATTCGAGCGAGCAGGACGTCGAGCGTGGAGGACTCGAGGCATGCGGCGAGTCGCGATCCCGGCGCGCGAATTGCGCACGCTTTCGCCTTCGCGCTAAAGTAGCACAAACCCCGCGCACGCGGAGCAATCCGGCCCGGAGGAGGACGCACGATGGCTGCCCCGAAGAAACTCGACCTCAAGGCGCAATTCGAAGCCGCCGCCGAGAACGCCAAGAAGACGAAGAAGAAGCCCGACAACGCGACGCTGCTCAAGCTCTATTCGTATTACAAGCAGGCGACCGAAGGCGACGTGACCGGCGCGCGCCGGGAGGCTTCGACTTCGTCGGCGGCGCGAAGCACGATGCCTGGTCCAAGCTCAAGGGGACGAGCAAGGACGAAGCGATGCAGAACTACATCAAGCAGGTCGAGAAGCTCAACCGGGACTAGACCTGGTCACGTGCGAGCGACTGCCGTACCTGGGTGCACGGCGCATCGCTGCAGCGCGTTGATTTCGCCGCGCGCCTGCGCTTCCCGCCTTCGCGCGCCTGGCGCCGCCGCTTGCTTGGTCGCGCGCGCTTGACCGGCTTTCGGCAGCATTCCCGCCGGGAGCCGCCTTCACGAGCTTGTTCACCGCGGCCGCGAGCTCGTCGACCCGCGCCGCAAGTCGCTGCACGTCGTTCTGCGTGTAGACCCCGAGCTTCGACAGCGCCCGCGCGACGCGGTCCTCGAAGACCTGCTCCAGCTTGTCCCACGTTCCGCCCGCCATCTGCTGCATCTCCTTTGCCTTTGCCGTTGCGGCGCCGCGCGCCGCGACCGCCGTGTCGGTCGCCATCCGTCCGGTCCGGTCCTGCATTTGCTCGCCCTGCTTCACCAGGGTATCGAAGAGCTTCGCGCCTTCCTGCTTCGCCTGCGAGAAAGCGCCGAGCCCGGCGAGCCAGATCTGATGCGACGAATCGAGCACGGTTTGCGCCATGTCCTTCGCCAGTCGTCGTCTTGCACGCATCGCTCCGCTCGCCGTCCGCCTCTCCTGCCGCAAGCTTCGCCTTCGCTTTCTTCAGCATCGTGCCGTCTCCTCGCGCGCTAGGCCGACGAGCGCCGGCCGGTCAGGACGCCATTCTAGGCCAGCCCGCTCTAGAGCAATCCAACTAACTGCGGCGGCAGCAACGCCGTGCGCGGAGCCGGTGACGGCGGCAGTCCGCGAGTTACAATCGCCGTCGGCCGCGCCCGAATGCATCGACGCATTGACTGACAGGGACGGCGCCGATTCGGCTGGCCGCCATCCACCGCAAGGAGATCGAGATGACCTACTTCGTCACCGGCGCGACCGGCTTCATCGGCCGGTACCTCGTCGCCAACCTGTTGCGCCGCGAGCCGCCCGATCTACGTGCTCGTCCGCAAGGGTTCCGAGAAGAAGCTCGCGGCGATGAGGAAGCGCTGGGGCGCCGACGAAAAGCAGGTCATCGGCATCGAAGGCGACTTGGCCAAGCCCAGGCTCGGCGTCTCCGCGGCCGACTTGAAGAAGCTCAAGGGAAAGGTCGACCACCTGTTCCATCTCGCCGCCATCTACGACTTGAAGGCGAGCGCCGAAGAGCAGGAGATCGCCAACGTCGAGGGCACGAAGAACACCGTGCAGTTTCGCCGAAGCGGTCAACGCGGGATGCTTCCATCACGTGAGCTCGATCGCCGCCGCCGGCCTCTACGACGGCACGTTCCGCGAGGACATGTTCGACGAAGCCGAAGACCTCGATCACCCGTACTTCAAGACCAAGCACGATTCCGAAGGCGTCGTGCGCCGCGAGTGCAAGCGGCCGTTCCGCATCTACCGGCCCGGAGTTCGTCGTCGGCCACTCGAAGACGGGCGAGATCGACAAGATCGACGGCCCCTACTATTTCTTCAAGACGCTGCAGAAAGTGCGCGACATCGTGCCCGAAGTGGATGCCGATGATCGGCATCGAGGGCGGCCGCATCAACATCGTACCGGTGGATTTCGTCGCCGACGCGCTCGACTACCTCGCGCACAAGAAAGGGCTCGACGGCCGAGTGCTTCCACCTGACCGATCCCGAGCCGCACCGGATCGGCGAGGTGCTCAACATCTTCGCCGAACGCCGGGCACGCGCCGCAGATGACGATGCGCATCAACGCGAAGATGTTCGGCTTCATCCCGGCGCCGATCCTGTACGGGTCTCGGCTCGCTGGCGCCGGTCAAGCGCGCGATCCGCGTCGTGCTGACCGACCTCGGCATTCCGCGCGACGTGTTCCAGTTCGTCAACTGGCCGACGCGCTACGACAACCGCGAAGCCGCCAAGGCGCTCAAGGGCTCGGGCATCGAGGTGCCGCGGCTCGAGTCCTACGCCGCGAAGCTGTGGGACTACTGGGAGCGCAATCTCGACCCGGATCTCTTCATCGACCGCTCGCTCGCCGGACGCGTCAGGACAAGGTGGTCGTCGTCACCGGCTCGTCGTCGGGCATCGGCAAGGCGACGGCGACTGGCGCTCGCCGGCGCCGGCGCGAAGGTCATCCTCGTCGCGCGCGGCGAAGAGAAGCTCCTCGAGACCAAGGCGGAGATCGAGCGCGCGGGCGGCAAGGCGCTGGATCTACCCGGCGGACATCGCCGACATCGCGTCGTGCGACGCGCTCGTGCGCGCGCGTCTACAAGGAGCACGGCGCGCTGCGACTTATCTCGTCAACAACGCCGGCCGCTCGATCCGGCGCGGCGTGATCAACTCGTTCGACCGCTTCCACGATTTCGAGCGGACGATGCAGCTCAACTACTTCGGCGCGCTGCGGCTCATCATGGGCTTCCTGCCGAAGATGATCGAGAAGAAGCGCGGCCACATCATCAACATCTCGTCGATCGGCGTCCTGTCCAACGCGCCGCGCTTCTCGGCCTACGTCGCGTCGAAGGCGGCGCTCGATTCGTTCTCGGCGTGCGCCGCCTCGGAATTCCTCGACAAGGGCATCCACTTCACGACGATCAACATGCCGCTCGTGCGCACGCCGATGATCGCGCCGACGAAGATCTACGAAAGCGTGCCGACGCTCTCGCCGGAGGAAGCCGCCGACCTCGTCGTGCAGGCGATCGTGCACCGGCCGGTGCGGATCGCCACGCGCCTCGGCATCTTCGGCGCGGTCTCGCACGCGATCGCGCCCAAGCTCACGCAGGTGCTGCTCAACACGGCGTTCAACATGTTCCCCGATCTCGAGCGCGGCGGCAGGCAAGAAAGGCGGGCGAGCCGCAGCCGCTCACGCCCGAGCAGATGGCGTTCGCCCAGATCACGCAGGGGATTCACTGGTAGCGGCGTGAGCGGCGAGGCCCGAAGGGCGCGAGCAACGCGTATCGCCGACAGCGGCCGACGACGGCCGTCGCCACAATCGGCGACGCGGAGGCCGCACTGAGCGGCGCGGCCACTGCGCGGCCGCGTTCCACGCGCTGCAGTTCCTCGGCGACGAGCGCGAAGACGCGGCGGCTCGCGACGAGCGCGTTGTGGCCGATGCCGACGAGCGCGATGTTCACGGCGCCGTCGAGCTGCGCGCTCGTCTGCGGCGCGACCATCGAGTCGTGCCATGACCACAGCGACACGACCCGCACGCCGGCCGGCGCGCACGCTCGCGCGCGATTGAGCTCGGCGAGCCACGGCGTTGCCCGGCCGCAGCTGCGCGAGGCGACGCCCCGGGAAAGAGCCACGCGTGGACGCTGCCGTGGTGCGGCGTGCCGATGCGTCATCACCAGCGCTCACCTTGTCGCGGCGCCGTGCCGGCGAAGGTACGCCCGCGCCACGAGCCCACCCATGCTGTGGCCGACGAGCGCGACCGCGCGCGCGCCGGTCGCCGCGAGGATCGCATCGATCTTCGCGGCGACCTGGTCGACGAACTGCTCGATCGACTCGAGCGGCGGCCGTAGCTCAGCGTGTACACGGGATGAATGTCTCGCGCGACGAGCTCCGGGCGCAGGTCGTGCATCGAGCCCGCGATTGCAAAGCACGCCATGCAGGAGCAGCACCGGCGCGCGCGGGCGGCGCGGGCGGCGGGTCGGCGGGCAGCCAGCGGTAGAGCGCCATGTGCCGGCCGTCGACCGCGCGATCGCCGCGCATCTCCTCCCAGTAGAGGCGCAGGCGTCGCGGACGAACCCGATGCGCATTTCCCGCGGGCGCGGCGAGCGCGAACATCCACGCGACGCGAACCAGCAGCAGCGTGAACGAGCACGAGCACCGCGAGATAGACAGAGCGGCGCGCCCGCGACGTACCACCACGGATTCGCGCCCTTCGCCACGGCGATCACCGCCGCCCACTGACGTAGCAGGCGCAATCGCGCCGCCGATGACGAGCCAAAGCGAGATCGCGGTGGTCATGGCGACGCGATGATACCTGCCGCGCGCGCTGGCGCGGTCAGGCTACCCCGGACCGCGCGTCACCAGCGTGTGCGGCTGCCGCGAGCACTGCGCTGCGTTCCTAGCGCGCGGCGGGAAAGGGCGAGTCCGCCGGCTGCCCGCCACGAGCACCGCGGTCAGCATCAAGGCAAGCGGCCCCTGCGCCGGGATCTTGGGCGAGCAGCAAGGCAAGCGCATGCTGGGCGGTCTGCGGACAGGTTCCGTACGGACCGTAGCAGGACAGCAGGACCTCGCGCGTCGTGCAGTTGTAGAAGACGAAGAACTCGGCGGTGTTGCTGGCGACCGGCGGCGTCTCGCCGACGTAGGCGTACGAGGCGACCTGAGCGTGCCGGCCGGCTGCGACGGCGAAAACACGATCTGGAAGCCCGTGAACGTGCCGCTGAAGTTCGGCGAGCCCCGCAGGCCTTCTCGCCTAGGGAGATCGTCGGACCCGGCAGCGTTGGTCGCGCGCCAGCCCTCCCGATTCGCGCCGACGGTGGTGAGCGTGATGTCGAGATTGCCGTTGCTGCAGCCGGCGCTCGCGTTGAGCGCGACGCCCTGGGCGGTCGCAGCCGCCGTCGCGCAGCGCCGGGCGAGCACGCGCAGTGATGCAGGACGGCAAAAACGCGGATAATCCACGTGGATTGGGCCAGACCGGCCCATTTCGCACCTTTGTTCATTTCTCGACAAGGGCGAATCATGCACCTTCAAGCGACATCGCGGCAAGCTCGCGCGGCGAAAGTTGTGCATTGAACATGCCTTCGACGACCATTTTCGTGACAGATTGCGCATCAGATATGGCCAGATTTGCGACAATTCGTCGCCTCTGCCCGACACTTTTGCGTTGTCGTACACCGACATCGTCTGGCGCCGACTGGTGCCCACGGAGTGCGGCGTCAGCGCGAGGGTCGCTGAAGCGCGGGCGCGGCGCACGGCGGCGTTCCGCTACGCGCCACGACTTGAGCGCCGCTGATCGTCCCGCGCGATGTCCGGAACCAGCAGCACGCCCGGCAGCGCCTTGCGAATCCGGCGGGTCATCTCGCCCCCCGCCCAGATCGCGATCCGCGGCCGGGAGCTGGCGGCGCAGCGACGCGAGCCCGTCGCCCGCCTGCCGCACGGCGAAGGCGCCGGAGAACGACAGCGCAACGACCTGCGGCGTCGTGGGCGAGCGCCGCGCGCCGGATGTCCTCGATCGGTGTCTGCGGGCCAAGCGAAATGCATTGGGCGCCCTCGGGCACGAGCAGCGCCTCGACCATCAGCAGGCCGAGGCCGTGCTGTTCGCCCGGAAACGTCGTGAGCAGCACCCTGGGCGCGCCGACCTGCCGCGGAAACGCGTTGATGCCGGTGCGCAGCGCGACCTGCAGCTGCTCGGTGTAAAGGTGCTCCTCGAACACTGCGAGATCGCCGCGCATCCACGCATCGCCCACCGCGTGGTTGAGCGAGGTCAGCGTTTCGAGCACGAAGCGCTGGAGCCCCTGCCGCATCAGCAGATTCGCCAGCATGTTCTGCAGCGCCGGCGCATCGTGGCCCGACAGGAGCGCCAGAGATTTCACTCTCCGTCGCGGGGGACGTCGGCTCGCGGCGCGGAGCAACTCTTCCTTCGGCCAGCGCATTCAACTCATCGAGCGTGTGCGCGATGATCTTGCCGGGCCGCAGCCCGACATCCATCAGCCGCTTGATCGCGCGGAGCTTGGCGACTTCCGCGGCCGAATACCGGCGCTCCCCGTTGTCGTCGCGAACCGGTTTGGGAAAGCCGTAGCGGCGCTCCCACATCCGGAGGACGTCCTTGGAGAGACCTGCTTCGCGCTCCACCGCGCTGATGTTGAGGGCAAGGCCGGCGGTTTCGGTGGGCGGATTCATCGTCTGCTGCTTTGACCCGCTGCCGGGGCTTCGCCTATAATTGCGCCCCGCGGCGAACTAGCTCAGCTGGTTAGAGCAGAGGAATCATAATCCTTTGGTCCGGGGTTCGAGTCCCTGGTTCGCCACCAATATTTGCGCTCTCTGCGGCGGTTTTGCGAAGACGTTTCCCGCCGCAGAACCGCCGATGCGGATACACGCCGGAGCACCGCAAAGAACCATCCCGCATTCGAGAGTCGACGCTCCTGTGGAGGGTAGATGCTGAGAGTCGACGCGTGTGAGGCCGTGCCTCCTTTTCGATTCGGGTCGGTCGGGACGGTGGTCCTCGTTGGGTTTTGTTGTTGAGCGGCTGCGGGACCGTCAAGCTCTACAGCGAGACCGGGACAGCAGCAGGGCGAAGCGGCCGCGAAAGGCCTGGGGCGAGGTCAATCTCAAGGCCTTACTTCGACGCCGAGCGCCAGTCAACCAAGCCAAGCTGCTCGCCGAAGAGATCGAGAGCACCGGTCGACTCGCGGCGGTCAATCGGGAAACCGAGATACGCGTGCTCGCGCGCGCACGAAGGTCAGCGACCTGTCGGGCCACTATGACGAGGCGCTACGCGAGGTGGTGCTCCGGTGGGTCCGGCGGTCTTGATTCAGCGACGCTGGGCACGGTCGAGTCGCGCACTCTTGGAGGCGTGGAGTCAGCTGCAACACGGAGCGGCGGACGCTCCGGGACTTCGAGCGCGCCTCGTCCGCTCCCTGCAGTCCATGGGGGTGCCGCGGTTCGAGCTGCGACCAGCTCAGCGCAGTCCGATCCGAAGGCCGTGAGCACGGCTGGGAGAAGGCCAGCCCCGCTCTTGCCCGGGAAGCGGACAACCGGCTCCAGAACGCCATCGGGATCTGCAGGGAAGCCGATACGGCGCGAGGGCGAGCACGTTGCGCGCAGGCTCAAGTTCGATTCCCTGGGGGAGCGCTGAGCGGCCGGGTGCGGGACATGGGAGAGCGCCCAGGGAGCGGATGGAGGCGCGCCAGAAAAGCGCCGACGCCGCTCGCGCGGAATACAACGCGGCGCTAAAGGCTTACAACGACGAAGCCGAGCTGGCCAAGGCCGGCACAGTCGACCATCGAGGCCACCGCCAGAGCGTTCGCCGACAAGGCTGCAGCGACAGCTCGCGCTCTTGGACCAGAAGCGCAGGGCTTTCCGCAGGAGTCGAGGTCGCGTCGGAAGAGCGCATCAAGCGCATCAACGACCTGTATGTCGAGAACCTCAAGGCCGGCACCGCGCTCAACACGGAAGACGCGTCTGAAGGCCGAGCTGGTCGCGTCGATGCTTTCCGCTGCTCGCCAGACGACATGCGCGCCATCGCGCAGGCCAGGAAGGGCCCGCGCGCTCGTGCCGCTGCTCATCCAGCGCGACATCCGAACAGGCCAACCTGAACGCCGCCGCCGTGCAGGTGGCGATCCAGCGCGAGGACCTCGCGCTGCAGTGAGGCGATCGTCGAGGCGGCGCTGGACCAGAGCGGTGACCTACGCCCGTGGCCCGCAGAGCGCATCGCGGACCTCGTGACATGCTGCGGCAGCGCCGACCAGCGTCACGGCGACCTCGCGAAGTGCGCAGGCGGCTCGACACAGCCAGCAAGCCCGTCCACGCGATCTGGAACGGGCTGCGAGCCCTATGGCGCAGCAACGCGTGTTGCTGGAAATCGACCACGCTCTACCTGGACGGCTTTTTCGCGACAGCTGGTCAGAAGCTGGACACGACGACCACGCAATACCTCGCGTTGGCACGCGAGCAGGCGGTTGAACTTGCCGAGTGTGTGCATCGATGTGGGCGGCGCTGATCCCGGCCTTCCGTGACGCGAGCGGCCGAGTTCGCGGCGCTGGGCATCAAAGGTGGAGCAAATCGAGAAGATCCCTGAACCTCCTCGGCATCTTCTACATCGGATACGGGGTGAACAATTGATCCGCTGCAAGGCCTTCGTCGTTGCGGCGATCCTGATGCAGGACTCCCTGCGTGCAGCACCCCCAGGTGGCGCTCGACCAGGCCGACAACAGTGTCAGATTGCTCAGAACCTTGCAGACCGAGCTCACGCGCTACCAGCGCAACGTGAGAGCTCTCGGCCCAGCGCCGAGCTGAAGTCGGTCGAGCGACTCGACGCACCGGGACGTACGCGATCGCGCGCGACCAGAAGTTCGGCGCGTACCTGGACCACCGAGAGCGAGTTTGACTTCCGGAGCTCGCGGCCCGCCAGCGGATTCGCGACGGCAGCGACACCTATGCCAAGCTCATCGCACCGGACGAGGACATGGCAGGGAGCCCGGAGCTGGCCGCGCGCCTGTGGCGAGCGATCGTCAAGGATCTGCCGTCGCCGGCCGCGAAGCTGGGAGCGGTGCAGATGGCCACGTAGCCGAGCTCGGAACGGAGCTTTTCCGCGTCCGAGCGGGTCGCCATCGTTACAAGTTCCTGGTGCAGGCCGAGTGCATCGTCGACAAGAGCGCCAGCGCAGCTTCAGACCGCCGGCCGCACCAGCGTCTTCATCGGCGGGGTGTACGGGTTCTTCAACCCGGAGAAGAAATGAGTTCTATTGCTTGGAAAAACCCGCGGCCGGCGAACTGCCGCCGCCAGGAAAGGACCGCCA
>ERZ1370068.1233-contig-11124_pt1 | contig 12766 bp, 18 predicted proteins | sample MGYA00561227_ERZ1370068 | MGnify/ENA primary metagenome ERZ1370068 (study PRJEB38410, sample SAMEA6850437) | metagenome | study: Metagenomic assessment of the ecological functions of the soil: analysis of the soil microbiota associated with the...
TTTCGACAAGCGCGTCAAGTCCGACCCCGATTTCGACGAAGGCGGTGCAAGGGAGGCCTCACCAAGCCGGCGTTCCGCCGCTACTACGCGCTGCGCGCGTCGTCGACCGTGAGCCGCGGCGCGCACGACGAATGGAACATCTTCCGCATGATCAACGAGCGTCGCCGCGCCGACAGCAAGATCGGCACGACGGGACAGATTCCGGTGCTCTTCGACGGCCGCGGCGTCAATCCCATCGGACGCCGAAGTCGGCGGTGTCCGAAGGCTACGTCGGCAAATGCGCACCATGAACCGGAGGAAACCCATGAACACTGCATCGCTCGCTGCGCCGCGCGGCGCGCGCGCGCTCGTTCGTCCCGCTGCTCGGCCTTGCGCATCTGGGCGCCGCGATGCCCGCACGCGCGGCCGATGTCGTGAACGCGTACTCGATCTGGCCCGAGAACTGGGCGCGGCCGATGTTCGAGGAGTTCGAGAAGGCGACCGGCATCAAGGTCAACTTCGTCCGCTTCTCGTCCGGCGAAGCGCTCGCGCGCGTCATCGCCGAGAAGAACAATCCGCGCGTCGACGTGCTGTTCGGCGGCCCGGTGGAGACGTTCGCGGCCGGGATCAGCGAGGGCGTGTTCGAGTCGTACAAGCCGCCCGCCGTTCGCCGCGCTGCCGCGCGCGCTTCAAGCACGCCGACGGCCAGTGGATCGCCATCGCCGACGATCCGCTGGTGTTCATGACCAACGACAAGTTCCTGAAGGAGCACGGCCTCAAGGCGCCGGCGTCCTGGAACGATCTCCTCGCGCCGCCGTACAAGAACATGCTGCAGATGGCGGACGCGCGCACCTCGGGCACCGCGGTCACGCGCATCTTCTCGATCCTCGAAGTCAACGGCCGCGACGAGACCAAGGCGTTCGACTACATGAAGAAGCTGCGGCCCAACGTGCAGCTCTACACCAAGAGCGGCGGCGGCGGCACGCTGCCGGTGGGCCTCGGCCAGGCGGGCGGCGGCATCTTCTTCATCGTCGACGCGCTCGACACCAAGGCGAAGGGCTACGACGTGACGATCAGCTTCCCGAAGGAAGGCATCGGCACGGCGGCCGAGGGCATCGCGCTCATCAAGGGCGCCAAGAATCCGGAGCTCGGCAAGAAGCTCATCGATTGGGCCACCTCGCCCGCGATGCAGGGGCAGTTCGCGAAATACAAGATCAACTTCGTGCCGGCGAATCCGGCGGTCGCCATCGAGCCGAGCCTCGCCGAGGTGCTGAAGGGCGCGAAGATCTTCGCCATCGATGCGGACTACGCGGGCGCGAACCGGAAGCGCATCGTCGATCGCTGGATCGCGGAAGTCCTGAATCCGTAAGCAGGCACCGTGACCGGCGCCACCGCAGGCGTGCTGGCGGCCGGTCCCGCGGGCGTCCGCCGGGACCCCGTCGTCGCCGCGGCGGTGCTGGCGCTGTGGCTGCTGCTCGGCGCTTTTCGTCGTCTATCCGCTCGCGATGCTGTTCGCGCGGATGCTGACCGATCACGGCACGTTCACGACCGCCGGCATCGCCGCGATCCTGACCGACCGGCATCAGGTCCGCGCGTTCTGGAACAGCCTGCTGCTCGCCACGCTGGTCGGCGTCGCCGGGACGGTCGCTCGGCTTCCTGTTCGCGTTCACGGCGGCGCGCGGCCGGCTGCCGCGCTGGCTGCTCGGCATCGTCGACGCGAGCGTGCTGCTGCCGCTCGTCTCGCCGCCGTTCACGACCGCGATCGCGATGATCTTCTCGTTCGGGCCGCGCGGGCTCATCACCTACGACCTCCTCGGGCTGAAGGGCGTGACGGTCTACGGCCTCACGAGCACGCTGTGTCTCGGAGGCGCTCACCTACTTCCCGATCGCCTACCTGACGCTGCGGCCGATCCTGGCCGCGATCGATTCGAACATCGAGGGCATGGCGTTCTCGCTCGGCGCGTCGCGCTGGCGCGTGTTTCGCACCGTGACGCTGCCGCTCGCGGTCCCGGGCCTCGCCAATGCGTTCCTGCTGCTGTTCGCCGCCTCGCTCGCCGACTTCGCGACGCCGCTCATCCTGGGCGGCAACCAGTTTCCGGTGCTGCCGACGCAGGCGTATCTGCAGATCACCGGCCTCTTCGATCTCGCGCGGCGGCGCGGCGCTGTCGTTCGTGCTGCTCGTGCCCGCGCTCATCGTGTTCCTGCTGCAGCGCTACTGGGTCAGCCGGCGCTTCTACGTCACGATCACCGGCAAGGGCGCCGGGCAGACGCCGTTCGACAGCCTGTCGCCCGGCAGCGCGCGGCGCTGCTGCGCTCGCGTGCGCGGCGGTCGCCGTCGTGATCGTCTACTTCTACGCGCTCCTGCTCTACGCGTCGCTGGTGATGGCGCTCGGGCGCCAATCACACGTTCACGCTGCAGCACTACCGCGCGATCTTCACGGACGGCGTGAAGGCGATCCGCGACACGCTGATCATCGCGGCGTTCGCCATGCCGCTCGGCGGACTCTACGGCGTGCTGCTGGGCTACCTCGTCGCCAAGCGGAACTTCGTCGGCCGGCGCACGATGGAGCTCGTGTCGATGGTCAACTACGCGCTCCCGGAACGATCGTCGGCATCGCCTATCTCATCGCGTTCAACGATCCGCCGATCGAGCTCACCGGCACCGCGCTCATCATCGTCGCCTGCTACGTCTTCCGCTACGGTCCGACCGGCATCCGGGCGACGATCGCGCTCCTGCAGCAGATCGACAAGAGCCTCGAGGAGGCGTCGCAGGGGCTGGGCGCGGGCACGGCGACGACGTTCCGGCGCATCACGCTGCCGCTCATCCTGCCCGCGTTCTTCGCGGGGCTCGGCGTCGTGTTCATCCGGTCGATGACGGCCATCAGCGCGACGATCTTTCTCGTCTCGATCGGCTGGACGCTCATCACCGTCAAGATCCTCGAGAACATCACGGAGCTGTCGCTCGGTCCCGCCGCCGCGTTTTCCGTGCTCGTCGTCGTGATCGTGTTCGTCGTGGTCGCCGTCATCGGCCGCCTGTTGCGCCTCTTCCGCGCGCCCGGCGCGGTGCCGATGACGAGCCTGCTCGGAGGATAAGGACGATGAGCGCGCCGGGCCGTCCCAAGCGCGAGACTGCACTCCGTCTCGGAGGGACGGCGCGAAGCGCCAAGGGAGCCACTATGACCGCGGAATCGATCGGCGTGCGACGTCGACAGGATCTCCAAGCGCTATGCCCACCGCGTGAAGGGCGAGGTCTACGCCGCCCGCGACGTCGTGCTCAACGTGCGCCCCGGCGAGTTCCTGACGCTGCTCGGGCCGTCGGGCTGCGGCAAGACGACCACGCTGCGCATGATCGCGGGTTACGAGATGCCGGATGCCGGACGCATCCGCTTCGGCGGGCAGGATGTCACCGCGGAGCCCGCCAACCGGCGCAACATCGGCTTCGTGTTCCAGAACTATGCGCTGTTTCCTCATCTGTCGATCTTCGACAACGTGGCGTACGGCCTCAATCGTGCGCAAGGTCCCCGCCGCGGAGGTCCGGCAGCGCGTCGGCGAAGTGCTGGCGCTCGTCGGACTCGCGGGCTACGAGGGACAGTTCTCCGGCCAGCTCTCCGGCGGCGAGCAGCAGCGCGTCGCGCTCGCCCGGGCGATCGTCATCCGCCCGCGCGTCCTGCTGTTCGACGAGCCGCTGTCGAACCTCGACGCCAAGCTGCGCGTGCAGATGCGCCACGAGATCCGCGACCTGCAGCGGCGGCTCGCGATCACGACCGTCTACGTCACGCACGATCAGGAAGAGGCGATGGCGGTGTCCGACCGGATCGCGGTGATGAACGAGGGCAGCGTCGTCCAGGAAGGCTCGGCCGAGGATCTCTACCATCGCCCCGCATCGCAATTCGTCGCGCAATTCGTCGGCCGCGTGAACCTCGTCGCCGGCCGCGTGGCGGCGGTCGCGGGCGACGCGGTGACGGTGGCGGCGCTCGGCACGACGATCGGCGCGCGTGCGGTGCGTGCGCGCGACCTGGCGCCGGGCGATCCGGTGCGCCTGGTCGTGCGCCCGGAGTCCATCGCGATCGCCGCGGGTGGCGGCGCGGACGGATCGTTGCAGGCGACGGTGATCGCGCGGACGTTCCTCGGCGAGAAGATCGAATACCTGCTGCGCTGCGCCGGCGAGACGCTGCAGGTCGTGCGGTACGACGCCGGACCCGGCGCGCCATGCCCGAAGGCTCGAACGTCGCGGTGCGCTTCGCGGAAGATGCCGTGACCGTGCTGCCGGAGGTCGCGGCCGAGGGCACGTCCGATGCGTGATTCGCGTCGTTGCGGCGCTGCTGTGGCTCGCCTGCTGGCGGCGCGACGGAGGTCATGGCCGCCGACGGTGCGCGCGCGAGGTGCACGGTTCGGCCGACGTCTTTGCGGCACCCGGCGTGGCGCTCGCGTGGGGCGTGCTGCGAGGCGCCACCGAAGCCGACACGCGAGGTCGTCATTCGCATCGCGACGGACCTCGCATGCGTTCGCGGCGGTGGCCGTCATCGGCAGCGACCCGTTCACCAAAGGCGAGCGGTCGATCCTGCCCGTCACGCCCACCGCGACCGACGTCGACGTCCGCGTTCCCGCGCGCGCACTTCGCCGATTTTCCGCGCACCGAGCTGCGCCTGTTCGGTCCGCCAACCCGGCGCCGGACGAGGCGCCGACAGCTCGTCGTCTTCTACCTCGGCGTGCCGGATACCGCGCCGGAATTCCCATCCGCGACGGCACTCGAAACCTACCTCGCCGCGCGCATCGCCCGCGCGCGCGGAAGGCACCGGGAGCAAGACGCCATGACCCCCATCGAACTCGCCGCGATGCTCGACCACTCGGTGCTGAAACCGGAAGCAACGAGCAGCGACGTCTTGTCCGGCGCCGACACCGTGCGCCAATGGTCGATCGGCTTCTACTGCGTGCAGCCCTGCTGGGTGACGCTCGCCGCGCAGTCGCCTCGCCGGCACGAGCGCCAAGGTCGTCAGCGTCGTCGGCTTTCCGCACGGCAGCGATCGCGCGGAGGTGAAGGCGCGCGCGGCCGTGCTCGCCGTCGGCGGACGGCGCGCCGAGATCGACATGGTGCAGAATTTCGGTGCGCTGAAGAGCGGTCGCGCGACGATCGTCGCGGCCGACATCGAAGCCGTCGTTCGCGCCGTGCCCGGCATCCCCGTCAAGGTGATCCTCGAAACCGCGGCATTGACCGACGACGAGAAGCGCGCTCGCGTGCCGACTGGCGCTGGCGGCAGGCGCGGCGTTCGTCAAGACCTCCACCGGCTTTCATCCGGCCGGCGGCGCCACGGTCGGCCGACGTGCGGCTGATGCGCGCCGCGGTGGGGCCCGCCGTCGGCGTCAAGGCGTCCGGCGGCATCCGCAGCCTCGCGGATGTGCGCGCGATGATCGAAGCCGGCGCGAACCGCATCGGAGCGTCCGCCAGCGCGGCGATCCTCGCGGCGCTCGGCTCCGGGTGACGCGCCGCGATTGATTTCGCTGCGGCACCAGTACGCGCTACGTGACGGATCCGCTCGAGGTTCCTAGTACCCGGCTTTGCTGTAGACGTGAAGTGCCGACGTCGAGCACCCACCACACCCACTTTGGCACGGCGCGAAACGGAATGTGCCGTCTCGTCGTCTTCGCGCCGCGGGCGCCCGTTCATCATGGCGCGCGCGATCGTGGGCGGCTGGCCGGCGCTCTCCTCGCATGACCAGTTGCCGCGATCCTTCACCGACGCAGCGGCTGAACTTGCCGGACGGCTCCGCCGATCCCACGACCCAGTAGCAGCACTTCCTGCTTGCTGACGCTCGCCCTGAACCGGTACCTGTCGCCGGCGACCATCGTGCCCCGGCACGTGAGCCCATCCCAGTTTCCCTGTTCGCAGCGAACCGTGTAGATCGTGCGCTCGCCTTCGTACGTGATCTTGTCGCTCGCCCACAAAGCGAGGGCGAGCGCGGCGACGACGATCAGCGATGGCCACCCACTTCGGGTTCATCGCACCTTCCTCCCTGCGCGTGCTCGTTCGTGCCCATGCCTCAAGTGTACCCAGTCGGAACGATCGCGAGCGCACGCCGCGGCGCGCGCTTGTCCGCCATCGCGCCTCCGGGCGATAATGCGCGCGATCCCGCTCCCATTCGCGTCGCATCCCTTCCGCCAAATGGTCCGATCCTCATGGCCAATCCGCTGCTCGCAATCCTGGGACACGCCGCACGGCCTGCCGCCGTTCGACCGGATCGAGGCCGAGCACTACCTTCCGGCGTTCCTGCACGCGATGCACGCGCACCGCGCCGAGGTGAACGCCATCGCCGACGAGCCGCGATCCGCCGACGTTCGACAACACGATCGCGGCGCTCGACAGCAGCGGCCGCGAGCTCGGCCGCATCGAGCGCCTGTTCTTCAACCTGACGGCGTCGGAGACGTCCGCCGACGCTGCAGGCCGATCGAGCGCGAGATGTCGCCGCAGCTCGCCGCGCATCACAGCGCGATCTGCCATGGACGCGAAGCTCTTCGCGCGCATCGACGCCGTGCACGATCGCCGCGAGCGAGCTCCGGCCGACGCCGAGAGCAGCGCGGCTCACTCGAGCGCATCCATCTCGATTTCGTGCGCGAAGGCGCGCTGCTCTCGCCGGCGGCCAAGACGCGCTACGCGGCGATCGTCGAGCGCCTCGCCGACGCTCGACGACGCGATTCATGCAGAACGTGCTGGCCGACGAGGCGGACTACCGCCTGCTCGCTCGCCGGACGAGCGCGACTTCGCCGGCCTGCCCGACTACGTTCGCGCGCGCGGCGCGCGAGGCGGCGCAGGAGCGCGGCGTCGACACGCGCTGGGATCGTCACGCTGTCGCGTTCGCTGATCGTGCCGTTCCTCACGTTCTCGGACCGGCGCGACCTGCGCGAGCAGGCGTTCAAGGCGTGGACGCGCCGCGGCGAGCACGACGGCGACGCACGACAACCGGCCGATCGCCCGCGAGATCCTGGCGCTGCGCAACGAGCAGGCGCGCCTGCACGGCTACCGCAACTACGCGGACTACGCGCTCGTCGACCGGATGGCCGGCACGCCGGCCGCCGTCGCGCGCCTGCTCGGCGCAGGTATGGGAGCCGGCGAAGGCGCGCGCGCGGCGGAGCGCGATGCGCTGCAGGCGACTGGCGCTAGGCGCAGGGCGCGACGCACGCGATCGAGCCCTGGGACTGGCGCTACTACGCCGAGAAGGTGCGCAAGGCGCGCTACCGCCTGGACGACGCCGCAGCTGAAGCCCTACTTCTCGCTGGACCGGATGCTGGCGCGCCGCGTTCGACACCGCGCATCGCCTGTTCGGCATCTCGCTTCGTCCCGCGTCCCGACATTCGCGCCTACCACCCCGACGTCCGCGTGTTCGAAGTGCGCGGCGCCGACGACCGGCTGATCGGCGTGTTCCTGAGCGACAACTTCGCGCGCCCGACCAAGCGCGGCGGCGCGTGGATGAGCGCCTATCGCTGGCAGTCGCGCGACGGCGGCGAGACGCTGCCGATCGTCGTCAACAACAACAACTTCGCCAAGGGCCCGCCGGGCGAGCCGACGCTGCTGTCGGCCGACGACGTGCGCACGCTGTTCCACGAGTTCGGGCACGGGCTGCACGGCCTGCTGTCGCAGGTGACCTACGAGCGGCTGTCCGGCACGCACGTGCTGCAGGACTTCGTCGAGCTGCCGTCGCAGATTGTTCGAGCACTGGGCGTTCGAGCCCGCGGTGCTGCAAGCGCCACGCGCTGCATCACGCGACCGGCGAGCCGCATTCCCGACGAGCTGATCGAGCGGCTGCAAGGAGGCGCGGCGCTTCAACCAGGGCTTCGAGACCGTCGAATACACGGCCTGCGCGCTCGTCGACATGGCGCTGCACGCGCGACACCGATCCCGCGCGGCGTCGACATCACGCGCGTTCGAGCGCGCGGAGCTCGAGCGCATCGGGATGCCGCGCGAGATCGTGCTGCGCCACCGGCTGCCGCATTTCGGCCACCTGTTCGCGAGCGCCGGATACGCCGGCCGGCTACTACGTCTACCTGTGGGCCGAGGTGCTCGACGCCGACGGCTACGATGCGTTCGTCGAGGCCGGCGATCCGTTCGATCCGGCGGTCGCCGAGCGCGTGCAGCGCGCTACGTCTATTCGTCGGGCGGAACGCTTGCCGCCGGCCGCGGCGTATCCGCTCGTTCCGCGGCCGCGATCCGCGCGTCGAGCCGCTGCTCGCCCAGCGCGGTCTGGCCGAGACCGGCAGCCGGCTGATGCGTCGCGGCAGCCGAGGCGCGCGCGTCAGAGCGCGAAGCGGTCCGACATGCCGGCTTGCAGCCGGGCGATGCGCGCGACCACCGGCAGCAGATTGAGTCCGGTGTCGCGCTTCAGCGCGCAGCGCGCCCGACTTCAACTGCGCGAGCGAGACGTCGATCCGAGCTGCCCGTCGCCGCCAGCGCGATGATGTTGCCGGACGAGCACGCCGGCAGCGCGCAGACCCGGAATCGAAGGCGCTCGTCCATCCGCTTCGAGGCTTCCGCGCAAGGCCGCGATGGCGATTGAGGAAATTGGTCACCAGCAGCCCTGCATCGGTCAACCGCGCGCGGCAGGCGCAATAGAACGGCAGCGTGTCCAGCATCCCGACGCGGCACTTGGCGTCGTAGCCGTCCACGACGATGAGATCGAATCGGCGGCTCGGTCGCCGTCGACGTAATCGTGGCCGTCCGCGATCTCGATCGCGAGCCGTCGCGGATCGTCCGGCAGCTTGAAGTACTGCGCCGCGGCATGCACGACGGCCGCGTCGATCTCGACCACGGTCAGCGCCGCGTGCGGGCGGTTCCGGTAGAGGAATTTGGGCAGCGACGCGGCACCCAGGCCGATCAGCAGCACGCTCGCCGGCCACCGCGGCGACGGCCGCAGCAGCAGCGCGAGCATCATGTCGCGCGTGTACTCGAGCTCGAGCGCCCACGGGCGCGCGATGCGCATCGCGCCCTGGATCCAATGCGAGCCGAAGTGCAGATACCGAACGCCGCGCTCTTCGCTGATCTCGATCGGACGACGTGGCCCCGTTCATCCGTCGACGGCTGCCCGCGAAGTAGCTGCGGCTGTCGGCGAGGAAATGCGGGCCCGCGTCGGAGCGCATCGCCGTGCCGATGCCGGAATTCGTCAGCACCTCGAGCAGCAGCGCGCTCGGCACGCCGCCGTCGATGATGTGCACCGAGCGCACGCCCTCGCGCACGGCCGCGAGCGCCGCGGCGACGCGCGCGGCTGCATCTCCGCCGGCGACGACGCCGTCGCGCAGCAGCGCTTCGGCCTCGCTCGCGGTCAGGACGAACGCGAGCCTGCCGTCGCGGTCGTGGATGCCGGGCACGTTGGTCATGAGGATCAGCTTTTCGGCGTGCAGCGTTCGCGCGAGCTGCCCGGCGAAGGCATCGGAGTTGATGTGATAGGCGGTGCCGTCGGCGCCGACGCCGATCGGCATGATCACCGGAATGAAGCCGCGCGACAGCAGCAGATGGATGACGTCGGGATCGATGCTCTCGACCTCGCCGACGAGGCCGAGGTCGGGCGCCACGCCGCCCGTTCGGCGCGGCGGCAGCGCCATGCGCCGCGCGTGGATGAAGCGGCCGTCCTGTCCGCTCGAGCCCGACGGCCTTGGCGCCGAACTTGTTGATGAGCCCGACCAGCTCCTGGTTGATCTCGCCCAGCACCATCTCGATGACGTTCAGCGTCGCCTCGTCGGTCACGCGCACGCCCTGATGCTCGGCGGATCTCGATGCCCATCGTCCGCAGCAGCTCGTCGATCCGCCAGCCGCCGCCGTGCACGATGATCGGATTCATGCCGACGAGCCGCAGCAGCGCGACGTCGCGCGCGAAGCCCTCCTTCGAGCACCGGATCCGCCATCGCGCCGCCGCCGAAGCGGATGATCAGCGTCGACGCGTGGAACGCCCGGATGAACGGCAGCGCCTCGGCGAGGATCCGCGCCTTCTGCAGCGGCGACATGGAAGCGGGCCGGATCACGAGGCTCGCCGGCGAAACAGCGTTCGCTTCGTATTCCGGAAGGCGGGCCTCACCCGTTCGCTCCAGGGCGTCGCCCGCACGGCGGCCCACGGCGGACTGCCGACCGTGGCAGGGCGACGCGACGTCATAGCAGGCATGATACCGGGGACTCGTCTCCGGATTGCGGTAACGGCTCGCGCGGGCGGTGCCCGGCACCGCCGCGAGCCCCGGCAGATGCTCGCTGTCGTACCAGCGATTGAACTCCGCCTCGCGCTCCGGCAACACGTCGGTCTCGACGACGTAATGGAACGGGGCCGCGATGCCGCGCGGACGCGCCGCGCAGATCGCAGGATCGGATCGAGGCTCGCATCGACGCCTGGCGCGCCGGCCGCGACCGCTGCGAGAGCGCGCCGAAGCATCGCAGGCTCCGGTCGCCGCGCGATCGGCCGCGACCGCAATAAAGGTAGCACTCGTCCGACTCGAGCGCTTCGTAGAGATCGCGACTGCTCCGCCGGCAGCGGCACGCCGACTCCACACGCGACGCGTCGGTCCGGACGAACCGGAGCAGCAGGACCGCCATCGCCATGAGCCTCAGTGCTCGATCCGAAGCGCCACCAGAGAGCCGCGAGACCATGTTGTAGGCGGCGACCGTGGCAACGACCTCGACGCACGCCCCGCGCGTCGAAGCGCGCCGCGAGCCGGTCCATCAGTCCGTCCGGGACCTCGATGTCGCGCGTCATCGCATCCGCGAGCTCCAGCACCAGCGCTTCGTCGTCGCTGAAAACGGCCTCCGGCGTCGCACCGGTGGCACCGGCATCGCGCGACTCCGCGCGCCAGTGCCGGACCGCGTCCATTTTCGCGTCCGCAGATACCCGCCTGCCTGGCGTTCGGCACGTGCTGCGTCGAACTCGAACGTCGCCCGATTCAGCACCGCCACCCGCAGAATGACGAGCTCGCGCAGATGAGCCGGAACGCTCGTCTGGTTGCGCACGGCAGTCAGGAGCTTCTCCCAACCTGAGCGCGAGCGGGCGCGCTGTTCAGCAGCACCTGATAGAGAACGGAGATGCTGCCGCCGCTGCTCGGCGATCGAGCGCTCGATCTCGGCGAGCTCCGGGCGCGTGCCCGGCGTCACCAGCGGGACGCGGATCGGCGCCGTCATCGCGTGGGTCTGCGACGGGAAGTGTTCGGGCACACATGCGGCACGGACCTCATTCGGCGACGATCTTCTTGTCACGGATGAGCTTGCCCCATTTTTCGGTGTCCTGCCGCAGCAGCACGATGAGCTCCTGCGTCGTCGAGGCCATGGGCACTGCGCCGCTCGCCGCGAGCTTCTCGCTCACCGCGGCGCGTGGCGAGCACGCTGCGAATCGCCCGGTTGAGCGCCGCCACGACGTCGGGAGGCGTCTTCGCCGCCACGAACAGCGCATACCAGTTGTTCGAGTCGACGCCGACCATGCCCTGCTCCATGAACGTCGGAACGTCCGGCAGCGCCGGATGGCGCTTCGGCGCGGCGATGCCGATCGGCCTTGAGCTTGCCGCCCTTCACGTGCCCGATCAATCCCGGAATGTCGCCGAAGAATGCCGCCACTTGTCCGCCCATGACGTCGGTGATCGCCGGCGCGGCGCCCTTGTACGGCACGTGCAGGAGGTTCGCCTTGCTCGCGTCGGCGAGCTGCTCCATCGCGAGGTGCGGAATGCTTCCGATGCCGGTGGAGGCGATCGGCGTGGGCCCCGGACGCTTCTTCGCGTTGGCGATGAATTCCGGCACCGTGTTGGCGGGATCGTTCACGCTGACGACGAATAGCTCGTCGTTGTTCACCACCAGCGACACGGGCGCGAAGTCACGCTGCACGTCGTAGGGCAATTTGTCGTAGAGCACCGGGTTGATCGCGACGGCCCCCACGCTCGAGAGCCAAAGCGTCGCACCGTCGGCCGCCGAACGCGCCACCGTTTCGGCGCTGATGGCGCCGTTGCCGCCCGCGCTTGTTGTCCACGATCACGCGCGCCCCGAACTCCTTGCCGAGCGGATCGGCGATCGTTCGGGCGACGAAATCGACCGGCCCACCGGGCGGAAAGGCGACGATGATGCGCGGATGAGCCGGTCGCCCTGCGCCGGCGCATCGCCCGCGAGGAGGCAGGCAGCGGCGACGATGGCGGTGAGGAATGCACGAATCATGGATGGGTCTCGGTGGCCTGGACGCGATGCGCCGAACGCGCGCGGCCGAGGTGTCGCATTGTAAAGCTAGTAAACTTCGCCGCATGCCGCTGCGTGGCGCCTCCGCGATGCTCGTTTTGCTGGCCGCGATCGGGCTCGCCGCCGAGGCTTACGCACAATATCCCGGCGGCCAGGGCGGCACCGGGGGCCGGGCGGATCACGCGGTGGAATGGGCGCTGGGCGCGGCGCGCCGCCGGCGGAGCCGGTGCGCAGCGGGTCGGCGCCAGGAGGTCCCCGCGTTTCGCCTGGTGCGCTCGTCCAGATACAGCTCGATCAAGCTCGAAGACGACCTCAGCTTATCCCGGCACAGATTGGCGCCTGGAGAATCTACGCCGACCGCGTGCAGAAACTGGCCGACGCACGTCACGCAGCCGGCTCGACGCCCGCGCCTGTCCACGCCGGCCCTAACGTCCGCCGTGCAGCAGCTCGACCAGATCGCGGCGCGATGCACGGGCCGCATGAGCGCGGTCGACGAGATCGTCGATTCGGGGCGGACGCTTCTATGCGACGCTCACGCCGGAGCAGAGGGCCATCGCCGACCGGCCGCCTGTCGCTCGTCGTGAGCAATACGTAACTGAACGAAGTACA
>ERZ1370068.2309-contig-1465_pt1 | contig 12746 bp, 11 predicted proteins | sample MGYA00561227_ERZ1370068 | MGnify/ENA primary metagenome ERZ1370068 (study PRJEB38410, sample SAMEA6850437) | metagenome | study: Metagenomic assessment of the ecological functions of the soil: analysis of the soil microbiota associated with the...
CGATCTGCTCGACGAAGCCGCCCGCCACGGCCTTCGCGTCATGGTCGGACTCCCTGGTCGCAGCACGTCGCGTTCCTCGACGATCGCAAACTGCGGCGACAGATCCGGCGCGAGCTCGTGAGCAGGGTCGCCGAACTCGGCGACCATCCCGCGGTGCTGGCGTTCGCGCTCGGCAACGAGATCCCGCCCGGCGTCGTGCGGTGGCACGGGCGGCGTGCGCGTCGAGCGGTTTCTGCCGGCGCTATGCGAGGACTGCAAGCAGGCCGCGCCCGAGCAGCCTGCTCACCTACGTCAACTTTCCGCCCACGGAATTTCTCGACCTCACCGTTCTTCGACATCTGCGCGTTCAACGTCTACCTGCACCGCGAGCGCGGAACTGCGCGCCTACCTCACGCGCCTGCAGCACATCGCCGGTCACAAGCCGCTCCTGCTCGCCGAGGCGGGCGCAGACAGCATCCGCGAAGGCGAGCACGGGCAGGCGGAGATCACCGCGATGCACGTCCGGGCCGCGTTCGAGGAAGGCGCCTGCGGCGCGGTCGCCTTCGCGTGGACCGATGAGTGGTGGCGCGGCGGGACCGACGTCGACGACTGGAAGTTCGGCCTCGTCGACCGCGAGCAGGCGGCTCAAGCCCGCGGCGCGCGCCGTGTCGGCGGCGTTCGAGGACGCGCAGTTCGCCCGCGACGATCAGCGCGACCTGGCCGCGCGTCTCGGTCGTCGTCTGCGCCTACAACGCCGCCGACACACTGGAAGACTGCCTCGGCGTCGCTCGACCGGCTGACCTATCCGGACTACGAAGTCATCCTCGTCAACGACGGCTCCAGGGATCGGACCGGCGAGATCGGCCGCGCGCCATCCGCGGGTGCGCGTCATCGACACGCCGAACGCGCGGCTTGAGCGCGGCCCGCAACGTGGGCCTGGCCGAGGCGACGGGCGAGATTGTCGCGTATACCGACGCCGACACGCGCGTCGATCGCGACTGGCTGTCGTTCCTCGTCCAGCCGTTCCTCACCTCGAACGTGGTCGGCTCCGGCGGCCCCAACGTGGTGCCCGCCGACGACCCGCCGATCGCGCAGTGCATCGCGCGCGCGCCCGGCGGTCCGACGCACGTGCTGCTCGACGATCGCATCGCCGAACACGTCCCGGGCTGCAACATGGCGTTCCGCCGCGACGCGCTCGTCGCCATCGGCGGGTTCAACCCGTCTTCCTGCGCGCCGGCGACGATGTGGATGTGTGCTGGCGGCTGCAGGCGCGAGGCTGGAAGATCGGCTTCGCGTCGGCGGCGCTCGTCTGGCATCACCACCGCGTCGTCGGTGAAGGCCTACTGGCGGCAGCAGGTCGGCTACGGCGAAGGCGAGACGTGGCTGATGGCGCACCATCCGGAGAAGTTTCTCGACGGCCGCATGCTGTGGCGCGGCCGCATCTACAGTCCGCTGCCGTTCGTGCGATCGCTGTCGGGGACGCGCGTCAACGCCGGCGTCTGGGGCACGGCGGCGTTTCCGTCGGTGTATCGCACCGACGTGCATCCCGTTCGCGTTTCTGCCGCATTCGATCAAGTGGCAGGTGATTTCGTTCGTCCTGCTGGTGGTCGGCGGCGCGGTGGCGTGGACCGGCCTGCATCAATGGGCCGTCGGCGATACTGCTCGGCGGCGGCGGCGATCGGCATCGCCGCGACGATCGCCAAGAACATCGCCTACGCGATGCGATCCGACGTGGAGTCGCTCCGGCGACCCAGGCTCGGAGTACCGGGCGATGGTCGCCTATCTGCCACTTCCTGCAGCCGCTCGCTCGGGTACGCGGCCGCATCCGCGGCGTCCTGTCGCCGCCTGAAGTGGCGCTGCCGCCGGCGCAGGCGCAGACCAGCCGCGGACCACGCCCTCGCTCGGCGAAGCGTGGCGGGCGCTGGTGCTCATCTGCCGGCAACGTGATCGAGGATCGGTTCTGGAGCGAGACGTGCACGACGGCCGATCGCGTGCTGACGGAGCTGGCCGACTGGCTGCGGCAGTCGCGCGCGGTGCGCACGATCGAGGTCGACGAGGGCTGGTCCGACGATCGCGACGTGAGCGTGTTCGTCGGCCGGTGGGCCTGGCTCGACATCCGCGCGCTCGTCGAAACGCACGATGCCGGCCGGTCGCTCGTGCGGTTCAGCACGCACCTGCGGCCGACCATCTACGGTGTGGCGACGGCGCTCGTGCTGGGCGTCGCGCTCTTCGTCGCCGCGCTGTACGGCGTCGCGCTGCGCTGGCCGCTGGCCGGCGCGACCGCCGCGGGCCTGCGCTGTCGCTGCTCATCCCCGCGATTGCCTGGCGAACGGCGCAGACCACGGCCATTGTCCGGCGCGGCATCGCGAGGGTGACCGTCGGCTCCGGCATGGTCCAGTTGCGTCCGCGCCCGCGCATGCGCCGCTCGTCGCGCCGTCGCTCCGGCGCATACGGCTTGCGGAGCGCGATCATCTTCATGGTCACGATCGTGACGCTGGGCGCCAGCACGTTCATGCTGCGCGAGGCGGCGACGGCGCCGGTGATCGGCGGCCGCAAGGATTCGCCGGCGACTACGGGCCGGCGATCGAAGCCTGGCTCGACGCGCCCGGCGGCATCGTCGTCGCTCCGAACGGCGACATCTACTTCGCCGATTCGAACAACCACGTCATCCGGCGGATCGATGCCCGCAACGGCGTCATCACGACCGTCGTGGGCAACCACGATCTCGACGCCGGGTTCAGCGGCGACAACGAGCTGGCCACCGGCGCGCAGCTCGACACGCCGGACGGCGTGGCGCTCGCCCCGGACGGCGACCTGATCATCGCGGACTCGCGCAACGATCGCATCCGCCGCGTCGATCGGCCGACCGGCATCATCACCACGATCGCCGGCTCGGGCGACGAACGGATACGACGGCGACGACCAGCCGGCGACCGAAGCCGCGCTCAACACGCCGAGCGCAGTGGCCGCGGCGGCCAACGGCGACATCTACATCGCCGACACGCTCAACTACCGCATGCGGAAGATCGATGCGAAGACGCGGCCTGATCCACACCGTCGCGCGGCGACGGCCTGCCAGGCGAATCCGACGACGTGGGCGACGGCGGACCCGCGACGGCCGCGCACCTGAACATGCCGAGCGACGTCGCGGTAGCCGCCCAACGGCGACGTCTACATCGCCGACATGCACCACAACCGCGTGCGCAAGGTGGACGCGCGCACCGGCATCATCACGACCGTCGCCGGCAGCGGCGTCTGGGGCTACTCCGGCGACGAAGGACCGGCGAAAGACGCGCGGCTGGCGGGACCGGCCGGCATCGCCGTTGTCGCCGATCCGGCGGCGCCCGGCAAGCTCACGATTTTCATCGCGGACTTCTACAACCAGCGCGTGCGCGCCGTCGGCCCCGACGGCGTCATGCGCGACCTGACGCAGGAGAGGCGCGTGGCGTTCGGCGCGCCGACGCGCGTCGTCTACGCAGCCGCGGCGCGGGTGGCTGTACGTCGCCGACTCGAGCGACAACCGCATCGTGCCGCTGCCGATTCCGAAAGAACTCGTCGGCGGACGTCCCACGCTCGGCCTGCCGAATCCGATGCGAAGAACCGGCGAATGAGCCTGCTGTCGCTGGTCGCTCGCGTTCCTCAGGCCGCACCGCGTCCGCGTCGCGCTGCTGTCGGTGCTGCTGCTGTCGGAGATCGCCCTCGGCGCGCTGCAGCCGTGGCCGCTGGCGATCGTCATCGACTACGTGCTGCAGCAGCATCCGATGCCGGAACCGTTCGCCGGCTGGCTCCTCGCGATCCACGGCGGCGATCGGTTCATCCTGCTGATCATTCTCGTCGTCGCCGGCGTGGTGCTGCAGATCATCAATCAACTGGTGTCGGCCTACGGCACGCAGGTCCAGGTCGATACCGGGCAACGGATGGTCTACGACCTGCGCGGCGCGTCTGTTCGAACACCTGACGTCGCTCGGGCTGCATCACCACATCACCACCAGCACGGCCGACGCCAGTCTACCGCGTCGACGTCGACGCGCTACGCGATCGAAAACCTCGTGATGAGCGGGATCTTCCCGCTGGCCACGTCGTTCTCCGCGCTCGCGGTGATGTTCGGCGATCCTCGTTCGCCTGAACGTCACGATCGCGCTGCTGTCGCTGACGGTCGTGCCGTTCATGTATCTCTGCCTGCGCTACTACACGTCGACGCTCGTCAACCGCGAGGAGCGCGTCAAGGAGCTCGAATCGAAGCTGCTCGAGCGGCTCTACGAAACGCTTCGGCGCGATGCGGCTGGTCAAGAGCTTCGCGCGCGAGCGCCACGAGCTGGGCCGCTACACGAAGGCCGGCGCGACGACCATGAACGCGCGCATCGCGATCACCTGGCAGCAGTCGCTGTTCTCGGTCGTCGTCGAGCACCATCACCATTCTCGGCACCGCGCTCGTCGTCATCGTCGGCGGCACGTTCGTGATGCGCGGCCGGCTCACCGTCGGCCAGCTGACCGTCGTGATCTCCTACCTCGGCGCGGTCTACGGACCGCTGTCGGCGATTGCCCACACGACCGGACAGCTGCAGGGCGCTGTCGCCGGCGCCAAGCGCGTGCGCGCGATGTTCGCGCTCGCGCCGGAAACCGTCGAGGCGCCGGACGCGATCGATGCCACGACCCTGCGCGGCGACGTCGCGTTCGAGGGCGTCGGCTTCACCTATCCGGACGGCACCGCGGTCCTGCACGACATCGCCTTCGAGGCGAAGCCGGGCGCAGATGATCGCGCTCGTCGGCCTGACCGGCGCGGGCAAGACGACGCTGGTGAGCCTGATTCCGCGGTTCTACGATGCGACCGCCGGGCGCGTTCTCGTCGACGGCGTGGACGTGCGCCAATATCGCGTCCGCTCGCTGCGCGACTAGATCGCGATCGTGCTGCAGGAACCGGTGCTGTTCCAGGGAACGATCGCCGACAACATGCGCTACGGCCGCCTCGAGGCGACGCCGAGGAGGTCGAGGACGCGGCGCGCGCGGCCCACGCGCACGAGTTCATCTCGCGCCTGCCGAAGGGCTACGACACCGGAGATCGCCGAGGCCGGCGGCGGACTGTCGGGCGGCGAGCGTCAGCGCGCTCAGCGTCGCCCGCGCGATCCTGAAGAACGCGCCGATCCTGATCCTCGACGAGCCGACGTCGTCGCTCGACGCCATCTCCGAGGAGATCGTCTTCGCGGCGCTGCGCCGGCTGCGCGCCGGCCGCACGACCATCGTCATCGCGCACCGTCTGTCGACCGTCCGCGACGCCGACCAGCATCCTGGTCCTCGACGGCGGGCAGCATCGCCGCGCAGGGCGTCACGAGGAGTCTGCTGAAGATCGCAGCCAGCTCTATCGCCGCATGTGCGCGCGGCTGTCGGTCGGCAAGTCGCTCGACGAGCCAGAAAGCGTCGACGAGCTGATACAGGAGGCTCGTCGATGACCTGATCACTCGGTCGTGGTTCAGGTGCTTGGTCGGTCTGGTCAGTGGTCGTGGTCCGTCCTGAGTCCGTGGTCCGTCCGTGACCGACTTGGACGAGACCTTGCCGACCAGACCTGGACAGGACCTGCGACCCGCGCGTGCGCATCCTCTTTGCAGGAATCATCGCGCGTATCCGTTCGGCGGCGTGACGTGGTGCTCGCTGATGTATCTGCTCGGGCTTCGGGCGCTCGGGCACGAGGTCTTCTACATCGAGGACACCGGCGAGTGCGTGTACGACCCGGTGCAGAACACACGATCGCCACCGATCCGGCGTACGGCACGACCTACATCCACGACGCGCTCGCGCCGTTCGGGCTCGGCGACCGCTGGTCGTTCGTCAACTACGACGGCAGCTATCACGGCGCGCCGCGCTGCGGCGGTCCGCGAGTCATGCGGCGAGCGCCGACCTGTTCATCAACCTGTCCGGCGGCTCGTGGTTCTGGCGCGACGAGTACGCGCGCATCCCGCACAAGGTGTTCGTCGACTCGCGACCCGGCGTTCACGCAGCTCGCGATCGCCAAGGCGGAGCCGTGGTACGTCGAGTTCTTCCAGCGCTTCGATCGCCTGTTCACCTTCGGCGCCAACATCGGCACGCCGGCGTCCGACCGATTCCGGCCGGCGCCTTCACGTGGCACAAGACCTGGCAGCCGATCACGATCGACGACTGGCGCACAGCGGACGCCCGGCGCCGCGCGACTCGCTTCACGCACCGGTGATGACCTGGCAGATCGAAAGCTTCACCGACGTCGGCGGCAACAAGGATCAGCGAGTTCGTGAAGTTCATCGACCTGCCGTCGCGGACGCCGCAGCCGTTCGAGCTGGCGATCAACGGACCGCAGAAGCTGCTGCGCGAACACGGCTGGGAGACGGTGGACGCGATGCAGGTCTCGCGCACGCCGTGGGAGTATCGCGAGTTCATCCAGCGCTCGAAGGCCGAGTTCGGCGTCGCCAAACACACCTACGTGGCCAACCGCATCCGGCTGGTTCAGCGATCGCACGGAGTGCTATCTGGCGTCGGGCCGCCCGGCGCTCGTGCAGGACACCGGCTGGACCGCGCATCTGCCGTCCGGCGAAGGCCTGCTGGCGTTCTCGACGCTCGACGAGGCCGTCGCCGGCATCGATCGGATCAATGCGCGGACTACGACCGGCACGCGCGGCAGCGCGCCGCCGAGATCGCCGCGCGAGCACTTCGACGCCGCGGTCGCGTCGCTGCCGCGGCTGCTGCAGACGGCGCTACGCGATGCGGATCGCCCACGTCGCTCCGGTCGCCACGACGATTCCGCCGCCGAAATCGGGATCGGTGGAGACGATGACGTCGCTCCTCACCGAAGGGCTCGTCGCGCGCGGCCACGACGTCACGCTGTTCGCCACCGGCGATTCGCAGACGACAGCGACGCTTGCCGCCACCTACCCGCAGGGCTACTGGCACGACCTGAACATGTGGCCGTGGGAGCTATGCGAGATGCTGAACCTGGCGCACGCCGGTCGAGCGCGCGCGCGGAGTTCGACATCATCCACTACGAGGCGGCGTACTATCCGATGTCGCTCGCGTTCACCCGGCTGTGCCGACGCCGATCGTGCAGACGCTGCATCATTCGCCGAGCGCCGCCGAGGTCAAGCTCTGGTCGCGCTATCCCGAAGCGCCGTTCGTCGCCATCTCCAACGAGCAGGCGCGCCTGCTGCACGGCGTCAACGTCGTGGACACGGTGCTGCACGGCATCGACACCGACCGCTTCACGTTTCGTGAAACGCCGGACGACTACCTGCTGTTCCTCGGCCGCTTCACCGAAGGCAAGGGCGTCCTGCAGGCGATCGAAATCGCCAAGCGCGCTCGGCATGCGGCTGATTCTCGCGGCGGCCGAGCGACGCCTACTACCGCGAGACGATCGCGCCGCACGTCGACGGCCGGCTCATCATCTACTTCGGCGAAGCGGATTTCCGGCTGAAGGTGACGCTGCTGCGGCGGCGCGCGCGCGCTGCTCTACCCGATCCAGGCGCGCGAGCCGTTCGGCCTCGTCCTCGCCGAGGCGATGGCGTGCGGCACGCCGGTCGCCGCGCTGGATCGCGGCGCCGTGCGCGAAGTCGTCGACGACGGCGTGACCGGCATCGTCTTCGACGATCTCGAGCAGATGGTGAACGAGCTGCCGCGGGTGTTCGGTCTCGATCGCCGGCGGGTCGCGAACGCAGGCGGTGGCGCGCTTCGGCGTCGCCCGGATGGTCGACGGCTACCTCGCGGTCTACGAACCGTGTGGTCGAGGCGCATCGTGCCGGACACGCGGTTGACGCACCGCACCGTCCTGGTCGTGTTCGCCCACCCCGACGACGAGTCGCTGACTTGCGGCGGCACGATCGCGCGGCTGGCCGACGCCGGCGTGAAGCGTCGTGCTGCTGTGCGCATCACGCGGCGAGCGCGGATCGATCAGCGATCCGTCCCTGGTGCCGGACGGCGATCTCGCGGCGTCCGCGCCCGGCGAACTGCACGACGCCGCCGCGATCCTCGGCATCTCCGACGTCATCGTGCTGGATCATCGCGGACGGCAACCTCGCGCTGGCAGGACGTGCCCGAGCTCCACGCCGAAATCGTCGCGCTCGTCGAACGGCACCGTCCGTCAGCGGTGATCACGTTCGCCGAGGACGGGCTCTACTGGCACCTCGACCACATCGGCGTGCACGAGCGGACATGCACTGGCGATGCTAGTCGTTTGGCGCCGACGCGCCGCCCCTCTACTACGTCACGATGCCGAACGGCATCATGCAGCGAGGTGGTCAAGCGGCCGCGCGCGACACGAGCGCGGACGTTCCGGATACGAGCGTTCTGGGGCATCGTGCCCGACGCGTTCGGCGCGGGCGCGATGCCCGCGACGCTCACCGTCGACGTCCGCGACTGGGTGCCGCGCAAGCTGGCCGCGCTCCGCTGCCACCGGACGCAGTTCGGCCCGCGCCACCCGATCGCTCCGGATTACCGACGAGCAGGCCCGCCGCTGGCTCGGCGTCGAGCTACTTCCGACGCGCGGACATTCCCGGAGTGGCAGGTTCGATGCTCGAATCCATAGGCGAAGCGGTCGATCAAGTGCGTGGTTGACGTGCACGTTGAGCTTGACATCTTGCGCTGTCCGCTACTGCGGCGGACGGCTGTCGCTGGTGGACTCGCTGTTCCATCGCCGGAGACGGCGACGAGATCGCAGGACGGCATCCTCGGCTGCCACTGCTGCATCTTTCCGATCGTCGACGGCATTCCAGTGCTGCACCTGCAGCCTGCCGCCACTGCGGCGCGCGAACACGTGCAGGCACGACGCCCCGATCTCGCGCGCGCGCGTCGATGTTCGGCCTCGACGCCGAGGCCGGCGCCGAAGCGTTCGACGCCGCGGCATCGTCGCCGGCGTCGACGTATCGACAGATCGTCGAAGCGCTCGGGCCGGAGTTCGAGGGCGGCTACTTCCTGTACCGGTTCTCGGATCCCACCTTCCTCGTCGCCGACGCCGTCGTTCCGCGCCGTGGCCCGCACGGTCGCTCGGCGGCGGGCGCGCGATCGATGTCTGCGGCGGGTCGGGTCACCTGACGCGCACGCTGCTCGACATCTCGTCGGCCCCGCCGGTGCTCGCGGACCTCTACTTCGCCAAGGTGTGGCTGGCTCGGCGGTTCACCGCGCCGGGCTGCGAACCGGTCTGCTGCGACGGCAACGCCCCGCTGCCGTTCGCCAGGGCGCGTTCCGCCTCGGCGATCTGCGTCGGACGCGTTCATGTTCATCTGGACCAAGCGGCAGCTGGTCGGCGAACTGACGCGCCTCGTCGACGGAAAAGACGATGAGGGGGCCGTCCTGATCGGCCACACGCACAACGAGCGGGTCTGGAGCCCGTCGCATGGACAGCCGCTGTCGCCGGAGGGCTACGCCGACCTGTTCGAAACGATCGAACCGCGCGTTTTCGGCGAAGGGACACGCTCTTCGAGCGATCGTCGTCGCCGGCGGTCCGCTCGACCTGTCACGGCGCGACTCGAAGGAGGTCCTCGGACGCGGATCCGGCGCTGACCATCATTGCGACGCGCGGCATCGCGGCGTGTTCGCCGCGGCATGCGCTCGAGTGGCCGGCGGCCGCGCGGGGAGAGTTCCGGCTGAACCCGCTCTACGCCGATGGAGACGGATGGCAACCGCGGTCCGCCTGCGCCTGCGTTTCCGGGTATCGACTACGAGCAGGAATACGGCGCCTGCCGCCGATATCTCCCCGAGGAGAGCTGACCATCGACGACGGCGCGATCTGAAGCGTTGCCGGCGGCTGCGCGTGACCGGCACGCTCGCCGAACTGGCGCGTCGGCGAGTGATCTTGGACCTGCCGAAAGCGCTACTACTTAGCCGCAGGTGCTGTATCATGTGCCGGCCCGCTTACAATGAATGTCACATCTGAACGGCTCCGCCGCTTCGTCTCGCGCGGCAGCGTGCCCGCGCGCCATTTCACCGATGACGCTCAGCGCCGCGCGGTCTGCTGGTCGCGTTCGAAGGGCCCGGACGGCTCGGGCAAGACCACGCAGCGAAAACTGTTCAAGACCTGGCTGAAATCCGAAGGCTACGACGTCGTCACGACGAAGTGGAACTCGTCGGATACTGATCAAGCCGATCATCAAGAGCCGCAAGGCGGTTCGGCGCGCTCAGCCCCGAGGAATTCTCGCTGCTGCACGGCGCCGATTTCCGGCACCGCGTCGAGCAGACGATTCTGCCGGCGCTCTGGGACGGCAAGCTGGTCATCGCCGACCGGTTTCTGTTCACCGGCCTGGCGCGCGACGTCGCGCGCGGTCTCGACCTGGACTGGGTGCTGAAGCTCTATCAGCCGCTGCTGTGGCCCGACCTGGTGTTCTACTTCGCGGTCTCCCCGGTTACGTCGGGCAAGCGCGTCACCAGCGACGCGGCTGCCGAACTTCTACGAGGCCGGCCAGGACGTGACCCACGTCGAGCGATCCGGTCGAGAGCTACCAGCATTTCATCTCCCGCGTGATCCGCGAATACGACTCGCTGGCGCTCATCTTCAACTTCATCACCGTCGACGCCGAGCAGTCGATCGGCGATCAACACCGCCAGATCCGCGAGCTGTTCCTCGAAGGCCAGCGGCGGCCGTGGTCGGCGTGGAACGTGGACGCGGTCGCGGACTGGCTCGCGCGAACCGGCGGGCCGTCGATGAAGCGCACGTCGGAAGCCGCGGCTGATCGCCGTCGACGGCGCTCGACGTCGGCGCCGTGCTGGCCGTCGCGCGGTCGCGCCGCTGGAGCGCCGTGGCGCGGCGGCATCAGCCACTGGGACGCGTCCGGGCGTCTTCCAGGAGCTGGCGCGTGGCCGACGGATGCCGCGGCGGGGCGCCGTCGCCGCGGACGCTGCTGCTGCTCTACGCGGCGGATCTCGGCGTTTCGGCTGCGATGGGAGATCCAGCCGGCGCTGGCCGAAGGCGCGACCGTCGTGGCGGCGCCGTACGTCGAGACCGCCGTGGCGTTCGGCCGCGCGGCAGGGCATCCCCGCAGGATGGCTGTGCGAATCTGTTCCCGCTTCGCGCCGCGCGCCAGCGGAGCGTCCGCTTCGTCCATCGTGGCGCGTAAGCCGGGCAAGAACGGCCTGGAGGGCTCGTCATGGTTCTGGATGCGACCGGATGCGGGCAAGCCCGGTGGACGAACGCCGCGACAAATCCTCGCGGCAGCGCGGCTGAACTTCGGACGCATGGCCGGCGCGGGTCTGAAGCGATAAAATCGCCACTGGATTAGCGCGCGTTCGCGACTTGTGCTCTCGACGAAGCCGCTGCGATCGCGCGCGAACGTCCTGCAAATCCAGAACCGCCTGATCGAATTGATCAGCCGTGAAGATGAACGTGTCCTCGATGCGCCGCGGCGCGTGAATCTGATCGGACTCGCGGATCGATCTCGGCCTCGAGAAGCCCCGCTGATCCGGCGCCGCGCCCTGCGCTGCGAAGTCGGCGCACTCCCAGCATCGTGTCGAGATAGAGCTGCAGCAGATCTGGCTCGTCCAGCGCGCGCACCGCGAGCAGGCTGCGATGGTCTTCGGGTCCGTCTCGCTGATGTTGCGGAAGATGGAAAGAACACGTCGAAGAACGTGTTGCTCTTGTCCCACGGGATGAACTGGAATCTGGTCGTGTTGATGAACCGGTACGAGTAGAAATTGTTCGGGTCCGTAATCACCGGTCAAGCCGTCTTCCTCGGCCAGGAAGTTCTCGACCGCCAGGTGCCGGATGAATCTAGGGGAGATCCAGAAACGCGGAGACATGTCGCACGCCAGCGTCGGAGTTGCCGAGGTCGCTGATCGCCTGAACCCAGCGCGCGATCACCGTCGCCTTGCGGGTCGTCTTCATGCGTCTGCGGTTGGAACGGGGCCGGCACGTCAGGCTTCGGGTCCGATCCGAGGAATCGGAAGGTGTAACGCGCCGCGCCTGCGTTCACCGTATCGTTGTCGAGTGATACTCGCATAGAAATCGCCGGTGTTCTCGCCGAGGTTCTTCGTGCAGGAAAGTCAGTGTCCGGTCGATCTCGACGATGGTGTAGAGACCGGCGTACTGATCGTTGATGAACAACCGGGTGTGGGCCTCGCGCACCGCGGGCAACGTCCCAGTCTGCCGGAAGAACAGCATGGCCAGCGCGCTCGCGCATGTTCGACTGCGATCCTGCGATGCGTTCCGCAGGATGAACGACTTGCAGACCGAGGAACGTCTGACCCGTCGGTGGCGGATCGAATGTCGACGCGCAGACCGAGACTGTCCGGCCGACGGCTGCCCTGCCCGCGCGAGCGGATCGCCGACGTTGCGCACGTCACTGGTTGCTCCACCGGAAATCGGCCGGGGTGCGGTAGGCTTCGTCCAGCCAGTGGTCCTTCAGGAGCCGCAGGTCCCTGGTGGCTGGACCGCAGCCCGATCCGTGGAGGACGCCGCCGTCGAAGAACGCGGCCGTGCCCGGATCAGGCCGCTCCGGGCTGGAGCGCCGGCACCACCGCCACGCGACAGCGACGGCGAGCTACGGCGACGACGACGGGCAATCGTCCGGATCCGATTCATTAGGAAATCTTTCCGTCGGGGACGGGCGTCGGTGTCTAATCGTATACCGGCTCATCAGGAGCTACAATACCGCTCCGGAGGCCCCACGACCCGTCGGTCCTGGAACGACCAGTTCCCGTTTGCTGCGCCTCGCCACTCTGACGGCGGCGCTGATGCTGCCGAGTGCCGGGTGGTACTGGCAGGATGCCGCATCGACTCCGCCGGCCGCATCCACTGCACAGCAATACGTAACTGAACCAGCATA
>ERZ1370068.4828-contig-3882_pt1 | contig 12744 bp, 21 predicted proteins | sample MGYA00561227_ERZ1370068 | MGnify/ENA primary metagenome ERZ1370068 (study PRJEB38410, sample SAMEA6850437) | metagenome | study: Metagenomic assessment of the ecological functions of the soil: analysis of the soil microbiota associated with the...
ATGCTCCGGTAACGCTGGAAGAGTTCGGCGATTTTCAATGCGGGGCGTGCGGTTCTTACTATCCCGAACTGAAGAAAATCGAAGACGGAATATCGGCGACAAGCTGAAGGTCATCTTTCGCGAACTGCCCCTGGTGACGATGCATCCAACACGCTTTGTTGGCTGCGCAGGCTGCCGAAGCTGCGGGCTTGCAAGGCAAGTTTTGGGAGATGCACGACAAACTGTACGAGAACCAGGTCACCTGGACGGCGAAGAGTGATCTGGTGCCGGTGTTTGTCGACTATGCGAAGCAGATTGGCTTAAACACCGATCAGTTTATGAAGGATCTGAACGGCGAGAAGGTGGCCGCGCGGATCTTTCAGGACGGGAAGCGCGCGCACTCATTTGGTCTCAAAGGAACTCCCAGTTTCTTCGTTAACGGGAAGGAAGCCAACCGGCGATCAGTGGAAGCCGGAAGGTTTGCGGCAAATGATTAATGACGCCCTGCAGGCGGCCGGTAAGTAAGCAAGCGGACGTGCGAGCTTGACTGAAGGCACGGAGCTCTTGACAGGATCTACACGACTAAGGCATCCCGACACGTTAGGCTTCGTTATCCGGCAAGTCCGCAGACTCTGCCTAGCGTCATCAGACTGAGCTGGAGTCATTGAGGACTGGCTCAGCGTTGGCAGAACTGCGACTCAGGACGTTTTCGCCGTGCTTCGGCGGGTCTGGCGCTGTAATTACCCGATCTAGAAGTCGGCGGGCCCGGTCTGTGCTTGTTCGGTGGGAGCTTTGGGATCGAATGGCGTAGCGATGAATTTCTTGGCGACCGCCTGGGCATTATCGTAATCGCTGCCGGCCTGCACCGCTTTCTGGTATTCATTGACGGCCTTGGCCACGGTCGCCTTTGGCGTCGTACGAATTGCCTCGTTTGATACGCGCCCAGGTGTCGATCCAGGCCGGCTTACTGCTGACCGAGTCCAGCGCTGCCTGAAAATTATCCAGCGCCAGCTGCCAGTTCTTCTGTTCGAAATAAATCAAACCGAGGTTGTAGTAAACCCAGGCGTTGTTGCGATCGAGTTTGAGCGCCGACTCGAGTTGCTGCTGCGCTTCGGCGTACTGGCCGTCCTTGAAGAGTTCGATCCCGCGGCGCGCGACGATCGAAACTTTCAGCTCGTCGGACATCCGCAGAATTTTGTCGTTGGGATCGACTTCGGCGCTGACCGGCTGGCCGTTTGATTCGAAATCAAAATCTTCGCTGGTGCCGGCGAGATAAAGGATCTTTGTCTGCGAATCGCCTTCCGAATGCAGCGTCAACTCAACCGGCAGTTGCGAAGGTTCTCAAAGTTCTGTCTGACGGTGCCGCGGGTGCGAAACTTGCCGGCGCGCGTGCGAATGATTTGATAATCAACGCTGAATTCAGGCACGCCCGTGCCTTCGACCCACTGCGCGAAAAAGTAGCGCATGTTCTTGCCGGCCACCTGCGTCGTCAAGCGCTCGAAATCGTCGATCGAAGCGTTCTTGTTCCGGAACTGTTCCAGGAACTTGCGCAGCAGTTGATTGAACTTTGCGTGCCCATCGACTCGCGCAGCATGCGGAAAACCATGGCGCCTTTGTAGAACACGATCGACTTGTAGGCGGCCGACTGGTCGTCCAAAGCCGAAGGCGCGCGAACGATTGACGAGGTCTGTTCGAAGGTCAGCGCGCGCTCCTGTTCCTCGCGCTGGGCAGCATCCAACTGCGCGCCGGTGAGTGCCGTTTCGCGAAACGCAAAGGCGCTCCACTCCGCCAGGCCCTGCGAAATCCAGGCATCGTCAAATGACTTCAGGCCGACGGTCTGGCCCCACCACTGATAAGCGACTTCGCGTTCCATCCGTTCTTCGGAAGCACCACGCATTGAATCAAAAAGTTTCGACGCCAGAAAAAGCATGCCCGGACCGGTGTAGGTTTCCATCGTTTCATCATCGGTCTGGGCGATGATGAGCCGCGTGCCGAACGCGGGCGCGCCGTATTCGTTTGTGTAAAATTCCAGCGCGTGTCCCATCAACTCACCATAATTGGTGATCCGGTTTTCGCTGCCCGGCTTGACGAAGAATTGCAGCTCGTAACGGCCCATGCGCAAAGTCTTGGCGACGTATTGTCCGGCCACGAAGTTCCCAACCAGCACCGGCTGTTTGTTGACAAAGCGAAAGCGCGTGACGCCGGTCTTGTCCGGCTGAGGATTGACCGGTCATCGCTAATCCCGCCTACCAGCATTCCGGTCGGAACGATGACGGTGATGTCGGAGGTTGCGCGATCCGCTGCGTAATCATGGAAAGGAAACCAGCGCGACGGCGTACATCAAGTACGAGCCCTCCGGTCCGACATAAGCCAGAACGTTTGTTGGCCAGCGGTCCGCCTTCAGGTGAAGTGAGCGCGCCGCCCCAGCGAATGCGCACGGTCACCGGCTGATTAGCCGGAACCACCTGGCCCAGGTCGATTCTCGACGTTCGGACCCGAGCGCGCCGGCGCCGACCTGCGTCCTGCACAAACCCGGTCAGTACCTTACCGTCCTTCTCAACGCCGTCGACCTTCAGCGAGCCATTTAGCTCGAAAACGATCGAGCGCGTGGCGTCCTGCGGGATCAGGGTTATGTCGGCGCCGGCGCGCAACGTGTGTTCGTCCGGATTCAACTGGGCTTCAATCCGATAGTTGGTTACGTCGTAACGCGTTCCTCCCGCTGGTTGGGCCAGCGCGCACGACGCGCAGAGGCAGAAAGCGAACGTTAGAACGGCAGTGGTAAAGGAGAGTTTTAATCTTAAGCATAGCGGCGATTGACTTCACTGGAAACATTATAGTTCGATGCGTTCATTACCAGCCAGCGGAGGCAAATCGCGGGCGAAATCTCCGACAAACATTCAGGTGGCACGGGCGTCTCGCTCGTGACTCCCGCGCAGATGCGCGAGCAACTCAAACCGTCGTCTGTCGAACCCTCTGAGCAACCTTGGGCGTCGTCTTGGATGGCCGAACCTGGGATGCGGTTGGCTCAGGCCGGCACAAAGAGCCGCCTGAAATGTTTTCTCAGGAAGTCCGCGCTTGACAGCCCGACCTGAGGACGCATAAATTCCTTGCGCATCCAGCTTTCCAGCTTACCGTTAGGGACGTCCCTGGGCTGTAAGACAACAACTCGCAAAAAGGTCTATTGCTCGAACTTTAGTTTCAGGAGTCTAAATCGATATGAGACTGCACACAAAATTGCTCAGCGCTGCTTTCTGTTCTCGCTGTGGCCGGCAGCGCGCTGGCTCAATCCAGCAACCCGCGGGTGAATTTGAAAGAAACGCGCCTGGCCAACGGGCTGCGCGTGATTACCGTTGAAGATCACAACGCCCCGGTAATAGCCGTGAACGTCAGCTATAACGTCGGCTCGCGCAACGAGCGACAGGGCCGGACCGGGTTCGCTCACCTGTTTGAGCACATGATGTTCCAGGGCTCAGAGAACGTCGGCAAGTCGGAACACTTCATGCTCGTCTACAACAACGGGCAGGACGATGAATGGCACCGACTAACGAAGATCGAACGAACTACTTCGAAGCGTTGCCGTCGAATCAGCTCGAGTTGGCGCTGTACCGGAAGCAGATCGGATGCGCAGTCTCGCCGTTACTCAGGAGAACCTCGACAATCAACGCAACGCGTGTTCAGGAAGAGCGCCGCATCGGACTCGACAACGCCGCCTACGGCAAGAGCCGGCGAGATTCAGCAGGAGCTGATGTACGACAACTTTGCGTACAAGCATTCGACCATCGGCTCGATGGCCGATCTCAACGCCGCCTCTGTCGAAGACGTGATGGCGTTTTTCAAAATGTACTATGCGCCGAACAACGCGACCCTGACCCTGGTGGGCGATTTCAAAACGGCCGCCGCGCTGGCTTTGATCAAAAAGAATTTTGAGAACATCCCGCGCCAGCCCGATCCGCCTCCGGTTGACATGAACGAGCCGGAACAAAGGCCGAGCGCCGCCAGTCAGTTGACGATCAACTGGCGCGCCTGCCGCGAATCTCGATTGCTTACAAGACGGTGCCCGGCAACACCTGCCGACTATTACGCGCTGCAGAGTGCTGGCCAACGTTCTCGGCGGCGGCGAGTTCAGCTCGCCTTCACGCAGAAATTGGTGCGCGGCAAAGAGATGGTTACTGGGGCCTGAACGCCTTTTGCGCAGGAGATGCGTGGGGTCGGCGGTTTCTACATCACCGCTACGCCGCGGAATTTTAAGAACGAAGAAGTAGAAGCGGCTATTTACGATGAAATCGCGCTAATCCAGAAAGAGCCAATCGCCGACTGGGAATTGCAAAAGGCCAAAGCCGGCGCGCGTCGTGCCTTTATCAACTCGCTGCAAAGCTCGCTGGGACGCGCGAATGCGATCGGGCAGTACGCCGACCTACTACAACGATGCGAATCTCATCAATCACGCGCATCGATGAGGTGACCGCCGTAACTAAAGAAGATGTGCAGCGGGTCGCCAACAAGTATCTGGTGCAAACCAATCGCACAGTCGTCATCACCAGTGCCGAAAGCAACCGGCCGTGGGTCGATGGGTGGCGCGACGCAGTAATTATCGAGCGGCGGCAGCTGGCCGGCGCAAGGGAGATTGAAATCATGAAGAACACCAAGACAATGAAAAACCGAATCCTGATCGCGATTGTCTGCATCGCTGCCTTTGCTTCCGCGGCTTACGCGCAGGAGGCATGGCCGGACAAACACCGACCAGCACCAAAGGCGCTGTCATTAAAGGCAGAGCGCCGGTGAACAAGAGCCTGCTGAAAGTGACCTTGCCCAAGGCCCAGGGAAGCGACTCTGAAAATGGTCTGCACGTGGTCCTGCTTCAGAGCACCAATAAGCTGCCAATCTTCTCTGATGGAGATGGTGGGTGATGAGCGGCGGCCTTTCGGATCCGGCGGACATGCGTGGTCTCGGCAAGTATCACCGCGCTGCAACTGCGCGAAGGAACCGCCAAACATAAGAGTCGCGAGATGGCTGAGGCGCTCGACACCATCGGCGCGACTTTGACTGCCAGCTCCGGCGTGTCTCTACGGCAACCTCGAACGTCTCGGCCTCCGGTCTCACGGACAATCTGGATCAGATTTGGATTTATTTGCAGAGGTGATTCGGACGCCGACTTTCCCCGCTGACGAGCCTTGAGCGATACAAATCGCGGACGTTGGCCTCTGCTGCCGCTGCTGCGTGAGCCAACCCGGTTTCCGGCTGCAGGAGAGACTGAATCAGGCGATTCTCATGGAACGCATCCGGCTGTGCGCTTGGCTGACGCCGCCCGGAAGTGATCAAGAAAATCACGAGCGCCGACCTGGCGAAGTATCCATTCGCAAAACTATGTGCCTAACAACGCGACGCTATTCATCGCCGGCGACGTGACTCTGAAGAGACATGCTTGCCCAGGCTCGAGAAGGTTGTTTGGCGACTGGCAGCCGGGCAAGGTAACCGCGGTGACGATCTGCCGCCGCGTTCCAGCCCAGGCCGAAACTAAGATCCATCTAATCAATCGGCCCGGTTCCGTTCAGACGGTATTTCAAATCGGCAGTCTGGGAATACGAGCCGCACCGATCCTGATTACGTGGCATTGGCCGTGATGAATCGGATCCTCGGCCGGGGCCCTTCCGCGCGCCTGTTCCTGAACATTCGTGAAGATAAAGGCTATACCTATTCGGTCGGAAGTAACGTCACTTCGCGGTCAAGTATCGCGGGCTGTTTATCGCCCAGTCGCCGGTCCGCACCGAAGTCACCGAAGGCACGATTCGTGAATTCATGAACGAGTTCAAGCGAATTCGGGACGAGAAAGTTTCGCCGACAGAACTTCAAAATGCCAAGAATGCGATCATCGGCGGCTTTGCGCTCGCCCTCGAGAATCACGGGCGGCCGTTTGAATAACATCATCACGCAGAAGCTCTACAACTTTCCGGCGAATTGCCGGGACACCTATCCGCAGAAAGTCGAAGCGATCACCGCCGAAGCGTGCAGCGAGTGGCGATGAAGTACGTCGACATCAACCACATGCAAATCGTCGCGGTCGGCGATGCCTCAAAGACGCGCGAAGTGCTGGCCAAGTTCGGCGGCGTGCAGGAATGCGATGTGTGACGGAAAGCCGATGCGCAGAAGCTTCGGCCGGGGACAGTAAGTCTGTCGGGTTTTGAGGTGGACCACCAGCCACCTCGCGTCAAGATATAAACACCCGCAACTCGAAAGAGCGGCGGGTGTTTTTTCTCGCGAGATTCTCAATCACCCGTGCCTTTAGAGTCTGTCGGAAAATTCGTATCGCTGGTGTTCTCTGCGATCGTGTCCAGAACCGTGAGCGGTAGCGACCGAATCAAACTGCAGCTCACACTTGAAAACATCTCGACTCGATTGCGTCATGATCGGTCGCTACCGCTCGCAGTGTTCTGACACAGATCGACACTGGCCATTCCCAGCGTTCGCCTGCGCGCTAGGAAATGCTTTTTTCAGCACTGACCGGCTGCCGGGTGTGAAATGAGAACCACAAGGTTCGCTCTGGCTCTTAGCGGCTACTCTGGACTGAATCCGATCAAACGCTACATTCCCAATTCGATACTGTTTCCAATCCTTGTAATCGAGTGCCACCACTCACGGGCTTCGTAAACGGTGAAGCCTTCCGCTGACATCGCGTCGCGCAGAAGCTGCCGATGCCAGCGTTGCAGTGAAGTGCCGCCCGGATAGTCGGGATAAGCGCGCGCGGTCGTCTCGTCGTAAGTGCTGACCATCTCAACCGGTTTCCTGGTTTTCAAATCGTAAAGAGTCAGGTCAACCGCGCAACCGCGATTATGCCGCGAGCCGTTCGCCGGATTGGCCACAAAGACTTTCTTGTCGTCAGGCGTGGCGTCCCAGAAAACCTTCGTCACGTACCAGGGGCGATAAGCGTCGTGAATCAACAAGCCATAGCCGTATTGTTTCAGTTTCTGATTGGCGCGCACGACGGCTTCGGCGGCCGGACGCTGCATGAAGGCGCGCGCTTCCGGAATAGAAAACTGTACCGAGAAAGTTGTTCGTCGTGGCGTAACGAACTTCGAGCCGGATGGTCGGATCGAGTTTCGTCAGCTCTACCAGATCGGCTTCGCGAAACTCTCCGGTCTCTTTTGGCGGTTGCGCGGCGGGCTTCCTTCATTAATTCCGGCGACCGGACGCAGCGGCTTGATGCGAAGTTGGTTTCCCGGTTTCCGGCTCGATCTGGCGGCGCTTGAGAATGACGGCATCAACCGCAACCTGCGTCGCCCGTCCGCTGCGAATCGCGTTCGAAAATGAGTTGCTGCAGAGCGTGCGGACCCGGCGCTGGAAACTTGAAGACATTTTCTGACGATTTCGTCAAGCGGCTCAGGCTCGGCCGCGCTTGAAGACGGCGCAGAGTCTCCCGTCCTGCTCGAGAATGATCACGGCGTCATCGTCAGGCCCGTACTCACCGATCAGTCCGAGCCAGCGAGCCGGAGCGGGCAGGCTTGGGTTGGCCGACGACTGCTCGCTGTGAGACGCAGTTGCCGGCAACTACCGGTTGGAGTGACGATTGCGCTCAGGCAAGCCGACGGCAAGTAACAGCAGCACCGCGACAGAGAGCGTGCGGCGTTCAGTTTGTTTTCAAGTAGACGCATGCTCTGATTATGCGAATTACTCAGCGAGACTAAGACGGCTACAATTGGATTGGCCGGCAGATTTGTGACGACGGCGCTTTGGTTCGAGTTCCGCCATTACGCGGTGTTTTCACTCACGATCGCCGCCTAAAGGCGGTGTTCGAAACGATCAAGCCGGTGTAGCGGCAGTGGCTCTGGCTCTGCCACTCCGATGCGCGGCAAGTCTCCGACTTGCCCGTCTAGGCCTTCCCATAATGATGGCGGTTCTGTGACCGCGAGGTCGGAGACCCGAGCAGAAGAGAGGGTTCATCGCCGGCAAGTCGTAGACTTGCCGCGCATCGATGGCAGAGCCATTGCGCAGCCACTCTATTACCTAAGCAGACTCCGCTTTGGACGTCAGAGGCATCAACGTTCGGCAGAAGCGCTTGCCTCTCCAGCTTCAGCCGCGAAGCCATTGCCTGGTCGTCCTGCGCTAGACACGGTCAGATACGGCGGCGATGTCGTGGCGACAATACAACCCGTTCGACTATCGCCTCGGTACTGACCTCAGCGCGAGCTGCTCAATCTTTCCGATAAACCACTACCATTCTTCATCACAAACACCGGCCTTCTCCATCGCATGAATATCTTTCAGAGGATCGCCACTGACCGCGACGATGTCGGCCCACTTGCCTGCCGTCAGCGATCCAAGCGTTCTTGTCCCAGCCGAGCAGCTTGGCGCCGTTCATGGTTCCGGCCTGGATGGCTTCCATGTTGGTCATGCCGCCCCAGTCAACCATCAGGAAGAATTCGCGCGCGTTCGTGCCGTGCGGAATAACACCGGCGTCGGTTCCCAGAGCGATCTAGCACTTGCTGGTGACCGCGAGTTTGATTGCCCGGCGAACTGATGCCGCGGCAGCCAGAGCTTTTTCCGCTCGCAGTCCTTTCAACACGCCGTTCTTCGCCGCGCGCTCAACTGCTTCGGCGGCGGACAGAGTTGGCACCAGGAAACGTGCCGCGCTCTTTCATCAGGCGCGCGCCTTCTTCATCGAGAAACGATCCATGCTCGATCGAAGAAACGCCGGCGCGCACCGCGAGCTTGATTCCTTCAGTGCCGTGCGCGTGCGCGGCTACCTTTCTTTCAAGTTTAGTTCGCCTCGTCGACCAGCGCTTTCAATTCTTCAAAACTGTATTGCGTCGCGCCGACTGCATCGCCTTCGGAAAGGACGCCGCCGGTCGGCGCAGGTCTTGATCACGGTCGCGCCGTATTTGATTTGCAGTCGCACCGCCTGACGAATCTGTTCCGGGCCGTCGGCTACTCCATCCAGAGGTGTCTGTTCAGCCACTACCAGGTTTGAAGCCGTTCTCATCACAGTGGCCGCCGGTAATTCCAATCGCGTGGCCGGCGGTTTCCATCCGTGGCCCAATGGTCCAGCCCTCGTTGATGGCTTTGCGCAAAGCCATATCGTCAAAGCGGCCTGAGGCGCCGACGTTGCGCACACTCGTGAAGCCGGCCATCAGGTGTCGCGCGCGTGCAGAACTCCCGAGAATCGCGCCGAACGAGTCATAGTCCTTGACCGAAGCCACTGTCGCTGTCGGGATCGCCGAGCACGCGGCCAATCGAGGTGCGTGTGCGCGTCGATGAATCCCGGCAGCAGCGTCACGTCGCCGAGATCGATGATTTTCGCGCCGGCCGGCACCCGTACTGAAGCGACATCGCCGACGGCGGTGATCTTGTTGTCGGTAACGATGATCACGGCATTGTTGATTGCCGGCGCGCCGGTGCCGTCGATTAAACGGGCGGCTTTCAACGCGACCACGCCTTTGCCCTCGGGCGATTGCGGGCGGATGCCTGATCGGCGATTGATTCTGTGAAAGGACGGAACTGGAGAAGAGACTAATTGCAATCAAAGCGATTAGCAGTAGTTGAGAAAGTTTCAAAGTGGCTCGCTCCTCGATTTATGTTGAAGTGTAGAACCTGGCCCCCAAGCAATGACTCGCCAGATTCTATTCGAGATACGCACCGGGTCATGAAAGAAGCCGCGACGGGTTTGGAAGCCGGCGCCGGTGGAAGCTAATCCGCAGATTACACAGATTCATATTCTCAATCCAGTAATCGGACGCCGGTTCGGTGGGTTCATTTGACCCTGCGTCAAAACTTTCTCAATTTTGTTGACGCACCGCAGACTGGACAGTCTGAGGTACGGACACGGGCATTACCCGGTAATCATTTCGAGGGTATCTTTTTCGCAACCGGGACCCACTCGTCGGCGTGTTGGGAATTATCGATGAGAATCAAATCGCCGCTTTCCAGTCTTTCAATCCTGTTGATTCTATTTTCCGCGGGATGAGCGTTTACCGCGCGGAAACGTTTCAGCGCAGGTTGATGAGAGAGAGAGGCTGAAGCAGGAACGAACGGCGCCAACGGCTTCAGCGCAACACGCTCGCCCTGTTGGACGAGGTGGTGACTGGAGCCTGGGGCCTGAAGCTGCCAGAGAATCGCTCGTTTGTGTTGGCAGAGCGCCGCCGGTTTGTGGTGGCCACATGACGAGAAGCGGGCGCGCGCTTTGTTTCTGGGAGGCGCTAAACAATCTCAACCTGCTCCGACGGCGGCGCTGGATGACCGCAGCCGCCAAAGACGCGGCGGCGAATGATTCCGCAAAACCTGCAGCAGACAAGGCTCTAACCAAAGAGCAGGCGGAGAGTCTAAAACGATACTATGAGGTTTTCGAGAAACGGCGTGAGTTTCTCAGCAAAGTTGCGCAGCGCGATTCACAACTTGCGCTGGACATGTTGCGGTCTACGCGTCAGCAACCCCCGACAATTGGCGAAGAGTTTCGCCTGCCTGGTGAAAATGATTTAGAGCAGGAAATAGCTCAATGCCGCAGCGGCGCGACCCCGCGCCGAGCTTTGCAGATTGCCCGCGAGAGCTTGGCCAAAGGCATCTCTTTCCAGTTGATTAGTCTGCTGAATCATACTAAACCAGCAGGATCAAAATGCGGCGTCGACCTGGCGCGCGATATCATCGCCAAGCTCGACAGCGAAGATCTGGGAAGCGAGTCTGGAAGCTTTGGTGGTTGCCACGCAGTTACTGCAGAGCAGGGATGCGAAAGCCGTGCTCCGGCGAAACTCTGCTGCCGGTTCGTCATGGAAACCGCTGAAACTGGACGATGAACAGAAGCAGAAGTATCGTCGACATGATCACCGAGCGCCGCCCTGAGGGCGACGAGCGATGGCACGTATCATGCACAACATCGCAACGTCTTGCCTAGAGATCGAGCAGTTCGCCCCGGATCGCGCAGCCAGGATCAAAGCAAAGCTGAACGAATGGGATCGCGGTGCTCAACAAGGAGCAGCAGAGCCGGAATACCTACAATGCTCTTTTCGACAATGCCACTCCGGAACAGATGATCAAGGCTGCCGACAAGATGAACGGAGCAACGCGAAGCGCTCTACCGCGAAGCCGTCATTAAAGCCGCAATGCGTGGCGGACCAGACACGCTGCGCGAATTCATCAATAGTCAGATCGCCGACGAGTCGGTAAAGAACAATCTGCTTGAGTCGCTCAACGGGGACCAGATTTACTCGGCAGCGAGATCGAGGTAAGGCGAAGAATTACCGAAGCTCTAGCCCGCTGATTCGCCTCAAGGAACAAAGAGCGTTGGCGATGTCTGAAGCTGCGCACATCCTGCTCGAGAAACAGGGTAAGCATGACGAGGCGGTCAGCTGCTGGATGACGCGCACGCCCTCTCTGGTGAAGGTTGATCTCAAGAGTCAAAAGCAATCAGACGCTTGCTCGCGCGTTGCTGCTTGCCTATGCGCTGGTTGATCCGGGCAGGGCATTCCGGAATCATCGAGCCGATAATTGACCGGGCGAATGACGACGTTTCGAAGCTGCTCCTGCTGGACAAAGATTGCTGGAGTGGCGTCACTCGAAACGGCGGATCCTTTTGGATCAACCCTCAGATTCCTATCGATTATTCGATGTTCAAATATTCGGCTGGCGTAGTGGCGTTGGCTAAATCCGACTTCGCCTCGGACCAAACTCCCTGGCTGACCGGTTCCAGCGAGACATGCGAATGGGCGTCCAGCGCGGCTAATGTTGGCGCTGCGCGGTTTTCACGCAACCTCGAACAAACTCCGTCGCGGAGGATTAATCGACACCCGGGTGCTCCTCAATTTGAGTGACTCTTCGCCATGGCGCGTTTACGCCGCAGACTGAAAGACCGCTGGTTTCAAAAAGCCCCATTAGTGGGGCTTCACCATCGCTGTTGGTGTTTCTCGCTGAGCGCAACGCCTGGGCTGAAAAACACGCAAACAGCGAGACTGCTGGATTATTTGATTCTGATTCGCACCTTGTTGCTGGTTTTGGGCGTGCAAGGTGATGCTCACCGAAACGTCCTGCCCCGGGGGCAGATTGCCCGGAAGCAGAATCGTCACTTCGCTTACTCCCGGAACAGCCGGAACTGAGCCGACGAACTCAACCGTCATCGGGTAAATGTTTAGCACTGAATCTTCAGCTCGTGGCGGTCACGGCGGAAACGGTTTCGCCTGGTAGCAGATCGAGATTCAGCGCAAAGAACGACACGCGTGTGCGACCGTCGCTGCTGAAATTGAAAGGAGTGGTCAGCGGGAATGGATCGCGAAACATCGTTACTGTGCTCGAGCGCGATCGCGAGATTGAATTCGCTTCAGTCAAAAGTACGGGTGCCGGTGGTTGGACGGTTAGCGTGGCTTCGTTGCTCGTCGCCGTGCCAAATGAATTAGTGACGACGCAACGATACTTCGCGCCGTTGTCTGAAAGAGCAGTCGACGCGATCATGTAAGTCGAAGACGTCGCCCCGGAAATGTTCACCTGGTTGCGTTGCCATTGATAAGTGAGAGTTGCGCTGCCGCTTGGCCACCACGCTGAAAGTTGCCGGCTGTCCTCCAGCACTGTCTGATTTGAGGGTTGCCGGTGGTAATCGTGGGCGGGGCATTGACGGTTAAAGTCGCTTCGTTGCTCGTTACGCTTCCGAATCCGTTAGTTACGACGACGCGAAACTTCGCACCGTTGTCGGCAAAGGCCGCATTCGGCAGAGTGTAGCTGGACGACGTTGCGCCCGAAATATTCACCTGGTTGCGTTGCCATTGATAAGTGAGGTTGCGCTAGCAATGCGTA
>ERZ1370068.8020-contig-6903_pt1 | contig 12743 bp, 23 predicted proteins | sample MGYA00561227_ERZ1370068 | MGnify/ENA primary metagenome ERZ1370068 (study PRJEB38410, sample SAMEA6850437) | metagenome | study: Metagenomic assessment of the ecological functions of the soil: analysis of the soil microbiota associated with the...
GCAGCCGACGGTGCTCACCGGAGCCTGGATGACGACGCCGTTGCCGGGTCCCCTGGTTAAGGATGTCCACACCCGGACCGCCGATCAGGACGTCGTCTCCCGCATCGCCGTTCAGGATGTCGTTGCCGGCGCTGCCGATCAGGACGTCGTCGCCGTCGCCGCCATTGGCGGTGAGCTGCATGCCCGTTCAGCCCGGACGCCGCGATGACGTCGTCGCCGCCGAGACCGTTGATGACGAGATGCGATCGTTGGCATCGAAGTCGGAGATCGTCACCGTCGGCGGCCAGACCCGATCACCGTCACCACGCCGTTGTTGGTGGTGATCGTGATCGCGTCGTCGCCGTTGGTGCGCGTTGATGACGACCGTGTCGGAATCGGCATCCGGGGCACCGTTGATCCCGGCCAGGTCGATGTTGACCTGGCTGGCATCGGTCCCGGTCAGATCGTTGACCGTGACGGTGTCGGCGCCGTCGAGGGCGTCGACATTGATCGTTTCGATGCTGTTCAGGTCCATCGTCACGACGCCGACGTCGCGGGTCAGCTGACGTGGCTGCCATTGGCCGAGATGTTGATGCTCTCGTTGACGTTGGCGCCATTGAACAGGAGCGTGTCGCTGCCGGCCTGGCCATCGACCGTGTCGCTGCCGTCGCCCGGGTTCCAGACGAACACGTCGTCGCCCGCGCCAAGCGAGGCCACGTCAGTTGCCGCGCCCGCCGTTGACGACATCATTGCCGGCGCTGCCGATGATGCTGTGTCATCGCCGTCGCCGCCATTGAGCGTGAGCTTGACCTGACCGGCAGTGAGCGCGGACGCGTCGATGGTGTCGTTGCCGGCGCCGCCGTTGACGACGAGCGAGTCGTCGATGCGACTCTCGGCGCCGCTGATCGGTCGACCTGCGCAGCCAGACCGTTGACGACGATCGCGTGCCGCTGGTGACAACGCTGATCTGGTCGTCGCCGGCCGTGCCGTTGGCGATCACGGTGTCCGGCCGCGCCGTCGCCCTGTGCCGCTGCCCGGCCGTCGCCGACAGGTCGATGGCGACCTGGTTCACGTCGGTTCCGGTGAGGTCGTTGACCGTGATGGTGTCGGCGCCGCCCAGCACGTTGAGCTGGATGTGCTCGACGCCGTCGAGGTCCATCGTCACGTTGCCGACGTCGCGAAACAGCGCGCGCGCGGCTGCCATTGGCCGAGATGTCGATCTTCTCGGCGACGTTGGCGCCGTTGAACACGCAGCGTATCGGTGCCGCCCTCGCCTTCGACGATGTCGCTGCCGTCGCCCGGATCCCAGATGGAACGTGTCGTTGCCGTGCGCCGCAGGAATGCGACGTCGCTGCCCTGACCGCCGTCGACGAAGTCGTTGCCGTCGCCGCCGATCAGCATGTCGCGTTGCCGGCGCTGCCGAGTGATGGTGTCGTTGCCGGCTGCCGCCATCGATCGTGAGCTGTGATCTGCCCGGCGGCGAGGCCTGCCGCGTTGATGGTGTCGTTGCCGCCGAGCGTGTTGATGACGAGCGAGTCGTTGGCGCCTTCGGTGCCGGCGATGCGTGACCTGCGCAGACAGTCCCGTCACGCTGACCGAGCCGCCGGCTCCGCGTGACCGTGATCTGGTTGCTGGCCGACGTGCCGTTGACGGTCGACGCTGTCCGGCCGCGCCGTCACCGACGCCGCTGCCGGGCGTCGCCGACAGATCGATCGCGACCTGCGTGCACGCCGGTCTTGCTCAGATCGTTGACCACGATGTTGTCGGCGCCGCCCAGGGCCGTGAACTGGATGCGCTCGATGCTGTCGAGGTCCATCGTGATGTTGCGCGACGTCGCGGGTCAGCGACGCACGGCTGCCGTTGGCCGAGATGTTGACGGTCTCGTTGACGTTGGCGCCGTTGAACACGAGCGTGTCGATGCCGTCCCGGCCGTCGACGACGTCGCTGCCGTCGCCCGGATTCCAGACGAACGTGTCGTCGCCGGCGCCGAGCCGCGCCGTGTCGTTGCCGCGGCCGCCGGTGATGACGGTCGTTGCCGTCGCCGCCGAGCAGCGTGTCGTTGCCGTCGCCGCCGGTGATGGTGTCGTTGCCGGCGCCGCCGTCGATGGTGAGCTGGATGAGGCTGGCGAGGCCGTTGCCGGCGGTGATGACGTCGTCGCCGCCGTTGGCGTTGAGCGACGAGGTTCTCGGTGGTGCCGATGTCGAGGCAGAACGGCGCCGGGCTGACGCGATCGAAGCGCACGCGCGTGCCGTTGGCCGTGATGGTGAAGTTCTCGGCGCCGTTGCCGCCGTTGACCTCGGCGGTATCGATGCCGTCGCCGCCCTCCATGAGGTCGCTGCCGTCGCCCGGGTTCCAGATCATGCGGTCGTTGCCGGCCTCGCCGAACATCTGGTCGTCGCCGGTCGCCGCCGGTCAGCGTGTCGTTGCCGTCGCCGCCGAACAGCAGGTCGTTGCCGCCCTTGCCGAGGAGGATGTCGTTGCCCGCTCTGGCCGAACAGCAGGTCGTTGCCCGAGCCGCCGGTCAGCGTGTCGTTGCCGTCGCCGCCGAACAGCTGCGCGGCCGGCAGTGCGCCGTTGGCTTCGTCGAGCGTGATCGTGTCGTTGCCGCCCTGGCCGAACACCTGGATCAGGTCGGTGTTGGCGACCGTCGGGTGTGCCGCCAGCGACCGGAACGGCGCCGCCGTTGATCGAGGATGTTTCCGGCCGCGTCGCGACTGGCGGTGATCGTGATTGTCGAGGCCGTCGCCGAACACCGACAGCACGCGGGCGCCGGGTAAAAAGCTGGCCTGTGATCGCCATGGTCGTATTCCTTTCGAACATGTTGGCTGTGAATTGCAGGGTCTTACTTGTGTGCCGGGCAGAAATTGACCGCGCTCGGCTACGGTAGTTCGTTTCAGCCATCGGTAACGTGGTGTTACGGACGCAACGCGTGTGGACGGAGTGCAGGGGCGCGCTGGCGACAAAAAGACGAAAGTGCGCAGCAAAAAATCTCCAGCAGATGTCGTAGCCGTGATATTGGGGAACGGTTTCGACCGCGAAGATGTGCTGCGGCGCGCGAAGCGCCGTCGGTGCAAATCCGAGTTAGATTGCTAGAGCGAAACTGGCTCAGGCTAAACCCGCGCGCGCTGCTTCACTCACCTCTCCCAGTCGAAAGCGGACGTATCCACTTCCGGTCGACCATTGAGCGGCCTTACATCGGCTCAATCCTCGCGAGCGAAGTGCGCTGGGTGCGGGCGATCTGACATGGCGTACCACCCGGAGCTTCCTCACCTTGAGAGGGAGGGATTGCGTGCTCGATCTCCGCGCTTTAAAAACTCCGGGCGTAGGCAGCGCGCCAACGCAGCAGTCAGCCGCGAAGCTGCTGACCCAGCGGCTGTTCAGGAGCTCAAAAAATTCCTGCTGTCGGCAAAGCGCGTCCGCACTCAACATCGATCGTGGAAGTGGCGAGCAGAATGGGCTGCCGCGGCGCGACCTGATGGACGTTCAAACCCGCTCGACCGGAACGGCGAACACATATCCCACGCCGCGCTCGGTCTGGATGACGCGCGGCGTGCTCGGGTCGCGTTCGAGCTTGCGCCGCAGGCGAAGAATCTGCACGTCGATGCTGCGATCGAAAACATCCTCATGCACGCGCGTGGACTGCAGCAGGTGCTCCCGGCTGAGCGGGCGCTGCGGCGCATCGAGAAAGGCGATCAACAGGGCGTACTCGCCTTTGGTCAATGTTACCGGAGCGCCGGCCGGGTCGGTGAGCCGCCGAGTCTGGCAGTCGAGCTGCCAGCCGCAAAATCGAAAGCGGCCCCGCTCGGAATCGCGAGCCGGCGCGGCACGTCCGCTATCGAACCGTCGTAATACCGCGCGGACACGCGCGAGCAATTCGCGCAGATTGAACGGCTTGGTCAGATAATCGTCGGCACCGAGCTCAAGTCCGACGACACGATCGATATCGTCGCGGCGGTGACCAGTAATGATGATGACCGGCACGTCGGAGCTCGACCGGATCTCCCGCAGCAAATCGAGACCGTCCTCCTGACCGAGCCGAAGATCGAGGATCACCAGGTTGACCTCGGTGCTGCCGAGTTGACCGACCATGTCTTGGCGACCGCATGCCAGCAGGGTACGGATGTTGTTCTCACCAAAATAGTTTAAAATCATGCGCTGCAAGGCAGGATCGTCCTCCACAACGAGGACGCACACTTGGCGATCACCACTCTTACGAAGATCCAGGTCGCTTAACGATGTCGCGCCCATGCCACCCAGCTCCCACATTGATGCCGCCCGCGGCAACCGCGCCCGTGTCGGGTTGCAGTGATAGCCTGCTTCCTGCTGGCGCTTGTCTGCCTCAACGCCGGCTCGCCGGCAACTGCTCAATCGCCAACTCCTGCAGGCCCGCGCCGGCCTGGAACCCATCACGCCAATCCCTGCCATGCCGCGCCCAGGACCCACGGCGTCTGGTCCTCGGGGAACGATTATTCAGCGACCCGCGCCTGTCTCACGATGACACACGCAGCTGCTCATCGTGCCACGATATACGAACGAACGGTGCCAGCGCCAACGCCCACGACTTGACGCCCGAGGGGCGGTCGATCGCGCTCAACACGCCGACGGTCTTCAATGCAAGCCTGAATTTTCGCCTGAACTGGGAAGGGAATTTCCGCTCGCTCGAAGACCATGCCGAGCAGACGCTTCGCAATCCCGCGATTATGGCATCGAGTGCGGACGAAGTCGTGAGCAAGCTGCGCGCCGACCCTGAAGCGGTGAGGCAATTCCGCGACGCATACGGGAGGGAGCCCGACGTCGCCGCCCTCCTGGATGCGATTGCGACCTACGAGCGCTCCCTGGTCACGCCGGGCAGCCGGTTCGACCGCTGGCTTGCGGGCGAAGCCGCCGCGATCACGCCGGAGGAGCTGTCCGGCTATCAGCTGTTCAAGTCGCTTGGCTGCATCTCTTGCCACCAAGGCGTCAATGTGGGCGGCAACCTCTTCCAACGGCACGGCATTTTCCATCCATTGGGCTCTGCGGAGCCCGTATTGGTTCGCGTCCCCAGCTTGCGTAACGTGGCGACCACGCCGCCGTATTTCCACGACGGCAGCGCGCCTACGCTGTCGGAGGCGGTCAGGGCGATGGGCATTGCCCAGCTCGACCGCGTGCTAACCGATCAGCAAATCGCCGCCATCGTCGCCTTTCTCAACACGCTGACAGGCACCTACCGGAGTGAGGCGGTCAGGCCAGCGACCGACACACCGCGCGCGGCTACGGCGCTCCCATGAGGCTCTTGTCGGGTGCCCTCGGGGTGCTTCTGCTGCTCGCGTTGCTCACCTGGCTGCTGCTGCGCGGAATCGACACGAACGCACCAGCCTATGCGGTGACGCTCCGGGCCTTTGACGATTTCGCGCTTGCCGAGGCTTCTCTCCATCGCGACGTCCTGCAGGCGCGCGCCGGCCTGCTTCGCGACTACGACACCCTCGTCAAGGCCGTGGAGGCGATGCAGGACGCGGTCAGCCGGCTGCGTTCCCACGCGCAGACCGAGGGCCTCGATGTCGGGCCGGCCGACCGCCTGGCCGCGACGGTCGCCCAGCAGGAGGAATTGACGGAGCGCTTCAAGAGCAGCAACGCGCTCTTGCAGAATTCGCTGTCTTACGTTGGCCTGCTGAGCACAAGTCCGGCGTTCGGCGCTCAGGACGCGCAACTCGCACCCGCAACCGGCGCATTGGCGGCGGCGCTCCTCTATCTAAGGCGCGACACATCGCCGGACGCCGTCAAGGCGCTCCAGGAACGGATCGACCGATTTGCGGCGCAAGCGCCCACTGTCGGGCCGGACGCGGAAGCAGCGCGGGCGCTGCTCGCGCATGCCCGTCTACTGCAAGAGCTCCTACCTGCGGTCGACGAAACGCTGAAGGCCCTCGTCGCCGCGCCAAGCAGGCAGCCTCTCGAAGAGCTCCGTGCACTGTTCTCCGACCGCCGGTCCGCTGTCGAGGCGACGGCGCAGCGCTTTCGGCTGTTGCTATACCTGGTCTCGCTGCTGTTGCTCGTCATACTCGTGCATCTCGGCCTGCGGCTGCGTGCGCGCGCCCTTGCGCTGCGACGGCGAGCAGCATTCGAGCATGTCATAGCCGAGAATTCGACGCGCCTGATCAATTGCCCGCCGGCGGAGACCGACGCGCGGCTGAAGCAAGTGCTGGGCGAACTCTGCCGGGCGATCGGCGTGGAACGCGCCTATGTGGTGCTGGATGAGAACCCCACTCGAGTGAATGCATGGTCCGCGGACGGAACGGCGTATCCGCCGGGCTGGCCCAATCAGGCGCTGGCACTGTCCGCACGGCTCGCCACGGCCGGACCCGATATCGTCACCGTGCCGGATGTTGCCGCTTTGCCGCCGGGCGCAGTGAAGGACACGCTCGCAGCCGCTGGCGTCCGCAGCTGGGCCTGCGTGCCGCTGATCCGACCGGGCCGGGTGCGAGGCATCATGGGGTTCGACACCTGCCGGCCGGAACGGGACAGGGTTTTCCCCTTGCCCGTGTTGCGGCTTGCCGGCGACGCAGTGGCCAATGCCATCGAGCGCGAGTTTCTCGAGCGCGACCGAGCGAGACTCACGACGCGCCTGGAACGGGCGCGCCGCATGCACATGATCGGATCGCTGGCAAGCGGGATTGCGCATAACTTCAACAACATCATCAGCGCCATTCTCGGCTATTCGGAGATGGTCGAACCACAGCTCACGCGCGGAACCAAGCTGGCACAGCATATCGACGAGATAAGGCGGGCCGCGGAGCGTGGGCGCGATCTGATCGACAGCATCCTCACGTTCGGGCGGCAGCGTGACGCGCGTGTCCGGCCGGTGCAGGTGCGCACTTTATTCGAGGAGGCAGCCTCATTGCTGCGTGCCTCGCTACCCTCCGGCGTCGAGCTCATCATCGATGACGTCCCGATTGACGTCGCGGTATCCGGCGAGCCGGCGCAGCTGCAGCAGGTCATCCTCAATCTATGCACCAACGCGGCGCAAGCGATGCCGCGCAGCGGATCGATCCGCATCACTGCGGAGCAGAAAGAAGTGGCCGCTTTCCTCCCGATGAGCCACGGCGAGCTCGTGCCGGGCCGCTACGTGTGCCTAGCCGTCATCGACAGCGGGCGCGGCTTCGACGAAAGTGTGGCGCGACGATTGTTCGAGCCGTTCTTCACGACCCGCTCGGCGGGGACCGGATTAGGACCTCGCAACCGTGCACGAGATCGTTCGTGACCACGACGGAGCGATGAACGTGCAGAGCAAACCGGAGCACGGAAGCCGCTTCGAGGCGTGGCTTCCCGCGGTGGCGGCAGACAGCACCGCAGTGGTCGGCCCAGCGGTGCTGCCGCTCGGGCGCGGCGAGACGGTGCTCGTCGTCGAGAGCGAACGGGAAAGGCTGCTGTATAATGAGGAGATGCTGGCCGCGCTGGGATACGAACCGGTGGGGTTCGAGCGCCCGGCCGATGCAATCGCGGCGTGCCGTTCGGCACCCGACCGATTTGACATCATCCTGGTCAGCCACGCCTCGCAAACTTCGGTTGGGCTTGATTTGACTCGCGCGCTGCACGAGGTCGCGCCGCGGCAGCCCATTCTGCTCGCCACTTCCTCCACGATCGATGTCGGCGTGGACGCGTTGGCGGACGCCGGAATTTCCGACGTGCTGCGCCGGCCCCTGGCCAGCACCGAGCTGGCGGCGGCGCTGGCGCGCTGCCTGCGTTCCCGCGGCGCATTACAGACGTAACGCGATTACCGATAGCTGAAATACTTCTGTAGCGCGGCGCCGTCATTTTCCGCGCTGCGTAGGAGGTGCGCTGTGTAACAACCGCGCTCGTGGCTCATCCTGTATCGGCTATGACGAAAGCAACGTGATGGGATCTCACCCAGACGATCGAAGCGGCGATCCCCGCGTTACGGCGCTACGCACGTGCGCCTTCACTGATAGCGATAGCCGACGATATCGCGTGCGGGACACGCTGGTGCGGGCCTTACGCTCGCAGTATCTTTTAAAGGCGCCGACGTCCGGGCTTGCCATACGATCCTCACAAATTTGAACTCGTAATCGTCTTCTCTCTCGCTCGCTGGCGCTTGGCCCTCACTGTCGCCGATCCAAGACAACGACGTTTCGACTCGCCGGACCAGAACTCGGCAGCGCCGCGACATCGAGCGGGCGATTGCCGCCTGAGAGGATCAGCGGAGCGCGTTGCTGTTGGTTGTGCTCGAGGGTTTGACCTATCGCGAGGTCGCCGGTGGTGCAAAGGCGCTCTTGGCGATGTCGCGCCTGGCGCGCGGCGCAGATCAAGGCTTATCTCAATGCCGACGTCCGGCGGTGCGCCGCAAAATGAATGCTCACCGACGGTGACCAACTTCGATACTCCACGAACCGAAAGGTGCTGACCACCGATGCACTCTCGTTTCAGAACGCCCAGCCGCCGCCTGCTCGCCGGCTCATAGCTGATGCTTCCAGCGCGCACATTCGCTCAAGGGCCTGCGCCGATCGCAGCGTTGGCGAAAACGGCCATCGTCACTCTTCCATGCCGAAGGTGCGCAAGTTTACGAGCAAACTCGATTCCTGGAGTAGGCTCGTCTGGTAGTTTCGCGAACCGATCGCCGCGCTGATCTTCGATGGCAAAACGGTTGGACGTCACTATGCCGGCCCGAATTGGTGCACGTCGATGGGAGCGCCGTACGAGCCAAATGGTGAGCTCGCCGTTGGCGCAACCTCTGGACGACGCCATGGCTCAAGCTGGATGTTACGGAGCAGCGCGCAATGAGCCTTGTCGCATGTCGTGACCGTCCAGCGCGTCAACACCCAAGTGGGTGGCGCAACGCAAGTGGGTCAAAGCGAAAGCGCGGGCACATTTCGTAGTGCGCCGCATTCGGCAGACTACGTGTTCCTGCGCAAGGACGAGTGACATCTGCGGGACGAGATATGATGTCCCCTTAGGTCATAAACGGACATGACCGTATACGGTCATCATGATGTCCGCTTTACCCAACAAAGTGATATTTGTAGGCTCGTGAATGTCCGCTTTGTGCCAATAGCGGACATTGCGGTTATTTGAACGCCCCATTGGCCGACAGAGCAGCATCGGTTTCATTTCTAAAATTTGGCTCTGTCTTCACTTCCGCGCAGCTACTGTCGGCCCACTCGCTCGGCCAAAATCCTCGCGCGGGGTGCGAATATGTCGACCAGCTCGGTGTCCTCGTGGCACCAGCCTCGGCGCTCGACGTCGCCGGGGATCGCGGCGATGCCGCCAGTTTCGAGCATGCGGCGCTCCTTGTCGATGCGGAATTCCATCCTGCCCTGATCATCCACACGAGCTGCTCGTGTGGATGCGAATGGGCACGCCACATGCGTTCCGGCCCCTATCTTCCACCACACCATCATTCCCTTCTGCCGGCCAGCACCCGGCGCGTAATCTTGTCGCTGATTTTTTCCTCAGGGATCGCCGAAAGCGACCCGAAACCCGTGAGCGTTCCCATGGCGTCCACTCTCTTGAATCGTCCCAGCGTCCGCACGGACTACATCATAGCACTGCCAAAGCAAGGCAGCGGGGCCATTCGTTATTTGCTACTTGAGGCCATTGGAACAGCGGCACCGCCGACTTAGCTCAGCGCCCTTAAGAGGGGCAGGATGTCAGCCACGTCCGCTAAGTGCCAATAGCGGACATCGCGTTTGAATCGAACAAAGAGGTGGCTATGCTCCCGCTCGACCGCAGCCATCGCCGCGCGCGCCCCCGGCTAGCGCGTGGACCAGTACGTTTTTTGAACTGCCAAGGATCGCCGGTATCGAGACCCTCCGGGAACAGCCCCAAACGTCCTCGCGCGGCGTCCAGTCCGTGTAGGCGCCGACCGTGCAATGGGGCCGAGGTATGGCATCTCGCACCTCGAGGCAGCGCCTGTAGTCCATCTCTGTCGGCTTCGACGTGATACCGGGGTAACTTCGTTTGACACCCAGCTTTTTGCTTGAAAAGGTCATAATCCAATCACGACCTAAATCACCAAGCCAGCGTTCCCATCCAAAGAGGGAAGGACAATAGGAAAAAGAGGTCGGGCTCAAACTCTGCTAGACGCCGGAAGCGGGCTCACAAAAGGTCGCAGCTTGCCTTGTTTGGATTATAGGGGAACGAGTTGTCAGTTTTTCGATAAATCAGGCAGATCGTCATGCGGATCGACGCGATCAAGATCGGAAACAATCCACCAGACGACGTGAACGTCATCATCGAAGTCCCGATTGGCGGCGAACCAATCAAATACGAGATGGACAAGGCCGCCGGAACTCCTCGTTGTTGATCGTTTCCTAGACACACCGATGCGCTACCCAGGCAATTACGGTTTCGTGCCGCACACGCTATCGAATGATGGGGATCCGATCGATGTCCTGGTAGCCAACACCCGGCCGATCGTGCCTGGTGCGGTTATCAATGTCCGGCCCGTTGGTGTACTCAGGATGGAGGATGAGGCGCGGCGGAGACGAGAAGGTAATCGCAGTGCCGGTGCCAAAACTGACTAAGCGCTATGCACATATTGCGAACTATACGGATTTGCCGGAGATCATGCTGCAGCAGATCCAACATTTCTTTCAACACTATAAGGATCTTGAACCCGGCAAGTGGTCGAAAGTCGTTGATTGGGGGATGCGACAGAAGCTAAGAGAGTTGATCGTGGGAAGCAATCGCACGTGCACGAGCATAAAACTTTCGTCCACCACACAACGCTGACCCAAGGGTTTTGTCCGCTTTGGGTCATAAGCAGACATTTGCAGTGCAACTGCCATGTCCGCTTTACCCCGAAAGCAGACATTGCAGCGCACCGAGTGCAGATGTCCGCTTTGTGCCAATAGTGGACAGCGGGTCCCTTGGTAGATCAGCAAGCTCGGTGCCGTTGAAGACGGCGACGACGGCCTGCGGCGGGCCGTTGTCCGTGCTTATCCTTTTTCGTTTTTGCCTCGATCAAGAGGGGCCACAGTCAAGTCGGCGATACGTAAAGTTCAGCGATGGCGCAAGATCGGCTCATACCATGCCAACCACGCGCTTGGCCGCTTTCAGGTAGTTGATGTTGGGCATCGAATCGATGCCCAAGGCCACGATCGCTTTGCGCATGCCCAGGTAGTTCTCACTCTCGCTGCACGCAGATCTCAAGGAGCGCGCCATTGAACCATACCTGCGCATACTCACAGATGATCCTGTCGACCGTGAACCCGTACCGCATCTTCTCGATCGTTACCGGCACGAGATCGGGATGACGCCGCGCCATTTCGGTGAATTCCTCAAGCGCGCAGGTTTCCCGACCGAGATCCATCTTCACGCCGAGGTGCGACAGAATGGTCGTGAGGTCTGGCTTCTTCACTGGAAACTGGAACTTGCCGCGAGGCTGGAAAATCTCATACCCCTCCGGGGTCTCGCCGACCTTGGTCTTGATGTCGAGCAGGCCGTCGCGCACCTTCACGTTCGCTTCGTCGGTGTGCACGGAAAGGAAATATGTCTCCGCCGGCATCTTCCGGACCTTCCACAGTATTGCTCCGGCGTCCCACATTTTCTTTTGAACAGTCTCGATGATCCCGTGCCCGAACACGCGGAACTCGGCTCGCGGGGCGATTTTCGCGGCTGCTTCGGCGGAAAGCGCCGTGTTCTTCGCAAAAACGTCGGTCACAGTAGATCCTCCCTGTGCCGCGGTCGGCGCTCGTTACAGGTCTCGAACTGCGGCGTGGTGAATTATGACCACCGTGTGAACGGATTCTTGATAAGATCTCGCGTTGTAGTAGCGGGGGTCACCAGTGACTTCTTCACCTATCCAGGCGGGCATATCGAACGGCCTGGCCCTCGCTTGTGAGCTCCACTTCGGCGACGATCAATCCCGCGTTGTCACCGAGAAACTCGTCGACCTCCCACGTGACGCCGCCGACGGGGATCTTGTAACGCTTCTTCTCGATCAGCGGTTTCTCGGCAAGCGCATCCAGCATTGCTTTGCCTTCGTCGAAGGGAATCTCTATACTCATATTCAGGCCGGGTCGCTCCAACCGTGACGCCTTTGACGGTGAGAAACGCCTTTGCATCGGTGGTCCGAACCCGGACGGTGCGCTCCTTGGCGCTGTTAAGGTAACCTTGCCGGTAAGTGGTGCCTTTGGCGAACGATCGCCACGCATCACCTCTCACCAGGAACTTGCGTTCAATTTCCTTGCGCCATGGTCAATCACTCCCCACTCGGTCACTCGTGAGCCGTCGGGGCATTGCCGAGGAGACGGTACACGACACCGGTCTTCGTGGCATTCAGCGCAATCCAATCCTTGGCGGCATACTGGAGCGCTAGGAAGAAGCGCTCGGCCCTTTGCATCGCGTCTAGGGTCAACAGCTTCCTGTCGCCGAATCGGATTTGGTAGGCGAACTCCCCGATCAGCGGCCTGTGTTCTCCCCGAGTACGCCAGATCGCTACGTTCGTCTTCGGCTTTGAGTCCTGAACCGAAATCAAGCGACCCGATATCCTGAAGCACTTCCTCGATAATGGTGTTGTTGACCAGCGCGATCTCTTCCTGCGGCGAATGCTGCACGACAGTCAGCGCCGGAAAATGTTTGTGAGCGCGTTGAAGTGGAATACGTCGTTAGTGCCAACATGTGAGCGTGGGAACTGCACGTTGTGCGAAAAGAGCAGCCGGATCCCGCCAAGTTGGTCTTTGAGAGGCAACGCCTGGCACTTGAACTTCACCCGATAATCGCCAACGATCTCGGGGCGCACATCAGCAATACGTAACTGAACGAAGTACAA
>ERZ1370068.8438-contig-7291_pt1 | contig 12725 bp, 16 predicted proteins | sample MGYA00561227_ERZ1370068 | MGnify/ENA primary metagenome ERZ1370068 (study PRJEB38410, sample SAMEA6850437) | metagenome | study: Metagenomic assessment of the ecological functions of the soil: analysis of the soil microbiota associated with the...
GAGCCGCCGGGTGGCGAGCAGTCGCGGCGAAACCGGCCGGAAGTCCGGGGCTCGACGCGATGTTCTTCCTCGTCTTCAACGCGAACAAGCGCAGCGTGTCGATCGACCTGAAGAATCCCGACGGCAAGGCGCTGTTTCTCCGGATGGTCGAGCACGCGGACGTCGTGGTCGAGAACTTCGCCCCCGGGCTCATGGAGAAGCTGGGGCTCGACTACGAGCGGCTGCGCGCGGTGAATCCCAGGATCATCATGGCCCGCATCAAGGGCTTCGGGCTCTCCGGCCCCTATCACGAGTACAAGAGCTTCGACATGATCGCCCAGGCGATGGGCGGCGTGATGAGCGTGACGGGGTTCGTCGACCGCGAGCCGATCCGCTGCGGCGCGGCCATCGGCGACACCGGCACCGGGGTGCACACGGCGGGCGCCATCATGGCTGCCTACATCCAGCGCCAGCGCACCGGGCAGGGACAGCTCGTCGAGGTGTCGATGCAGGAAGTCATCGCCAACTTCCTCCGCGGGCGCTACGTGGACCACTACCGGGACAACAAGCCCAGCGAGCGCCGCGGCAATGCGCTGAGCGGCGGGGTTCCGGGCGGCGCGTATCCGTGCGCGCCCGGCGGGCTGAACGACTACGTGTACATCTACGCGCAGCCGATCAACCCGGAGATGTGGCGGCAGTTCGCGATCGCCATCGGCCGCGAGGACCTGCTCACGGACCCGCGCTGCAAGGACGCCAAGACCCGCTGGGAGCACCGCGAGGAGCTGAACGCGATCTTCCGCGCGTGGACGGGGGCGCGGACGAAGCACGAGGTGCTGGCCGTGCTGGGCAAGGCGGGCGTGCCCTGCGGCGCTGTGCTGGACACCGGCGAGGTGCTCGACGACCCGCACCTGAACGCGCGCGGCCAGATCACGACCATCGATCACCCCACGCGCGGCCGCTTCCGGCTGCCGGGCTGCCCTGTGCGTCTCTCCGACTCACCGGCGGTGACGACGGCGCCGCCGCTCGCCGGCCAGCACACCTCGGAGGTGCTGGGCGAGGTGCTCGGCCTCTCGAAGGACGACGTCGCGAACCTGCAATCGCGCGGCGTCGTCGCCTGAGCGACGGGAGAGGAGGACAGACCGATGGACGTGAAACCGCTGGTGAAGGGACTGCTCGCCCGCAACCGCGAGGTGCTGGAGGGCACCATGGCCGATGTGGAGAGCGAACACGCGCATTGGGCGCCTCCGGGCAAGGCGCTGCCGCTGGGCGCGCTCTACATCCACGTGCTGACCGCGGAAGATTTCTTCATCCAGGGCCTGCTCAAGGGTGGCGCGCCGCTGTGGGACTCGAGCTGGAAGGACAAGATGGGGCTCAGCGAGCCACGCCCGCCGCGAGGTCAGCCATGGGAGGACTGGGCGCGCCGGGTGCGGATCGACATGCCGAAGCTGCGCGAGTACGGCAAGACGGTGTTCGCCGCCACCGACACCTATGTCGACGGCCTGAGCGAGACCGACCTGGCAAAGGAGATCGATTTCATGGGCCGCAAGATGCCGCTTGGTCGCCTTCTTCCTGGGCGTGATGTGCACCCACTGCGCCAACCACGCGGGCGAGATCTCCACCCTCAAGGGGCTGCAGGGACTGAAGGGCTATCCCTTCTAGCAGGATGCGGTCGGAGAAATGGCTAGCGAGAGCGATGAGAAGGGTTCAGCTGCGAGGCGGCGCCCGAGGGCAGCCGGCGAGGCGTACTTCTGTACGTTGAGCCGGCTGTCGAGGGCGCCAACGAAGCAGATGAGCCCTTCTCATCGCTCTCGCCGGGGATGAAGCGAGTCGGCCTCATCGGCTGCGGGGCGATCGGCCGTCCCGTCGCCCGGGCGCTGCTGGCCGGGACGGCCGGGGCGCATTCGCTCGCGGCGGTGCTGGCCCGCTCCGCGCGCCAGCTCGATGGGTTCGAGGTGACGGCCGACGTCGAGGCGTTCCTGGCCGGCCGCTACGACCTCATCCTCGAGACGGGCGGGCCCGCCGCCTTCCGCGCCCTGGTGCCGGCGGCGCTCGAGCGCTGCGAGGTGTGGGCGGTGAGCCCGATCCCGCTCGCCGATCCGGTGCTCGAGCAGCGAGGTCCGTCGCATCGCGGCGACCACGGGGCACGCGCTCCGCATCGCGCCCGGCGCGCTGGCGGCCTTCGATGGCATCGCCACCGCGATGGCGGCCGGCCTCGAGCGCCTGGACGTCTTCATCGACCTCGGCGCCGGGGAAGCGTCCGCGCCCGAGCTCCTGTTCGAGGGCACCGCGCGCGCCGTCGGGCTGCGCTTTCCCGAGGGCGTCAACGTCGTGATCGCGGCGGCGCTGGCCGGCCCGGGCCTCGACGCGACGCAGGTCCGCGTGATGCGACCGCCCCGGGGACCGTCGGCCGCACGATGGGATTCACGGTGCGCTCGCGGGCGGGCGTCTTCGAGCTGACCGCCAGGCCGCGCGTCGTTCCCGCCGAGGACATCCACACCGTCGCGGCCAGCCTGATCGCCGATGCTGCGCCGCGAGACGGCCGGCATCGTGGTCGGGTGACGCTGGACGCCTTGATGTCGCCTGCGCTCCCGGAGATACTCGGCGAGCGCTGGGACGCGCGACCGAACACCGGTGGAGGTGCGATATGGCACGCGACGGCTATCTGATCCTCGACAGCGACCTTCACATGATGGAACCGGACGATCTCTGGGCCCGCTACCTCGAAGGTCCACATCGAGCGAGCCCGCCGCGGTTCTTCGGCGGGCAGCAGCAAAAACTCAGCGACAGCTCCGAGGACAAAGGCCACGCCGATACCATCATGGGGATGGAGGTGCAGGGGCTGGCGATTCCCGCCCATGGCAAGGCGACGGCCGCCACCGCGTCCAGCCGCGAGCTGCGGCGCCGGAGCGCGCGCGGCACCCACACTTCCAGGTCGCGCGCGGGCGCGGCTTCGATCCGGACTCGACCCTGACCGCGATGGATATCGAAGGCGTCGACGTCGCCGTCATGTACGGCACGCGCGGGCGGCAGGTACTTGATGCACGACGACCTCGCGCCGGACTACGCGGCGGCGCTCGCGCGTGCCTACAACAATTGGGCGCACGACTATTGCCGGAGCGAGCCGAGGCGGCTGAAGTTCGCCGCCCAGGTGGCGATGCACAGCATCCCGGCGGCGATCGAAGAGGCGCGCCGATGCGTCAGGGAGCTCGGCGCCGTCGCCATCATCGGCACCCCGAACCCGGTCAACGGCCAGCATCTGCACGACGAGGCGTGCGAGCCGCTGTGGAGTGCGCTGGAGCAGCTCGACGTGCCGATCGGATTTCATCCGACCGGCAACACCTCGCTCAAGGACGATGCCGGGCGGCGCTTCGTCGGCCACGCCAACTTCCACCCGATTGCCCATGCCATTCGCAATCCGGTCGAGCTGATGGGGGCCATCGCCAGCATGACCACCGGCGGAATCCTCGATCGCCACCCGCGGCTGCGCTGCGCCTTTCTCGAAGGGACCGCCGGCTGGCTCCACTGGTGGCTGTGGCGGCTCGATGACCAGTGGGAGAAGTTCGGCCCCGGCTGCGAGCATCAGCTCTCGATGCCACCCAGCGAATACTTCAAGCGCCAGTGCTACATCGCGCTCGATGTGGACGAGGAGCCGGCGGTCGACGTCGTCAACAAGATGGGCGCCGACTTCTTCGTGGTCTCGACCGACTATCCGCATTCCGACGGCGCGTTTCCCGAGGCGATGGAGCAGTTTTTCGGACTGCCGTTCAGCCCTGACGTCCGCCGCAAGATCCTCTGGGACAATTGCGCGCGCCTCTACCACATCGACACGCCGGCGGCCGCGCTTGACGAAGGACGCCAGCCGCGTCTCCGCCACCCTCGACTAGCTTGGTCAAACTGCGCGCCGGAGGATATGACGCCATGAACATGCACGAACCCGTAACCCAGCTCGCAGATCGACCAGCGCGTCTTCGACCTGTACGACGAGTACTGCCATGGAGGCATCGACCGGCGCGAGTTCCTGGCGCGGGCCGCGCTCGTGGTGGGCGGTCTGGCCATGGCGCAGGCGCTGCTGCCGCGCTACGCCGAGGCGCAGACGATCTCGTTCACCGATACGCGGATCAAGGCGCAGTACGTGAGCTATCCCTCGCCGGGTGGCAACTCGGGGCAGATGCGCGGCTACCTGGTGCAGCCGGCAGGGCCGGGGCCGTTTCCGGCGGTGCTGGTGATCCACGAGAACCGCGGGCTCAATCCCTATATCGAAGACGTGGCGCGCCGCGCCGCGGTGGAGGGATTCCTCGCGCTTGCGCCCGACGGCCTGTTCCCGGCCGGGGGCTATCCGGGCAACGACGACGACGGCCGTACGCTGCAGGCCGGTCTGGACCAGGGCAAATTGCGCACCGACATGCTCAACGGTGCGCGCTTTCTGAAGGCGCACAAGCTGTCCACCGGCAAGCTCGGCGTGACGGGCTTCTGCTGGGGGTAGCACGACCAATTTCCTCGCGGCGGCGCTCGGTGCCGACATGCAGGCGGGCGTGCCGTACTATGGCGCGGCCACCGAGACGGCCAGCGTGCCGAAGATCAAGGCGCCTCTGCTGATCCACTACGCCGAGAGCGACGAGAGAGATCAACGCAATGTGGCCGGCGTTCGAATCGGCCTTGAAGGACGCGGGCGTCCCGTACCAGGCGCATATCTATCCCGGCACCCAGCACGGCTTTCACAACAATTCGACGCCGCGCTACAACGAGCCGGCGGCCAAGCTATCCTGGGAACGGACGATCGCCTTCTTCAAGACACACCTCGCCTGAATTCTCGAGCGAGGCTCGCCTCACCGCTCAGGGAGTAATCGTGAGCGGCTTGGCGGTCACGTTGTTGTTCTCGTTCGACTCGGCGACGGTGTTGTCGGCGTCGGCGATCGGCGAGGATGTAGTAGTTGCCGGAGGCCGTGCCGGGCGGGATCGTCACCGCCGTCTGCGGGCCGACGCTCGACGCGCCGGTCCCCAGCCGTAGCCAGTGAATTGGCGTTCAGTCGCGAGGCATCTAGTCATCGGAGACCTCTGTCTTCTCTCGTTCCGGGTCGGGGAAAGCGCCCGTCGGGGATCAACTCGACACGGGAAGGATCTCCAGCGTCTCACGTTCGCCGGTGTTCCTATCGACATCTGGCGACGCTATGTGGTCGACGTGACGTTAAGCGGCACTCGATGCAGGCGACCGTACGGGCGTTGACAAGGAGACGGCGACCGCCGAGACTATCCGCCCCAGGAGAATCCCGACCATGCGAGCCAATGACGAACACTCGCCCTCCTGCCCACCTTGAAGCGGCAGCTCGTCGAGCGCCAGATCGAGCGCCGCGAGTTCCTGCGCTACGCGACGCCTGCTCGGCATGGCGGCGCCGGCCGCGTACTGCCTTCGTGGCCAAGGTCACCGGCGAGACGCTGATCGTGCCGGCGGAGGCTCAGGGTGCCCTGCCCAAGGGCGGCACCCTGCGGCTCGCCATGCGCTGCCAGGACCTCAAGAGCCCCCACACGTATAGCTGGGGTCGGATCGTCCAACTCCGCGCGTCAGGTCCTCGACTACCTGACGGTGACCGGCGTCGACAATATCACCCGCCCGAGCCTCGTCGAGAAGTGGGAGCCCAGCCCCGACCTGAAGACGTGGACGCTACGCCTGCGCAAGACCGTCAGGAAGTGGCACAACGGCCGGCAGTTCACCGCCGACGACGTCGTGTGGAATCTGAAGCGGGTGCTCGACCCCAAGACCGGCTCTTCCGTCGTCGGCCTCATGAAGGGGCTTTCTCCTCGAGGACGTCGAGACGGGCGAGAAGGACGACAAGGCGATACCCGAAGTCTTCCCGCCTCTGGGACGCCAGCGCCATCTCAGAAGATCGACGACTTCACCGTGCGCCTCAACGGCAAAGTCGGCGCAGCTCGCGGTGCCCGAGCGGCTCTTCCACTACCGCTCCTCATCGTCGACCCCGCGGAGAACGGCGAGTTCAAGGTGGGCTCGAACGGCACGGGCGCCTTCACGCTCACGGCCAACGAGGTCGGCCGCAAGCAGCGGGTGCTCAAGGCGCGCAAGGAAGGCTACCTGGGGCGGCGGGCCGCACCTCGACCAGCTCGAGTTCATCGACCTCGGCGACGACCCCGCCGCCTCGGTGAGCGCGCTCGCCTCCAGGCAGGTGGACGGGCTCTACGGCACCGACATCGTCCAGCTCCGAGGCGCTCCAGAAGATCCCGCACGTGCAGATGTACCAGGTGGCCACGGCCTACACGGCGACGGCGCGGATGCAGCCGGTGAAGCCCTTCGACGACAAGCGCGTGCGTCAGGCCATGCGCTCACGCCATCGACTGCGAACGCGGTCCTCCAGATCGCGCATCGCGGCTCTCGGCCAGCCCGGCGAGCATCATCACGTCAGCTCCGTCCATCCGGAGTACGCGAAGCTCGCGCCGCCGCAGCGCGATGTCGCCCGTGCCAAGCTGCTCGCGGAGGCGGGGTCGCCAGAACGGCATCGACGTCGAGATCATCTGCCGGCCACAGCGCCGCCTGGGAGCTGCTCTGCGCCGTGCAGACCATGGTGGAGCAATGGAAGGAGGCGGGCATCGCGCGTCAAGATCAACGTCATGCCCTCAACGCAATACTGGGAAGTGTGGACCAAGGGTGCCGTTCGGATTCACCACGTGGGCCCATCGCCCGCTCTGGGGATCATGAAGCTTGGCGCTGGCGTATCGCGCTCGGGCGGGCCGTGGAACGAGTCCAAGTATTCCAATCCCGAGTTCGACCGCCTGCTCAGCCAGGCGGAGGCACGCTCGACGTCACCGCGCGACGCGAGATCATGGCCAGGCTCGAAGCCATCCTGCGGGACGACGGACCCATCGTGCAGCCGGTGTGGCGGTCGATCTTCACCTTCCTCGACAAGCGCGTGCAGGGCTTCCGGCTGCACCCGACGCTCTACATCTTCGGTCACCGGCTCGCCATCCAGGCGTGATGGCCCGCCAACCCACGCAAGACCGGAGGCGCTCGGAAGACCGGGACCAGAAGCGTGCCTGGGTCGAAGCCGCTCGGACTGCTCGACGGCTCGCCCGAGGGCCGGTGATCTGCGCCGAAGGGTATCTGTTCGAGTTCGAGCGGCGCGGATATCTGCAGGCGGGCGCCTATGTGCCGGAGATCGTGCTCGATCGGCCGGATCTGGTGGAGTCGCTCCACCGCGAGTTCGTCCACGCGGGCTCGGATGTGGTCGAGGCCTTCACCTACTACGCCCACCGCGCCAAGCTGCGGATGGTGGGCCGCGAGGAAGACCTCGCCGGGATCAATCGCACGGCGCTTCGCATCGCCAGGAAGGTCGCGCGGAGCACCGGCACCCTCTGGCCGGAGACATCTGCAACACCAGCATCTACGATCCCAGCGCGTCGAAGTCACACAAGCAGGTGCGTCGGATCTTCGACGAGCAGATCGAGTGGGCGGTCGAGGCCGGGCGTCGACTTCATCGTGGCCGAGACGTACTCGTTCGGAGGCGAGGCCACTCCTCGCCCTCGAGGCGATCAGGCGGTCCGGCCGCCCCGCCGTGGTCACGCTGGCCATCCGCGCGACGGCACCACGCGGGAGGCTGGACATCGTGGCCGATGCGTGCCGCCGACTCCGAAGCGGGCGGCGCCGCCGTGGTCGGCCTCAACTGCGCCCGGGGACCAGCCACGACGATGCCGCTGCTCCGAGAGATCCGCGCCGCCGTCTCGTGTCACGTGGCCGCGTTGCCGGTTCCGTACCGGACGACGGCGGCGGAGCCGGTCTTCCAGAGCCTGACGGACCCGTCCCTTCCGACAACCGCGCCTTCCCCACCGCGCTCGATCCGTTCCTCTGCAACCGCTACGAGATCGCCGAGTTCGGGAAGGACGCGCTGGCGCTCGACGTCCGCTATCTCGGCGTCTGCTGCGGCGCGGGACCGCATCATATCCGGAGCCTCGCCGAGGCGCTCGGGCCGCCGGCCGCCCGCGAGCCGCTTCTCACCGGACATGTCCAGCACATCCTGCTTCGGCAGCGACAAGCGGTTGTGGCAAGGGAACCTCGGTATGGCCGGCAGACGTACGGCGCCGCTAGAGCGATGAGAAGAGCCATCTGCTTCGTTGGCGCCCTCGTCAGCCGGCTCAACGTACAGAAGGTACGCCTCGCCGGCTTTGCCATTCGGAGCTGCCGCCTACGCAGCTGGACCCTTCTCATCGCTCTAGCCGAGATCTCTCCGACGGGCTCACTAGCCGCGCGACATGGAACAGGGAAAGGGGCGGCGGTCGTCATCATCGGCGGTGGAGTCACCGGTCTCAGCGCGGGATGGTGGCTCGCGCGTTCCGGCGTCGACGTGCTCGTCCTCGAGAAGAACATCGTGGGGTGGGAAGCCTCCGGGCGCAATGGCGGGGGCGCCACTCACGTCTACAGTCCCTTCGGCCTCGAAGAGCAGCGGCTCTGGCCGCAGATGGACGACCTGCTCGGATACCCGACCGAGCACCAGCCGTACCGGATCGGCGTGGCGCTGAGCGAGGCGCAGCTCGCGCTGGCGCGGCGCTGGGCCGAGATAGGCAGACACGCGGCTTCAAGTGGGAGCTGCTCGATCGCCAGCAGCTCAAGGAGCTGGTGCCCATCGTCGGCGACAATGCCATCGGCGGGACCTATCTCCACTTCGGAGGGCATGCCAATCCGCAGCGGACGGTGCAAGCGCACGCCTGGGCGCTGCAGGATCACGGCGGACGAATCCTCCAGCACACGACGGTCACGGACTCACGATGCGCGGCGGTCGCGTCACGGCGGTCGAGACCACGCAGGGCGCGTTCGGCGCCGACACGGTGATCATCGCGGCGGGTCCGCAGACGGGACTCTTCGCGGAGATGCTCGGCGTCTCGCTTCCGCTCGCACCCGCCCGCGTCGAGATGATCGCCACGGAGCCGCTGCCGCTCATGCGCCACGGCGGCGTGGCGGGCAACGGCCTCTATGGCCGGCAGACCCTGCGCGGAAATCTCGTCTATGGCGGCGGGCCTCACGAGTGGATCAACGTGCCCGACATGGCGACGCCGGATCATCCGAACACGCCGCTGGTGCGAAACCTGGCGCGCCGGCTGGCCGAGCTCTCTGCCCGGGCCGCCCACCTGCGTGTGATCCGCGCCTGGGGCGGCATCGTCGAGAACACGCCCGACGGGCTTCCCGTCATCGATCGGCTGTCGTCCCCGACAATGTCATCCTCGCGACCATGTCGAGCGTCGGGTTCGGGCTCTCTCCGGCGGCCGGAAAGGGCATCAGCGAGCTCGCGATGCATGGCCGGTGTCTCTTCGCCGATCTCTCGGCGCTCGCCCTGGGTCGCTTCGCCGATACGCCGCCCGACTGGCGTGAGCGGGCCGGATGGATCCCGACGACTGCCTCCGTCGCGCGAGATCGCGGCCGGAGGCTCGCGGTGACCGTCGACACCCGATCCATCGCGGACAAAGGCCCCGCAGCCCGAGCGCCACGTCGCCGTGGTCGTCGTCGGCGCCGGCGCCGCCGGCGTGGCCGCCGCGATCGAGGCGGCCCGGGCCGGCGTCGAGGTCCTGCTGATCGACGAGAACCCCATCGACAACGACATGATGGCCATGGACGTGCCGCTCTACTTCGGCCAGCGCATGGCAGGCGTCTGTCCGGAACCGCGCCCTGATGATGGAGCGCGTGGTCGCGACGAACCCCGCGCTGGCCGAGGCGCACGAGGCCGGCGTCGACGTCCAGCTCGGCACCTACGTCTGGGGCGCCTTCGTCAATGGGCCGACCGTGCGCGAGCTGCCGGGACCCATGCTCGGCCTCGCCGATGACCGGCGCTCCTGGCTCGTCGGCTACGACCGGCTCATCGTCGCCGCCGGGCGCGCGACGTGGCCATGGGCTTCCCGGGCTGGGAGCGCGCCGGCGCGATGGGAGCGAACGGCGCCGTCTCTCTCCTCACCCGCTATCGCGCGCTCGACTCGAAGCGCATGGTCATCGTCGGCTCGGGAGACCTGGGCCTCAGGACGGCCGCCCTGGCGCTCGAGAGCGGCGTGGCCGTCGCGGGAATCGTCGAGGTCGCAACACGCCGTGCGTGGCGACGAGGAGATCGCGCGCTCACTCGCCGGTCGCGGCGTGCCGTTCTACACCGCTCACACGATCCGCGAGGCGCGCGGCCGGGTCGGCGAGATCGAGTCGGTGATCCTGGTCCAGATCGACGGCGACCTCGATCCTGTCGCCGGCAGTGAGCGCGAGATCGCGTGCGACACGGTCTGCCTCGCCCTCGGCCTCGCGCCCAACGTGGAGCTGCTCCACCTCGTCGGCGCGCGGCTCGTGTTCGCCTCGGCGCTCGGCGGCTGGGTCCCCGCGATCGATGACGCCATGCAGACCAGCATCCCCACCGTCTTCGCCGCCGGCGACTGCGCAGAGTGTCCACGACGGCATGCTCGCCGATCCGGACATCGCTCGCGTCCAGGGCCGCCTCGCCGGAATCGCCGCGGCCCAATCCCTCGGCGCCGTCACTCCCAAGGTCCTCTTCCCCACCCGCGGAGAGGGCCGATGAGGGCGCATCAGTCCACACCCACTGGCAGCAGTGGCTCCGGTCCCTCATCCAGGCCGGAGGCTGGGAGGTCAACATCTGCCAGTGCGAAGAAGTCACGCGACGCGAGCTCGTCGAGGTCAAGCCCCCGCGCTATCTCAAGTGGGAGTCTCCGCAAATGGACGCGCGCAGCCTCGGCACCATGCTCCGCGACGGCCCGGTCAATCAGGACCAGATCAAGCGCCTCACCCGCGCGGGCATGGGCCCCTGCCAGAGCCGCCGCTGCCGAGAACAGGTCGGGCTGCTCGTCGCGCAGGCCACCGGCACCTCCATCGACCGAATTCCGCTGCCAAGCTTCCGCCCGCCCATCCGCCCGCTGCCCTTGAACGTGCTCTGGCCCACGGACGAGCCGCCGGCCATGCGCGAGGAGTGGGTGAGCTGGTTCGGCATCCCGACCCAGTTCAGTCCCCACTGGGAGGCCGGCATGGCCATCGCCGAGCCCACGGCGCAGACCCGCCTCATCCTGAGCGATTCAGATCCTGCCGGATACTAGTTCGCGGCATCCTCAGTCCAACGAGTCTGGCGCTCAACGTGCTGCGGCTCGCGGCGGCGCTCTTCTGGCATGAGCCCGCCCCGCCAGGTCGACGAGCGCAGCCAGCCCTGCCCGACGCGGCCGTGTCCCACGTGCGGGAGCGTGATCCCGGTGAACTGCCGGGCCGGTCATGCGATTACCTACGATGACCGCGCCAGGTGTGGGGCGACTAGTCGGCAATGCACGGCCCGGAGGCCGTGCGGAAGGTATTGTCCAACCAGACGGTGCGGCGACAATCCGAGTTCCGATCCTGAACGTCGTAGAGTTCGTTGTCGGATTGCTACATTCGTCAGAAGAGACGTCGCCACCGGCTCCGGCACAGACGGCCAGAGGTCGTCCGGAGGATGCACTACTATTCCATACTGGTTGCGCGTCGCCACGTTGAAGCGAGACAGAACCGCTGGGCTCCTACCGCCACCGTAGCAATCCACCGCAGTCGTTCACCTCAATCTCGAATCCAAATCGGCCGTTCCGTTTGGCGACGTTCGCCAGCACGGTGATGCCGTAGGCGTCGAAGATGCGAACCCTGCCGTCGCCATTGCGCTGGCCACATTCCCCACGACATTGCTGGAGGTGTAGGTCCCGAAGACGAACCCATATTGTCGGTTATCGATCGATCGGTTCTCAATGATCTGATTCTCTAGTCCGGGGCCGCCGTCCTGAAACCCAATTCGATGGGCAATGGCCACATTCCGCAGAAGGATCGTGATGCGTAGGTTCGTCGAGGTAGAAGCCGGTGCCCGTCCCATTCCCCATCGATACGTTGTCGACAACAAGGTTCGACCACGCTCTACTCAGCCAGAATCCCGCCTTGTTGTTTCTGGCGGTATTGTCTGAACACGTTGCCTGCACCCGGACAACATTCCTCTCGCTGGAATGCTTGGAAGCCGATGTCATTGCCTTCCGCGACCATGCCCTTTACCGACGGCAGAAATGCATCGCGAGAACGCCGACGGCGCATCCCCTGACTGTGCCGTTTTTCAGCGTCCCGTCGAAGACCCGGATGCCAACGCCCTGCAGGCCAAGACCGCCGGCTGGAAGGGATGGAGGAAGACAGCTGACGGTGTGCCCCCTGAGGTTGAGGGTGGCCCCGGCCAAAACATTCAAGACGCCGAAAATCCCGTTATCGTCAGAGCGAAGTGTCGGTGGGCACACGAGGTCGTGGTCGAGCGTGTATCCACCCCGGCCCCAGGACGGCACCGCATCCGATCGAGGCAGCGTGAGCGGGGCCTATCAATGCGACCATCATTCCTGCCGCGAGGATAGCGCTATGCGCATGCGACGTCCTCTCTTGGGGGCGCGATCTTCAACAGAGCCCCGGTCGGGCCATTGGCGTAGCTCTCGAGGCGAGCGCCTCAAGCCGGGCGAGGAGGTGTCTACATCGTGCCCGCCACGTGGCTGCAGCGAGGTGCCATGAGGAACGACCATCGCAACGTGGTGTCGTTCCACGACCTGGCCAAGGATTAGCGCCCAGTGTGAACAGCGACCATGCGACAGTTTGGTGAAATGGTTTCCCTGATTTGCCGGCCACCTCACGGACGAGCTGAGTTCATCACCACTCTTCCAACGACCGGGAGACGAGCCACTCACAGCCAATGCCTGCGCTCTGAAGCTGAGTCAGGCTCCCTCCGCGG
>ERZ1370068.8200-contig-7073_pt1 | contig 12718 bp, 15 predicted proteins | sample MGYA00561227_ERZ1370068 | MGnify/ENA primary metagenome ERZ1370068 (study PRJEB38410, sample SAMEA6850437) | metagenome | study: Metagenomic assessment of the ecological functions of the soil: analysis of the soil microbiota associated with the...
TGAGCACGTCGGGTCGGCGCACGATCTGCCATTCATCGGGCACGATATCGTACGTCTGGTGCGAATAGACTGGCGCTCTGACCTCCGCACGACCCGCTTTGACGTCGCTGAGAAACTGCACCATCTCGTTTGACGTCGTAGCTCCGGGAAATCCCCTTGCGCCGCATGAGCTGCTCTCTCTTCGAGCCGTCGATTAGGGGCGAAGAAAGCCGTCGGTGGTCACCAGATCGACGCGCGAGTGGATCCGGCCAGCGCGCCATCAATGCCTGGAGGATGCGCGCGAACGTGCTTTTGCCCACCGCCACGCTTCCGGCGATCGCAATGACGTAGGTGCGCCCGACGATCGGCTTTCCCAGAAACGTATCGGTTACGCCATTGAGATTGGCGCGCCGCGCGGACGTGGAGATTGAGCAGGCGCGATAGCGGCAGATAGACCTCGGTCAGTTCTTCGAGCGAAACGCTTTCGTTGATGCCCCGCAGCGATACGAGATCTTCCCGGGAAAGCGTGAGGGCGTGTGCGCTCGCAAGAGAGGCCCATTCAGTTCTGTTGAACTTTTGATATGCATCCGACCGCATGCGTTTGCTCCAAAGATCGAGTCTCCCGGAGTGGGCGCCCAGCCTGGATCTTCCGCCCCGGCAACTGGTCGAGGATCGCCTGACGTTCGGGATCCTCGAGCATCACCCAGCGACCGATCTCGTCGATGGTGCGCTTGCAGCCGAGGCAGAGGCGCGACGTGCGATCGATCGTGCAGATGCCGATGCAAGGCGACATCACGCGCCGCAGCGGTGGTGGTCCGTCACCCATGGCTGGTCAGGATTTCTTGCTGAGCTCCGCGAGCTGATTCTGCAGCTCGTCGAGCTTGCGCTTGAGGTCGTCGATCGCCGCGTCGTTGGCCGGCATGCCGGCGTGTCCGACTTGGGCGGTTCCTGGCCGTTGGTGGCGGGCGGCGTGCCTTGCCCGCCGGGCCCCTGTGCGCTTCCCGGCCCGCCTTGCCCGGCGCTGGAACGGATTGAACATGCGCATGGCGTTCTCGAACATCGCCATGTTCTGCTTGCCCATCGATCTGAACTGCTGGAACGGGTTGAAGCCGAAGGCATTCTGCAGGTATGCGCCGCATCTGCTCCTGGTTGCGCGCGAACTGCGTCATCGACATCTCGAGATACTGCGGCACGACGCCCTGCAGGCTGTCGCCGTAGAAGGAGATGAGCTGGCGCAGGAAGGGATCGGCAGAAGCGTCTGCCCGCCCTTGCTCTCTTCCTCGAAGATGATCTGCGTCAGCACCGAGCGGGTGATTTCGTCGCCCGACTTGGCGTCGTAGACGACGAAGTCGGTCTTGTCCTTCACCATCTGCGAGAGATGTTCGAGCGTCACGTAAGCGGAGGTCGCCGTGTTGTAGAGCCGCCGGTTTGCGTACTTCTTGATGACCACCGGAGCGGGCTTCGGTCCGCCCTCGGGTACTGCCTGATCGGCCATTACGCTTCGCTCCTCCGGCTCCCGCGCGTCCCGTGAACGCCCGTTTACTTCGGATTGGCAACCTTAGCGCCGATACCGCAGTGCGACAAGACGCGGTTTGCGCCTGCGAAAGCAGCGTTGCGCGCCACGATGGGCTATAGTGCCGGCCATGGCCCCCGAAAACGACGACTCAGGCCGATTTTGACCGCCTGGCCCGGCGTTATCTCGACCTCTGGCAAAGCCAGCTCGCCGGCCTGAGCGCCGACCAGGCGCTGACCGAGCAGATCGCCCGCCTGTTCGCGGCCGCGAACACCCAGGTTGCATCGGCGATCAAGGCGGCCCAAGGAGCACAGTCATGCAGCCACGACTGGGACCCCGTCCGCTGCCGCTTCATCTGGGCACGGCGCTGATGACGTGGGCGAGCTCCGAAAGCGCGTGGAAGCTCTGGAAGCGCGCATCGCCGAGCTCGAATCCAAACTCGGCGCCGCCTGAATCGCTCGCCGCCCTGCTGCCCGAGATCGCCAGCCCTCGAAGCAAGGCAGGTGCGGGCAAGTTCGAGCAGGCGCTCCAGCGCGAGATCGCCGCGCCGCATGGCGAGCGGCTGGCCGACGGCGTGCTCGCCTATCGGCGGCACGCAGTCCATCGCACCCTCGACAATCCGCCGGCGGTGTGGAGCGAGGGCAACACGCGGCTGCTCGATTACGGCGCCACCCATCAGCGCGCGCGCGGGCGTGGCGCGCGCGCCGTGCTGGTGGTGCCATCGCTGATCAATCGCTGGGAGGTGCTCGACCTCACGGCGGAGAAGAGCCTGCTGCGCGCCATGGCGGCGCAGGGGCTCAGGCCCTACCTCGTCGACTGGGGACGCCCAATGACGAGGAGCGGCGCTTCGACAGCACGGCCTATGTCGCGCGCCTCGAGCGCGCTCTGGGCTTCCTCGCCAGACGCGCGCGGCGGGCGCCCGCCGTGATGGGCTACTGCATGGGCGGCACGCTCGCCGTGGCGCTGGCCGCGCGCCGGCCGCGCCGGGTCGCGGGCCTGGCGCTGCTGGCCGCCCCGTGGGACTTCCATGCCGATCGCACCGGCCATGCCTTCCTCGTCTCGGCCGGTCCGCTGCTGGCGGAGATGGCGGACCGGCTGGGCGAGCTGCCGGTCGACGTCCTGCAGACCCTGTTCTGGTCGCTCGATCCCTGGCTTGCGACGAAGAAGTTCGGCCGTTTCCTCGGCATGGATCAGCAGGGCGACTCCGCCCGCGATTTCGTGCTGCTCGAGGACTGGCTGAACGACGGCGCGCCGCTCGCCGGGCCGACGGCCCGCGAGTGCCTGGTCGGCTGGTACGGCGACAACCAGCCGGGCACCGGCAAGTGGATGGTCGGCGGCCGGCGCATCGTGCCGTCGCGCATCAACGTGCCGTCCTGGTCATGATCCCGTCGGGCGATCGCATCGTGCCGCCGCTGTCGGCCGCGCGCGCTTGCCGAGCCGGAGGCGCGGCTTCAGGAATGTCACGCGCCTCGACCTGCCGCTCGGTCATATCGGCATGGTGGTGAGCGGCCGCGCCCGCGAGTCTCTGCTGGACGCCGCTGATCGAGTGGCTGGGCGCCATTCCTGCCAAGCCGACGCCGATGACGGCGGAAGAGAGATCCTTCGACTGGCGCGTGCCGGCCGTCTGGGCCGTGCTGCTTGCCGTTTCGGTGTTCGCGCATACTTATGTCGAGGTCGCCAACCAGGCGAGAAGCGGCCAGCCCATCGGCTTCGGCCGCGCGCTGGCGGTCGAGGATCTCGAGCCACCTCGTCGTCGCGGCCCTGGTGCCCGCCCTCTACTGGCTTCATCGCCGCTGGCCGCTTGGCGGGGCGCCGCGCAACCTCGTGATCCATGTCGCCGCGGTCGTGCCGTTCAGCATCGTCCATACGCTGGGCATGGCGGCGCTTCGTCTGCTGTGGTTCGCCGGCATCATGGGCGAGCCTTTACCGTTTCCGCTCACCGTCGACCGGCTGGCCTACGAATTCGCCAAGGACGTCGTGAATTACGCCATGTTGAGCGCCGCCGTCCTGGCGCTGCGCCATCTGCTGCGGCGCTCTCCGGCGCCGGCCGTCGCGCGCCGGACGCCCAGCCCGGCCGGACCGCTGGCCGGAGCGCTTCGCGGTGCGCAAGCGCGGCAAGGAGATCATGGTCGACGTGGCCGACATCGACTGGGTCGAGGCCGCCGGCAACTACGCCGTCCTCCATGTCGGCGGCGAGACGCTGGAAATCCGCTCGTCGCTCACCAAGCTCGAGGGCGAGCTCGATCCCAGGCGCTTCGTGAGAGTCCACAAATCCCACGTGGTGAACATCGCCCGCGTCACGGAAGTGACGCCGTGGATCAGCGGCGACTGGCGCATCCGCCTGCAGGATGGCGCCGAGGTGAACCTCAGCCGCCGCTACCGCCAGCGTTTCGAGGCACTGGTGCCGATCAAGAGCTGACCGGTCGTCCCGGCGACTCCATCGCCGGTCGTCCCAAGAGCCGCGCCGGTCATCACAATTCGTCCTGAAATCAATCACTTGGAGGTTAGGAAACGGGCGCTCGCAACGTCCCATCCCGAGGTATCGCCATGTCCGACCTGTCCCTCACCGATCGCCGCGCCGATCTCGATTGGCTGCGCGTGTCCGCCTTCGGCCTGCTGATCCTCTACCACGCCGGCATGGCCTGGTCGGGCTGGAGCTGGCACCTCAGCAGTCCCGACAGCATCGACTGGCTGCGCGAGGGCATGCGTTTCCTGAACCGCTGGCGCATGCCGCTGATCTTCATCGTATCCGGCGCGGCGATCATGCTGGCGCTGGGCAACCGGACGCCGGGTGTCTTCGCGCGGGACCGCGTGAAGCGCCTGCTTGCTGCCGCTGGCCTTCGGCATGGTGGTGCTGGTGCCGCCGCAGGTCTATCTCGAGCGCCTGTACAGCGGCCAGTTCACCGGCTCGTTCCTGCAATGGCTGCCCGAGGCGTTCCACGGCGTCTCATCCGGCTGGCAACCTGAGCTGGCATCACCTGTGGTTCCTGGCCTACGTGCTGGTGCCTCACCTTCGTCCTGCTGCCGTATTTCCTGTGGGCGCGCAGCGAGCGCGGCCGGATGGCGCTCGCGGCGACGGCGCGCGCTTGTGGCGCGTACCGGCCTGCAGTGGGCTGATGGTGCTGCCGCTCGCCGCCTCGATCCTCTGGCTGGCGCCGATCTCCTACTAACACCAACGGCCTGGTCGGCGACTGGTACGGCCTCGTCTCATTACGGCGCGCTGCTGCTCTACGGCTGCGTTCCTGTTCGGCTCGCCGGAGCTGCTGGCGGCGCTCAATCGCCAGCGCTTCCTGTCGCTCGCCATCGGTAGTCGCGGCCTATGCCGCCTTCTACGTCAGTCTTCGTCGACGGCGCGGTGCGTCCGGTCATCGCGCCGGGCCGATTGTCCGGCCTATGCGCTGCTGTCGGCGGTGAATACGATGGCGTGGCTGTTCGCGATCATCGGTTTTGCCAACCGCCATCTGACCAGGCCGTCCGGCCTTCCTCGCGGCAGCCACCGAAGCGGTCTATCCCTTCTACATGCTGCATCAGACCGTGACGGTGATCGCGGTTCTATTGGCTGCTGGAGGATCGGCGCGCCACCGGTGGCGGGCTTCATCCTCGCCGCCCTCGCGACGTTCCTGGGAACGTCGGCGATCTATATCTGCGGTCGGTGCGCCCGGTCTGGTTCATACGCGCTGCTCTTCGGATTGAAGGCGGCGTACAGCAGCAGTGTCCGCCCATCCTCGCGCTTCAGCTCGCGTTCGCGCAGCATGCCGAACTTCTCGAGCGAGCGCTGACCTGCGAGGTTGTCCGGGCGCGTGATCGCCACGACGCGATCGAGGCTCGCGACCTCGAAGGCGAAAGCCAGCGCAGCACGGCCGAGTTCCGGCCCGTAGCCCTTGCCCTGCGCTCCGGCGTGAAGGCGGCGCGCAGGGCCACGCCATAGCCGCCATCGTGGATCGCGCAGTCCGCCCAGCCCGACCAGCCGGCCGTCGCCACGTTCGCTCGCCGTCCAGCTGCCGAAGCCCAGCGCCGGCCATTCGGCCTCGTAATCGCGCCACCAGGGCGTCGCTTTGGGCACGCGTACAGCACGCCGTGCTTGAGAAGAGTCATCACCCGCGGATCGGCATGCAGAACGGCCAGCCGATCGGCATCCGCCATTGTGATCGGATTGCAGGTGCAAGCCGCTCGGTGAGGAGATGATGACGGTCCAAGACGGGTCCCTGCCGGTGCCGGTCGCAGGCCTATAAAATCGCCAGGCGGGGCGGCCGCAGGGAGGATTACCATGGCAACGGAAATCGTCATCGCGAGCGCAGCGCGCACGCCGATCGGCTCGTTCAATGGCGCGTTCGGCGCCGTCCCGGCCCACGACCTCGGCAAGGTCGCCATCACGGGCGCGCTCGAGCGCGCCAAGGTGAAGCCCGAGGACGTCGACGAAGTCATCATGGGCCAGATCCTGAGCGCCGGTCAGGGCCAGAACCCGGCCCGCCAGGCCGCGGTCAATTCCGGCATCCCGGTCGAGAAGACCGCGCTGGGCATCAACCAGCTCTGCGGCTCGGGCCTGCGCGCCGTCGCCTTCGGCTGGCAGGCGATCCGCAACGGCGACGCCAACGATCATGGTGGTCGGCGGCCAGGAGAGCATGAGCCAGGCGCCGCACGCCGCGCACATGCGCGACGGCACCAAGATGGGCGAGCTCAAGATGGTCGACACCATGCTCAAGGACGGCCTGTGGGACGCCTTCAACGGCTATCACATGGGCAACACCGCCGAGAACGTGGCGCAGAAGTACCAGATCACCCGCGCCGAGCAGGACGCCTTCGCGGCGTCCTCGCAGAACAAGGCCGAGGCGGCGCAGAAGTCCGGCACGCTTCAAGGACGAGATCGTCCCGGTCACGGTGAAGACCCGCAAGGGCGACGTCGTGGTCGACACCGACGAGTTCCCGCGCCATGGCACCACGGTCGAGGCGCTGGCCAAGCTGCGCCCGGCCTTCGCCAAGGAAGGCGGCTCGGTCACGGCCGGCAACGCCTCGGGCATCAATGACGGCGCGGCCGCGCTGGTGCTGATGAGCGCCGACGAGGCCAAGAAGCGCGGCATCAAGCCGCTCGCCAGGATCGTCTCGTGGGCGACCACCGGCGTCGATCCGCAGATCATGGGCATCGGCCCGGTGACGGCCTCGCAGGCGGCGCTGAAGAAGGCCGGCTGGACGGTCAAGGATCTCGACCTGGTCGAGGCCAACGAAGCGTTCGCCGCCCAGGCGCTGTCGCGGTCGGCAAGGAGCTCGGCCTCGATCCCGACCAAGCTCAACGTCAATGGCGGCGCCATCGCGCTCGGCCATCCGATCGGCGCGTCGGCGCGCGCGTGCTGACCACGCTGCTCTACGAGATGCAGAAGCGCGACGCCAAGAAGGGCCTCGCCACGCTCTGCATCGGCGGCGGCATGGGCATCGCCATGTGCGTGCAGCGCGACTGATCGTGCGTAGGCATTGATGGACTATCGGCCCATCAATTTCGGGCAGAAATTCCGGCTGATCAGCGAGCACTGGCAGCCCTGGGTCGTCGCCGAGCTGAACGACTATCAGTTCAAGATGGTCAAGCTCGCAGGGCGATTTCGTCTGGCATAGCCACAAGTGACACCGACGAAGCCTTCATCGTGGTCGAAGGCGAGCTGCGTATCGATTTTCGTGACGGCGCCGTGCGCGTGGCGGCCGGGGAAATGTTCGTCGTTCCCAAAGGGGTCGAGCACAAGCCCTATGCGGCCAGCGAGGTCAAGATGCTCCTCATCGAACCACGCGGGCGTTCCCAACACCGGCGACCAGGGCGGCGCGCGGACAGCCGAAGACGACGTCTGGATTTGATCCACGACCTTATAGGCCGAGGTCGCTCAGGCCGGCATGATCGGCGGGCCTGGGTCCGGGCGCGGCCAGTGGAACTTGCGCTCGCCGGCGGCGATCGGCAGGTCGTTGATCGAGGCGATGCGCCGGCGCATCAGGCCGCGCTCGTCGAACTCCCAGTTCTCGTTGCCGTAGGAACGGAACCAGTTGCCCGGATCGTCGCGCCATTCGTAGGCGAAGCGCACGGCGATGCGGTTGCCGCCGCAGGTCCACAGCTCCTTGATCAGGCGATAGTCGAGCTCCCTGGCCCATTTGCGGGTGAGGAAGGCCTTGATCGCCTCGCGGCCCTGGAAGAACTCCGAGCGATTGCGCCAGACGCTGTCCGCCGTATAGGCGAGCGACACACGCTCCGGATCGCGGCTGTTCCAGGCGTCTTCGGCGCGCGCGCGCCTTCGCGGCGGCGGTCTCCGGCGTGAAGGGCGGCAGCGGCGGTCGAACGGCGTCGGGCATGGCGCGTCACTGCTCGACGGGGGCGCCTCATCTCCATCGTGTGCTGGCCTCGGCGCACGAGACGGCGCCCGTCGCGCGGGGAAATCTCGAGAATCTCGGTGCCGCCGTCCATTAGCCTCGATCTGTATGAAGCGCGTCTGGCCGGGCGCCACGGTGATGATCTAGCTCGCTGCTGGCCTGCGTGCCGAAGGCCCTGATGTCGTAGAGCTGGGGCTGCAGGTCGAAGCGCATCCAGGTGAGGCTGGCTGAGGCCGCCGATCGGCCGCCGGCCGATGCTCAGGTTGATCGGCGGAGCGCCCTCGGGCGCGGCATCGCGCACGATGATAGAGCGCGGCCTCTGCCCGGCTGCGGCTGCGGGAAATTCGCTGCCGTAGGCTTCCTCACCACTGCGATGTCATGACGGCGGCGATGAGCAGGCGGCGAGCCAGGAACATAAATGCGACAGCAGCGACAGAACGTCTTCATGCACGACCTCCGACGCGCAGCGTCGGCGATGGTTGGGCCGGAGGGTCAAGCGTCAGGAGCTGGCTATGCGCAGGCCGGCTCCGGCAGGACGCGCAGGCGGGCCAGCGGCGACAGCACGATCACCAGGGTCGACAGCACGAAGGCGGCGGCGATCAGCAGCAGGGCGGCCGTGCAGGCCGGCGTGGGCCGCCACGATGCCGCCCGCCAGCGCACCCAGCGGCCGCACGCCGTAGATCGCGGTCTGCACGGTGGCGTTGACCCGGCCCATCAGCGGCGCCGGCGTCACCAGCTGGCGCACCGTGATCTGGCAGATCAGCCACAGCATCGGGCCGAAGCCGACCAGGAAATGCCCGGCCGTGGCGTAGGCGAAGCCGTTGCCCGACAGTGCCGCGAGGAACAGGCCGGCGGCGATCACCGACACGGCGGGTCCGAAGATCAGGATGGCGAGCGGCGGCAGGCGCCTGGCGGCAAGCCGGCGCCACCAGCGCGCCCAGGATCAGGCCGGCGCCGTAGGCCGACTGGGCGAGGCCCATGTGCGCCGGATCGAGGCCGAGCGGGCCCAGCGCCAGCGGCGCCCAGACCGCGAGCAGGGCGAAGAAGGCGAAGTTCCAGCAGATCGCGCAGAGGCTGATGCCGCGCAGCAGCTCGTGGCGCACCACGAAGCGGGCGCCGGCCTGGATGGCGGCGACGAACGACGGCCGCTGCGCAGCCGTCGTCGGCGCGGGCGCCTTGGGCAAGGCGAGAATGGTGCAGGCCAAGCGCCAGCGCGGCGCCTAGGGCGGCCAGCGCATAGCCCCAGGTCGGCGACAGGATGCTGCAGCGAGCAGGCCCGCCACGAACGGCGCGGCGAGGCTCACGCACTGGCGCGCGCCAGCTTCGAGGCGCGCGTTCGACCGCGACAGGTCGCCGGCGGCACGAGGCTGGGCAGCAGCGAGACCGACGTCAGCACATAGACGACAGTGCCCGAGGCGCCGACGAAGGCAGCGACGCCGAGCAGGGCTGGCGATGCCGGCCGCGGCCGCCACGACGGCGACGATCGACCGCCATGCAGGCCAAGCCCCAGCCCGACGATCAGCAGGGTGCGGCGCGGCATGCGGTCGACCCAGGCGCCGGCCGGCAGCGAGACCAGCAGCCAGGCTGCACTCTGCGCGGCGACCAGCAGTCCGAGGATGTCGGGTCCGGCGCCCAGCACGAGGGTGGCCGTGAGCGGCAGGGTGGCGAGCGCCAGCTGGTCGGCGGCGTGGGTCCCGGCGGCGGCGCCGAGCAGGGCGGTGAAGGGCTTCATGGTTGCCGTTCTATGACCGGCCGTCGAGGCTCGCCGTTATCCGCCACCGCCCGCGAATTCGTCTCTCTTGCCCGACGACCACGCAGAACCGGCTAGAGTGATGTCGGCGGTAACGCAAGGGGAGGAAACCATGGCCGGACGTGTTGCAGTCGTGACGGGCGGAACCCGCGGCATCGGCGCCGCCGTTTCGCGCATGCTGAAGGACAAGGGCTACAAGGTGGCCGCCACCTATGCCGGCAACGACGACGCGGCGCACAAGTTCAAGGCCGAGACCGGCATCGCCGTCTACAAGTTCGACGTCGGCGACTTCGCCGCCTGTCAGGTCGGTCATCGCCCAGATCGAGAAGGGATCTCGGTCCGATCGAAGTGCTGGTCAACAACGCCGGCATCACCCGCGATCTCGACCATGCGCCGGCTGACGCGCGACATGTGGGACCAGGTGATCGACACCAACCTCGGCTCCTGCTTCAACATGTCGAAGGCGGTGTGGGACGGCATGAACACGCGCGGCTTCGGCCGCATCGTCAATATCGGCTCGATCAACGGCCAGGGCGGCCAGTACGGCCAGGTCAACTACGCCGCCGCCAAGTCGGGCATCCACGGCTTCACCAAGGCGCTGGCCCAGGAAGGCGCGTCCAAGGGCATCACCGTCAACGCCATCGCGCCGGGCTACACCGAGACCGACATGGTGCGCGGCCGTGCCGGCCAACGTGCTGGAGAAGATCGTCGCCAAGATCCCGGTCGGCCGGCTCGGCAAGGCCGACGAGATCGCCCGCGGCGTGCATGTTCCTGATCGCCGACGATGCCGGCTTCATCACCGGCTCGACGCTGTCGATCAACGGCGGCCAGCATATGTACTCGTAGACTCGCTTCGCCGCCTGCTGGCATGTTGCTGGCAACGTTTTGAGCGCCCCATACGGGGGGAAGAGCACCAGCCGCTGATCGCTGCGCGATGCCGGCCTATCTGCCGGCTCCAGCAGAGGATCGCGGATTGCCTCACGCATGGCGCGGGGTCCTGTCGCGCGCTAGGACTTATCGGAGAGTAATCGATGCCCAGGCTGACCGAAGTACAAGCGACATGACGCCGCGCGCCAAGGCCGTCGTCGACGGCATCGCGCCAGGCGCGTGGCATCGATCCCGCCGACATCAACAATGTCTGGAAGGCGCTGGCGCGCCATCCCGCCGGTGATGGAGCAGCTTCGCGCCGAGATGAAGGCGGCGTTCGCGCCGGGCAAGCTCGATCCGCTCACCAAGGAATCTAGTTTATCTGCGATCTGGCGTCGCCAATCAGTGCGACTATTGCATCGCCTCGCACGGCACCATGGCGCGCGCCAAGGGCATGACCGAGGAGATGCACGAGGAATTCATGGCGGTGGTGCTGGCGGCGCAGAAGGGCAACAAGATCGCCATGGCCTATCGCGTGCCGGTCGATGCCGCGTTCGAGGAGAAGTGACGTGAGCGATCTCGAAGTCGCCGATCTGGGACGCCAACCTCTATCTCAAGTTCGTCGACGCACCGCGCTGCGGCCGGCGCTCGACCTCAGTGGGCCGGCTCGATCCGGCCGATGCGCGTGCGGCCCGGGCACGCGATCTACGATCTCGGCTGCGGCGCCGGCAACATCATCGCGCATCCTGGCCGAGCGCTTTCCCGCGGCGCCGGTCATCGGCGTCGATCTGTCCGAGCGAGATGCTGGCGCCAAGGCGCGCAGCCAGACCGCCGATCCGCGCGTCACCTTCACCAAGGGCGACCTCGACGCGCTTCAAGCCCGGCCTGCCGCCCGGCATCCTCTACAGCAATGCGGCCTACCAATGGGTCGAGAACCACATCGACTACTTTCCCGGCCTGCTGAAGCTCGCTGCCGTCGGGCGGACAGCTGGCCATCCAGATGCCGCGCAACCACGAGGCGCCGTCGCACGCGCTGATGCACGCAGGCCGCCGCAGGCCGGGCCGTGGCGCGACAAGCTCGCCAAGGTGGGCGGCATCCGCTCCGGTCTGGGAGCCGGCGCGCTACTACGACGTGCTGAAGCCGCTGTGCTCCGACCTCGAAGTCTGGGAGATCGATCTACCAGCAGGCGCTGACCGGCAAGGATCCGGTGGCGCAGTACACGGCGAGCACCGGGCTGCGGCCCTACATGGCAGCTGCTGACGAAGGCCGAGGGCGCGGCCTTCTACGACAGCCTACGCCAAGCTGCTCGCCGAGGCCTACCCGACGCGGCGCCGACGGCATCACGCTGTTTCCCTTCCGCCGCCTGTTCATCGTGGCGCGCCGCGCATGATGCTGCGCCGCGCCTGCCGTTGTCGCTGCTGTGTCGCTGCTGGCGCGATCCCGGCGTGCCTGGCGCGCGCCGCAGCGCGATGGTGGCGCGCGGCCCATCCACTGGCCGTCGAGGCCGGGCTTCGAGGTGCTGCGCCGCGGCGGCATCGGCGGTCGATGCCGCGATCGCCGTGCAGATGGTGCTGGGCGTCGTCGAGCCGCAGGCCTCGGCATCGGCGGCGGCGGCTTCCTGCTGCACTACGACGCCGCCAGCTGCGCCATCACCGTCTATGACGGGCCGCGAGACCGCGCCGGCCGGCGCCACGCCCACGCATGTTCTCGATGCCGACGGCAAGCCGCTCGGTTTCCTCGAGGCGCGCGGCCTCGGGCATCTCGGTCGGCGTGCCGGGCGCGCGTGGCGATGCTCGAGCTGGCGCACAAGGAGCACGGCAAGCTTGCCTGGCGCGAGCTGTTCCGGCCCGCGATCGGCTTGCGCGCGAGGGCTTCGCCGTGCCGCCGCGGCTCGCCACCTGGCTGCGAAGTGCTGATGCTGCGCTACGAGCCGAGCCATGCGCGCGACTTCTACTAGCGCCGATGGCTCGCCGAAGAAACTGGGCGATCGAGTCACCAATCCCGCGCTTGCCGAGACGATGCAGCAGATCGCCGAGGCCAGGCGCGCGTGCTCTACCAGGCGCCATCGCGGCGAGATGGTCGAGCGCGTTCCGCAGCCATCGCGCGGCCCGGCGCGCATGGCCCTCACCGATCTGGCGGACGGCCGGCCCGTCTGACGCGAGGCGGTGTGCGGCCCGCCCCACCGCCTCCCGAGGGATCGATCTGCGGCGCGCCGCCATGCCCTCGTCGGGCGGCATCGAGCAATACGTAACTGAACGAAGTACAT
>ERZ1370068.11045-contig-9694_pt1 | contig 12715 bp, 22 predicted proteins | sample MGYA00561227_ERZ1370068 | MGnify/ENA primary metagenome ERZ1370068 (study PRJEB38410, sample SAMEA6850437) | metagenome | study: Metagenomic assessment of the ecological functions of the soil: analysis of the soil microbiota associated with the...
CGTTACGTATTGCTTCTCAATGCTATTGGTGTGCACGTTGCCTCTCACATATTCTTCCGCATGATTAATTACCTTATGCGCGTAATCTTTGCCCACTCTCATGTACGCATTTGATTGATCGCTATAGAGGGTTGAACCTGGAAACCACATTCTCTCGCACAGATCGCTCAATTAATTTGCTAGAGGCCCGATTGATGACCGCAGTCCTCACTTCGCCCTTGCGCTCTAACATGCCGATCACCACAGCCTTACGGAAGCTGCCTTCAGTCCGCAGGGTCTTGAGGCGCTTGTCCGCATGCATGTTGCGAGCTTCTCCTCCAATGTAAGTCTCATCGGTTTCTACATCGCCCATGAGTTTGCGATCAATCGAGCCCGTCTGTAGGGCCAAGCGAATCCGATGCATCATGAACCAGGCGGTTTTCTGAGTGACACCAAGACTGCGGGCGATCTCATATGAATCTCACGCCATTCTTTGGCATTCACGATCATCCACATTGCGCAAGTCCACTTTATCTAACTTGATCGCGCTGTCCTCGAAAATAGTTCCCACCTTCACACTGTATTGTTTCTTGCAGCCTTTGCATTCCCAGATCGAGCGAGTCTTGAGGAAATTATATTCATGCGATTGACAGCGAGGACAGATCGGACCATGCGGCCAGCGCAACGCAATCACGAAATCGAGACAGCGTTGTGAGTCTGAAAAGTATTGGATGGCTTCTTGAAGAGTGGTGGGTAGTGACTGGTCTCATGGCATCCTCCGTTGTTTGATGGTCAGAGGATACCCTATTTAGACTCCTGAGTCAAGTATATTAATGCCGGATTTTGTGGCACGAATATCGATGACTTAATAGGCTCGAAAACGGGAGATAAGTGGGGAAATGAGCGGGTTTCTTTGGACGATTTCTTATGAAGTTTAGGAAGAGAGGACTGATGTGACGCCGGATCTTTCGGTCCAGTTGCTCGGCCGATACGGCATGCGCCGCTACAACGAAGCCTTTTCAGAACGCAACACGGACTTCTGGACGATCGGCCCCCACGTGGATTGGCGCGTGGCGCCGAAGATCAAGCTCGGGCTGAGCTACCACTATGAACGCGGGCTTGCGGAGGGGCGCAGTCAACCGCAGTTCGAGGACGATACGTCCTATATCAACCACTACCTGTCCGCGGATGTGGACGTGGAACTGACCGAGCGGCTCTCGCTCCTCACCGCCGTTCACTTTGAACACAATATCTGGACCAGCGGTCTGGCGGGCGATGAACGGAACGGTGCCCATGAAAACATCTACGCAGGGTGAAGCTGACTCTGGCCTATCGCTTGACGGATTCCATCCAGGGATTCGGCGTGGTCCAGCGTTCCAGCCGCAAGGAGAGTTTTGAGTCGAGTTCCATTCAAGAACACCAACGTCGGCATCGGCCTCTCCGCGCGATTCTGAACTGGCCTCAGTCTAGGCTCCGCAGGATAGCCGCGCGAGACAGGCGAGATGGGCTGAGAAGGCGAGACTCGCAGAGGATCACGAGCGTGTAGCATCGGGCCTGTCGCGCTAGCCATGCCCGTCGCGCGCTAAGAGCGCAGATCGGCAGGAATCGGATACAGGAACGGGTTAACGCGTGAGTTGGGGCACTGAGGAAACGGATGGCTTCGGCAATCTCGTGGCTGATCGTCGCCAATGCACGGCTGTGTGCGGCGACCACCGCGTCGTAGGTTCCTCCACCACCGGATTCCTCGGCCGTCGAGCGACCTGTGCTGCAGGACTCCATCTGAGGCGCGCTTGACGGTCCAGAGGGCATCGATGGTCACCGACTCTCCCATTGTCGAGTCGAATCGTTGGATGTCTACGAGGACACGATAGTCGGCATTATCCCTCGCGCACTCTGCGGATAGGCCGCCACCCGTTTCACATTCAACTCGGCAGCCAGATTGTCCGCAATAATACGTGGAATTTCGCTCTTGAGCGGCCCGGCCCAGCGGTGCAGTTCCACAAAGGTGACCTCATTCGGACCGGCTCGAAGCACAATCTGAGGACGGTCGACGACCTCCGGCAGCGTGATGGGCCCCACCGCGATGCTGTAGGCAGAGCTCGCCGCTTGCAGAAGTTGCCCCATTTGACCGCTGCGCCGGCACTGAGTGTATAGTATGTTTCTCTTGGCGAACTGACGCAGCCAGCTGAGCGACGAGATCGTCAGGAATAGAGCCGCCGACCACAGGTATCCGTATCTCACCGTTTGCTCTCCTTCTTTCCCGCGAATCAACGATTCCGGTTGACGCTGCAAGAGATCCGTCAATTCACGGAGGGATCGCCGCGGCCCTGCGAAAGTTCTCGCAGCGACGTCCGGAGATCCTGCTGCAGCGGAGCATCGGCGGCAAATCGTCCGGTCGACCGTCGTCAGCGTCTTGCGCGCTTCCTCCAACGTCGCCTTCGCCTCCGGCGCTACCTCTGCGTCCATCCGCTTTCACCAATTTGTCCGCGCCTACTGAGTGTCCGGTTCAACGACGCGAGGTTTTGCCGAAGGTCGGTCCCGAGTTCTTCAATCGGCATTTTATCGACCTTCGCCAGGATACTGGCAAACCGAGCGTTCTAATGCCTGAGTCCGCCAGACATTGTCGGCAACGCAGGCGGGATGTTGTTCCAATCGATCTGCGCCGGCGGAGCGTCGGGGAAGAAATCCATGGAAACGTATAATCTGTCCCGTGAGCAGATTGCCACTCTTCACTTGCCCGCGAAGCCCTTGTTGCAACCATGTTATCCCATCGGGCCCGGCGACTGGCCTCGTCCTGCTTCAGGTTCTTGCATCTCCACTTTCTGAAAGAGCCAACAGATCGTCCGGGATAAGATTGCCACTGTCAACCGGAAAACGAAATCCGTCCCCCATCTCGTTGCACTTCCACGTTCATGGATTTGACTTCACCGATCGCCGACCCCGCTGAAACTCGACCGTCGCCCCAATCGACAACGGCCGCGGAGCGACTGGGTAAAGTAGAAGACGAATGGTAAACAGCAACGTCTCGTGATCCGGACTGCTTCATCGCCTCCGACCGGGTCTCCGCAAGAGGAAAGACCGTACCTGGTTCTGCCTCGGGCAACGGGTCTGAGATACACCGGCCGGCGTTTCGAAGGCAATGCCTCCGATGCAGAATCGATGTCAACGCACTCGCGTATCGACCTTGATGCCGGATGCGTCCATCGTCGACGATGTCGATGCCGCTGGCGTCCCAGAACCGGGTATTCGCCGTGACGTATTGATCGTATGGAGCACTGGACGAAGACCTTGAGCGTCACGCCCGACCCGTCCTGGTTGAGCTGACGCGATTCGACCGCCACCTACCGCACTTGCCTGCGCCGGAAATACGACCGGCGAGCCGACTTCAGCGACCCGGTGGACTCAGCCATGCAGAATGAAGTGGCGGCCCTGCATGTCGCCGGTGACGGACGGCTGCACTTCCAGGCCTTCAAATTCCTCCCGCCTGGTCGAGGATTTGCCGGGATCCATCTCGATGTAGGATCCGGAGAAGAGCGTCCCGATCCCCGACACCTGCCCGCCCGAGATCCGCGGCTTGACGATCCAGAACCTGACATCCTCCACGAGATGAGGCGCGGCACCCTTATTCATCTCCACCGTCAACACGATGTTCTCGAGATCCTTGGAGAACCCGACGGATTTCACCTCGCCGATATCGATGCTCTTATACTTGACCTTGGTCTTGCCTGCCTCAATGCCCTCCGCCGTCTTAAAGGTGATGGTGATCGTGGGCCCTTTATCGAGGATCGTTTTGACTGCCAGCCAGCCTCCGATTAGGACGGCCACGATCGGAATCAGCCAGATGAGCTGAGGGCGACGACTTCCGCTTGGGCCGGGCGACCGCTGTCGGAATATCTTCCAGAACTGATCCGCGCGACCCTTCATACATGATGTGCCTCCTTGCGGTTCCAGAGCAGCCGCGGATCGAACGCCATCGCGGCAAACATCGTCAGGACCACCACGGCGCCGAACGCCGCCACCGCCAGACCCGGTTGAATCGACGCGAGCCCTTTCAGTTGGACGAGCGCCACGAGAATCATTACCACATAACACATCCAGCATCGACCAGGGGCCGACAAATTCAAGAATCCGGTAAAGTTTCGTACGTTCCAGCGACCGATGCGTCCAGCCAAGCTGCACCGTGATGAGAAGATAGGTGAGGGAGAGCATCTTTGCCAGGGGTACCACGATGCTCGCAATGAAGACCACCAAGGCGATATGCCACGAGCCCGAGTGCCAGAGGTACACGACACCGCTCATGATGGTGTCGGATTGAGCGCCGAACAACGAGCCTGTACGCATCATCGGCAAGACGTTCGCCGGCATGTAGAGAATATAGGCGGCAATGAGAAAGGCCCACGTCCGCGCGATACTGTCTGGCTTGCGCAGATGAAGCGCCGCGCCGCAACGGCGACAGCGCATCTCGTGGACTCCGGAATCAGCTCGGACAAGCCTGCCGCAGCCGTGGCAGGTGCACAATCCTAACTGACTGGCCGTCACATCAGAACTCGTTCATTCGTCCTCCGTCACCATGGTCCACAATGTCATGCGTATTGAACGAAGCCACGGCGCCCGTGAGGCAGGAGAATGAGACCCCCGAACGACCAGAGGGCGATTCCCGGCACAATATGCGCCAGGTGCAGCGAGTTTCACCAGCGCGACGAGCACGCCGAGAATGAACACCTGCGTCATGCTCCACGGGCCGCACCGATTGCAAGACCCGGAGAATCGGCGCCAACCCCTGCGGCACCTGCCCCAGTTTTACCGGCAAGAGCACATACAGCATCAGAGATAGTTCCACGGCGGGGATGAGAATGGTCGTGATGAACACCAATGCGGCCACGCCTTCCATATCATTCTTCCAGATGGCCTCGACCGCTCCATAGAGACTCGTCGCACTTCGCAATTCCCGCCACCTCTAACCCGACGATCGGAAACAAATTTGCAATGATGAAGAGGAACGCCGCCCCGAGGGTATAAGGCAAGTCCGCGATCGATACTGTCAGGGATGTGACGAAAGAGCACCGCGCTGCAGCGCGGGCAACGGGCGACGCCGCCCGGCGGGAGGATCGGCTCCCGTTGCAAGAGATCGCATTCATGACAGGCAGTGAGCGCGTGCGACGTCATATGTCTGGTCTGTCTCGTCTTGTTTGGTTGACTGCAGACTAAACTGATCAACTCTGTTCAACTGCGACACATTAGAGCAAACCAGATAGGCCAATTCAACCAGATAAAGCCACGCGCGACTGGCGAGACTGGCTGGGAAAACGCGACTGGCACGGTCCGACGGCCGAAGGTCGGGGTTCGAAGTTCCGAACACTTCAGCCTTCAGACCGCCTGACCCGTCGCGCTTATCGCCCGCCATTCCGCCATCTCGTGATGCCAGTCATCAATAATGCCGGCTACGGCCTATCCGCATGCGTCACTTTGCCGGGCCTGATCCAGCCATGCCGGAAGAAATACTCGGACAGGAAATCCACGGCCTGCTCAGCACTCTTGGCCGTCATGGCCTCCCATGCTCGACCGGTACGATTTCACGGCACCGATCGCCGCATTCACTCCCACCACCGCACCAACTGCAGCGCCTGCAGCCGCGCCGCGCCCTCCGGTCACCGCCGCGCCAGGCATGGACCCGCTGTCGGCATGAGTTTCGAATTCCAGCAGCTTCGTGGCCGTGGTCTCGGGCGCTGCGCTGGACTGATCCAGCCCATACTCATACAGTTGAATGCGGAGGTCCACCCTCGACTGTCCTTTGCCGAATCCAACGACCAACCGCGCTCCCTTGTTGCCCTCATCCACATTGAGAAATTGTCCGGTGATGCCCAACGCGCCTTTCGGCAATAGGGTGCTGCTGGAAACCCGCTGAGCCGGCAATCCGAGGTCCTGGATCCCTTTCACCAATCTCGTCGGCCGCGACCGTTCGAACCTCTCCGATGATTTCCTCCCTCGTGTTGATACGTCGTTGTGTCCTGAAAATCATTGATGGTTCCCTGGAGCAAACCCGCATTTTCATGTACTTGTTCTCTGGTCACCGCAAAGTCGTAAACAAAAACCTGGGAAGGCTTCTGCAGGTTCCATTTGGCGCTCTCATATTGAGAGCCGACCACGGTTTTGGCGCAGCCTGCTAATCACGACCATCCCCAGCACCGCGACCAAAGCCCTTGTGCCATGGCATCCCTGTCCAATGCCTTGCCGACTGCTAGTACCCATACTTGTCAATACACCAGTTCGAGCTGACAAGAAGGGACTCTCTTTCCTTCTCTCGAGACGAGAAGCGGTTTATTTCCACACTATTGTCTGAATCCACCCGGAGCAATTCGCAGGTTGCTTGTGTCCTGTTCGGAAGAAATTTTCACCATTAAAAACAGCAGATACAAGATGCCAAACCACCTACCGAACAACGGGCCTCGGCGTAGTGTGATTCGACCGGTTTGGCGGATTCCCCGTGCATCCCATCGGTCGCCTGCCCGGGCCCGGCAGGGCCAGGAGACCAGCCTCCTCCCAGAGCCTTATAGAGCTGAACGACTGAGATCAATTGATCGCGGCGCGTGCGCGCCAGGGACAGTTCCGCATCGAACAAGTGCGCGCTGGGCGGTCAGTACGTCAAGATAGCTGGCGCGACCGCCCTGGTAACGCAGGTCGGCCAGCCGCAAGGCGGACTGTAACGCCTCCACCTGCTGCTCCAACGCCTCGCGCTGCTCGCGGGTTTTCTGCACGCTGATCAGCGAGTCTTCGACTTCCTGAAACGCCTGTAAGATCGTCTTGATGATATTGTGCAATGGCCTGGTTGCCCTGCGCCTCGGCGGCCTTCACCTGGTAGCCGAGCGCGCTCGCGTTGAAGATCGGTCCGGTCAGCGAAGCCTGGCCCTTGAAGGCTGCATAGGGCTTGCTGGATGTTCGAATCCACGGTGAGACTGTTTGCGGACATATCGCCGGTGAGCGACAGTTGAGGAAACCGGAGCCGCCTGCGCAACGCCGATGGAGGCCGACGCGGCCACCAGGCCCTGCTCGGCCTTCATGATGTCAGGCCGCCGCTGGAGCAGATCGGAGGGCAGGCCGGGCGGCACGGCCGGAGGCATGGGCTGCTCGGTGAGCAGCCGACCACGTGGAACCGCTGAGGGCTTGTCGTCCCAGCAGCACGCTGATCTGGTTCTCCCGCTGGACGACCTGCCGTTCCAGGTCAGCCAGTTGGGCGGCCGCGTTCGCCCGCTCTGCCATGAACCGATCCAAATCAAGTTTGGGAATGTCTCCCTGCTGATAGCGAAGCCTCGAGATCCGGACCGACTCCCTCCCAGGCCTTCACCGTCCGCTTGGCGATATCTATCTGCAAGTCCAGGGCACGGAGGTCGAAGTAACTCTCCGCGACACCACTGACCAGACTCAGGATCACCACCCGTTGATTTTCCTGTTTCGACAGCAATTGCGCGCGGGTCGCCTCGATCGAGCGGCGGATGCGCCCCCACAGATCCAGTTCCCACTTGAGGCCGACGTTGATTGGCTTCACGGCTGGACCGACAACCCGTTTTTCTGACTGGCTTGGAAGCGCGCCGCCGCCGATCGGGAAAGCCGAGGTGTTCGTGTTCTCGAAATCCGAAGGCGGAGCCCTCGTAGGAGAAGGCAGGGATGAGGTCGAACTTCGGCGATCGTGAGCCTGGACTTGAAATTCATCGATGTTGGCGGTGGCGATCTGGAGGTCCAGGTTCTCCATCAGGGCGGTGCGAATCAACTGCTGCAACGTCTCGTCCTTGAGCAATTCCCACCATGGCAGGTTTGCCATGGATTCCGAGGTGGAGGCCGCCTAACCGCCAGGACTCGGCCGGCGGCGTCTCCGGCCGAGTGTAATCCGGACCCATCATGCAGCCCTGTAGCGAAAATGCCACACCTGTGACCACCACCATTATATATATAGAGACGAGCAATCACAGACCCTTTGTCTCGCCTTTCGCGCTTTCACGGTCTTTCCGCCCGTCTCGCTCCCGGTCCATCTCAGTGCCCTCCTCCTTAATGTCCGCCCTCAGGTACAGGGGTTGGCGACAACACCGGCCGCGGGGTCGGATGGGAGAGTTCCCCGTCGCCGGTCTTCTTGAGGAGCTCCCGGCGCAGGCCCGCCAGGTTTTGGCTTCTCGTGTTTCCCGCCGCGATGCACCAACGTCTCCACCACATAGTAGGAGACCGGAACCAGAAAGATGCCGATCAGGCTTGCCGCCGTCATCCCGCCGAACACCGCGAGGCCGAGGAGGATGCGTGCATGCGCGCCCGCGCCCGACGAGAGAATCAGCGGCACCACGCCGAGGATGAATGCGAAGGCCGTCATGAGAATCGGGCGCAGCCGCAGCTTGGCGGCGGCCAGCGCGGCGTCCGTGATGCTCTTGCCCTGTTGCGTATTCCTCCTTCGCGAACTCGATGATCAGGATCGCGTTTTTGGCGGAGAGACCGATCAGCATCACGAGACCGATCTGGACGAACACGTCGTTTTCGCTCGCTTGTGGCGCCACGAGCTTGAAGAGATATAACGTACCGAACGCGCCGAACACGGCGATCGGGGTCCCGATCAGTACGCTGAACGGGAGGGCCCAGCTCTCGTACTGCGCCGCGAGAATCAAAAATACGAAGAGCAGGGAAAATCCGAATATGACGCTGGCCGGCACGCCCTCAGCCGCCACCTTCTCCTGGAAGGACATCGCGATGTAATCGTAGCCCATCTCAACAGGCATGGTCTCCTTGAACACCTCTTCGAGTGCCTGCATCACCTGGCCGGAGCTGTAGCCCGTCGCAGCCGAGACGAACAGCTGAGCGCCCCGATAGCCGTTGAATCGCATCGTGAACTCCGGCCCCTCCACGGTCTCCATGGAGACCAGAGTGGACAGCGGCGCCATCTCGCCCGTGGCATTCTTCACGTAGAACTGGCCGACATTCTCGGGGACGGTCCGGAACTCGCCGTCAGCCTGTACGTAGACCTGCCACACGCGGCCGAACCGGTTGAAGTAGTTGATCATCACGCCGCCCATGAAGGCCTGCAGCGTCTGAGTACACGTCGCCCAGGTTGACCCCCTGCTTCAGGGCTTTCTCACGGTCCACTCTCGCGAACAATTGCGGGACACTGGCGAGCAAAGTGGTATTCACCTTGGCGATTTCCGGGCGCTTGCGCGCCGCCTCCATGAAGGTCTGCGTGTTCTGGGCCAGGAACGCCACCTCCTTGCCGGCGCGGTCCTCGAGGACGAATGAGACGCCGCCCGAGGTGCCGACACCTGGGATGGCCGGCGGCGGGAAGACGAAGGCCTGCGCCCCGGACAGCTCGCTCAGCTTCTCATTGATGCGTACGGAAGATCGACAGCAGCTTCTCCTCCGGCTTCTTACGTTCATCCCACGGCGCGAGCGTCACAAACATGAACCCATTGTATGTAGACGTGACCGTACTCAGGAGGCTGAACCCGACAACCGTCGAGACGTACTGCACGCCGGGCGTCTTTTTCACTATCTCCTCGATCTCTTTACAGATCTCATCCGTGCGTTGAAGGGACGCCGCCGTCGGCAACTGCACGTTCAGATACAAGTACCCCTGGTCTTCGAGCGGCAGGAATCCGGACGGCAGCTTGTGAGCCGAACCAACCGGTCGCGATGCTGACCAAGAGGAGAAAGAGCATCGAGAGGCCGGCCTTACGAATCAGAGAGCCGCAAACACTCACATATCCGTCCGTCACACGGCCAAACACTCGGTTGAACCATCCGAAGAACCAACCGAGCGGACCCCGCGCCGGTTTCTTCGGCCGTAACAACAAGGCCGCGAGGGCGGGGCTGAGCGTGAGCGCGTTGAAGGCCGAGATGACGACCGACACGGCGATGGTGACGGCGAACTGCTGGTACAGCCGGCCGGTAATGCCTGGAATAAAGGCCGTCGGCACGAACACCGCGACCAGGATCAGCGCAATGGCCACGACCGGCCCCGAGACCTGTTCCATGGCCTTGAGCGTCGCGTCCTTGGCGAGAGGCCCTTTTCAATCAGGTGCTCCACGGCTTCGACCACCACGATCGCGTCGTCCACGACCAGGCCGATGGCGAGCACGAGACCGAAGAGGGACAGGGTGTTGATCGAGAAGCCGAGCATCGGAAACAGCATGAACGTGCCCACCAGCGACACCGGCACGGCCAACAACGGGATCAGCGTGGCGCGCCAGCCCTGGAGAAAGATATAGACGACGATGATCACGAGAACCAGGGCTTCGAAGAGGGTGTGCACGATCTCCTTGATGCCCTCCCGCACCGAGAGGGTGGTATCGAGCGACGTCACGTAGTCCAGGTCGGCCGGGAACCGCTGCTTCAGGTCCTTCATCAGCTTCGTCGCCCGATCCATCGCATCGATCGCGTTTGAGCCTGGCAGCTGGTAAATGGCGATGAGGGCGGAGGGCTTGCCGTTCATCCGGCCGATCTGGCTGTAGGACTGGGCCCCAACTCAACCCTCGCGACGTCCTTCGAGCCGCACCAGAGACCCATCGATATTGGCCCGCACGACGATCGCCTCGAACTCCTCCTTGGTGAGCAACCGGCCCTGAGCCCGCACGGTATAGGTGAATTCCTGTCCGGGCGGCACGGGCTCGGCGCCGACCTGCCCCGCCGGGTTGACGGTGTTCTGCTTCTTCACGGCGTCCAGGATCTCTGGCACCGTGATGTTCAGCTTGGCCAGCACGTCCGGCCGCACCCAGAACCGCATCGCGTATTCCCCGGCGCCGAAGATCGAGACCTGCCCGATGCCCGGCACGCGCGCCATGGGATCGTTGATATTGATGTTGGCGTAATTGGTCAGCCAGATGTTGTCGTAGGTCCCGTTGGGGGAGTAGAGCGAGAAGAGCGCCAGCGGGCTGGTGGTGGACTTTTGATCGTCACGCCATAGTTCCGCACTTCCTGCGGCAACTTGGATTCGGCCTGTGTGTAGCGCATCTGCGATAGGATCTGGTCGTCGTTCGGCTTCGTCGTTACGTCGAAATCCACGTACAGCCTCGTCTGCCCGTTGCTGGCGTTGATCGAATACATGTAGATCATGTTGTCCACGCCCTGCATCTGCTGCTCGATCGGCGTGGCGACCGACTGTTCGAGCGTGACGGCGTCCGCGCCCACGTAGGTGGCGCTCAACTGGATTTCCGGCGGCGCAATGTTCGGAAACTGGGCGATGGGAAGCTGGACCAGGGCGACGATGCCGATCACCGTCATCAGGATTGAAATAACGATCGCCACAATCGGGCGATTGACGAAGAACCTGGACATTAGTTGTCCTTCAGGAGAGGGCTCCGGTTGTGCGACAGACACATCCGGTACGGTCTGCGGTTCCGTTTCGAACGGGAGGGGCGAACGGAATCCCCGGCTTTCAGTTTCTGGAGGCCCTCAACGACCACATGCTCGCCGGGCTTCGAGTCCCTGCGCGATGATCCACTGGGAGCCGATACGTTCGCCAACGGTCACCGGCCGGGTCTCCACCTTGTTCTCCGGCGTGACGACAGCAACCTGGTGACTGCCCTGCTGTTCGCTCACGGCGCGCTGGGGGACCAGCAAGGCGCCCTGACGGACCGTAACGGCGGCGCGCATCTTCGCGTACTGGCCCGGTCGCATCACGTTCCCGGGGTTGGGGAACAGAGCGGCGACACGAATCGTGCCGGTCTTCACATCCACTTGCCGGTCCGCGAGGAAGAACCACCCCTTGTGGGGATAGATCTCTCCGTTGCTGAGCACCATTTCAATGCGGGCATCTTTACGCGCTATCGAGGAGATCCTTCGTTGTCTCATAGAGCTCCGTCATCGACCCCGACAGCTTGAGGTATTCCTGCTCGCTGATCGGAAAATACACCCGGATCGGATCGAGCGTAGACATCGACGTCAACGCGCTGTTGGCATCAATCAGATCGCCGACCTGCGCCTTGGCGATGCCCACGACTCCGTTGATCGGCGCGAGGACTTTCGTCCATTCCAGGTTCAGCTTCGCCTGCTCCACCGCCGCCTTGGCGGACTCCACCGCAGCCCCCGCGGCCCGATTGGCCTGCACGGAGTCTTGGAACTCCTTCTGGCTGATCGCGCCTTCTTTGCCAGCGGCTCGTTCACGCGCCACATCGAGCTTTGTCTTGGTGAGGTGTGCCTGCGCCGACTTGAGGTCGCCCGCAGCCTGATCGAGGGCGGCCTGAAACTTTCGCGGATCAATCTGGAACAGGAGATCGCCTTTTTGACTGCTCCACCTTCCCGGTACTCCTGCGTCAATAAATATACCGGTGACTTGCGACCGGATTTCCGCGTTCACGAGCCCGTCCGTGGTGCCGACCCACTCGGAGAAAATCGGCACATCTTTCTGTATCACTTCGGCGACTTCGACCTGGGGGAAGAGGTGGTGGGGCAGAAGCGGTCTCGCCTTTGCAGTGGACGAGAGTAAACGCCAACAGGATCAGCAACCAGACAGAGGCTGCTGGCTGCGAAAAATACACACATCTGTGTGGATAGCCCATTGACGCCTCCACGGGAGGGCGAATTTACCTGATTCGGTTAGCAGATTGCAACCGGCATCGATGGCGGAGGATGGATCCCTGCGGCCCTTCCCCGAAGCAAAGAGTCGTGAGCTGCTTCACCACGCCAGTTCTGGTCACGCCGATAAACTGATGGGCGTGATCGGACCCGATGGCCACGCGCATCGACTAGCCTCGCTTTGTTTCTACTTGCTGCT
>ERZ1370068.1902-contig-11854_pt1 | contig 12699 bp, 12 predicted proteins | sample MGYA00561227_ERZ1370068 | MGnify/ENA primary metagenome ERZ1370068 (study PRJEB38410, sample SAMEA6850437) | metagenome | study: Metagenomic assessment of the ecological functions of the soil: analysis of the soil microbiota associated with the...
ATGATCCTGAGCTATCTGTTGTCGCCGCTGCTTCGCTACCAGCAGGAAAGCTTGCGCGAGCGGTGAGGCGCCGCACGCATTCGCGGCGGGTCGACCGGGCGCGCGGCGCCGCCTCTCGGTCTCGGCTAGAGTGACCAGGCGAGATCGGCTCGCGTCGCGCTTAGCGCGGCTGCTTCGCGCTCGTTGCCACGATCTCCCGATCGAAGGACAAAGCCGATGCCCGCGAAACGTGCCGGCCCAACAAAGCTGCGGGTGCCTGAATGGTATGTGTCGAGCTTCATGATGGATCGCGCGCTCGACGCCGTGGTTCGCCAGATCAAGAAGCTCGACCGGCGGCACGACATCCCGTATCTCGCCGGATACAGCCGCAACGGCAAGACCATCTACATCGATCGGCATATGCCGCGGTGGTTCACCTTTCGGGGCCGCCGGATCAAGACCGATCGTTTTCTCATTCTGCATGAGGCGGTCGAAAAGGCCCTGATCGACCAGCTCGGCTTGCGCTACCTGCATGCGCACCAGATTGCGACCCGCGCCGAACAGGCCGCGGTGCGGGCGTCGGGAGTGACCTGGCAGGCCTATGACCGCTTCATGCGCAAATTCGTCAAACGGATCGGGGACGAAACCCTGACCAGGGTCCCGCGCGATCTCGATCTCAAGCCGTATCAGGACGAACACGACCACGCGCTCTTGCGCCGGATGGCGGCCTCGCTTGAGCACGGGCGCATGCGGCTGGGCTTTCGCGCCTTCCGGGTGCGGGATCGCCGCCAGCGTGTTTGATCGGAGACGTGGACATGCCGATGACGGCCCGGCAGGCGATCGCGTCGGAAATCAATCGAGCCAGTCATTCACGCGGGCGCTGATGTCCGGTGGCAGCGAGAGACCGAGCTTCGCGAGCGCCGAACGACTTGCGCTGAAGGTGAACTGGGTTGCGCCCGCCACCGGCAGGTCGGCAGGGTTTGCGCCGCGCAGGATCTTGTCCACGTACTTTGCCGCCCCGTGATAACCCTCATAGTGACCGGGGCCCAGCGCCATGAGTCCGCCCGCCGACACATATTCGACGTCGGTGTATAGCGCCGGCAACTTGTGCTTCGCGGCCCCGGCGGCGAGCGCGAAGCCGCTGCGGAATTGACGAAGCTGTCGACCGCATTGACCAGAGCCTTCGCGCCAAACGCCGCGGCCTGGTCAAACGCGATATCGACATCCCCGGGTTTGCGAATATCCAGGGCTTGCACTTCGATGCCAAGCCCGCGCGCTTCCGATCGAACGCGTTCAAGCTGAGCGGCGTTGTTTGCGTTGTTGCCGTTCAAGATCATGGACACCTTGTCGAGGTTCGGCACCAGGCGCTGGAGTATCCGCAGGCGTTCTCCGATCAGATGGGGCGCGTACATCGTGGTCCCCGTCACGTTCGTGCCGGGGCGCTCCAGGCTCTTTACCAGACCGGCTCCGACTGGATCGTTCACCGCCAACATGACGATGGGGATGCTGCTGGTTGCCTTGGCGGCGGCGACTGCGGACGCGATATTCGCGGCCAGAATGATGTCGACCTTGCCGCCGACCAACTCGGCCATCACGCTGTGATATTCGCCATCCAAGACCGCTTCTCGATAGTCGAGCCTGATGTTCTTGCCTTCGACGTAGCCGAGTTCGGTCAACCCCTGTCGAAACACGTCAAGCCGTTTTGGATTGGCATTCTTGGCTGCCACGTAGGCCAGCACCGGCACGGATTCGGCGGCGCCCGTTGCGACCGGCAGCCCCAGCAGGAGGCGCTATCCCCAGCAATCCTCCGCGAATTTCCAATCTGCGTAGCGCAATGATGGACATGCGATGCTCCATGCCGAAGGTCACAACGCCTCGAGATACCGCGCACGGCAAGCAATGCAACATCGATAAAGGCAGCTTGAACCGAAGCGGAAATGCCCGCAAGTGCTGGCACGCCGGTGGCCTGCTGCCACGCCGCAGTCACATCCTTCCGTAGGTGACCGGAGCTGCCGTTCAGGACTCGAAAGCGCTCCTGCAATCCGAAGCAACATGTAGCCAGAGGCGACGTGGGGGTGGACTTGAAACAGCGACGTATCGCGTACATCTTCCGCCTGGCGCGATCGTCGCCCAGTCAACTTGCCGGACAAGGATCCATCCCATGGCGTTTTCGATGTCTCAGGCGTCGCTTCCAGCTCTCGAGATCGGTCTCAACGCGCTGTCGGCCATTCTCGACAAGGCCGAGGCATTTGCCGCTGCCAGGAAGATCGACCCGGCGATCCTGCTCGATACGCGGCTGGCTCCCGACATGTTTCCGCTGGTTCGTCAGGTGCAGGTGGCGACCGATCTCGCCAAGAACGGCGCGGCGCGCCTCGCCGGCGTCGAGCCGCCCCGCTACGAGGACAAGGAGACCACGATCGCCGAGCTCAAGGCCCGGCTCGCCAAGACCGTCGCCTTCATCAAGACGCTCGACGCCAAGCGGGTCGACGCCGCGGTCGATCGTCAGATCACGTTTCCGCTTGGCCCGGCCAACAAGGGCGAGATGAACGGCGGCGACTACCTCAACCATTTCGTGCTGCCGAACGTCTATTTCCATCTCACCGCCGCCTACGCCATCCTGCGTCATTGCGGCGTCGAGATCGGAAAGCAGGATTTCCTCGGTGCGATTCCCATGAAGGTGACGTGACCGGCCGCGCGGCGCGCCGAGGAGATGCGGCACACGACGCGGGTGATTGCGGCGGCGACGCGCGCCTCGGCCGAATGCGCGCCGAACTTTATCGAAAGCGAAACGATTGCAGCAGACAGACCGATGCGCTAGGGACTGCACCTGCTCCAGCGCATCCGCTTCATCAGAACGTGCATGTGGGGATGAGAGCAGGTCGAGCAACGATGCCGCTCGCTCGCTTACCGCTCGTCCCGTGCACAACGGGTCGGTAACCGGTTACCCTCGTCTGTCGGCGCAGATTGACAACCTGATCACGCGTGCGACGCTCCGCCGAACTTGGGTCCACCAGTCTTCCGTTGACACCGAAAGACCGCGGCTTCTACTCTTGGCTGCGGTCAAGCCCACGCCTGCACGATCGGATGGTCGAGGTGTAGCAGATGGCATCGGACATCTTTGCAAAGATCGGCGACATCAAAGGCAGAATCCGCCGACGCCAAGCACAAGGACGAAATCGAGGTGCTGTCGTTCTCCTGGGGCGTCACCAATGGACGCGACCATTGAGTGCCGGTGGTGGTGCCGGCGCCGGCAAGGCGACCTTCCAGGATCTGTCCATCGTTCACACCATCGACAAGGCGTCTCCCGCTGCTGCTGAAGGCGTGCGCGACGGGTCAGCACCTGAAGGAAGCCACCATCACCCATCGCAAGGCGGGCAAGGGCCAGCAGGAGTACCTCGTCGTCAAGATGAACGACGTCATCATCACCGGCGTCGTGCATGGCGGCTCCGGCGACGGGCGTCATCGGAGACGGTGAGTCTCGTGTTTGCCAAGGTCGACTTCGAGTACCGGCCGCAGAAGATCGACGGGCACGCTCGATGCCGGAATTCATTTCAAGTTCGACATCAAGGCCAACAAAGAGCCGGCTAGACACCGCGTGACCGGCAGACGGGCGGAGGACGTGCCTGGACAGCTCATGGAGCCGTCAGAATCACCGACGCGCGAGTTGACGCTCGAGGAAGCGGTCTCGTTCGCGATCATCCTGCAGAAGAACGAGCAGCTCGCCGAGGCCCACGAGCTGTTCCGCCGCATCATCGAGGCCGCACCCGATCATCCCCGTGCGTTGCATTACGCCGGCGTGCTCGCGCACCAGCAGGGGCGCAACGACGAAGCCCTCGCGCTGATCGAGCGCAGCCTCGCGCTCGCGCCCGACCAGGCGGACTGGTGCAGCAACCGCGGCATCGTCCTTCCAATCGGACGGCAGGCTGGAGCCTGCGATCGTCTCGTACCGGCGTGCGATCGCCCTCGATCCCGGCCACGCCAACGCCCACAACAATCTGGGCGTATTGTTGCGGGCGACCGGACAGCCGGTCGAAGCGGAAGCCGCGTATCGCGAAGCCATCCGCCTGAACCCCGAACATATCGACGCCTACACCAACCTGGGCATTCTGCTCAACAGCTTGAAGCGCACCGAGGAAGCCGCGGCGTGCTACTGCAAGGTGATCACGCTGCAGGCCGAAGTACCGCGAAGCGCGCAAGCTGCTGGCGCTGGCGCATTGCACGCTTGGGCGAGATTCGGCAAGGCGGCGCAGATCTTCGAGCAATGGCTGGAAGAGGAGCCGGACGATCCGATTGCGCGGCACATGCTGGCGGCATGCACGGGCCGGGATGTGCCCGCACGCGCATCGAACGGCTTCGTTGAGGCGACCTTCGACAGTTTTGCGTCCAGCTTCGAAGCGAAGCTCGCGATCCTGTCGTATCGTGCGCCGGCGCTCGTCGCGGCCATGCTGGAGGATTCGGGCCTCGCGCCGTCGCATCGTCTCGACGTGCTGGACGCGGGCTGCGGAACCGGGCTCTGCGGCGCGGCGGTCGCGCCGTTTGCGCGCCGGTTGGTCGGCGTGGACCTGTCCGACGGGATGCTGGCGCATGCCAGGGACAAGAACGTCTACCACGCGCTGATCAAAGCCGAGCTGGCGGAATACGCGGCGAGCCAACCGCGAAGGCTTTCGACCTGATCGTGTCGGCCGACACGCTGGTGTATTTCGGCGACCTCGAGCGCGTCATCATGGCGTTCGCAGGCGCGCTGCGCCCGCATGGGCTGCTCGTGTTCACGCTCGAGCACGCGGTTGGAGACAGCGACGGTGTCGACTACCGTCTGCAGCCGCACGGCCGTTACAGTTCATGCCCGCGCCTACGTCGAGCGGTTGCTGACGCTCGCGGGCCTGCAGATCCCATATCATCCAGGCCGAATTGCGCATGGAGGCCGGCGCGCCGGTGCCGGGGCTGGTGGTTCGTGCGGAGAAGCCCGGGCGATGACGTACCTGCTCTGTGCGGCGGCAGCACAGGCAAGTCTGATGAGCCGGCAACGTCTGACTATTGACCGCATCCCTCCCAGAACTGGTCATCGAATGCGGCGAACACGAAGTCTCGCGGTGACAGCGAACAGCCGCCGCACTCCGTTCACGATCTGGATCATGGCATCGCCCCGTGCGCCCATCGTAACGCATCTACCAATGCAACGTCGATAGACGGCGATCAAACGCGCCGCGTCAGTCCTGGTTCCAACGACGGCTGCGCAAATCATGCTGACATGTGGCCTGCAAGCCACAGTCAAAACGCGGTCCGTCGTTTCGTGCGGTAACACGCATCGCGCCGATCCGCGCGATGTCAGTCGATTACCTCGCAGTCGAGACCGGAGGATCGGCGATACCTCGCGGCACTGCAGCAAGACCGCTTGGCCGTTTTCGCGCCGGCGCTGGCGCGCGATGCAACGGAACCATCCGCCCGCGGTGCGATTGATCTGCATGCGGACTTGTCGGGGGTTTGCACAAAGTTCCAGGTGTGGCGCGGCCGCCGGCGTTGCCGGTGCCATCGTGGCGGGCGTGATCCTGTGTTTCGCGACGGCGCCGCGCCGGCCCAAACCTCCCAGAAACAAGCGTCACAGAAACAAGCGTCCAAGAATCAAACCCCCGAGAAACAAGCCTGAAACAAGCGCCAGAAACAGGCATCCGTGAAACACGGATCCCCGAAGCAGGGGGCAGTGAAACGCGGGTCGCCGAAGCAAGAGTCGCTGAAACAAGAGTGCAAGCAGAAGCGCAAACAAGCGGCGCCGAAGCATGAGCCGCCAAAACAAGAGCCGTCAAAATCAAGAGACTTCGAAACAAGACCCGCTGAAATTCGCGGGCAGCCAGCTCGAGCCGCTCAAGTGGAGCGAGCTCTCGGGCTGGGCGTCCGATGATCATCTCGCCGCCTTCGCCGCCTACCAGGCCGGCTGCCGCGGCCTCGCGCAGAGCGACCGCGCAGCGACGATCGCGGACAGATCTCCGGCGCCCTCGGCAATGTCTGCCGCAAGGCGCTCGCGCCTCGCAGCCGCAGGATTCCGACGCCGCGCGCGCCTTCTTCGAGCAGAATTTTCAGCCCGTGCGCATCGCGCGCCTGGGCGAGGGCGAGGGACTCGTGACCGGCTATTACGAGCCGATCGTTGCGGGCTCGCGCTTTCCCAGTCCCGAATTTTCCGGTGCCGATCTATCGCCGGCCGCGCGACCTGGTCGCCGACGGCTACAAGCAAGGCTCCACCGCGTTTCCGAACAAGGGCGGGCGCATCGGCCGCCGCACCGAGAGCAACGACCTCGTGCCGTACCACGACCGCGGCGCCATCGAGGCCGGCGCGCTCGACGGGCAGAAGCTCGAGATCTGCTGGATCAAGGATCCGCTCGACCTGGTCGCGATCCAGATCGAGGGCTCGGCGCGCGTGATCCTCGAGGACGGCACGCCGCTGCGCATCAGCTACGATCTGCACAACGGCTATTCCTACAGCTCGATCGAGCGCGCGCTGGTCGAGCGCAATCTCATGTCGCGCCAGGAGATATCGCGCGAGCGCATCCGCGCGTGGATGGTCGCGCATCCGGAGGAAGCCGCGAAGGTGCGCGCCGTCAACCGCGCCTACATGTTCTTCCGCGTCACCGGGCTCACCAACGACGGCGAGCCGGTCGGCGCGCAGGGCGTGCCGCTGACGCCGGGCCGCTCCATCGCCGTCGACCGCGTGCACGAATACGGCACGCCGTTCTTCATCGAGGGCAACCTGCCGATCGAGAGCGCGAAGCCGGCGGCGCCGCTCGGCCGCCTGACGATCGCGCAGGATACCGGCTCGGCCATCGTCGGCCCGGCGCGCGCCGATCTCTATCTCGGCGCCGGCGACGAGGCCGGCCGCATCGCCGGCCGCATCAAGCATCGCGGCCGCTTCTCGATGCTCGTCCCGCGCGAGCTCGACCTCGCCGCCGCGGCGAGCGAGCTGCCGCTGCCGGTGCCGAAGCCGAAGATCGCCGAGAGCGACGGCGGGAAAGCGGACGCGAAGCAGGACGGCAAGGGCAAGGCGGAGCCCGCCGGGCCAGGCGCGCCCGCGCCCGGCAAGCCTATGCCGTCGCCGCTGGCGAAGACGAGGATCGCCGTGCTCGACGTCGGGAAGCAGGAGCGCAACGGCAAAGCGGAACCCGTCGGCGCGGCCACGGACGGCCGCCGTACGCCGTCGCTGCCGCCGAAGACGAAGATCGCCGTGGCCGAAGGCAAGAAGCCGGACCGCAAAGGCAAAATGGATTCCGACAACGCTGCCTGGACCGTCGCCGGCAAGCAGAAGCCGTCGTCGGCGGCGAAGACGAAGATCGCCGAGACTGAAGGCCGGAAAGAAACCGGCTAAACACGACGGCAAGGGCAAAGCCGAGCCCGCCAGATCAGGCGCGACCGGCAAGCCATCATCGGGACCGAAGCCGAAGATCGCCGAGACCGAAGCCAAAAAAGACATCAGCAAGCACGACGCCAAGGGCAAGGCGGAGTCCGCCGGCTCCGGCAAGATCGCGGCCGGCAAAGCAGCCGTCGCCGGGGTCGAAGTCGAAAAGCGCCGAGGCCGAATCCAAGAAGCAAAACGGCAAGGGCAAGGCGGAGTCCGCCAACTCCAAAGCGGATGGGAGAGCGGCGGCGAAGCCGGGGCGGCAAGCCGCCTCCGCGCGCAAGAGCGAGCGCTCATTGAATTGATCGGGGCCGCAAGTCAGCCTGCCGGAACCTTCGACGTGCTCGTCTGACGAGGACGGAGAAATCGTAAATACACTTTGCGACGCCGCTGACGGTAAAGTTTAGGACTCCGCTGACGGTAAGATTGTCAGGTTGAACTTGGAGTTCCACTCCGCCGATAGATTTTTTTCACAAGCAAGTTCTGTTTCGGCGCAGCGTCATTTTTCTTCGTTCGAGTGTCATCACGGCGGGCAATCGTGCACCGCGAGCCCCGAACTCCTTGAAGTGCGAGGGCGGTTTGCGCGTGATTGCACAACACACCAGCGAACAAATGTCGTCCTCGACTCGGCTGCATTCGACAGCCGACGAGAGCCAACAATTAGGAGGCTTCAGATGACCAAGAAAACGAAGCAGCACAACAATCCAGATCCGGTGTTCGATGACACCGGGCCGTCTTCGTCGCAGACACCCTACCTTGTTCCGGCTCATACGGGCGTGCAGATCGAGTCGATCTCTGTCTGTTGGCGACCAGGTCGGTGTCAAGGAAGCCCCTCCGGCATTGGCGGGGCAGCCCTGGCGCATGGTCGGCATTCCGGACGGACTCGGTGCGTTCGACAACGGCGACGGCACGATGACGGTGCTGATGAACCACGAGCTCGGGCAGGCCGTCGGCGCGGTGCGCGAGCACGGTTCGACCGGAGCCTTCGTCAGCAAGCTGACCATCGACATGACCACGCATCAGGTTCTCGACGCCAAAGATCTGTCCGAGGACGTGTTTCTGTTCAACCGAACGACCAATGCCTACGAGGAGACGACGACGCAGTTCGGGCGGCTTTGCTCGGCCGATCTGCCGGCCGTATCGGCCTTCTACGATGCGGCAACCGGTCTTGGAACGACCGAGCGCATCTTCATGGACGGCGAGGAGATCGGAAACGAGGGTCGTGCTTTCGCCCACATCGTCACCGGCGCCGAGGCCGGCGATTCCACGAGCTGCCCGCACTCGGCCGGATGTCCTTTGAAAACTCGCTGGCGAATGCGTATAGCGGCGCGAAAACCGTTGTCATGTGCGACGACGACTCGACGCCCGGCGAAGTCTATGTCTACATCGGCGATAAGCAGGCGACTGGTAATGCCGTCGAAAAGGCCGGTCTCACCAACGGCGAGCTCTTCGGCATTTCCGCTTCATTCGGTGATGACACCGGACCCGGCGCCTTGAACGGCAGCATTCCAGCTGATCGCACAGGGCAACGCCGGCGACGTTACCCATACCACCGGGACCGAGTTGCAGGCGCAGAGCGGGCCGCTCACTCAATTTGGCCGTCCGGAGGATGGAGCCTGGGATCCGAGCAATCCCGGCCGCTACTATTTTATCACGACCGGCACGCCCACTCAGCCCACGCGCCTTTGGGCAATGGATTACTACGACATCGAGCACCCCGAGCTGGGCGGCACGATCAAGGTTCTGGTCGAGGGAGTATTTTCCAACTCGGATCCGAATAGCGCGCTTCCGCTCATGCTCGACAACATGACGGTCACCGAGTCCGGCCTTGTGATCATGCAGGAGGATCCAGGCAACAATCCGCGCCTGGCCAAGGTGTGGATGTATGACCCTCACGCGGACAATGGCGTGGACCCTCAGCGGCCTTACCGAGATCGCGCACCACGACCCGGCCGCGTTTCACGGCGGGGCTCAATACGCCTGCCCCGGGTGGCACATTCAACTCGGACGAGGAATCCTCCGGCGTGGTCGACGTGACCAGCCTGCTCGGAAATGGAGAGAAGCTCGCATTCCTGCTCGACACGCAGGCGCACTATGCCAACAGCTTTCCTGAGCCTCGTCGAAGGCGGACAGCTGATGGCGATGTATGTCAATCTGCCGAATCCCGGCGATAGCAAGTTTGACTGGCGGTAACGGCAACGACACCTATGACGGCGGGTTCGGCAACGACAGAATCAATGGCGGCAGGGGTGACGACGTCCTGTTCGGCAATTACGGCAACGACAAGATTGACGGCGGCGACGGCGACGACAGCCTCGATGGCGGACCCGGCGACGATGACATCGCCGGTGGCAAGGGCAACGACCATATCGACGGCGGCACCGGCAACGACGTGCTCAAAGGCGAGCAGGGCGACGATGTTATTGTTGGTGGTGTCGGCAATGATCGTCTCATTGGCGGTGACGGCCGTGACACGCTCACCGGCGGCGTGGAGATGACGAGCTCCAAGGCGCGTCAGGACGCCGACACGCTCGACGGCGGTCAGGGCAGCGACCAACTCGAGGGCGGGGACGGCGCCGACACCTGCGCGGCGGTAGCGGCAACGACAGCATCGACGGCGGCGCTGGCGGTGACTTCATCGACGGAGGCGCGGGTAACGATGTTCTCAGGGGCGGCGCCGGGCCCGACACGTTCTTCTTGGCTTCGCCGTTCGACGGCGCCGACTGATATTCGATTTTCATGCCGGGCAGGATCACATCATGCTCGACGTCAATGCCAACCCGGCCCAGTGGCGTTCGTCGGTTTCGAGGCAAAGTGCGTGTTCCCGCTTCGGGGCCGGCCCTGATCTATTCAGTGTCACGGTGACCTGTTCTGGGATCCGACGGTGGAAACGCGGCGGACCGGGTCTGATCGCCACGCGACGCGACCTCACGCCGGGTTGCATCGGGCGGACACTCACCAGCGTATAGAAGTCGAGCTGGGCGGATCGGCGCGCGGCCCGCTTTGCGGCGGGTGGGTCGCGCGCGAAGTCCACCGAGTTCCAACGCGGATAGAGAGCGGCGGCAAGCCAGGCCGGCAGAAGAAGCCGCCTCCGCGCGCATAAGAGCGACCGCTCATTGATTGATCGCGGCCGCCAGCTGAACCGGCCGCCCCCCGCGCGCATCGGTTCCGGCGGGTCCGTCACCCTTTCCCCGGTACCTACTTTCCCCGTTCCGCTGCGGGCAAAGGGATTCGCGGCGCGAATTCGGTACAAACCCGTCGATTGCGCCGTCCCTGACAGGGCGCTGCCGGATTCGGGTGGTCGTCACGCCGATACTCCAGGCGGCGGGCGCGTGTTATCATGCGCCACTATGACCGGATAACCGGACGTGCGTCCCGTGGCTGGTCGTCCGTTCGCGTTGGAGCGGATCATGAGATCAGATGGCGGGCGGATTGATCGCTTGCCTGGTCGTCCCCGTCATTTGCGATCGTGGCGGTGCCGCGTTGCGCCGTCGCGCAACCGGATGACGTCGCGGTCGCGCAGAAGCGCTTCCAGGACCTCTACGCCGCCGGTGACTATGCCGCCGCGCCTTTTGCCGGGGCGCAGAAGAACGGAGCGGCGGCCAAGCGCGGCGGCACCAGCAATTTCGCCTACGTCTCGGCGCTGAACGACCTGGCCCGCGCCCACCAGGCGCTGGGCCGCTACGGCGGGCGGCCGGGATGTTCGAAGCGGGTGCTCGGCACGCTGCAGAAAAGGATCTCCCGCACCAGCGTGCCGCCTGGCCCAGCCGCTCGCCAACCTGGCCACGGTGTGGCCAGTCTGCTGCAGGCCAATTCCGTCGAGGCGGAAAAACTGTACAACGCAGGCGCTCGAGATCGACCAAGGCGCAGGGCCGGATCAATCAGAACGTCGCCCTGCTCATGAGCAATCTCGCCGATGTCTACAAGGCCCAGGCGCGCTATGACCAAGCCGAGGCACAGCCTGAAGCGCGCGCTCGACATGGCGGAGAAGGCCGGCGGCCCGTCAGGCCTGCTGGTGGCGCTGATCCTCAACAACCTCACCAAGGTCTACGAGGATCAAAACCACGCCGAGTGGAGGAAGCGAGCCGCCGCGCGCCTCTCGCCATCCGCGAGACCGCGCTCGGCGAACCATCCCGACGTCGCCGCGAGCGTCAACAACCTGGCTCACGTCTATGAGCGGCTCACGGCCGCTACGCCGAGACCGACAAGCTGTTCCAGCGCTCCATCGAGATCTGGGAGAGGCGCTCGGCCCCGAAGCATCCTTACCTCGCCACCTCGCCAACCAACCTTGCGAGCGTCTATGCCGACGCGAAGGACCGCTTCGACGAGGCCGAGGCGCTCTGGCACGCGGGCATTCGCGAAGCCGCGTTCGGTGGTAATCACTCCGATGTCGCCACCGTGCTCAACAACCTTGCGGCGATCTACGAGGCGCAGGGCCGCTCCGACGAATTGGAAACGCATGCCAAGCGCGCGCTCGCCATCGTCACCAAGACCCTCGGCCCGAACAATCCCGACACCGCCAAGGTGATCCGCAAGCTCGGCGTGGCCTACGACGCGCAGGGTCGCTACGCCGATGCGGACGCCCAGTTCAAGCGCGCGCTCGAGATCGCCACCAAGGCGTTCGGCCCGAGCCACCGCTTCATTGCCACCGTGCTGCTGAGCCAGGGAGAGCTGTTCGAGCACCAGCGCCGCTACGACGATGCCGAGCAGGCCTACAAGCGGGCGCTCGCCATCAACGAGAAAGCGCGCGGCCCCAACCATCCGGACACGGCGCGGACGCTCAACCATCTTGCAGCGTTGAGCGTTGTGCAGGGCAAGCCCGCCAATGCCGTCGCCTATTCGCGCAAGGCGACCGCGGCGGTGCTCGCGCATGCCAATCTCGGCGACCAGGCGGGGCCCCAGGCGCGCGACGGGGACGGATTGATCGAGCAGCGGTCGGGCTTCTTCGTCAACCACGTTGCCAGCCTGGCTGCGGGCGCCCGCGAGCGCATCGAGCCCGCGTCGGCGCTGGGCCGCGAGGCGTTCGAAATCGCGCAATGGGCGAACCAGTCGGCGGCCGCGGCCGCCGTCCAGCAACTGACCCCGCGCTTCGCCAGCGGCAACGATGCGCTCGCCGCGCTGGTGCGTCAGGATCAGGACCTCTCCGCCTACCGGCGGGATCGCGCGAAAGCGCTGGTCGAAACGCTGGCCAGGCCGGCGGGGCAATCCAATCCGGCGCAGATCGACAATCGATCTGCCGGCAGATCGAAGACACCGAGCGCAAGCTTGGCACCACCAAAGCCCAGCTGGAGAAGGAATTCCCCGCTAGCAATACGTAACTGAACGAAGTACAATGGAGG